>Ga0181520_10000783_pt1 | contig 68602 bp, 56 predicted proteins | sample PEATcosm2014_Bin_29_FD_132451 | JGI IMG/M metagenome (GOLD analysis project Ga0181520, IMG submission 132451) | Peatland microbial communities from MTU Mesocosm Facility, Houghton, MI, USA - PEATcosm2014_Bin02_30_metaG | ecosystem: Environmental > Terrestrial > Soil > Wetlands > Peat | place...
ATTGGGTACGGTCCTGAAGGCAGGCAGTAGACAGACGCTCTCGGTCACCTTCGCCCCCACCGACACTACCGACTATGCAACATCCGCAGCGACCACCACCATCACCGTCAACCAGGTGACGCCAGTCATTGCCTGGGCCACTCCTGCGGCGATCACCTATGGCACAGCTCTGAGCGCAACCCAACTGAACGCGAGTGCGGGGGGCATTGCCGGAACATTTGCTTACAGTCCAGCGACGGGTGCAATCCCGGCGGTAGGCAACGATAACCTTTCGGTCATCTTTTCGCCGACGGATGCTACAGATTACACCTCGGCGACTGCATCCGTAACGCTGGTTGTCAACAGCCCGCCCAACCCCGTACCTGCGATCGGCAGCATGTCACCTGCATTCACCAGTGCCAGTGGCGCAGCATTTACGCTCAACATCACCGGGACGGGATTTGTCTCCGGCTCAACGGCCTATTGGGGCACTACCGCACTTAGCACAACTTTTGCGAGTGCAACGGAACTGACAGCGCAGGTAACAGCGGCAGAGATCGCCAGTGCGGGAATCACCACTATCACAGTGCAATCTCCCGCGCCGGGCGGCGGCACATCCAACACCTTGCAGTTCGAAGTCGATACGGCGGGAACGGGGAGCGGAACAGCGCCCACCTTTACTTCGTTGACGGCTTCAGTGGCGCCGGGATCAACTGCCACCTATGCCGTAACCCTGCCTTCGTCGGCAACCAACGTCTTGGCTAGCTGCTTGAATCTGCCGAGTGGGGCCACCTGCACCTATTCCTCAAGCTCCGGTGCGGTGACGATTGCAACCTCTGCATCCACACCAGCAGGAAGCTACCAGGTTATCGTCGTCTTCACAGAGACGCTGCCGGGAGCGGCCTCATCGTTTGTCTTGTTGCCGCTGCTCTTGCTGCCGTTGCTGTTCATCCGTCAAAGGATGGTTAGCCGGGGCATCTGGTTCACGGCTTGCCTGGGATTCTTTCTGTTAGCCGGGGCAATGGCTGCAGTAGGATGCGGTGGTGGTGGTAGCGGCGGATCTTCACCTATCACTCCGACGAATCCGACCCATCAGGTAAGCAGTTCGGGAAGCGTGACGCTCACCATTCAGTGAGACAGAGCAGAGAATCCGCCTGGAGCCGTTCTTTGACACCTCTCCAGGCGGTATCTGACGTTCACAAGGAAATGACGCAATCGATTGCTCTGAAACCTGTAATCGAGGCGGTCTGCGGCATGGATGAATGGTTTAGTTGCGGAGCGATCTGTTCATCGACCCCCGCGTCCATCGATGTGCGCGGCCTCGGGCCAAACCAGCTTGGGTAATGGCTTCAAGGGCAGCGTCACGGCGTGGCGGTGGTAAAACCATACTTCTTGAAGGTGGCTTGCGCAGCAGGGCCGGCAAGGTACTCGACAAACCGGCGTGCGGCTTCTTCGCCGTGGCTGCCTTTAACAACAGCAGCGGGATATACAATCGGCTCGTGCGACGATTCGGGAGCAGATGCGACAACGCGAATCTTGGTCGATGCAAGCGCGTCGGTTGCGTAGACCAGTCCCGCATCCGCTTGGCCTGTTTCAACATAGGTCAGCACCTGGCGGACATCCTTGCCCAGCACCAACTTGGAGTTGATTCGGCCCCAAACGCCAAGGGAGGCGAGAGTTTGGCGTCCGTACTGGCCTGCCGGAACGCTGGCCGGGTCGCCCAGCGCGATCACGCGGATCGATTGGTCTGTGAGTCCCTGAAAATCCCTCAGATGCGAATCTCGTGGTGCAATCAGCACCAGCGAATTGCGCAGCAGGGTGCGGCGCGAGCCTGTGGCAAGCAGTCCATTCTCTTCCAATGTGTCCATCGGCTTGGTGGCGGCCGATAGAAATACATCGACCGGCGCTCCCTGTGCGATCTGACCGGCCAAGATGCCCGAGGAGCCGAAGTTGTTGGCGAAATCGACCGTAGTGTGACTTTTCTTGTAGACCGCTTCGTTCTCCGCGATTGCGTCTTTCAAACTCGCCGCGGCGGAGACGGTGAGGGTTAGGCGATTCGGGTTGCGGCACCCTGCTATAAAGGCTGCGAGCGCAAGCAGCGCCAGGCAGAAGCAGAGACGCGAATGACGATGTGCTGCATATTCTTTTTGCCTCATCTGTCCTCCAGAAAACTCGCCAATCTGCTCTATGTTCTTGTCATGCTTTAAAACGCCGCGGCCAGGAATGCCCGCTATCTAAAAAGCGGCGTCATCTTCATCCACTGTTGGTTATTATCTTCCCACAGGCGCAGCCCATTCCTCCCAGAGTCGAGTATTGCAACCTTAACAAATCCGGCCGCAGCCGCAAAGAGCCAGCATTAGAGCTTGTTCTTGACTTGAATCAACAAGGGAAAGCCACCGGTTCTGCCGGGGGTATTTGCTGCCGCGATCGGTCCTCCATAGCGGAAAAATCGCGGCTAAAACCGGGCAAGAAACAGAAGTTTATACGAGGTGGTTTTGCAGGCAGAATCTCAATGTCTCACCCTTGCTGCGCGTCGCGCAATCAGATCGCAGATACTTGAGCAAAACCAGGGCGCTGGCGGACCCGATGTGGACCTACCGTGTGTGCATCAAGATAGAACCGGCGATCGAGGTTAGCGGCATGACCTTGTCCACGCCGTTCAGCTTGATGGCCTCTTTGGGCATGCCAAAGACCACGCAACTGGCCTCATCCTGGGCGATGGTCACAGCGCCGGCCTGTTTCATCTCCAACATGCCGCGAGCGCCGTCGTCGCCCATGCCGGTGAGGATGACCCCGACGGCGTTGCGTCCTGCATAGCGCGCCGCCGAGCGGAAGAGCACATCGACCGAGGGACGATGCCGGCACACCAGCGGCCCATCCTTGATCTCGACGTAGTAGCGCGCGCCCGAGCGCTTGACCAGCAGGTGATGATTACCGGGAGCGATCAGGGCGCGGCCGCGAATCACCGAATCGTTGCTCTCGGCTTCCTTGACGGTGATGGCGCAGAGGCTGTCCAGGCGGTTGGCGAAGGCGCGGGTGAAGAGCTCCGGCATGTGCTGCACAATGACGATGCCGGGGGCATCGGGAGGCAGCGATTCAAGCAGTGTTTTCAATGCCTCGGTGCCGCCCGTCGAAGCGCCGATCATAACGATCTTCTCGGTGGTCTCGGCCATGGCGCCGGTGGCGGGAGAGAGAATGGCGTCGGCGGTCAGCTTGGGTTCGACCGTCTGGCTGGGACGCAGCGCGCGAATCCTGGCGCCGGCCGCGGCCTTGACCGTCTGGCAGATGGAGATGCGCGATTCCTCCAGAAACTGCTTGGTCCCCATGCGTGGCTTGGTGATGATGTCGACCGCACCGTATTCCAGAGCCTTGAAGGTGCTCTGCGCGCCCTCATCGGCCAGGCTGGAGCAGATGACCACCGGGATGGGATGCTGCGCCATGAGCTTCTTCAGGAAGGTCAGCCCGTCCATGCGCGGCATCTCGATGTCCAGCGTGATGACGTCTGGAATCTCGTCGCGCATGCGCTCGGCGGCGACGAAGGGATCGCTGGCCGTGGCCATGACCTCAATCTCGGGATCGCTGCCGAGGATCTCCGAGAGGGTTTGGCGCACCACGGCCGAGTCGTCGACGATCAGTACGCGCACCTTGTTTGAAATCACTTGCACCGCCTTTTTGCGTTCTTCCCGCGCCGCGGATGGGCACGAAACCCCGCACCGCGCCCACTCGTGGTCCGTTTCATCTGAGCCGGTGCAGCAGCACTTCGCCGGTCCCTGTATGCACCTGAATTCTGAGGCCGGAGGTTCCACCCAAGCTGGAGGCGACCACATCCAGCCCCTCCTCTTCGAGCACGCGAATCGCGGCCTCGCAGTTGAGCCTTCCCACCGTGGGCCGCATACTTCCCCCAGTCATTAGCAAGACATCGCCGCCGCCAAAGAGTTTGATCTGCACATCGCGGCGCGGCACACCCAACTCATCGAAGCGCTGCGCCATATCGCGTATGGTGAAATCCACGTAGCGGCAGGATTGCTCCCAACTCATCTGCCCCTTCAGCTTTTTGGGAAACTCCGGCAGCATGGGATGGCAGAGCGCCCCAATCCCCCGGCGCGGCGCCAAAAAGATTACCCCGACACAGGAACCCAGCACGGTGCGGAAGAGTACCGGCTCGGTGGCCAGATGCGCTTCTCCCGGCTGCACATAGATTTCCGGAACCGCATTGTCAGGCTCCCCCATCCAGTCTCCTGTACAAAGCCGGAGCCACAGCGCGCAACGGCAGATTCATATCGTGCAACGTCTCGGCGTGGCCGACAAAGAGAAATCCGCCCGGCGTCAGACAATTGCACAACTTCTTGAGGATACGCTCCTGGGTGGGCCGGTCGAAATAGATGATGACATTGCGGCAGAAGATGGCGTCGGCCTTCTCCGCCATGCCGTAGTCGGCATCCATGAAGTTGAGGCGGCGGAACTCGATGCTCTGGCGCAGTTCCGGCACCACCCGCACCTTCTGGGATTGGCGATCGCGGCTGCGCATGAAGTACTTGCGCTTCATATGCGAGGGCACTGGAGCGATGACGTCCTCGGTGTAGACGCCCATCTCGGCCTTGGCCAGAACCTGGGTCGATATATCCGTGGCCAGGATGCGAAAGCGAAAGCCGGGATGGGTCAGGGCATACTCGCTGAGCACAATGGCCATGGTGTAGGGCTCTTCGCCGGTCGAGCAGCCCGCGCTCCAGATGACAAACGGCCGGCCCCACATGCCCTGCGCAATCAGATCGGGCAGCGCCTTTTGCGTTAGAAAATCAAAGTGCGCCGACTCGCGGAAAAAGTCGGTCTTGTTGGTGGTCACTGCATCGATCAGCGAGACGATCTCCTCGTGCATTCCGGTGTGACTGAAGAGGTAGTCGCAATACTCCCTGTAGGAGCCAATCTGTAAGGCTTTGAGCCGGCGCTTGACGCGGGCCTCCAGCATGATCTTCTTATCCGTGCCCAGATGAATGCCGGCTTCGGTATAGATCAGGCCGCAGAGCCGCGTGTAATCCCGGTTGGAGATGCTCTCGTCGTGTGCGCTCATGGGTGCGTGAACGGGACGCTACGGCGCCCCGTTCTCCCTTTCCTGTTCAGGCCGCAACTTCAACCAGTTGTTTGTTGGACTCCGGAACGCGCACCGCCAGCAGCTCTTCGGCGGAGAAGACCCGATCGATATCCAGGATCATGATGAACTGGGTATCGCGTTTGCCCATGCCCTTGATGAAGTCGGTGCGGATCTGGGTGCCGATCCTGGGCGGCGGCTGAATCTGATCCGGTTCCAGATCGATCACTTCTTCGACCGAGTCGGCCAGTGCGCCGATGATGGTCGATTCGTTGTCCAGCAGCACCTCGACGACGACGATGCAGGTGTTACGCGTGCTCTCCGTCTTCGACATCTCGAAGCAAAGGCGCAGGTCGACGACCGGAACGACGCTGCCGCGCAGGTTGATCACCCCGGCCATGAACTCCGGTGTTCTGGGAATCTGGGTGATGGTGGTCAGATCGAGAACCTCGCGAACCTTGGCAACGTCGGTAGCAAAGATCTCGTTGCCCAGTTTGAAGGTCAGATACTGCCGTGTCTCCGTGATTTCACTCACGCTCATGATGAAACTCCTCTCCGCTGGTGAAGACTGGAGCGGCTCTTCTCTGGGAAAAGCCGCTCCCGATGCATGGCCTTGGGGCTAGCATCCGGTCAGTAACGCTCGAATTCGCCATCCATCTCATCCTTTTTGTCCTTGAGGCGTAGATTGACGCCGCCTCGCACCGCCGGCCTGCCTGCGGGAGCCGCTGGCCGCGCCGCCGGCCGTGCCGATGCCGTCTGCACCACACGCCCGCCGGCTTTGACCCCGTGCCGCCCGCCCCCTTCGTCTCCGGTGTGGAAGAAGGAGAGCGCGCTCACCAACTGATCGGACTGCCCGGTCAGTTCTTCGGTGGTCGAAGCCATCTCTTCCGAAGCCGAGGCATTTTGCTGAATCACCTTTTCAAGTTGTTGCAGCGCCTTGTTGATCTGCTCGGCGCCGGTGTCCTGCTCCTTGCTGGCGGCCGAGATCTCCTGCACCAGTTCCGCCGTGCGCTGAATGTCGGGCACCAGTTTGTCGAGCATCTCGCCGGACTTCTCCGAGACTCGCAGCGTGGTTGTGGAGAGCTGATTGATCTCGCCGGCCGCCTTCTGGCTGCGCTCGGCCAACTTGCGCACCTCGGCCGCCACCACCGCGAAGCCCTTGCCGTGCTCGCCGGCGCGCGCCGCCTCGATGGCCGCGTTGAGCGCCAACAGATTGGTCTGGCGAGCGATCTCTTCGATGATGGAGATCTTGTTGGCGATCTCCTTCATCGCAGCAACCGCTTCCAACACCGACTTGCCGCTCTCCTGCGCGTCCTTGGCCGACTTGTTGGCGATCTTGTCGGTTTGCGAGGCGTTGTCGGCATTCTGCTTGATGTTGCTGACCATCTCTTCCATCGACGACGAAGCCTCTTCAGCCGCCGCCGCCTGCGCGCTGGCGCCCTTGGAGACCTGCACCGAAGCCGTCGAGATCGACTGGCTGGCCGCCGAGACCTCGCCCGCGATGGCGCGAATGTCGCTGACCGTCTGCGTCAACCCGTTGACCATGGAACTGAGCGCCTGCATCAGCTTGTCCTGTGGTGAACGCTCGCGCAGGCTGACCGTGAGATTGCCGTTGGCAACCTCCTCGGCCGCCGCCGTGATGTCGTTCATCGCCACCACCAGCACATTGAGGTTGTTCTTGATGGTGTTGAAATCGCCGTTGTAGGTGTCGCTGATCTGCGTGGGAATATCGCCCTTGGAAATCAGATCCACATAGCGGGCGGCTACATTCAACGGGCCGATCACCGCATCCAGCGTATCGTTCACACCCTGCACGATCTTGCGATAGTCGCCCTGGTGCTTGCTGGCATCGGCGCGGGTGGCCAGTTTGCCGTCCACCGCTGCCTTGACCAGCATTCCCGCATCGCCGACCAGTGCATTGACGGCATCGATGCAGGTGTTCAGGTTGTTCTTCAGGGTGTTGAAGTCGCCGTTGTAGGTGTCGGTGATCCTGGCAGGAATATCGCCCCGGCTGATGCGGTCCACATAATTGGCCGACACGTTCAGCGGACCGATCACCGCGTCCAGCGTATCGTTCACGCCCTGCACAATCTTGCGATAGTCGCCGTGGTGTTTGCCGGCGTCGGCGCGGGTGGCCAGTTTCCCCTCCACCGCCGCCTTGGAGAGCATGGCGGCGTCGGCCACCAGCGCATTGACCGCATCGATGCAGGTGTTCAGGTTGTTCTTGATGGTGTTGAAATCGCCGTTGTAAGTGGCCGTGATCTTGGGCGGAATCGCGCCCCGTGAGATCTGGTCAACATAGTCGGCGGATACATTCAAGGGGCCAATCACTGCATCCAGCGTATCGTTGACGCCCTGCACGATCTTGCGGTAGTCGCCCTGGTGCTTGCTGGCATCGGCACGCGTGGCCAACTTTCCGTCCACCGCCGCCTTGGAGAGCATGGCGGCGTCGGCCACCAGCGCATTGACCGCATCGATGCAGGTGTTCAGGTTGTTCTTGATGGTATTGAAATCGCCGTTGTAGGTGGCCGTGATCTTGGCCGGGATCGCCCCCCGCGAGATCTGGTCCACGTAGTCGGCGGATACATTCAAGGGAGTGATCACGGCGTCGAGGATCGCGTTCACACCACTCACCAAATCGGAGTAAGCGCCCTTGACCCGGTCTGGATGACCACGCTCGCTCAGCTTTCCCTCCTGCGCCGCATGGGACAACCGCTCGAACATCTTCATCAACAACTGCAAAACCTCCGCAACATTGTTGACCGCGACTTTCATCTTCTCGTGATCGCCCTTGTAGGATTGGGAGATCAACTCATCGATCTTGCCGTTGGAGATCTGCGCCAGAATACGGTTGCCTTCGCCGATGGGAAGCAGGATCGCGTCGAGCATGGCGTTGACGCCGCGCACGATCTCCGCATAGGCGCCCTGGAACTGCTCGGGCTTGCCGCGCTCCGAAAGCTGGCCCTCCTTCGAGGCCTCGATCAGCCGCGCCATTTCTTTTTGCAGGCCTTGCGTGACCAGAGCCACATTGTTGACCGCAACTTTCATCTTCTCGTGATCGCCCTTGTAGGATTGGGAGATCAACTCATCGATCTTGCCGTTGGAGATCTGCGCCAAAATGCGGTTGCCTTCGCCGATGGGAAGCAGGATGGCGTCGAGCATGACGTTGATGCCGCGCACAATCTCCGCATAGGCGCCCTGGAACTGCTCGGGCTTGCCGCGCTCCGAGAGTTGCCCCTCCTTGGAGGCATCGATCAGCCGCGCCATTTCCTTCTGCAGGCCTTGCGTGACCAGAGCCACATTGTTGACCGCCACCTTCATCTTTTCGTGATCGCCCTTGTAGGTGTATGCGATCAGCTCATCGATCTTGCCGTTGGAGATCTGCGCCAAAATGCGGTTGCCTTCACCAATGGGAAGCAGGATGGCGTCGAGCATGACGTTGACGCCGCGGACAATCTCCGCATAGGCGCCCTGGAACTGCTCCGGCTTGCCGCGCTCCGAGAGCTGTCCTTCCTTCGAGGCATCGATCAGCCGCGCCATTTCCTTCTGCAGGCCTTGCGTGACCAGTGCAACATTGTTGACCGCCACCTTCATCTTTTCGTGATCGCCCTTGTAGGTGTACGCGATCAGCTCGTCGATCTTGCCGCTGGAGATCTGCGCCAAAATGCGGTTGCCTTCGCCGATGGGAAGCAGGATCGCGTCGAGCATCTCGTTGACGCCCTGAATCATCTCGCGTTGAATGCCATTGAACAGCGTGGCTTTGCCGCGCTCCGAGAGGCGGCCGTCTTTGGAGGCGTCCACCAAACGCATGATCTCCTCCAACACCGCCATTCCATCGTCGTCCGCGGGCCGCTTTACGGCGACCGCACGTCCGTGCTGCTCGTGGCCATTGTGACCGTTGTCGCCGTTGCCGTTCTCGGCGCGGTGCGAACTCCGTTCTTCACTTACAGATTTTGTCGCCATGAAACCAGCCCTTCCTCTCGTTTGAATCCCTCCGCCCCTCGCTCCTGGATCAAGCAACCGAGCCCTGCATCCTAGTGCGCAAGAAGAAAGATTCATCAGTTTGCATCGTTGACAATGGACGAAGGCGCTGGCGCCCTCGCCGGACCCATTCCATCCCCACTTACTCAGTACCGCTCAAACTCGGCGTCCATATCGCCGCCCGCCTCCCTAAGGCGCAAGTTGACTCCTGGCCTGACCGCCACCCGGATCTCTTCCTGTGAAGCCTGACCGTTGGCGGAGCTGGGCGGTGCCCCCGCCCCTGTTTGGCTGCCCCTCTTGTGAATCCCCACCGCGTCGCGCTCGAATTTTCTAGCGCTCCGGGATCGATAGTCCTGAACCCGGTCCTCTTCACCGGTTCGAAAGAACGAGAGCGCGCCGACCAATTGATTGGCCTGGCCAGAGAGTTCTTCGGTGGTCGAGGCCATCTCCTCGGCTGCCGAAGCGTTCTGCTGGATAACCCGCTCCAGTTGCTGCAATGCCTTGTTAATCTGTTCTGCGCCGGTATCCTGCTCACGACTGGCGGCGGCGATCTCCTGGACCAGTTCCGCTGTTCGTTGAACATCGGGCACCAGCTTGTCGAGCATGACGCCGGCGTTCTCCGATACCCGAACGGTGGTTCCGGAGAGCTGGTTGATCTCGGCAGCGGCCTTCTGGCTGCGCTCGGCCAGCTTGCGCACTTCGGCCGCCACCACCGCGAAGCCCTTGCCGTGCTCGCCGGCCCGCGCTGCTTCGATAGCGGCATTGAGCGCCAGCAGGTTGGTCTGGCGGGCGATCTCTTCGATGATGGAGATCTTGCTGGCGATCTCCTTCATAGCCGCTACCGCCTCTTGCACGGAGCGCCCGCTCTCCTGGCCGTCGCTGGCCGATTTGTTGGCGATCTTGTCGGTCTGCTGGGCGTTGTCGGCATTCTGGCGGATGTTCGAAACCATCTCTTCCATCGATGACGAAGCCTCCTCGGCAGCCGCCGCCTGCGCACTGGCGCCTTTGGAGACCTGCACCGAGGCCGTCGATATGGAATGACTGGCCGTCGACACCTCGGCGGCAATACCGCGAATCTCGGCGATAATGCGGGTCAGGCTGCTGCTCAACTGGCCCACGCAGCGCTCCATCTCTCCTATCTCGTCCCGCGTTGTGGCGTCCAATTGCTGGGTCAGATCGCCCGCTGCCAGCGCTTCCAACGTCTTGCCGACGCGGATCACCGGCGCCACAATCGCCGCCGTCAGCCGCCAGCCCAACAGAAGCGCCAGCAACAGGCCTGCTACGGTTGTGCAGATCATCAGGATCGTCGTTCGCGAAGCCGTCATGGCGGCTTCGTTCATCCGCTTTTCCGCAGAGCTCAGCTTGTCGTCGCGCAAGCGATCGAAGATGTTCTCCAAATCCACTACCGTGGCATAAGAGCTGCTCTCATAGAGAACCTGTTGCGCTTCGCTCTCCTTGCCGCTCGAGGCCAAAGTCGCAATATGATCGAGAACGACCTCGTAGTTCTTGCGCGCGTCGAGAAACTTTTCGTAATTGCGGCGGGTTTCCTCCGAATCGATGGTCTTTTCAAACTCCGCCGATTGGCGGCTCAGCTCCTGCTTGAGACTGGCTAGCTGAGCTATATATTTCTGTTTGTCGGGGTTGAGGATGACGTCGCGCGAGGCCACGCGCAGCAATTGCAGAGAGGCGGTCATGCCTATTAGTTTGCCCTCCGAGACGGTCCCCTTCTCGTAAAGGTCCACGGTGGATTGCTGCAACGAACGCAGGCAGAGAATGCCGGTGATTCCGATTGCAACGGCAATCAGCGCAATCATCGTGAATCCACCGGTCAGCTTGATTCCAATTTTCAGATCGCTTAACATCGCTGTCTCCTTTTGCCCACTTGAAAATGTGGCCCGCCCCGACAAGCTAGGGCTCCCCGTGTCTGCGACGTGCGCCCACCGTAAGCCAGCGCACTGCCTCCTGTGCCAGCCGGTAGGGATCGATGATGAGCGCCACCGTTCCGTCCCCGAGAATGGTGGCGCCGCTGACCACCTGCACATGACGGTAGAAGCGGCCCAGGTTCTTGATTACCGTCTGGCAGTCGCCCAATACCCGGTCGACGACAAATCCAAAACGTCCCGCCTCGGTTTCCGTCACCATAATCTGTTCGATCTCCGGCCGCTCCGCGCCGATATTGAAGTACTCGCGCAGGCGGATGTAGGGCACGATCTCGCCGCGCAGATTGGATACGTGCTTGCCGTTGGCTTGGTGAATGTCTGCGCTGGTCAGCTCGATGCACTCCAGGATGTTGGCCAGCGGCAGCACGAAGAAGGCCTGATCCACGCTCACCAGCAGGCCGTCGATGATGGCCAGGGTGAGCGGCAGGCGCAGGGTCACGCTGGTGCCTTGGCCGCGCTTGCTGGCTACGTCGATGGTGCCGCGCAAGCCCTCGATGTTCTGCCGCACCACGTCCATCCCCACGCCGCGGCCTGAAACGTCGGTTACCTTCTTGGCCGTGGAGAAGCCGGGCTGGAAGATGAAGGCATAGATCTCGCTCTCGGTGAGCGAGGCTTCGGCTGAAACCAGTCCCTTGTCGATGGCCCGCTGGCGCACCGCATCCGCATCGATGCCCCCGCCGTCGTCGGAGACCCCGATCAGCACGCTGGCCCCCGAGTGCCGCGCGGAAAGATGGATGGTCGCCGTCGCCCGCTTGCCGCGCGCCGCGCGTACCTCGGCCGCTTCGATGCCGTGGTCCATGCTATTGCGGATCAGGTGCATGAGCGGGTCGCTCAACTGATCGATGACGGTCTTGTCCAACTCGGTCTCCGCGCCCTCGATGGTCAGTTCGACATCCTTGTTCAGATCCCGCGCCAGATCGTGGACCAGGCGGCGGAACTTCTCGAAGGTCCCGCGAACCGGCGTCATGCGGATGTTCATCGAGGTCTCGCGCAGCGCCGAGGTCAGCCGCTCGACCTCTTCAGAGACGGCGGCGAACTCGGCATCGTCGCGGCGCGTGGCGATTTCGGCCAACCGGGCCTGCACCGTGACCAACTCCCCCACCAGATTGACGAATTGATCGAGTTTGGCGGCGGGAACGCGCAGACTGGAGACAGAGTCGGGCTTGTCGTAGACGCGCCGTCCGCCGCTTTGCGCGCGATTGTCTTCGAGCCCTTTGGCAATCAGATCGGCCACGTCCACAGGCGCAGACAATGCCGGGGAAAGCGCAGATTGCGTGGCGGCATCCGCCGTTCCAGACAACCCGCCGGTCTTTACTGAAAGCGTTGCGACGTTCTCGTCCGGCGCAGGTTCCACGATCAACTCGCAGAGGTCCTCGACAAAGATGAAGACATCGCGGATGGCATCCTGGCCGGCTGCAGTGCGCAGGCTCATCTCCCAGCTCACATAGCAGCGCTCCGGCTCCAACTCTTCCAGTGGCGGCAGCGCGGCCATGCTGGCGGCGATGGTCAGCTCGCCCAGTTGCCGCAATTCGCGCAGCAGCAGCAGGGGATTTGCGCCGTTGCGCATCATCTCCGCGCCGGGTGCAAAGTGAATGCGCCAGCAGCGCGCATCCGCGGGGTTGGCCGCTGGGGGCGCTGCTTCGTGCGTTGCCTGCTGCGCGCCTGCTGCCCGACTCTCGGTCTTGCCGGTAACCTGCCGCACCCGCGCCAGAATCGCGGCACACAATTCGGCATCGGCCTCGGGATGCCCCTCGCCCTCTTCGACCATGGCCCGGATCTGGTCCAGCGCCGACAGGGTCAGGTCGATCAACTCGGAGTTGATCTGGAAGCGCCCATTGCGCACCTCGTCGAAGGCCGTCTCCAGGTTGTGGGTGAAGGCCGCCAGCCGGTCGAAGCCGAACATCGATCCCGATCCCTTGATGGTGTGCAGGGAGCGGAAGACGCGGCTCACCAGTTCCATGTCGCCGCGATTTTCATTCAGTTCCAGAAGCGCCGCTTCCAGATCCACAAGGATCTCGCGCGCCTCTTCGCGGAAGCCGTGCTTGAATTGGTCGACGCTGCTTACGGTAGACAAATCCTCACCCCACTGAGTTAACCGACTTCCTCTGCAAGCACAAAACTCTCCAGGCCGGCCTCGGCCAGCAGACCAAGAATCTCGTCCGGCGGCGGCGTTGTTACCTGAAAGCGAACGCCCGCAGCCCGGGCCGCACGGCGCGCCGCCCACAGCAACTGCACCGCCGTCACATCCAGATCGGAGACCTCGGCCAGGGAGACGCAGAGATCGCTTCCACGATCGAGCGCCTCGATCAGTTGCCGCTTCAGATCGCCGGCCGAGACAATATCGACGACGCCCTCCAGGCGCATCGAGTTCGGCGCAGCGCCTGGCTCCAGCGTCTCCGGCGTCTGCATTCTGGTTTGCTCGACAGTTTGCTCGACAGTCTGGTCGATGGCCTGGTCGACGGTCTGCTCTGGCGCAGCGGCTTCTGCTTGTTCCGTGGACGGCAAACCTGCCGCCATTGCCGTGCCCTCATCGACGCTGGGGCCGGCCACGACCGGGCTGTCCACACCGGCTCCGCGAGGATGCGTACTGCGGCTTCTGCCGCCGCGCCGTTTGGCTTTCTGCTCCGACTTTTCGCTTACGATGGAAGCGCTCATCACTTCACCAGTTTCTGCACCACCGCAATTAACTGCTCGGCGTTGAAGGGTTTCACGATCCATCCCGTGGCTCCCGCCTTGCGCCCGGCATCCTTCTTCTCCGCCTGCGACTCGGTGGTCAGCATCAGTATGGGAAGAAAACCGTATCCCGGCAGCTTGCGCAGTGCCGTAATCATCTGAATCCCGTCCATAATGGGCATGTTGAGATCGGTAATGACCAGATCGAACTTTTGCTGCCCGCACTTGCTGAGGCCGTCCCGGCCATCGACCGCCTCGGCGACCGCATAGCCCGCCTTGGTCAGTGTGAAACTGACCATCTGGCGAATGCTGGCTGAATCGTCCACGGTTAAAATTTGTTTCATTGCCGGTCCTTCTGCCTTTCTCTTGAGGTTTGGCGCCTGTTTTGCAATACCGCCTGTTCAAAATAGCTCGACACTGTTGCCCTTCAGGTTTTGCTGCATCGCCGGCAGCGGTCCGCCGCAGAGCGCCGCGCGCAGCACCTCCCGCTCCATCTCGGTGGTGTAGCTGGCGGAGAAGATCTCCTCTGCCTTGCTCTGTTCAGAGCGCGTCAACCCTTGCGGGCTCCCGCAGCCCATCTGCCGTTGCGTCTCTTCGATTTCCTTGCCGATGCCGTCGATGGCGTTAAAGCAGGCTTGCAAGCGGTCGCGCGCCGCGCCCACGGTTGCGATTCCAGAGCGCAGCTTGGCGATGGTCGCCTCTACCGCTGCCGCGCGGCTGGCGGCAAACTCTGCCGCGGTGTGCAGATTCTCCAGTCCCGTACGGGTCTCGGCCTGGGCCAACTGCAAGGCCCCGGAGCCGCCCTCGGAGAAGGTCTGCATCCCCCCCCTGGTCTTCTCCACCAACTCCAGAATCTCTTCCTTGACTTTGGCCGAGCGGTCGGTAAGCTCGCTCCAATCGGTCGATATGCGCTTGATGCACTGCGAGATCTCCAGAATCGCGTCGGCTTGCGCTCCCAAATGGCTGGCTTCGACAATCGAGTTGAAGGTGAGCAACTGCAAGCGGTCGCGCACCGTGCGAGAGCGCTCCACATGCTCGCCCACCAGTTGCATCAGGTGGGAGAGGCCTTCAAAGGTGCTGCGCACCTCCGCGCTGTCCGCCTCGCTCTCCTCTTCCAGGCGCTCGATGCGTTGCAATTGGGAAGAAAGCTCCTGCTCCTGTTCGAGCACCGCCGGGCCAATCGCCACCACCTCGCTGGCGCCGATGCGCAGGATATTCTCCGAGCACTGGCCGATCTGTGCAACCCATTGGGCAACCGTCTCCTCGACGCTCCGCAGTTGATAGACCTGAATGGCCAGACCGGCCGCGCTCTGCGTCTGCTCCGGGCCGGCCGCCGGCTCCCGTTCGTCCAAATCCCGCATCATTCCGCAAATCAGCAACAGCGCCTCGCGCACATGCTCCAACTGCTGGCGGGTAATATCGTGCCCCTGCACCGCGGCGACCACCCCGGCGATTTGCCCGGCGATCTCTGCGACCAAGCCTCGAAACTGCTCCGGGACGTGGGTCAGTTCGTTCTGACTGGCGGCGGCCTTGGACAAAGCCCCCTCCAGGTCCTCTTCGATGCGGGCAAATTCCTTTTGAATCTTGGGCAATCCGGCGGTCAAACGGCGGCGGGTGTCGTGCAGCGAAGTCTGGCGCTCCTCGGTATGGGCGGCCAACTGTTTGGTATCTTCAGCCACCGATTGCGAAAACTCGTCCAACTGGTGAGCCAGATATTGAAAGCCCACGCCCAACTGCCCCAGACGGGCTACCTCGATATTGGTCAGCACGCTCAGTGTCTGGGTTTCGCGGGCGATCGAGCGCTGACTGCGGGTGAGATGGGAGAGCCGCTCCAGCAGCCGCACCTCGGCGGTGACCATCTCCAGCACCCCGGCGGTGGCCTGCAAGCGCTCGTGGATGAAGGTCTTCGCCGCACCGCCCAGAGACTGAATGCGTGGCAGCATGGAACGCACCCGCTCGTCCTCGACGCAGCCGATGATCTCCGCGGCCAGCAGCAGAACGCTGTCGGTCTGTTTGGCCAGTTCCTCGAATCCGCCGGCCACCGCGGCGATGGCGCTCTCGGCCTCGCGCAGCAAGGACGCAATGCGTGCGTCAACTCGCTCCAGCGTCTCGATGGCGACCGATCCGGCGGCGACAATCATGATCCAGGGCCCTTCCACACGCGGGTTCTGACGAACGCTTCACACCGCAGTCGAAGGGAGAAAGATGTTTGCCACAGCCGCACATCTTCCTGAGGCGAAGTCAGGCGGCGCGGCACGGAAAAAAGCGGAGAGGTCTGGTTGCCACACGGGCAGTCCGGCCTGCTTCTCGCATGTCTATTCCACCGTATCGACAAATTGGCCGCCAGCATAACATTCTTCGACCTGATCGCCGCGGAAACAGGGGCAATCTTTCCCGAAGCGAAACTCTCTCCCTGCGCAGGACTTAGGATCGGCAAATGGCGCGCCTTCCAGGGAGGCCCAGAAAAATCGCATCGATCCTCCCGTCCACTTTTCCTAAAGTGTTTCGATAGAGCGAGTTGATCTGAACCGCGCGGAGGGCGTCGGTTGCGTTCGGGAATGCCTGAGGATGGGGGATGTGATAGCTGTCACCGCCTATCTCCGCGACTTCCCAGGAGCTTTCAATCGTGTTATCTACCCGCGCCCGAATCGAGATCGTTTCTGTTTTTTCCCAATGCTCTCGGCGAAGGGAGGGAGGGGCTTGCATCTTCCCCGACATCCAGGCTTAGATTAGAAAAATCCAAGACGAAGCGCAGGCCTTGGCAGGGTTGCTCTCTGTGCTAACCTGAAATCCGCATGGAGCTAGCGCTTTTCGAGATTCAAGAGATTCATCCCTGCGCGCCGTTTCCATACGCCCCTTGCGCGAACCTCATATTCTCAGTAACTTCCGAGTTCCCGTGACCCAGATCCTCCTCCAAGATGCGAAGTCAGATGCGGAGTCCTCTCCGCTGCTCGCTGCCTTGACCCCCTTTACGCCGCATCGCGCCCTGCGCAACGGCCATTTGCAGACCATCGTGGGCAATTATCTGCCCCGTCCGGCTTTTCTCCTGCCCGCCACCTCGGAGATCGTGACGGTCGATCCCCGCGATGCCAGTCGCGTGCTGTGCCACTGCCACTGGCAGGCCGATCCCGCGGCCTGTCTTACATTGGTGCTGGTGCATGGGCTGGAAGGCTCCTCGAATTCGCGCTACATCCTGGGCGTCGCCGCGCGCGCCTGGGCGGCGGGCTGCAACGTGGTCCGCATGAACATGCGCAACTGCGGTGGCGCCGAGACGCTGACCCCCACGCTTTATCACTCCGGCCTTTCGGGCGATGTAGCAGCGGTGGTGCGCCACTTCGGCGCCCGCTTTGCCTTGCCGCGCGTGGCCCTGGTGGGCTATTCGATGGGCGGCAATCTGGTGCTGAAGATGGCCGGGGAATGGGGCCGGCAAGCGCCCCTGTGCGCGGTGGCCGCGGTCTGCCCGGCGATTGATCTGGCGGCCGGTTCCGACGCCCTGCATGAGCCCGCCAACCGCCTCTACGAGTGGAAGTTCCTGCGCGATCTGATCGCCCGCTTCCATCGCAAGGCAAAGCTCTATCCCCACATTTACCCCACCACCGACGTGGGGCCGCTGCCCTCCATTCGCGCCTTCGACGACAAGGTGCTGGCGCGCTACTCGGAGTTCAGCGACGCCGACGACTACTACTATCGCGCCGCGAGCGCCCGCGTCGTCGACCGCATCGCCGTGCCCACCCTGATCCTGCACGCACAGGACGATCCATTCATCCGTTTGCTGCCGGAGACCCGCGCCAAGCTATTTGCCAATCCTCAGATTCATTTCGTCGAAACCCGCCACGGCGGCCACTGCGCCTATCTCTGCCGCGAGCCGGGCGACGAGATTCACTGGGCCGAAGCAACCCTCATCCGCTACCTGCTCGTCGCCGCCGGAGCAGGCACAGAGCATCGTCCGGACCGTCCCCTATAGGAGTTTGCACAACCTCATGGAAGCCGATTGGGAGATCGAGATAGGCGGCGGAGCGCCGGTAATCGAGGCGCTGTGGCCAGGCTTTGTGGATCTGCGCACGGCGCCTGCCCGCATCGCCGAGATCGCAGAGGCGGCAGGTTTTCCCCCGCTGGCCCAACTGCTGCTGGCCCTGAACCGTCCGCCCTCACCGCTGTGGACCGCCAAGTGCGATCTGTGGGAAGCGCCAACGGAAGAACTCGATCCGCACCCTGATGCAAACTCCGCCACACACTTGCCCTTCACGCTGGCCTGTTACATCGACCTTCTTCCTCTCGAAGGAAGAGTCTTTGCCCAGTGGCAGCAGGCAGAGCGTTTGTGCCGCGACTGGGTAACTCGTCTGGAAAGCATTTCGATTGCGGAGGCGCGCTTGGACCTGGTGGTGCGGCAGTCCGTCGCCGGCGCTGTGGAGGGGTTTGCCGTCACCGCCTACCTTAGCGCCATGGGCCGGGATCGCGGCGAAGCCGCGGCTGCTCTGGCCGCCGCCATGGAAGCATTTGCGGCTTCTGTTCCACCTCTGCTGCCTGAGGCAAGCGGCTTGGAGCCGGGATGAAGAACCGCGGACCCTTCGCTGTGCTCAAGGAGAACAAGTTATTTTCAGGAGGATAAGTTATTCATCGATAGAGGCATTATTGAAAATTCTGCATTCAAACCTGCCAGTGAACCAGCGTTTCACGGATGCAAGGCTGAGAGCGCAAGGACGGTGCTCACCGCGGCGTCATGATCGGAGCCTCGACCGCGTCGATCTCCCAATAGCGCACACACCCGCCCCCGCCTTCCTTCGCTTGGCTGAGGGCGCGGCTGGCGGCCTCGACAAGCCGGGTAAAACCGGCTTGTGCGCCGGAGGCGACACCGAAGCTGGCGGTGATATTCAGATCTCTCTCCCCGTTCCCGGTGTAGGCGGATTCGATGGCGATGCGCAGTTGTTCGGCGCGAACCATGGCCGCCGCCGAGTCGGAATCGGGCAGAATCACCAGGAACTCGCTGCCCCCATATCGCCCCACCCAATCGTAGGAACGCACCGCGCGCAGCAGGATGCGGCTGACCTCCTGGAGAATGCGATCGCCGGTCTGGTGGCCAAAGTCTTCGTTGATCTCCCTGAAGCGGTCCAGATCGACCAGGATCAGGCTCAGCGGCTCTTTGTGACGCCGGGCGCGGTCCACTTCGCCGCGCAGTCTGTCGAGGATGACGCGGCGGTTCCACAGCCCGGTCAGGTCGTCGTATTCGGCGAAATGGCGCATTCGTTCGCGGGCCTGCCGCACGCCTGCGCGCTCCTGCTCCAGGCCTTCCATGCGTCGGCGCAAAGCGGCTTCGATCTGCTTCATCTTGATTGCCCGTTGGTGAATCCAGCGACGCCAGCTCAGCACTACGGCCAGCAGCGCCAGCCCAGCCAAGATCGCGCGCAGCCAAGTGCTCTGCCACCAGCGGGGAAGGATGCGGAAGGGGATCTCCAGGGGCGGCGATGCGATGCTGCCCGCGGCATCTTCGGCGACCGCCTGAAAGCGGTAGTTCCCCGGCGACAGGCGAGGATAGCGCACCGTCCCGTTCGCCGACTGTTCCCATTCGTTTTCCAATCCCAACAGCCGGTAGCGAATGCCGGAGGGCTGCGGATGCGCGAAATCGAGTGCGGCGAATGAGAGGTCGAGGGGGTTGTCGCGCCAGAGAATCTCGGCACCGTTGCTCAACGGTACGGCGCCCACAGTGGCATGGGAAAGGCTCAGCAGCAGCGCCGGGGCAGGAGCAACAGCCACCGGATCGATCAGATGAGCCAGACCGCCGCTGGTGCCGATCCACAAGCTGCCGTCCTGGTCTTCGCTCAGGGCAGAGGCGTTGCAATCGTTCCAGAGCAGCCCGTCGTTCTGCGAGAAGCTGTGCCAGTTTTTTCCATCGAAGAGGGTGAGGCCGGCGTCCTGCCCCATCCACAGCCAGCCCCGGTGGTCCACCACCAGGGAGTTGATGGCATCGGAAAGCAGCGGCGGATGGGCGATATGCTCCGCCTCCTGAACGCGGCCGCCAACCACGCGCAGACGCATCAGTCCGGGAAAGTTGCCTGCGGACCAAAGATTACCCTGCCTGTCGGCGGCAATGCGCATGGGGATAACTCCGGAGAGACCGGTGTCAATATGCCGCCATTGCTTTCCCTCCAGCCGGTAGAGGCCGCTCTCCGCCGCAGCCCAGAGCTGTGCGCCCAGGCTCAAGTCTGTGATGCGCTGGCGCGGGTTCGAGAAGGCGGCGTCCTTCACCGGACGGGGCGCGGCGCGGGTGTGGGCGGTGTCGGCCATGTACAAACCGCCGGCGGTGGCGAACCACAACCGTTGTTGGCTGTCGGCCAGAATGCGGTAGACCCTGGGCGTCTTCCATGCGGTTGCACGCAGACCGTTGGCCTCGATCCGCACTACGCCCCCGGCGCGGCTGCCCACCCAGCTTGCACCGTCGCCGCTCTGGGCCAGGGCCATCGCCTGGGCCGTCGAGATGCCCTTGAGCTGCCAGGCGCGCGGTGTGCTTTGACCCGCGGGAATCCAGTCCAGTCCGGATTCCGTGCCGATCCACAGCCGCCCGGCGCGATCGCGCAATGTTGACCAGACGGAATTGTTGCTCAAGCCGTCGGCTACTGTGTAGGCGCTCCATTGGCCTTCGCCCACCCAGCGCTTGAGTCCATGGCCCACCTGTCCGATCCAGAGCAGACCCTGGCGGTCGACAAAGAGCGCGGAGATGTCATTCGGCTCCAGCCCGTTCCGTTCTGTCACCATGCGCCAATGGCCGTTTTCCCATATGCCCAAGGCCGAACCCTGCGCGGCCACCATCTGCCCCTTGCCGTTGCGGGAAAGCGTCAAGGAGAAATGCTCCTTGGAGGGCACCGGCAGGTCGTGCAGCTCCGCCCGTTTTTCGCGGGGAAAGAACTCGGCCAGATGCTGCTGGCCGCGCAGCCAGAGATGTCCATCGCCATCTTCAACGATGCACTGCCAGTGTTCTGCAGGAAGCTTGGCTGCCGCCGCCATGCGCTGGGTCGCCCCATGGTCCGTGGTGCAGAGGTCGGAGTCGCACCCGTACCAAAGGGCGCCGCGGGCGTCGAAGTGGAGGCTCCAGATCTCCTGCGCCGGCAGCGGCATGGCTTCGGCGATCCACTGCTCCGGGCTCGCCTTGTGCAACAGGTAGGCGCCACTGCGGTCGGCTACCACTACCCGGTTTTGGGCATCGGCGGCAAAAACCGTCCCTATACGCGGCGAAAACTGGCTCAGGGAAGGGGGTGGGTGCACCTCGGCAAAGCTGCCATCCTGGCGCAGGAAATAAATGCCGCTGGCGGTGCCGGCCCACAACGTCCCATCCGGAGCGGCAAAAAGATTCTGTATGTTCCGGCTGCCCACACCTTGCTCGACGCCGAAGCGCTGAAAGCGGAAACCGTCATAACGAAATAGCCCGTTCTCTGTGCCCACCCACAGGAAACCCGCGCGGTCTTGAGTCAAGGTATTGATATTCAGGTCGCTCAGTCCCCGCGAGGTGTCTTTGAAGAGAGATCGCTGGCCCCAGGCGGAGAGCACAGCAACAGCCAGTGCTGCGAACCCCAGCGCCCTGGCGATACCCTTGCAACTTCTATAGTCTTTCTTTTTCATCGCACCCAGTTCGACCCACCCATCGATATGGGTTTAGATAGCCGCAGCGAGGCGTCTGGTTGTCTGGCTGAATCGGGGGGGCGATCCATCCAACAAAGATGCTGAATACACTGCGGGTTTCATCTTGCTGTGTGGCGCAGGGGCCCTGGGACTAGGTGATAATCGGGGAGAACCTCCCCGCGAACTCTGTAGGCGACAAAACCCCTAGCTAACTTAAAGTGAGAACATGATAGCGCAAAAAAATGATTTCCACAGGAGTTTCGTCTATTTTTTCCTCATATTGATTCACTTTGAAGCGATTTGCGAGCGCTTTTGCGCTTCTTCAAATCAATGAACGCATTCGCCGCATTCGCCGGGGAAGATCGCATCGCACCGGTCTTCGGGTTCGGTCTCGGCCTCGATGCCGCCGGCCGGCGGAGCGGTGAAGAAGGCGTCGACCTGGGCCAGCACCGCCGCGCCGCTGCGCTCGGCATAGATAGCTTTGCGCAGCTTGGCGCCGCCGGGAACGCCGTGGGTAAACCAGGTGGCGAACTGCTTCATGCGCCCCGCCGTTTCACCCATGCGCGCGTCGCGGGGCAGATCCTGGCGGGCCTCGGCCTCCTCGATGAGCATCTTGAAGTAGACGCGAATCATGCGATAGCGGTCATCCATGGTGGGCTTGTCATAGCTGCCGCTGGCCGTGTACTGCGCGATCTGGCGGAAGATCCAGGGATTGGCCGGGGCGGCGCGGCCGATCATCACCGCGTCGCAGCCGGTCTGCGCCACCATCGCCACCGCGGCCTCTGGCGTGGTGATGTCGCCGTTGCCGATGACGGGAATCTTGACTGCCTGCTTGACCCGCGCGATCCACTCCCACTGCGCCTGCCCCGAGTAGCCCTGCTCGCGGGTGCGGGCGTGCAGCGCCACCGCGTCGAGCCCCTCGGCCTCGGCCATGCGCGCCAACTCCACACAGACAATGTCGCGCTCGCTCCAGCCCATACGGAACTTCACCGTAAAAGGAATCGTCACCACTTTGCGCACGGCGCGGAAGATCTCCTGGATGCGGGCCAGATCGCGCAGCAACCCGGAGCCTCCATTGGAGCCGACGACGCGCTTGGCCGGGCAGCCCAGATTCAAATCCACCAGATCGAAGCCGGATTCCTCGACGATGCGCGCCGCCTCGGCCAGCGTCTCCGCCTGCGCACCAAAGAGCTGTGCACCGATGGGATGCTCGTCGGGATAGAAGGTCAAATAGCGGCGGCGCTTGGCCTCTCTCATGCGCGCCAGCCCGTCGGCCGAGGTGAACTCGGTCATCAGCAGCCCGCAGCCCGATTGCGCATTGGTGATGGTGCTTTCAACGCCGGAGTCTTCCTGACCACTCAACTCCGGCCCCTGACCCCTGACCCCTGACCCCTGACCACTGAACAAGCTGGCGTGGCGAATGAAGCGCCGGAATACGGTGTCGGTGACGCCGACCATGGGCGCCAGCACCGTTGCCGGCCGCACTACGACCGCGCCGATGCGCATCTCTGCCGGCACCCGCACCGCGGCGGGCATGGTGTGCTCGATGGGGTTGTCCCAGTCCTTGTTCACCGTGAATCCTTTGCCGGCCATAGAGTCACTCGATCCGTTCCCGCCAGGAAACACTATTGCGTTCATCCTGCACTTCGGGCGAAGCCGCCCGCGCCGAACTTAATTGGGCAGTTCTTCCACTTCGAAGCAATAGGGTTTGCCGCGCGAGGCCGGGTCCCAACCCTCCTCCATCGCCTGACGGATGTGGGCTTCCACCTTGGCCGCGCGAATGTTGACCACCACCCGGTCGGCGCGCGTGTAGTCCAGCTTCTGGGTCTTGACGGCGGGATACTCGAGGTGCAGTTCGCGGCGCGTCCCTTCTGCGATGCGGACGTGTATGGCGACGCCCTTCCACCCATCGTCGGTGGTGAATTGCTGCTCGCGATGCAGCTTCCAGATCAGTTGGACGCCATCGATGGTGACGGCTTGTTCAATCGAGCGCTTGGTGCGGGGCATGGGGAATCCGATTCTTGGCTGGTCTTGCGTTCAAAAAGTGCATAATCGTGAGCGCCACTCCTAAATTCGCACTTCGATATCCGGACGGCTCTTGGCCAACAGCTTGGTTTCGATGGTCTTGAGTTGCGCTGGATCGACGCGAAAACGTTCTGGAGCATACCTGACTTCGGCGAGGGGAGATTCATCGCCATTTTCCTTGATGGTGATTACGCCCAGGCGTCCGATTCCATCCTCGGGAAACAGGCCGAAATGCGCGAGTTCTCCAAAACCCAGATCAAAGCTCACTGCCGGGATTGCAAGGTATCGATAATGAGCCGGCATGGACATCGTTTGGCGATGAATGCCTTGCAGCTTCTCCCTAAATATTGCATACCACGCATCCCCTGACTCAATGAATTCCTTTGGATTGAATGGTTTCCTCTGGTGCTCCTCGGATGGTTCAAGATCGTGTCCTAACTTGACCTTGACGGCATGCAGGTCGCCCCCGCCGCCGCGATCCACAGCCAGGATATCCGCCGCGATCAAGGAAGAGGGCGGCGCCAAATAAATATTGGGGACTGACAGCCGCCGCCGCAGCAGTTCCGCTACCGCATTGATGGCGCGTCCCTCCCGCTGGCGTAAGGTCAGCTTCAAAGTCTCTTCAGCAGCTACGGTCATGACATTACCTCCACTTGCCGGTTTCTCAGAATCTCTTTCGCCCAGGTCTGGAATCGTTCGGCTTTGCTACAGAGCGCTGCTCCTCTTTCATCATCGACCTGCTTGTCCCCATAGGAGATGTCGGCCTTAACGCTCAGCAACTTCTCCAGATGTTTGATCCCATCCGGGGCGATTTTCGCTCCCGTGCAAGCCCGTTTAAGAGCGGGGACAGCGTCCCGATGATTCTTGCCATGTGGCCGCGTACCGGTAAGCCTGATCAGCAATGCGTCACTATAGGCGATGGCGCTGTGCACAGCCAGTAATCCAGCCGCGGAAGCATACGCCGACAGGTCGTCTTGACAGAGCTTCATCGCATCGGCAAACTGCTCTGCCCTGCGGTAATAAACGGTGAATCGCGCATCAACCATGCACACCCACCCTCGCACGGAAAAAGGCCCCCGCCGTAGCGGAGGCCCACTCCTAGAAATCGGCTGCTGCCGGTTACTTGGCCGCGGCGATCGCCTCGTCGGACTTGGCATACTTGCGACGGAAGCGCTCGATGCGCCCGGCGGTGTCCACCATGCGCTGGTTGCCGGTGAAGAAGGGGTGGCAATTCGAGCAAATTTCCACGTGAATGTCGCCCTTGTGGGTCGACCGGGTCTCGAAATTGTTTCCGCAGGCGCACACTACGCGGACCGCGGCGTAAACGGGGTGAATCTTTTCCTTGGGCATCGCTCTCGACAGACCTTTCCTGCAATGGTTCTATTGTAGGGGGATTGCGCCGGTAACGCAATTCCCGCTCCCGTCCCAGGCCGGATCAACCTCCCGGCGCAGCCCCTCCGGCAAGCCAAAACCCGCGCCAAAGAGCGAGAACCCGCCTTTTTCCACGCTTACAGATCGCGCCAATTGTCGCCCAGGGCCAGATCGGCCACCAGCGGCACATCCAGTTTGGCCGCGCCTTCCATCTCCTCGCGCACCAGCTTCTCGATCTCCGCGGTTTCCTCCGCGGGCACCTCGAAGAGCAGTTCGTCGTGCACCTGCAAGACCATGCGGGTCTTCAGGCCACGCTCGGTGAGTTGGCGGTCGATGGAAATCATGGCCAGCTTGATGAGGTCGGCGGCGGTGCCCTGCAGTGGGGTGTTGACCGCCGTGCGCTCAGCAAAACCGCGCTGGTTGGGGTTGCGGCTCTCCAGGTCGGGAATGGGCCGGATGCGGCCAAACAAGGTGCGCACCGAGCCGGTCTTGCGCGTCTCTTCCAGCAGTCTTTCGATGAACGCATGTACTCCGGCATAGCGGGCGAAGTAGCGGTCGATATAGGCCTTGGCCTCGCCCATCGAGATTCCCAACTGCGTGGCAAGCCCAAAGGCCGAGATGCCGTAAACGATGCCGAAGTTGACCGCCTTGGCCCGGCCGCGGGTCTCCTTGTCCATCTCCGCGATGGGGACGCCGAAGACCTCGCTGGCGGTGAGCGTGTGAATGTCGATGTTCTCTTCGTAGGCCCGGCGCAGCAGCGGGTCGCCGCTATAGTGGGCCAGCAGGCGCAGCTCGATCTGGGAATAATCGGCGGAGAGCAGTTGCGTTCCCGGCGCGGAGATGAAGGCGGCGCGGATCTCCCGGCCCAACTCGGTGCGGATGGGAATATTCTGCAGGTTGGGATTGATCGACGAAAGCCTGCCGGTGGCGGTGGCCGCCGCCTGAAACGTCGTGTGCACCCGCGCGTCGCTGTCGGCCAACTGCGGAAGCTGATCGATGTAGGTGGACTTCAGCTTGCTCAGATGGCGAAACTCCAGCACCAGGCGAGGGACTTCGTGCTCTTCGGCCAGATGTTCCAGAACGTCCACCGCTGTAGAAACGGCCTTGCCCTTGCCGCGGCTGGCCGGAGCGGGCAGGCCGAGATGGGTGAAGAGCACCTCGCCCAGTTGCTTGGGCGAGTTGATGTTGAAGCGGCGACCGGCCACGGCGAAGATGCGTTCGCCCACCCGCTCCAATTCCGCGCCGAAGCGCGTGGAAAGGCCGTCGAGCATCTTCTTGTCGATGCGCACCCCGGCCTGCTCCATGCGGAAGAGCACCGGGGCCAGTGGAAGATCGATCTGGCGGTAGACGAAAAGCACACCCGTCTTTTCGACCTCGTCGAGCAGTTGGGGAACCAGCGCGCGCACCGCCGCGGCTCCGGCGGCCAGCGTGCTGGGAGCAGGCTGCCCGTGGCGCGCCGCGACGTCCGCGAGTGCTTGTGTGGCGTGAGTGGGATTAAGCGCGTAACTGAGCAGCATGGTGTCATCGACGGCTCCGCGCAGGTCGATTCCTTGTCCAACCAGCAGATGGAGCGCCGCCTTCCAGTCGTGGGTCTGTTTGGGGATGGTCTCGTCCTCTAGAATCTCCCTGAGTTGACCGCTCAAGCGAAGTTTCAGGGCGATTGCAGGATCGGCGCACAGGCCAACAACGAAAGATTCCGGCTTCTCCGCAGTCTCGGCCGCGCCCAGCGAGAGCATCCCCTGCGGCTCTTCTTCCACCTCTTCCACGGGCGGCTTGGCGTCCAGAACGAAGGCGAAGCCGCGTTCCCGAGCAGTGGCGAAAAAGGCCTGCGCCTGCGCCTCGGTGGGCTCCTCGATCAACTCGGTGGCGACGGCTTCGGGCGCCGGGGTCAGCTCTTTGAGCATGGAGGTGAACTCCAGTTCGGTGAAGAGCTCACGGCAGGCTTCCAGGTCGGGCGTCTGCGTCTGCATCGCCGCCAGATCCAGTTCCAGCGGAACGTTGCAGTCGATGGTGACCAGTTCCTTGCTGAGCAGCACGGCGTCGCGGTTCTGCTCCAGCGACTCGCGGTAGCTCTTGCGCTTGACCTCGGCGGTGCGGTCGAGAACCGCTTCCACCGAGCCGAACTCGCGGATCAGATCGACGCTGCCCTTGTCGCCGATACCGGGCGCGCCGGGAATGTTGTCGACCGTGTCGCCGCGCAGGGCCATCACGTCGATGACTTTCTCCGGCGGAACGCCCAGCACCTCTTCCACCTTGGCGGGATCGAGGATGAGGTTGTCCTTCTGCGGATTGAGGATTCTGACCCGCGGCGTGACCAACTGCATCATGTCCTTGTCGCCGCTGACGATGAAGACCTCGTGTTCGGCGACGGCGGCCTTGCGGGCCAGGGTGCCGATCACGTCGTCGGCCTCGAAGCCCTCGGCTTCGAGGATGGGGATGCGCAGCGCCTCCAGTACGCGGCGAATGTAGGGAATCTGCCGGCGCAGGTCTTCGGGCATGGGCGCGCGGTTGGCCTTGTAGCCCTCGTAGTCCACCTCGTCGAAGCTCTGCGTCTTGCCGTTCCACTTGCGCAAGGGGCCCATGGTGCGGGCGCGCTCGTCGCGGAAGACCTCGCCGCTGACGTCGAAGACCGCCGCGCAATACAGCGGCTGAAAGTCCTGACGCAGTTTCTTGATCATGTTGACGAAGACGAAGATGGCCGCCGTGGGCAACCCGCCGCGGGTGGACATGGGGCGGCTGCGCTGCATGGCATGATAGGCGCGAAAGATGAAGGCCATGGTGTCGAGCAGGAAGACGGGCGGCTTGGCGGCGTTGGGCATGAGGGACTCCCAGAAAAGGATGGCGGGAGAGGTCTCCGCGAACTTCCTTATTTTACAGAGCGCAACGAATCGCAGCGTTCTACAGTGCGAATGCGAAACACATTTACTACCCACCACTTCATTTCGCTTTGTGTTGGGCTATATTCGCGCCGCCTCACAGGGGCAAGAAAAAGGTCCGGCGCGAGGCCGGACCTTTTTTGTAGAACAAGAATGACCGCGGCTTACTGGAGCGAATACACGGTTTGCAGCACTTTCTTCACCAGGCTGGCGGGCAGCGGAGCGTAAGAGAGAGAGGAGACTTCGCTTTCGCCGGAGTTGAGAATCCAGTTGAGCATGTCCTTGATGACCTTGCCCTTGGCCGGGTCGGCGGACTTCACCGGAATCAGCAGCCAGGTAAAGCTGGAGATGGGGTAGGCATTGGCGCCGGGAGCGTTGGTAATCGAGACGCGGTAGTCGGCCGGCATCTGCTTGACGCTGGCGGCGGCTTCGGTTACGCCCTCGATCGAGGCACGGATGTAGTTGCCGGCCGGGTTTTTCACTTCGCCGTAGCTGATGCGGTTCTGCAGGGCGTAGATCAGTTCGACGTAGCCGATGGAACCGGGAAGCTGGCGCACATAACCGGCTACGCCCTCGTTGCCCTTGCCGCCCACGCCCACCGGCCAGGCCAGCGCGGTGCCCTTGCCGGGGCCGTTCGCCCATTCCGTGCTCGATTTGCTCAGGAAGTCGGTAAAGATGTAGCTGGTGCCGGAGCCGTCGGAGCGATGCACGACGATGATCTTCAGGTCGGGCAGCTTGACGCCGGGGTTGTCCTTGGCGATGCGACCGTCGTTCCAATTGGCGATCTTACCCAGGAAGATGTCGGCCAGTACCTCGCCGCTGAACTTCAAGTCGTTGACGCCGGGCACGTTGAAGACGGGAACGACAGCGCCCAGCACGGTGGGAATGTGAATCAGCTTGATCTTCGAAGAGGCCAGTTGTTCGTCGGTCATGGGGCCGTCGGAGGCGCCAAAGTCCACCAGACCCGCCGTCACCTGGCGAATCCCGCCGCCGGAACCGATCGATTGATAGTTGACTTCGACGCCGGGATGAGCGGCGCTGTACTCGCTAAACCACTTAGAGTAGATCGGATAGGGGAAGGTTGCGCCCGCTCCGGTCAGCTTCTGCGCCTGCGCGGCGCTCATCGCCAACACCAACAGTCCAACGATCATCAACGTCTTTTTCACGGAAATCTCCCTTGCAAATAAACTGCCGTTTCCGATTCTCCATGCGCAATGTTACGGGCGTTTGAACGAAGAGGAAAAGCCCGCACAAATGCGGTAAATTCATCGGATTGAAACAATTCGATGAACAGGCAAAACCCCGCCCATCCGCCGTCTACAAGCTCTCCACCAGCGGCAGCGTAAAGTGGAAGGTTGCGCCGCTGCCCAGTTCGCTCTCCACCCAGACGCGGCCGCCATGAGCCTGGACGATGTGCTTGACGATGGCCAGACCCAGTCCGGTGCCGCCCGATTCGCGCGAGCGCGCCTTGTCGATGCGATAAAAGCGCTCGAAGATGCGGTCCAGGTGCTCGCTGGCGATGCCGGGGCCGAAGTCCTGCACCAGGAACTCAACCTCGTGCTCCAGCAAAACGGCGCCGACGCGAACCCGCTTGCTCTGGCGGGCGTATTTGAGGGCGTTCTCGATGAGGTTGCCGAAGACCTGGTTGAGGGCGTCGGGATCGGCCATGACCAGAGTGTCGGGGGCGCCGGCAAACTCCAACTCGACCTCCGAATCGACCACGATGCCGCCCAACGCATCGATCGCATCCTCGACCAGGGCGCGGGCGCGCATGGGCTGCTTGGTCAGCTTGTAGTCGGGGCTCTCGACGCCGGCCAGAGCCAGCAGATCCTCGGTCAGACGGTTCATGCGGGAGGCATTCTTGAGAATGATGGCCAGGAACTCGCGGGTGGTCTCGGGATTGCCGCCGGGGTCGTCGACCAGCGTCTCGACGTAGCCCTGAATGGAGGTCAGTGGGGTGCGCAACTCGTGGCTGACGTTGGCGATGAAATCGCGGCGGGATTTCTCGGCGACCTCGATGCGGGTCACATCGTGCAGCACCGCCAGAACCCCGCCGCTGGGCAGGGGAGCGGCGCTGATCTCGAAGACGCGGCCGGGGGCTAGCGAAGTGGCGCGGCCGGTGCGGACTTCGCGCTGCTCCAGAGCGCCGCGGACGCAGGTAAGCAGGTCGGGGTCGCGCACCGCGTGGATCAACGGCCGGCCGGGACGAATCTGCATGCCGGCGGTGCGCTGCATGACGGCATTGGACCACAGCACCGTCCCCTCCGGCGTAATGGCCACCACCGCCTCCTGCATCGAGTCCAGCATGGCGGCCAGCTCCTGCCGGCGGCTTTCGATCTCGGCGAAGTTCTCGCCCAACTGCGCGGCAGTCTGGTTGAGCGCGGCCTCCATGTCGGCCAGTTCGTCGCTGCCGGATTGCGCCAGACGGGCCTTCAGGTCACCGTCGGCGATGCGCCGGGCAAAAACCACCACCCGCTGCAAGCGCGCCGTAATCCCCACCGCGACCCAGGCCGCCACCGGCAACGCCACCCCCAGCGCAATCATGCCCGACCAGAGGGCCTGGCGGCCCATCAGGCGCAGCAGTTCCGCCCCCTGATGCTCCACCAGGCGGCTGAAGACGAACTCCATCACCACCGTGTGCAGCAGCAGGATCAGGAAGAACAAGGCCAACAGCTTGGGAAAGACGCGGCGCGTTAAGGCTTTTCGAGGCAAGACTTTGCGGGTCAACTCAGGTCACTCGCCCTTGGGCAGTTCAAAGCGGTAGCCGGCGCCGCGCACGGTCTTCAGGTAGCGCGGATTCTCCGGGTCGACTTCGATCTTCTCGCGGATGCGGCGCACATACACGTCTACCGAACGGGGTGTGACGAAACGGGCGTCGCCCCAAACGGCATCCAGCAAATGGTCGCGGCTGAAGACCCGGCCGGGATGGCGGGCCAAGTAGTCAAGCAGGCGGAATTCGGTCGCGGTGGTGGTGGTCAGCTCGCCGCGCACCTTTAATTGCATGGCGTTGGCGTCGATCACCACCTCTTCAAAACTGATCACCGAGGGGGTGGTGGGGCGTTCGAAGCGGCGCAGCACCGCTTTGACCCTGGCCACCAGCTCGCGCGTGGCAAAGGGCTTGGTGATGTAATCGTCGGCGCCCATCTCCAGGCCCAGAACGCGGTCGTTCTCGCCGGCGCGGGCGGTCATGAAGATGATGGGAACGCTGGAGAGCGCGGCATGATTACGCAAGCGCCGGCACACGTCCAGCCCGTCGCCGCCGGGGACCATGATGTCCAATAGAAACAACGCCGGAGCCTGCCGCTCGGCATCGGGAATCAGGTTGGTGGGGGTGTGAAACAGGCGCACGGCAAAACCCGCCGCTTCCAGGTGATGCTGCACAAGACGCGCAATATCGGTATCGTCTTCGAGAACAAATATCGTCTGGCTCAACCGTTCAACCCTCGACCGGCGGCCCTTCTGTTGCGGAAACACAGGCCGCTCGGAATTGTTAACAGACTACTAGAGCCAGGCAAAGAATTTGCAAACGTTTGATGAAAAAGACAGGGAACGAGGGAACTAGGGAACAAGGGAACGAGGGACTGAGGGACTAGGGAACAGCGGTCAGTCGATGCCGATCCCGCCTGGATCGGGGTGCCCCACCCTCGCCTGTCATCCTGAGCTGGGTGCCCCACCCTCGGCGCGCTTTTGTTCTTGCGCCTAGGGTGGGAGAGCAGAGCCCCCGCATTCGAGGGCAGACAGCAAAGCACGTCAATGCCGCGCGGAAACGGTCGCCCCCTGGCCGCCGCCGGCAGGGAAGGCATCGATCAGAGAAACCACCTTCATCTGCGCCTTGAGCGCCTCGAATGTAGCCGTGGACTGCACGTCGATCACCGCCGTTTCGCCCGGCAGCAGGTCGAAGTAGTTGTCGCTGACGGTAGCGTCCAAATCGCCAAAACCGATGGAAACGCTGCGCGCCAGCACTTGGGAATTCACATGGACCCGGAAGGTTTTGGCTGGAGCCGGCGAAAGTTGGGCCTGCAGCGGCGCGGCGGGCAGGTGAACCTCCTTCACTGGGGCCAAATAGGTCAGGTTACGCGAGATCGTCTTGCCGGCCGCCGTCAGCTCCGCCACTACAAAGACGCGGGTTGTATCCTTGGCCCCGGCGTCGGCCAGCTTCTTCAGCGGCCAGTCCAGATACACCTGGCTGGCCAGTGGAGCAACCTCCACCGAGCGGTTCTCTTCCAGCAGGACCTTGCCATTGAAGTCCATCAAACGCACGCGCAACTCAGCCTTTTCCGCGGCGGTCTTGTCGCTGACGATGTACACCTTCACCGCGCCGTCCTCGATGTGCGGCGAGACCAGCAGCGGCGCATAGAAGCGGCGGGCGTAGTATTGCAGCGCCTTCCAGCGGCCGTAGTAATCGATCGACGACCACGAGGCCACCGGCCAGCAATCGTTCAACTGCCAGAAGATGGAGCCCATGGTCTCCGGGCGGCTGCGGCGGAAGTGCTCCGCGCCGGTCTTGATCCCCTCGGCTTGCAGCACCTGGCTGACGTAGAGAAAGCTGGCGAAGTCTTTGGGCTCGGGATAGTCCTTGGCGATGTAATCGTGAATGATCGAATTGCCGGCATTGTTCTTCTGATGGGCCAGCATCACCGGAGTGAAGATGTTGGCGCGATCCTCGGGCTGGGTGAAGCTCTCCACGGTGCGCATCTCGGGGAAGGACTGAAAGCCGTACTCGGTGACAAAGCGCCAGTGGGTCTTCTCGTAATCGCTGAAGGGGACGCGGCCGTGCCAGACGCTCCAATCGTGGGTATCGCCGCTGTGAAAGGCGGGGCTCTGGGCCTCGTAGTCGGCGCTGGGCGAACTGGGCCAGTAGGGGATCTCCGGTTCCAGGCGCGCCACCACGCGGGGCAGAATGCCGCTGAACTCGGTCAGATAGTCCTGCCACATCTGGTATTTCACATCCTGGGGCAAGGTCTGGCGCGGACCCCAGTTCAGCGCGCTCTCCGTCTCGTTGTTGCCGCACCAGAGCACGATGCTGGGGTGATTGCGCAGGCGGCGCACCTGGTCCTCGGCCTCGGCTTCGATCTGCTGCTTGAAGGCATAGGTGCCGGGCTGCCAGTCGTTGCCGAACATGAAGTCCTGCCAAACCATGATGCCCAGCTCGTCGGCGATGGCGTAGAACACGTCGCTCTCGTAATAGCCGCCGCCCCAGTGGCGGATCATGTTCATGTTGGCGTCGCGCGCGGATTCAAGAATGCGGCGATACTCGGCCGTAGTGACGCGGCTGGGGAAGCTGTCGAAAGGAATCACGTCGGCGCCCTTGGCGAAGACGGGAATGCCATTGACCACCAGTTCGAAGCTGCGCCCCCACTTGTCCAAATCGCGGCGCAAGACGATCGAGCGCAGGCCGGTCTTCACCTTACGCTCGTCGAAGTTCGCCTCAACCGTGCCCACAGCGGCCGTAAACTCGTAGAGCGGCTGCTCGCCATAGCCGGCCGGATACCAGAGCTTCGGTTGACGAATCTCGATGGGAAGATCGATCACATTGCGCCCGGCATGGAAACTTACATGCCTTGGCAACATCGCCGGGCTGCCGCGATCGGAGTAATGCACCAGCACAACGCCATTGCCGGCGCTGGCGGCTTCGATCTCCACCTCCGCATCCAGATGCGCCACTTCTCTGCTCACATCGCGCTGGCGGATATGAAAATCCGCGATGCGCGCACGATCCCATCCCTCCAGGCGCACCGGCTTCCAGATGCCGCTGGTGACAAAGCGCGGACCCCAGTCCCAGCCATACTCATAGGCCGGCTTGCGGATGTAGGTTTTCTCCGCGGTCATGGTCTTTGCCCGCCAGGGATCGCTGGCCGCCACCCTGGCCGCCGCCGCGATGGGCGAGGGAAAGAGCAGCCAGAGATGATTGGTTCCCGCATGAAGATGACCCTTCACCGGCACGCGCCAGATGCGGAAGCTGTTGTCGGCGTCGAGCACCTTCTCGCCGTTGAGCCAGACTTCAGCGGCCCCGTCAAGCCCATCGAAGATCAGATCGATGTTGGCCCGCGTCAGCAGCGCCGGCGTGGCGACAAAGTTCAGGCGGTACTCCCAGGCCTGGTTTTCGATCCCTTGCAGCTTGCTTTCGTTGTCGCGAAAGAAGGGCTCGGGGATCTTCTGATTGGCCAGCAGGTCGAGATGAACGTCGCCGGGAACGTTCGCAGGCAGCCAGCCCTGCTCCTGCGGCTGGCTGCTGACCGCCTGGCGGAACTGCCAGCCGCGATCGAGCTGCTGCACCAGATTGGCCAGCACCGGGTTGGGCTGTTGCGCAACGGCAAGAGGTACGCCGATCCAAGCGAACAATAATGCGCCGAACACGGCGCAAAACGCGATTCGAGAAAAAAGACCAGTGCGCATCGAAGATGCCTCCCCGGCTCCGCGCACTCCGTACCGAGCCTTTGCGCGGAGGGTAAAAACTTTGCTGATAAGGTTATCACGCAGCCCACACGGCGCGAATAGAAACAATCCATCCACGATAACTCATTCCCTTGGCCAATTTACCTTGTCAGGCGTTACCATGGCGGCAGTGTTTTTTCTTTCCCCAGCGAGGCTTAAAGGTGCAACGCAAACCGACCATGAACGACGTGGCCCGCCTGGCAGGCGTGGGCACCATGACTGTCTCTCGCGTGCTGAACGGCACGGCCAAAGTATCCGAAGACGCCGCCAAGCGGGTCAAGACGGCGATCCAGCAGCTCAACTACCGGCCCAACGAACTGGCGCGCGCGTTGCGCGGCCAGCGCAGCCGGTCGATTGGGCTGATTCTGCCCTACCTCTACGATCCCTTCTTTGCCATGTGCGCGCACGCGGTCACCACGGTGGCCAAGCAGCACGGCTATTCGGTCATCATGACCACCAGCAACGAAGATTCCGAGACGGAGTACGCCGAGGCCTCGCAGATGCTGCAGCGGCACGTCGAGGGGTTGATCCTGATCCCCGCCAACCGCGGGCAATCGCGGCTGACCCGCTCGATGCTGGGCAAGACGCCGCTGGTGGCCTTCGACCGCCCGCTGGCCGATCCCTCCTTCGACTCCGTGCTGGTGCAGAACCAGTTGGGCTCCCGGCGCATGGTCGAGCATCTGATCGAACACGGGCACACCGCCATCACCTTTATGGGACTGGGCCGCAATCTCTACACCATCAATGCCCGCTTTCAGGGCTATCGCCGGGCGATGGTCGACGCCGGATTGGAGACCGACGCTTTCTTCCAATGCGAGACGCCGGAGTCCACGCTCGATGCGATCCAGAGCCGCCTGCACGCCAAGAAGCCGCCCACGGCTTACTTCACCTCTAACACGCTGGCCTCGCGTTACACCTTTTCCGCTCTGCTGCAGTTGGGGGTCAAGATTCCCACCGATGTGGCGCTGGCCGGATTCGACGATTTCGATATGGCGGAACTCACTTCGCCGCCGCTTTCGGTGGTGCGCCAACCCGCCCAGGAGATGGGCCGGGTGGCCGCCGGGCAACTCTTCGAGCGCCTGGAACGAGGCGAGATTCCGCAGACCGGCAACCGTGTCGTGCTGCCCGTCGAGATCGTGCTGCGCCGCTCCTGCGGCTGCAAACACAAGACCGCCGTGGTCATGCACTAGAACCATTCCCGCCGCTCGGCTGCAGGGCGGCGCGAGGATCGCCCTGTTCAGCGGATATTGAAACTATAGGAAACACCGAAAGAAATGATCGGGTAGACCGTCACCTCGCCCAACGACTTCCTCCAACTGACCAGCTTCGTCTGCAGCGCCTGCTGGAAGGCGATTGCGGCTGGATTGGTGGTGCTGGCGACATCGCCGCAATTGGTCTCCCCGACATCCGTACAGATCCATCCGCTGGTGTTGACGTCCAGCGTGGGTGCTCCCATCAGGATGACGCCAAACTCCGATGGATACGACCAATGGCGATTCGAGCGGGGAATAAAAGGGCCAAAGCCGCCGCTAAGCCTGGCCGCTACAGGCCGGCTATGCAGCCCCACCACTCCCGAGATATTGAATGGGGTTGACCCCAGAACCGTGGACGAAGGCGCGTAAAACGAGTACTGCCCAAGGTCGATCTCGGTTCCGGGAGCCAGATCGGCCTTCATGGAGAGCTGATTGCTGTTGTAGAACATGATTCCAGGGCTGATCCTCCAGATGCTGCCGAAGGGATACCAGTCCAGCGAGGCCGCCATGGAGGCCAGATGCAGCGATGGGTAGACGTTGAAGCCCTCGATCTCGCTGCGGTTGCCGTTGTACTGAAAAAAGCTCCCTGTCAGCCGGGCATCCACATAGTGGGTCAGGAGCAGCACGCCCTTCATGCCCACGCCCAGCGGCGAGATGTCGGTGGAGAGTCCCACACGGGAGAGCGGAGGCTGCGCCCATATCTCTGCAGGCGCCACCGGGTATTGGCGATCGGAATGGCCCATCGCCGGGGCGGGGTCAGAGGAAGCCAGTTCACTCCCCGCAGCGAACTCCATCCCACCCGCGTTGCTTGCCGATTCTCCCCCGGCAACAGATGCGGAAGCCAACGTCGAGTTGGAACTGGAAAAGGCATCTTCCAGCGACTTGTTAGCAATTTTTCCGGTCCTTTGCGCGGTGGATTGAGCCGGGGCTGCGCAGATGGCCAGCGGAGCCGTGCCGGACAGAGTGGCGAGCAACAAATAAAAAAGGCTTCGTTTGGAAAGAACTCGCCAAAACGCCATGAATGCCTCCCGACACGGATCTTTCCCTTCGAGTGTATCCGTCGTCGAGTGGCTCCCGTTGCGATACGCTCGAGTCCGCTTTCGATTTTCCTATTTAAGGAACGGCTTGCGATGGACGGCGCAGGGGCCCTCAGCTTTTCGCTGCCAGCACATTTCGATAGAACACTTCCCATTGCCCGGCCACGCGGTCCATGTTGAAGTGCTCCACGATGCGCTGGCGCGCGCGCTGCCCCTGGGCACGGCGCACCTGCTCCGGGCAGAACATCTGTGCCAGCATCGCCTCTGCCAGGCGCTCCGCGTTGTGTGCAGGAGCAATGCTGCCGCACTCCCCCAAAAGCTCGCGCACGCCGCCCACATCGGTGGCCGCCACAGGCTTTTCCATGGCCATGGCCTCGGCCACCACTTGCGGCATGCCCTCCCAGGCCGAGGAGAGCACAAAGCCGTCGGCGCCATCCAGCAGGGCAGGCAGATCGCGGCGCAGGCCCAGCCAGTGCAGATGTTCGAAGAGCGCCGCCTCCACGGTCTTCTCGCTGACCCGGTCGAAGGCGTTGCCCGCGGATTCTCCGGCGATCCACAATTGCGCCTCGGGCCGCACTCTGCGCACCAGGGCGAAGGCGCGCAGCAGATTGGGAAAATCCTTGGCCGGCACAATGCGTCCGGCGGCCAGCCAGACAAACTCGCGGAAGACGCCCATGCGCGCCCGCGTCTGGCGGCGGCGCTGGGCGCTGGGCGCAAACTCAGCCGTATCGATGCCGATGGGCAGCACCGAGCACTTGTGCGCGGGAACAGCCCTGGTGCGCAGGGCGTACTCCGCCACCGCGCCGCTGACGGCGGTGGTGGCGACGCTCAGGCCGTCGGTGAGGCGATAGGCCAGGCTGCGCTGCCAGCCTCCCTCGTAGACGTTGTGAATAGTGGCCAGGAGGCGCACGCCGGGAACGCTGGGAGCAAGCACCCGCCCCGCCAGGTTGGCCGGGAAGGTGTGGCTGTGAATGAGGTCGGGGCGGTAGGCGCGCAGAAAGCGCCCGCCGGCGAGCAGCCCAGTAAAGATGCCGCGCGAGGTCTTGCGCATGTCGAGATACACAGTCTGTAACTCCGTCGCCCACTGCTCGGGCTGGCGGGGCAGCAGCACCAGCAGGGCGGCGTCGTGGCCGCGCTGGGCCATGCGCGCGGCCAAGTCCGCAGCCTGGCGCTCGGCGCCGCCCATTCCCAGCGAAGTCAGTAGATAGACCAGGCGCATGAGATTCCACCTTCAGCGCAGTTACGGCCATCCCGCCCGCCGCCGTGGAAAAGCCGCCGCGCACTCGAATCGAAGTCGAGCGATGATAGCGCAGATCGAAACCCGCGGGGAAGCAATCGTCAAGGAAAATAGCGTCGACGTCGCGCCGGCACGCGCCAAAATGGAGAGATTTTCCCGGCGATTCCGCTTCCCGTATGGGAGATTGATCGAATTTGAAAAAAACCCTGTGCGGAAAACACCTTGCGGGCTGTACAATCACCCCGAGGAGACCCATGGCCGGAGATATTCAACTTACTTGCAGCGATTGTGGACAGGATTTTACTTTCACCGCTGCCGATCAGGCGTTCTTTCAGGAACGCGGTTATTCGACCCCCAAGCGTTGTAAGAATTGCCGTCAGGCAAAGAAGAACGATCAGGGGGGGGGATCCGGCTACCGTTCGGCTCCGGCACAGGGTACGCCTGTGATTTGTTCCGGTTGCGGCCAGCCCACAACAGTACCATTCGAGCCCAGGGGCGACCGTCCGGTATTCTGCCGGGATTGCTACCAGGCGCGCAAGGGCAGCGGCGGCGGTGGCGCCGGAGGCGGCGCCTCCCGCGGACGCGGCCGGTACTAAGTTTTTCAACGGAGTGGAATTCGCAATGAATTCCACTCCGGTTACTCCTGCATCCACCCGCGAGCCGGGCTTGAGGATAATTGGCGCATTGGCGCGGATTGCCTAGAGCAAGACTTGAAGGTGGATGGTTCGTTTTTTTGGTCCCTCACCGGTATTACCGGCCCACGGGAGATGAGATTGTAGCGCTGGCCTCCCGGCCGGCGGGATCGTGAACCCCCCGGTCCACGCTTGTTTATCTCGATCGAAAACGATAGAAGCGCGCGGAGCATGAGCTCCGTCCCTACGGGACTCCGGATACGTCATTTTGGCTGCTTTCCCAGCGAATAACCACTGCGCCTGCCGCGCAGTCAGTGCGCCCTGCAAAAAAAACAGCCAGAAAGAAACAAAACACCTGAAGAAACAACACAGCCGGAAAGACTCGATGGAGTCTCCCCGGCTCTTTTGTTCGCGCTGAAAGTCAGCGCTTTAGTGCTTCTTGCTTGGTTTGGGGGCCGGCTTCTTCTCCGCTGCCTTGCCCGGCTTGACCGCGGCTGCGGCCTTGGCAGGTGGAGCGGCTTTGCCTTTGGCGGGCAGCTTTGCCGCGGGCTTGGCCGGTGCTTTAGCAACTTCCTTGGCCGCTGGCTTGTTCACGGCTTTGGCGGCCGCTGGTTTGGCCGGCTTCTCCGCCACTGGAGCAGGCGTCGGAGCAGACGGTTTGGCGGCGGGCTTGGTCGCTGGCTTGGCGGCAACCAAAGACTTGGCGGCAACCGCAGGCTTGACCGTGCTCTTGCCGGCCTTTCCCGCCTTGGCAGGGACCGGCTCGGGGGCGTCGCCCTCCGGTTCCTCACCGAATACAGGGAGGTCGGAGAAGTTCACCTTGGGCGCTTTGCTCTTGCCGGCGCCGCGCGGAGGTGCTTCGAGCGAATCCAGATCGCTGCCGGTCGCGTCCAGGTCATCGTCATCGAGATCGTCGTCGCCTGAGCCCAGATCCTCGACGGGAAGAACGATCTTCAGATCGATCTCTTCTTCGTCGTCGGCGCCCAGATCGTCCAGATCGTCGTCATCGTCGTCCAGGTCGCCGTCCAACTCGTCATCGTCGTCGTAGGAACGATCCTTGACCTTGGCCTCGCCACGCTTGGCGCGGGTTCTCTTGACGGTTTCCTTGGGCGGGGGAGCGGGGGGCGAATGCGGCTCCAGAAAGGCGCGAATCTCCTCGCTGGTGGTCAGCTTGCCGTCGATCATCTCCAGGAAGACGTTGTGCACGATCTCCGGGTAGGTGGCCAGCTCGGGGGTGATGCGCATCTCCTGCATCAGGGCGTGCGGCAGGCGCTGGCGCACCTCCGGCCAGGTCTTGAGGAAGAGGTTGTAGCGCTCGCGGACGGCCTTGTCGTGGGAGGTGAATCCCAGCCACAGGACAGCTTCCGGATCGTAGCTGGTGAAGAGCTTGTAGCTGGTCGAGGGGGTCAGATTCTCCTTGGCCAGCAGTACCTTGGCAAAACCGGCGGCCATCTGATCCAGGCTGTTCCACTCTTCGACGAAGCCGGGACGCAGCATCAGCTTCTTGAGGGCCGCCAGGTCTTTGGGGGCCAATTTGGCGGTCAGCAACTGCATCTGCGCCGCCGACATGTCGGCGTGAACGCCCTGCAGCAGTAATTCGACGGCCTGCTCGTGGAGCAGTTTGAGCTTCTCCTCGTCGGCCTTGGCCGGGGTCCAGGCGGGGAAGAGAATCTTCAGCCAGCCCTCCTCATCGAGGGCGTGCAGCACCTTCAGCCCGTCGTCCTCGTGGCCGATCTGCTCCAGTTCCCGGCTGCGCGCCTCTGCGGAGAGGGACTGAATGACATCCTCGCCCTTGGCGTTGGCATAGCGGGTGGCGGTCTTGTGATCGAGTTCCCAGCCCAGACGGGCGCGAAAGCGCGTGGCCCGGATGAGCAGCGAGGGATCGTCGTAGAAGCCGTAGTTGGAGACCAGGCGCAAGGTGCGCGCCTCAATGTCGGCGGCGCCGTTCAGGGGGTCCATCAACAGGCCGAAAGAGCCTTCGTTGAGGGAGATGGCCATGGCGTTGACGGTAAAGTCGCGGCGGCGCAGGTCCTCCTGGATGGTGGCGGTATGCACCACCGCCTGGCCCGGTTTGGGGTATTCGACCCGGTGGGCGCTGACCACATCGACGCGAACGGTGCCGGGAAAACACAGGTAGAGGGTGTGTGCGAGTTCGTCTTCGCCCCACACCACGCCGCCCATCTTCTCAATTGTTTTCTTGAGTTTGAGGGCGTTCCCGTGGACCGTGACCTCGAGTTCGCGGACGGAGTGTCCGCTGGTCAGATCGCGGACCGCGTCGGCGGTAAGAAACAGGATCATTCCGGCCTCGCGGGCGGCTTCCCGCAGGTGGCGCAAAGCGCTCCGCTGGTCGGCCGAGAGGCGATTTTCCAAAAGATAGATGAAGTCGGGCATTCCGTCCCCTGACGCCGCGCCCGAATCTGGGCTACGGTCTGTTGGCTCAGCCAAGTGACTGATGTTGTTACCCTTACAAAGCACTTCGGCGGAGATGGCAAACAGTACCTTAACACAAACCCGGCGGGATGGCTAGAGTGCGCCGCTCGATGTGGTACATTTTTTCCCTTCACGGCACTCGGCCTGCTCATGCGACAATCCAAAACGATGGCATCGCAGCGCAAACCGGTGATCGTGCGCAAGTTCTCACGGGACTGGTGCGCGGGCTATGCGCCCGCCGACTTGACCCAAAACGCGGCAGAGTTGGAGATTCTGGAGCCCGGCGGCAAGGTGCTGCGCATCGCCTGGGAGGCGGTCAAGTGGGTCTGCTTTGTGCGCGACCTGCCCGCGCCGCATGTTTCCGGCGACCAGCCCGAGCGGCTGCTGCACAAGCGCTTCGTCCTGCGCCCGCGCACGCCAGGTCTGTGGCTGCGCCTGACGCTGAACGACGGCGAAGAGATCGAGGGTCTGGCGGCCAACGATCGCTCCCTGATTGAGGGCGTGGGCCTACTGCTGACGCCGCCCGACACACGCTCGAATACGCAGCGCATCTACGTGCCGCGGCAGGCGATCCAAAAGCTGGAAGTGGCGGGCCTGATCGGAGCGGCAACGCGGCGGCCCGCGAGCCGGCCCAGCGGCCAGGAAGAGCTCTTCGCCAGTGAAACGGAGACACCGTAGAGGCTCACTCCCGTTGATTCCCGGCTTTACCCACTCCTTGTCGCCAGGAATGCATCGTCAGCAGAATTCGTACAGGTTGGGTAATTCGAGTTCTAATCGTTGCCATTCAGGGATGCGAAAGACACCGAGGATCTGCTCGGGTTCACGGACGCAAATCTGAATATGGGTCTTGTCGCGAAAGCCCGCTCCGGGGTAAAGTTCGGAACCCTCCGGAAACATTGCCCGCACGATGGGATAAGGTTGCCCCTTCGGGCCTGATCCAGGTGCGTTTTCAGCAATTTCGTAAAGGTAATTCATGACTGCGCAGTCCAGGCGCCTGAGGATTCTGTCGCCGCTCGGACCCATGGCTGGATCGACATTCTGCGGAACAGGAATCCCATCCTTTTCTGCGGTGAAGATGAACTTGTCATAGGCCAGTTTCACCGCATCGATTCCAGACTGCGTCGTCAGGTCGAGACACTCGCCCAGTTCGACCACGGCGCCAACCACCGAGGGACGGTAGAAATGAAGGCGTGCTTCAGTCGCCCACTGATAGGCGCGAATCGCGTCGTTTTCCCAGAAATAGATACCGGCGCCAAGCCAGTCATAATCCCTGGTGCTGGGCACAAAAGACGAACCGCCCAGGAGTCTCTGGGCGGTTTCGAGGGCACATCCGTGATAGGCAAGAACTAAAGGCACAGACGCCGCCTATCTGTATGCCTCAGACACTTGACCGTCTGGGTTCAAGTAGCCAATTTTGACCAATAATGCTTTGCGCTTCTCGGGAGTGTCGAGTTTGCGTTGAAGCGCTTCTGCGGCTTCCTTAAACTTTTTGAATTGCTTGGGAGTCATCGCACCCTCCAAATCCCGGAAATCGTCCGCGCACACGCGGATCTCGCGAGACCGATGTTACCACATTCTGCACCTGAATTTTGCCCGCATGCTGCGAATGCGATGGGGCGATTGTCGGGCAAGCAGGCCATTCCGGTACAATCTCATTCAATGAAATTAGGTGAATTGGCAAGCCGGCTGGGCGCGGAGCTGCGGGGAGACGCGGAGCTGGAAGTGAATGGCGTCAAGGGCATCGAGGAGGCCGGGCCGAGCGAGGTGACCTTCGTGGCCAATCCCCGCTATGCGGCCCTGGCGCGCACGACGCGGGCCGCCGCCGTGCTGGTGGAACCGGAGTTTCCGGAGATTGCGTCCGCCACCTTGCGGGTGAAGAATCCCTATCTGGCCTTCTCGCGCGCGCTGGGCTGCTTTTATCAAGCCCCAACCTACGCGCCCGGGATTCATCCCACAGCGGTCATCGACCCGACGGCGGAGATCGGCGCGGAGGCGCACATCGGCGCCTATGTGGTGGTGGGAGCAAAGGTAAAGCTGGGCGCGCACGCCACTCTGCTGCCGCATGTGGTGCTCTACCCCGGCGTCGAGGCCGGCAGCCATCTTTTTGCCCACGCCCATGCGGTGGTGCGCGAGTTCTGCATTCTGGGCGACCACGTCACGCTGGAGAACGGGGCGATCGTGGGGGCCGACGGCTTCGGCTTTGCCAAAAACGAGCTGGGCCACTGGGAGAAGATTCCCCAGTCGGGTCCGGTGCGGCTGGGCAACCGCGTCGATGTTCAGGCCAACGCCTGCATCGACCGGGCCACGGTGGGTGAGACCCGCATCGGCGACGGCACCAAGGTAGACAATCTGGTCCAGGTGGGTCACGCTTCGCACGTCGGCGAGAATACCCTGCTTTGCGCGCAGGTGGGGCTGGCCGGCTCGTCGCAGGTGGGCAGCAACGCGATTCTGGCCGGGCAGGCGGGTGTGGCCGGGCACTGTGCGTTGGGCGATGGGGTGATTTTGACGGCGCAATCCGGCGTTTCGCACGATGTACCGGCGGGCAAGACGATCTCCGGCTCCCCGGCCTTCGACAACCGCACCTGGCTGCGCGCCGTGGCCGTATTCCAGAGGCTGCCGGAGCTGTTCCGGCGTCTCGACAGGATGGAAAAGAGCCTTGCGACGCACCAGGACGGCGTCGCCGGGCCGGGGTAGAGAGCGCTTATCCCTTCGGGGGCCTAACCGTTCAGATACATAACGCGTAAAATTGGAGCACTTCCACTGTCCCAATTTGAGATTGAACCGATAACAGAAGAAGGAGGGCGGTAGTGCGCAATATTCGAAGATCCGGCGATAACCTCCCTCGTTCTCCGTGGCGGGGACGCCATCTGCAATGGATGCGCCTGGCAGGCTGCTGTCTGGCGTCGATGCTGGCCTCCGACTTTGTGACTTTTTTTGGCCATGGCGCCAATGGCACCGGGAGCAGCTTGATCTGGGTGGCCAACGGAGTCCTGCTGGCCTACCTGCTACTGGCGCCGCGCTGGCGTTGGCACATCTATATCGCTGCCGGATTTGTCGGCCAGTTCGCCGGGGCTTTGATCCTCGACAGGGGATTTCGAGCGACAAGCCTTTTTTCGATCGCCATGAACCTCTGCGAGGTGTCGATCGCGGCGCTGCTGGTGCGCAAGGATTCCAAAGACCTGCCTCGCTTTACCGATGCCGACTATCTTCTCCGTTTTTTGGGGTATGCGGTGGTGGCTGCGCCCTTAGCCACTGGCTTGGTCTTTGTACTGTACGCTACGCTCTGGACCCATTTACCGCCGGGTGAGGCACTGCTTGCGTGGTCGGTGAGCGACGGATTGGGGATCGCGGTCACCACTCCGGCCATCGTGGCCATCTTCAGCACCCGCTGGAGGAATACCGTTTGGCGGCGGAACTGGATCTATCCAGCCCTGCTTGTGGTCATTACCATCGCCTCGTTTACCCAGGTCACGGTTCCGTTGGTCTTCTTCATCTATCCGCTGCTGTTGTTGGTTCTGCTGCGCATGGGCTTGGGGTGGTCGACGCTCTCGCTGCTTTTTGTCTCTTTGACTTCGGCTCTGCTGACGCTGCACCATCTGGGTCCGTTTGCTGCGCTCACCGGGGTTGCGGCCATCGATCCTGGCATCCTGCTGCAACTCTTTGTGGTTTCCAGCATGATGATCCTCTACAGCGTCTCGGTGGTTCTGGAGCGGCAGAAGGCCAGCGAGTCGAATCTGCAGAAGATCGTCTCCCTGCACAAACTGGTGACCGAAAACAATCGCGATGTGATTATCCTGGCCGATCTCAACGGTCACCGCAGCTACGTCTCTCCCTCCTCGGAGTTGCTGGGCGGCTGGACGCCGGAGGAACTGTACCATCAGGGGAGTCTGGACCTGGTGCATCCTCTGGATCTGGCCAAGACGGAGAATGCGCTCAACGACATGAGTATCGGCGTCGAAGAGGCGCATTACGAAATGCGCATCCAGAAAAAGGATGAGACGTACCTGTGGGTAGAGTCCTCGCTGCGCATGATTCCCGACCCTCGAACCGGCGCCCCGCATGGCGTTCTGAACATTTTGCGCGACATCAGTGAGCGCAAGCATGCCGAACAGCAGCTTCAGGAGGCTTACAATGCCGTTGAAGCGCTGGCCGTCACCGACGGGCTGACCGGCATCTCCAACCGCCGCCGCTTCGATCAGTACCTGACCGCCGAATGGCGGCGTAGCATGCGCGAACACCAGCCGCTTTCCCTGCTCATGATCGACGCCGACAACTTCAAGGCCTACAACGACAACTACGGCCACCCGCGCGGCGACAGTTGCCTGAAACAGATCGCCGAAGCGGCTCAGGATGTGGTTTCCCGCCCCGGAGATCTGGTGGCCCGCTTTGGCGGCGAGGAGTTCGCCGTCATCCTGCCCAACACCGATAATGGCGGCGCGGCCAAAGTAGCCCAGGAGATCTGCGACGCCATGAGCAGCCGCCGCCTGCCCCATTGCGGCAACCCCTACGGCATCATGACCATCTCGCTGGGTTGTGCGACCATGGTTCCGCACCTTGGCCAGCACGCCGTTAACCTGATCGAACTGGCCGACAAAGCCCTCTATGAAGCCAAACGAACCGGCCGCAACCGGGTCTGCAACGGCAATCAAATGGAAGTCGCAATGGTCTCCGGCAAATAACCCTGAATTCGGCGCCTCTCCCCCCAGGCTCAGGATTTTCCTTGTCCTATAACAATCGGAATCACGAGAATTTGTCATCCTGAGCGAAGCGAAGGATCTGCGGTTTTACGCTCACCCATCGGGCGACTCCCGAAACACAGATCCTTCCCCTTCGCTGCGTTCAGCGTCAGGATGACAACTGATTGATTATGAATTACTTATTCTTCCAGAATCGGCCTCTGACGGCGAAGGAATCGCGGAATTTAGGATAATACACCCGAAACTTGGGGGAAGAAAACAGACCGAAGCAAACAACGGGGCGACTCCAGAAGGAGTCGCCCGGTTGTTTGCAAAAAAAGAGAAGCGCCCGGATCTAGTGGACCATGCTCTGGAAGAGCGGCGATTGCAGCAGGCTGGTGAACTCGCCGTTGGACGTGGCAAAGTGCACCGAGAGCTTGCCCGAGTCGGACTTGATGCTGGTCGCGCTGAGGGCCTGCTTTTCCGCTTCCGATCCGCTCATCTTGCGCATCACAACCGCGGCATTGAGCAGCGAGGAGATGGTGGCGGCGGCAAAGGAATCGCCGGTCGAGAGGGTCAGGTCGAACTTGACACCATGCTGGAAGTCCATGCCGTACCACGAGGCCAACAGGCGCTTGCGCACGGTATCGAAATCGGCCACCGAACCCGCCTCGCCCAGCACCTGCTTCATCATGGTCTGGGTGCCCTTCTGATCGAGAATGCTCCACAGCGATTCGGAGTCGATAGTGCGCATGGCGTCCATCATGGCGTTGTTGGTCAGGATGCTGGGAGAGACGCCATCGCGAGCGTCCAGCGCCTTGGTCACCGCATCCGGCGCACCGAAAACCATCGTCGACTGATCGACGAAACAGGCCACCATGCCGGTCTTGCCCAGGGGATAAAGCTTATTGGTGCGCACCAACTGGGGCTTGACCTTCAGCTTGCGGAAGTTGGCCAGAATATCCTGGGTGGGGAACTGTCCTTGGGCGATGCCGACGGTGACCAGATTGCTGTCCGAGTCGCTGCTGGCTGCCTTGGCCGCATCCTTGCCCGTGGCGGGAGGACGGAAGAGAGCAAAGGCCAACTGCTCGACATCCTGATTCTCATTGAGGCCGGACTTGCGCAGGGCTTCATCGAATTGCTTCAGTTCGGGCGGCATGACGCGCTCGCGCAGGTCCATCGCCGCAGTCGAGTTTTGCATGGCCCGATAATCGATCACCACCAACTGCTGCACTTCATGCGGAACCGCGGTGCGGGCTTCGGTGGACAACTGGGCCGCCGGGGCCAGGGTGGCCGCCGTCAGCAGCGCGGCCGAAATGGTCATTTTTGCAAAGACTTTCAACAAGACATCCTCCGGGATTGCCGCCGTCTTCGTCTCCGGGAATCCGGGGGGATTGTGCTACCCCCTGCAGATCGCTCCGGCCGTCGAAAACGCCTGTATTTCTTCCTTCTTCATTGTACGCAGCAGCGATGCCGCGTGCACTCTACTCCGGTTCGAGCGCATTCCCCGGTTGCGGCCAGGCCAGCGGATCGGCCAAACGGCGCTCCAGAATCTTGGTCTGCGGATCAAACCCAATCAATTGACGCATCCACTCGCTTTCCCGCTCGCAGGCGGCCTCGGGGAGCAAACCGATGATCTCGCCCCCCACTGGCGCGGCCTTGTGGCGATGCGCCAGTTCGACAGCCTTGCGGAAGACCACAGAGAGTGGAGTGACGGAGTAATCGGTGATGTTCATGGAGAGTTGCGCCCGTCCATGGGCCAAAACCCCCATCGCCTTGACGCCCGAGAGTCCGCCGCCGGCGGCGCGAATCTCGCGGGCGATGGCGCGCACCACCGCCACATCGGAAGAATCGAAAGAAAGGTTGTACTCGACCAGGATCTTGCGCGCGCCCACGGCGCAGGCCCCGGCGGTGGGATGCAGACCGGGACCGCCCAGATCGGGCCGCCGCGCCGGCTCCTTGCGCACCGCCTCGCGCAAGCCCTCGAACTGGCCGCGCCGCACCTCATCCAGACTGGCCCGATCGGGCCGCGCCGCCGCTGCTTCATAAAAATAGATGGGAACCGCAAAGCGCCGCCAGATCTCCAGACCCGCCTGGCGGGCCAGCAGCGCGCACTGCTCCAGCTTGATGCCGCCGATAGGAGCGAAGGGAATCACATCGGCGGCGCCGATGCGGGGATGAACGCCCTCCTGCAGGGTGAGGTCAATGAGCTCAGCCGCTTTGCCGGCGCCGCGCACCGCCGACTCCACCACCGCCGACGGCTCCCCGGCCAGAGTCACCACGGAGCGGTTGCGGTCGGCGTCCATCGACCAATCCAGCAGGCGCACACCCTCGACCCGCATCGCCGCCACAATGGCTTCGACCCGCCGAAGATCGCGGCCCTCGCTGAAATTGGGCACGCACTCGACTACCGGTCCATTCATCTTTGCTCCGCCTGGCGGCAACCATCTGCCTGAAAAGTTCCAGGCTATTTCCAGTACGTATAGCCCACCTGTATCTGGATGCTGGCATTGACTCCAGGGTTGTGATCGCCCAGCGAGGCAGAGGAAATATGCACGCCGTTCACGCCCAGGTCGATGGAGCGCTTGGGGCGGGTGAAGATGTGCATGCCAATACCACCCTGCGGCGAGAAGTTCCACACGCAGGTTCCGTCGTCGGGAATCTCCTGGTTGGGTGGAAACTTGTGGGTGGTATAGATCAGCCCGCCGGCGCCCTGAAGCCAGGGCTGGATGTGCCGCGTGGATTTGAGGAAGTTCCAGCGCAGAATCACCGGGGTGAGGCTGAGGCCGCGATAGGTGCCGCCGCCCTCGGGAGCCAGATAAGACTGTCCCTGATAGCTGAAGGACTGTATGTGCGGCGCCGGGGTATAGGCCTGCCACAACGGCATGATGTTGCCGGAATACTCGAACTGGCCGGAGAAAGCGCCCAGCTTGAGGACCGGCGTAAGCACCTTGCCCACCTGAAAACCGGCCCAGAGGAATTTGTAGTCCGAGCGGTCACCCACGCCGCTTCCCCAGTTGACGAAGGGCCCGTATTCCCAACTCTGGTTCTTGCGCACCTGGGCGACGGGGTTGGAGGCGGCCGCGGCGCTTCCGGCAGAGGCGCCGAAGCTGGCGGCGGCAGGGGCCTGGGAAGAGGCGGACAGCGTCCCCAGGCTCAGGGCAAGAAGCAGAAAGCAACGATTCCGGATCAAGGTTTTTCCTTCCACAGGTCTAGAGTAGGAGCAATTCACACGTAGATGAGTCTTTGCATCGCCGCAGGGCCGGAGGCGTCTGCCGCACTGCAGGTTCCAGGCGCCCGTAGAAAAGGCCGCCCTCAATTGACGGCCTTCGATCGCAGGGGAAACCCGCCTTCAGCCGGCCGCCTCTTCCATCTCGTTGGCGTCCATATCGAAGTTCGAGTAGACGTTCTGGGTGTCGTCGAAGTCTTCCATGGCTTCCAGCAGACGAATCATCTGGTTGGCCTGAGAGCCCTCGAGCTTGGTGTAGGTAGAAGCGACCATAGTCACCTCGCTCATCACGGTGGGAATGCCGGCCGCTTTGACGGCCGCGGCCACGGCTTCATGCGCCGCAGGATCGCTCACAATCTCCCAGGTATCGCCTTCGTCGTTCAGATCCTCGCCGCCGTGTTCGAGCACGATGTCCATCAACTGGTCTTCCGAAGCTGCGGACTTCTCGACGGCGATGAGGCCCTTCTTCGAGAACATGAAACGCACCGAGCCGGATTCGCCCAGATTGCCGCCGTGCTTGGAAAAGGCATGACGGATCTCGCTGACCGTGCGGTTGCGGTTGTCGGTCAGCGTCTCGACGATGATGGCCACGCCGCCAGGGCCGTAGCCCTCGAAGGTAATCTCCTCGTAGTTGACGCCTTCCAACTCGCCGGTGCCGCGCATGATGGCGCGTTTGATGTTCTCCTGCGGCATGTTTTCGGCTTTGGCGGCCAGGATGGCGGTGCGCAGCCGGGCGTTGCCGTCAGGGTTGCCGCCGCCCTTGGCGGCGACTGCGATTTCCTTGAGCAGGCGGGTGAATATCTTGCCGCGCTTAGCGTCCAGCGCGCCCTTCTTGTGCTTGATGGTGGCCCATTTGGAGTGGCCGGACATGAGAACCTCGGCGGGATTGAAGATGCCGGCGCCAACAAGCGCCTAACCCAAAAGAGTATATCACTGCAAGGTTTGCCGCTCGAAGCGGCCCTGGCCGCTGCGCAGCAATCGCATCGACGTTGCGCGCGCAAGCAAAATTGTGTGTGTTCAAAACCGCCCATCCTTGCGCTCGAAAAAAAGTGCAATCGTCCTGGCAGATTGCGCCCTCTCTTGCCGGCCGGTTCGAGAGGCAGAGAAAATGGACTCAATGCACCAGCGCGGCGCGATCTGCCGGCTGCGCCGTCCGCAGGGCTTGCGCCGCTTGCAGTACCGCCAGTGTCGCTGCCAGTTCTGCCCGGCAGGCGGTCAGTTGCGCCGAGAGGTGGGCAAACTGGGCCTCCATGCTGAGGCGCATCTCGTCGATGGAGCGCTGCAGGCGCGCATTGGCGGCAATCTGCTCGGCCTGGCTGGCCTGCACCGATTGCAGGCTGGGAACGATGACCTCGGCGAGTAATTGGGCAACAGGTCGAATCAACTCTTCCATGGACGCATTTTACGGCGGATTTTCTTCCCCGCGTAGGTTGACGGGAAGTTTTTTGGTTACTTGCGAGGCAAAGTCGCAGAGGTGCGCTGCAAAATCGCAGGAAAATGACGATATAACCGCGTGTTAACGGCGGAGCAATGCCTCTTTGGTATTGTTTTTTCATGCAAATCAGGAACTTTTTGACGCTTTTCAGCGCGTTTCTGCTGCTCGGAACCGGGTTCGCCGCCGCGCAAACGGTCGATCTGCCCACCAGCAAGCAACTGATCGGAGCCGCTCCGGGCCATCCGCAGCGCTTGAACAGCCTGCCCCTCACCATGGCTGTTTCGCCCGACCGGCGTTACGTGGTCACGGTCAATGCCGGTTACGGCACCTACGAGTCGCAGTATGAGCAGTCGCTGGCGGTGCTCGATACGCAGACCGGAACCGCGGCCGATTTTCCCGATGCCCGCACCCTGGTCAGCGCCAAGCAGACGCTCTACTCCGGTCTGGTCTTCAGCGGCGACGGCAAGCACCTCTACGCCAGTCTGGGTTCGACCTCCGACCCGCTGGGCGACGGCAAGAACGAGACCGGCAGCGGCATCCTGGTATATAGCTTCACGGACGGCAAGATCGCTCCCGAGCGGTTGATCCCTCTGCCCTTGCAGCCCTTGGCCGCGGGGCGTAAGACAAAGCTCATTGGCAGCGTCGAGGGCGACAAGGGACTGCCCTTTCCCGCGGCGATCTCGGTGCTGAAGGTCTCCGGGGCGGAGAAGCTCCTGGTGGCCGGCAACCTCAGCGACGATGTCTGGCTGATCGACGCCCTGAGCGGCCAGATCGAAAAGCGTTTCGACCTCGCCGAAAGCGATGCCGTCCCCTCCACCTATCCCGTCGCCCTTGCAGTAACCAAAGACGGCGTCCGCGCCTATGTCGCCCTTTGGAACGCCTCGGAGATCGCGGAGCTCGATCTGGCCAAGGGAATTGTCGCCCGCAAGCTGGCTCTGCTCAAGCCCCCCAGCGCCATCGCTGCCGGAACCCACCCCTGCGCTTTCACCTTTTCTCCCGACGAAAAGACCCTCTACGTCGCTCTGGCCAACCGCGATGCCGTGGCCGCGGTCGACGTCTCCGCCGGCCAATTTGCGGTGAAGGGCTACTTCGACACCCGCCTGCCCGGACAGAGCTACTTCGGTGCGGAGCCGGTGGCCGTGGCCGTCAACGCCGACGGCAGCCGCCTCTACGTGGCCAACATGGCCTCCGACGCCGTGGCCGTCATCGATACCAGGCAGTTGACCCCCGCCGCCGCCCGTCAGGGGATGGTCGAGCCCATCGGCTTTGTCCCCACCGAGTGGATGCCGATCTCGATGGCCTTCAACGGCGGCAAACTCTACGTCGCCACCGCCAAGGGGAAGGGAACCGGTCCCAACAACTTTGCCCAGCGCGAGACCGCTGATAGCAAGGTCCGCCGCCTGCACCGGCCGTCCACTTATATCGCCACGCTGCTTTACGGCTCGCTGGCCACGCTCGATGCGGCCGAGATCGAGCAGAACCTCAAGCCCTTTACCGCGACCGTGCTGGAATCGAACCGCATGAAGGCCGCCGAGGAGAAGATCGCCTTTGCCGCGGGCGCAAATCCCATCAAGCACGTGATTTACATCATCAAAGAAAACCGCACCTATGACCAGATCTTTGGCGACCTGCAGCAGAACGGCAAGCCGGTGGGCAACGGCGACGCCAGTTTGACGATGTACGGCGCGGCCATTACTCCCAACCTGCACAAGCTGGCGCTGCAATTCGGCGTGTTGGATAACTTCTTCGACTCCGGCGAGGTCTCCGGCGACGGCCACGTCTGGTCTACCGCGGCCATCGGCAGCGATTATCTGGAGAAGTCCTGGGAGCAGAACTACCGCGGCGGCCAGCGCACCTACGATTACGAGGGCGTGGTGGCCGAGGGTTACCCGCTCCTGCAGAAGATTCCCGACGTGAACGAGCCGGCCAGCGGCTACCTGTGGGGCAATCTGGCCGCGCACGGCAAAAGTTATTACCACTTCGGCGAGTTCATCGCCAGCACCTTCTGCGACGAGAAGAAGACCGACAACCCGCAGCAGGGCCCCATGCTGGCCGGCGACGACTGCGAAAGGAAGGCAGTAGCCCCCGGCGAAGAGATGCCCAAACGCTGGGGCGGCGGCATGAACGAATGGCCCTGGCCGATTCCGCTGATGGCTGCCAACATCGCCACCAAGCCGGAGCTGGTGGGCCACTTCGCTACCGAGTATCCCGACTTCAACCTGAAGATTCCCGATCAGGTGCGCGTGGAGATCTTCCTCCGCCACCTCGCCCGCTGGATCGAAGACGATGCCCAGGGCAAAGACACCATGCCAAACTTCGTCATGCTGCGCCTGGGCAACGACCACACCGCCGGCACGCGGCCCGGCGGGCCGACGCCCAAATCTTCCGTGGCCGACAACGATCTGGCCGTGGGCCGCGCCGTCGAGGCCATCTCCCACTCGCCCTTCTGGGACAGCACCGCCTTTTTCATCCTCGAAGCCGACGCCCAGGACGGCGCCGATCACGTCGACGCCCATCGCAGCCTGGGCGTGGTGGTCAGCAAATACGCTCCCCATGCGGCCGAGGGCGGCCCAGTGGTCGATAGCCGCTTCTATTCGACCGTCAGCGTCATCCGCACCATGGAAGCTCTGCTCGGCCTGCCGCCAATGAACAATAACGATGCGTTCAGTTCGTTGATTTCGACCCTGTTCACCGGCAAGGGAGATCAACCGGCCTTCAATGCCGACTACTCGAATCGCGATAACAACCTGATCTTCACCGCCAACGAGAAGACCGCGCCGGGAGCCAAGGAATCCATGAAGATGGACTTCCGCCACGCCGACCGCGCCAACCCGCAGAAGCTCAACGTGATTCTTTGGAAAGACGCCATGGGCAACCAGGCCGTCCCCGCCCAACTCTATGAAAAGCGCAAGAAGAGCGCCAAGGACGACGACGATTAATCTCATTCCGTGTAGGTGAAGTCATTTCGCGTAGGTGAGGTATTGATACATAAAGTTGGGTGCCCCACCCTCGGCGCGTTGTTGTTTTTGCGCCTAGGGTGGGATGCCGGTGAATGCGGGTTTTCGATTGCCTCTCACCTCTGGCCGGAGGATAATCTTCCCATGGCCACCTTGCCCATCGCCCACCGCTTTATTCCAGAAGAGGAGTATCTCTCCCGCTGCTACGAGCCGGACTGCGAATATGATGACGGGCTGATCGTGGAGCGCAACGTGGGCGAATTCGATCATTCCTTCCTGCAAACCATTCTGGCTACGATATTTACCGTGAACATGGAGGCCTGGGGCGCTTACGGCCTGACCGAGCAACGTGTACGCATTGCGCCGCGCAAGTACCGCATCCCCGATGTTTGCGTACTGCGCCTTGACGCTCCAGTCGAAGACATTCTGAACCAACCGCCGCTGATCGCCATCGAGATCCTCTCTCCCGAAGATCGATGGGCGAGGGTAGTGGCCAAGGCCACCGAGTATCGCGACTTTGGCGTTGAGAATGTCTGGGTGATCGATCCCCGCCGGCACAGGGTTTTTGCTGCGACGGCTGGCGAACTGCGGGAAATCGAGGACGGCCTCTTTGAAGTGAAAGGAACGCCCATTTGCGTGCAGGCGGGGGAACTCTTCGCCAAGCTGGATCGGATGTGTGCGCGCAGCTGTGGCGTATAGACTGTGCTCATGACCAAGCGCATCGGCATTCATCTGGGGACCACGGGCGGCGCATCCAACGCCGTCGAGCGCGCCGCGGAGATCGGCGCAAACACCTTTCAGATCTTCTCCTCCAGCCCGCGCATGTGGCGCGCCCCTCAGGTCGACCCCAAACAGGCGGCCCGTATGCGGGAGCTGCGCGCCAAACTCGATGTCGGGCCATTAGTGATTCACACCAGCTACCTTGTCAATGTGTGCAGCCAGAACGAAGAGGTGCGGGAGAAGAGCGTAGGCGCCTTCCGCGGCGAGATTGAGCGCGCGTTGGCTCTGGGCGCGGAGTATCTGGTGCTCCATCCAGGCTCCTGGAAAGGCCTTACGCGGGATGAAGGTCTGGTGCTTGCCGCCGATTCCATCGCCCGCGCCATCGACGGACTGCCCTGGCAGGGAACGCCGTTCCATATTCTGATCGAGAACACCGCGGGCGCAGAGTTTTCCCTGGGCGGCAGTTTCGAACAGGTGACGGAACTGGTCGCCCGGCTGCGCCCGTCGGCGCCCATGGGCGTATGCCTCGACACCTGCCACACCCACGTCGCCGGCTACGATCTGGTCAGTCCCGAGGGCTACGAGCAGACCGTCGAGCAGGTGGCCGCGACCATCGGTCTGGAACACGTGCGCGTCTGGCATTGCAACGACGCCAAGGCCGCGCGCGGCTCCAAACTCGACCGTCACGAGCACATCGGCCAGGGAACCATGGGCCTGGAGCCCTTCCGCCGCCTGCTCAACGATGCGCGCTTTGCCCACTGCGCCTTTGTCGCCGAGACCCCGGTCGACGAGCCCGCCGACGAGGAGCGCAACGTCAAGACGCTGCTGGGGCTGGTGGATTAACTCAGCCTTCGGATTGAAAATGAGGTAGCGTTATGCTACCGTAGGCGCATGAGTCAGCCGGTCAAATTGTCGGATGCGCTGGTGCTGGACGCTCGTTTAGCCGCCCAGACGCAGGAGCGCTCCATCGCCGGGCAGGTGGAGTTCTGGGCCAAGCTGGGGCGATCCGTAGAACTGCTGCTGGATGGTGGGACAGTGAAGAGGCTGCATCAGACAGCAGAATCTCTTTCGTTGGCGGATACTCTGGCGACTGTCGACACGCCGGAAGGACGAAAGCGAGTCGAGGCGGTGATCGCCAACCGTCCCTTTCCTCATTTCCGCCAATATCGAGGGCAGCCAGGCCTTTTGGTGCGCAGCGATGAAGACGGGACGGAGACGGTGGGGCGATTCGTCAATCGCGAGTTTGTCGCAGTCGAGGTGAAGCACCCATCGGTCGATGAACGAATCGAGGAGCAGCCTGCGTGTCTCTAGTCTCGCTGCTCACCCGTCGCCCATTGATCGTGGCTCTGGCGGGGCCCAACGGTGCGGGCAAGAGTACCTTTTTCGATGCTCATTTGGCGCAAGCTGGGCTGCACTTCGTGAATGCCGACGTGCTGGCGTTGAGCTTGGGTGGGAGCCCCTATCTCGCCGCCGATCTGGCGGACCGGCTGCGGCGTGAGCTTGTCGGAATGCGCGAGAGTTTTATCTTCGAGACAGTCTTTTCCGATCCCGCGGGCGACAAACTGGCCTTTCTCAAATCCGCTGAAACGGCCGGCTATACCGTGCTGCTGATCTATGTTGGCGTCGCCAACGCGGAGATGTCCAATGAACGTGTTGCGATGCGCGCTGCCGCCGGTGGGCACGACATACCGGCGCAGAAACTCTACGATCGCTATCCACGCAGCCTGATGAATCTGAAGCACGCCCTGACCACGCTTTCCAACGTGTGGGTCTATGACCACAGCGATTTGGATCGCGGGTATGTTCTTGTGGCTTCTCGAGCCAATCGGGAAAGTGTCGCCTCCTATGGCAAGATTCCGGATTGGCTGCACCCCTTGCTTCCTTGAACTAACCTTGTTCGATCCATGCCAACTGGGCCGGTAAAATGAATTTTTGCCGCAGCCACTTGTGGGGCCGCACCGGCGGCGTAAAATGATCGCGAAAGATATGTAGACCGGAGGAAGAGTTATGCGCACATGTTTCTCTTGGGCGATGGCGGTGTGCGTGGCGGCAGGTCTGGCGCTGCCCATGGCGGGCCAGGCGGTGAGAAATCGCACCACCACTGTAACCATGAGCGCACCCGCCCATGTAGCGCGGCTGCCCTATACGGCGGAGTACAAGATCACCCGTACGCAGACGCTGGCCAACGGCGCCACTATCACCCACGAATCGACGGAAGTGACTGCCATCGACTCCCATGGCCGGCGCATGACCGCGACGACGACTCTCCCCTCGGCGGAAGGCGAGACGCCGCGGACCCGCGTCTTCGTCTTCGATCCTGTCGACCAAACTAACAGCTCCTGGAGCGTACCGGGTAAAAAAGCAACTGTGACGCATATGCCCGAGCCGGGCGCGGCGCGCACCCCCTGCGCCTCCTCGGGGGTGATTGGGTCGGTGTTCACTTCTGAAGCCGCGCCCGTCCAGCGGGCGAGGCCCACGGTGGAAGACCTGGGAACCGAGACCATTCAGGGAGTCGAGGCGCGCGGCCGCCGCACCATCAACACCACTCCGGCGGGAGCCATCGGCAACAACGAGCCGCTGCAGCGCATCAGCGAGATGTGGACGGCCGTCGATCGCGGGCTCTTCGGCCTGGTGGTGCGGCAGATGAACGACGACCCGCAGTCGGGCAAGATGACCAAAGAACTGGTCAACTTCAACCAGAGCGAGCCGGATGCGTCCGTCTTCCAACCTCCCTCCGATTACGAGATTGTGAACCGGGATCTGCCCGCTCCCTCCTGCCCCGGCACTGGCGAAACGGAGACGCAGCCCGCACCGCCAGCGCAATAAAACCAGTTTTTGTGCGATCCAGCGAGCGTCTTTGACTGCTTATCGTCTTATGGAGTGAGTAACAAATCTTGCGTGCGAGGTAGGGTATGCGCGGGAGCATCTATGCGGTGGTTACGTTGATTGCGGCGGCCGGTTGGGCTCTGCCGGTTGCCGCGCAGGTTGAAAAGAATCAGACGGGTACCAGTTTGGTAAGTACGCAAGCGCAAGAAAAGACGCCGCCATACATCGCGGAGTATAAAACTACATACTTATTGGTGTTGGCGAATGGAAAAACCAAAACTTCTGAGTGGACAACATTGGTTTCTCTGGACTCCGAAGGGCGCCGTCTGGATGCCAGAACGGATGCCCCTTGGCGGCCTGTGGATACGCCGGTTACGCACTACCACGTCTACGATCCAGTAGCCTGGACCAATACCTATTGGAGCGTGCCAGGCCTCCATCAGGCCTATGAGGAAAAAAAGCTTCCCAGTGGCTCTGATCGTGATCCATGTCCGGAAGCCGCTATCCTGCGGGAGAGACAAGCTGCTCAAAAGGCGAAAAACGGGGCTTCCAAGCAGGCACAACTAAATACAATTGGTCTCACCCAGGAAACTCCAGCGCAGGATCAAACCGTACAAAAAACGGCTCCTCGCCCCAAGGTGGATCAACACGTCCATGAAGATCTTGGAATCAAGACCATTCAAGGGATCGAGGCGCAAGGTATCCGAGATACTGCGACATATGCTGCTGGTTGGATGGGGAACAAAACGCTATCGACGTTCATTATGGAGTTTTGGTTGACAAGCGCTCCTGGAATTCGCGGAATCCCAGTGTTGAATATCACGGAGAGCCCTGGCCGTAGCAAAACGACTGAAGAACTGGTCAAGTTGACCTTGGGGGAGCCAGCCATGAGTTTCTTTCAGCCGCCAGGAGGCTACGAGATCGTCAAAGGAGAAGAAGTGCGTACGGAGTGCGTGAACTTGCAAAAGCTGCCGCCGGTCCCCCCGCCCGCGCAATAGCCGCCACTCCATTTACACTAAAAGGGTTATGGCGGAAGAAAAAGAACTGCGTTACGAACCGGCGACGATTGAACCCAAGTGGCAGGCCCGCTGGGCCTCCGACCCCTCCATGTATGCGGCTGAGCCCGCCGACTGCGGCAAGCCCAAGTACTACGTACTGGAGATGCTGCCCTATCCCAGTGGCCAGTTGCACATGGGCCATGTGCGCAACTACTCCATCGGCGACGCTCTGGCCCGCCATATGTGGATGCGCGGCTACAACGTGCTGCACCCCATGGGCTGGGACGCCTTCGGCTTGCCCGCCGAGAACGCCGCCCTCAAGAACAACACTCCGCCCCGCGAGTGGACGCTCTCGAACATCGCCGCCATGAAGGTGCAGATGGACCGCCTCGGCCTGGGCTACGACTGGGCCCGCGAGATCGCCACCTGCCTGCCCGAGTACTACCGCTGGAACCAGTGGTTCTTCCTGCGCATGTATGAAAAAGGCCTGGTCTATCGCAAGAAGAGCAAGGTCAACTGGTGCCCGGAGTGCGCCACCGTGCTGGCCAACGAGCAGGTGGTGGACGGCTGCTGCTGGCGGCACGAGACTACCAAGGTGGACCAGCGCGACCTCGTCCAGTGGTTCTACCGCATCACTGCTTATGCCCAGGAACTGCTCGACGGCCTCGACAATCTCGACGGCTGGCCGGAAAAAGTCCGCACCATGCAGCGCAACTGGATCGGGCGCAGCGAGGGCACCGAGGTTGACTTCTTCCTTGAAGAGCAGGGAACAAGGGAACAAGGGGACGAGGGAACAGGGACGCGCATCCGCGTCTTCACCACCCGCGTGGACACCATCTTTGGCGCGACCAGCGTGCAGCTTGCGCCGCAACATGCGCTGGTGGCTGAGTTTACCGCCCATAACGCCGCGTTGAAGGCGCAGGTCGACGAACTCCTCGAACAGCAGAAGAAGGCGCGTGAGGCCGGCGACCTGGGGGCCATCGAGAAGCATGGCGTACCCACCGGCCGCTACGCGATCAATCCCTACAACGGCGAGCGGGTGCCTATCTGGGTGGCCAACTACATCCTGGCCGACTATGGCACCGGGGCCATCATGAGCGTTCCCGGCCACGACGAGCGCGACTTCGAGTTCGCCACGAAATACGGGCTGGAGATCCGCCAGGTGATCCGGCCAGTTCAAGAGGGCGAAAGCGCGGAGCTTCCGTTTTGCGGTGAAGAGGGTGTGCTGGTCAACTCCGGCGAGTACGATGGGCTCAGTTGTGTTGAAGCTCAGAAGAAACTCCAAGAAATTGCGGCCCGCGGCGCTTTCGGCGAGAGCAAGGTGATCTTCCGGCTCAAGGACTGGGGCTTGAGCCGCCAGCGCTATTGGGGCACGCCCATCCCCATGATTCACTGCGAGCAGTGCGGCCTGGTGCAGGTTCCCGACGCGCAGTTGCCGGTGCTGCTGCCGGAGCAGATCGAGATCACCCAGCAGGGCGGTTCGCCGCTCAGCCGCGTTCCCGACTTCCTCAACACCACCTGTCCCAAGTGCGGCGGCGCGGCCAAGCGCGAAACCGACACCATGGACACCTTTGTCGATTCCAGTTGGTACTTCTACCGCTATACCGATGCCAGGAACAACAAAGAGCCCTTTGACCCCGCCACCGCGCAGTACTGGTTTCCCATCGATCAGTACATCGGCGGCGTGGAGCACGCCATTCTGCATCTGATCTACTCGCGTTTCTGGACCAAGGTGATGCGCGACCTGGGGCTGATCGTCAACGACGAGCCGGCCCGCCGCCTCTTCACGCAGGGCATGGTCATCAAGGACGGGGCCAAGATGTCCAAGTCCAAGGGCAACGTGGTTTCGCCCGACGAGATGATCAAGAAGTACGGGGCCGACGCCACCCGCATGTACGCGCTCTTTGCCGCGCCTCCGGACCGCGATCTGGACTGGCAGGAGGACGGCGTGGCCGGGGTCAGCCGCTTCCTGGGCCGCGTCTGGCGGCTCACCGACAAGTACGCCGCTCTGGCCCGCTGCGGCCAGGGACAAAAGGTGGAAGCACCCTCCGGGCTTTCTCTCAAACTGCTGCGCAAGCTGCACCAGACCATCGCCAAGATCACGCAGGACTTCGAAGGCCGCTGGCACTTCAACACCTGCGTGGCGGCCATCATGGAGCTGGTCAACGAGATTCAGGGAGCCGACGCGCAACTGGCCGCGGGCGAGGTTCCCGCCCCGGTGGTGCTGGAGGTGCTGCGCACGCTGGTGCTTTTGCTGGCGCCGCTTGCGCCCTATCTTTCCGCCGAATTGTGGGAGGAACTGGGAGAAGAGGGTGGTGTCTTGCGCGCTCCCTGGCCGCAAAGCGATCCCGAACTGGCCAAGGAAGACGAACTGGAAATCCCTATCCAGATCAACGGCAAACTTGTTACCGTGGTCAAAGTGGCTGCCGATGCCGATTCCAAGGTGATCGAAGCGGCGGCGCTGGCCGATGAGAAGGTAAAGGCGCGGACGGCGGGCAAGGCGGTGGCCAAGATCGTCGTGGTGCCCGGCAAGCTGGTCAATCTGGTGGTGAAGTAGGAGAGTCGGAGCGGGGCTTGCGCTTATCGATTGTTCCCAGGCGCTCTCCTGATTCGTCCCCTGCTGTGCCTTGTATTTCCCATCCGCGGCGTGTGGATGGAGCTACCCCCCTGGGAGGGGAGACGTGCAAACGATGAAGGATACTGCCAGCGTCGCCGATCTCAAGGAGTCTGCTCATCCGCAGAAGAAGATCTCCCATCGCGACCCACTGACGGGTCTGCCCAACCGCATTCTCTTCGACGGCCGCTTGCAGCAGGCGATTCGCATCTACAAGCGCCGTCAGCAGCCCTTTGCGGTGGTCAGCCTGGAACTGGACGGCATCAAGAACATCAACGACCGCCACGGCAGGGTGGTGGGCGATCAGGTGCTGACTGCGCTCTCTGAAAACATGAAGTGTGCCTTGCGCAGGGGCGATCTGCTGGCCCGGCTTTGCGGACAGGAGTTTGCCGCGGTTCTGCTCGATGTCTCCAGCACCCAGGACTGTTTGCCGGTCATTACCCGTCTGCTGGAGGCCGCCACCCAGCCGGTGACGGTCGACGATCTGGTCCTCCACGCTTCTGCCAGCATGGGGATCTCTTTGTATCCCCAGGTAGGGGATGCGGATGCGGAGGGGATTCTGGAGCTGGCCACGCTGGCCGCGCTCGACGCCAAGCGCGCCGGCCGCAACCTCTATCACTTCCACGATGCCACCCAGTCCAGCCCGCTGCCCCTTCAGGAGGACTGCGTCGAGCGCATTCGCCAGGCCCTTTGCGTGCCTGAATTCGTCTTGTTTTACCAGCCCAAGGTCAATATGGCCAGCGGCCAGGTCATCGGCGCAGAGGCATTGGTCCGCTGGCTTCATCCCGAGCGCGGCTTGCTGGCCCCGAGTGAGTTTCTGCCCCTCATCGAAGATCACCAACTGACCGTCGATCTGGGGGAGTGGGTCATCGAAACCGCCCTCCGCCAGATGGAAGACTGGCAGGTGGATGGGCTGGCCATTTCCATCAGCGTAAACATCGGTACTCACCAGTTGCTGCAGGCCGGCTTCATCGAGCGGCTCACCGCCATCCTCGCCGAACACCCCTCGATTCGGCCTACTAGCCTCGAATTGGAGATTCAGGGCGGCGGGGCGCAGGATGCGCAGCAGTTGGCGCAGGTGGTGAGGGCCTGCCGGGAGATGGGCCTCTCCATCGCCCTAGACGACTTTGGCGCCGGCAGCTCCTCGCTCAACGATCTCAAGCGGCTGCCCGCCAACGTGCTCAAGATCGATCCCAGCTTCATCCGCGACATTCTCGACAGCATCGAAGATCTGAACATTCTGGAAGGCGTTCTGGGACTGGCCGCCGCCTTCCGCCGCCAGTTCATCGCCGAAGGGGTGGAGAGCGTCGAGCATGGCCTGCTGCTCTTGCGTCTGGGCTGCGATCTGGCCCAGGGCTACGGCATCGCCCAGCCCATGGAGGCGCACGACCTGCCCGGCTGGGTGGCCGCCTGGCGTCCCGATCCCAGTTGGATCGAGGCCACCACCGAGGGTCTGGACGACCGTCTGCTGGTCTACACCAGCGTCGAGCACAAATCCTGGATCGCCGCCATCGAGGACTATCTCAAGGGCAATCGCGACAGTGAGCCGCTCCTCAACCGTCACCAATGCCGGCTGGGCGCTTTTGTCGACGCCGGGGAGCAGGCCGGGCACAACTCCGATAAGACCTTTCAGGCGCTTGCCGCCCAGCATTGGCGGATTCACGCCATGTGCGCCGGCATCGTCAAACTCCACACCATGGACAAGACCGCCGAGGGTCTGGCCCGCATACCCGACGTTCAGGTCCTGCTGGATAAACTCCTCGAACAGATGAAGAGCTTCCGCGTGAAGATCTGAGAAGCAGGGAATAGTCGTCCACCGGCTTCGCCGACCCACAGGACAAGAAATTGTAGCGCTGGCCTCCTGGCCGGCTGTAGCGTGGACCTCCCGGTCCACGCTTGTCTATGATGCAGGATCAATTCATGCGGTTGAATCGGTTGGAAAGTGGGAAATGACTCCTGCGTCGCTCTTCGCCCATCAGATTGCAGTCGTCGTGAGCGATGCATAGACCTTCGCTCTACCCCTGCGGATAAAAATCGGCTTCCATTCCGCCAAAGAATTGTCATCCTGAGCGAAGCGAAGGATCTGCGTTTGATTCTCGCTGGATTGGTTTTTTGCCGGAGCAAGGCGAAGGATCTGTTTCTTTTCCGGAATCGATGTAAGCTATCGTTGAGGAGTTCCCATGGCGACCGTAGCAGTCAATCCCACCCAACTGGCGCACGATCTGATCGACCGCCTGGCCCCGGCACAGACCGCTGCGCTTGTTCAATTGATGCGCGCCATGATCAATCCAGAGAACCCAGAACTGGCGCACATCCCCATCGAGGATGAGGAGATCAGCGAGGAAGAAGAGCATGCCGTTGCGGAATCGAAGGAATGGCTCAAAACCCATGAGCCCATTCCCAACGAAGAGGTTTTGGCGGAGTTTGGGTTGACGGTGGAGGACTTTGAACGAATGGGTAGGTTGCCGCTCGAAGCTGTGGAGCAGGTCAGTTAGCCATGAGCAAGCGGGTGGGCTGGACAGCTTCCGCCAAGGATGAACTGCGCGCTCTGCCACAAATCATTGCGATTCGAATCCTCAGGGCACTGGGAGACTACGTTTCCCGTGGAGAGGGGGATGTGAAGAGCTTGCAGAATATTCACCCACCCCAACTCCGGCTGCGCATTGGCGACTATCGCGTTCGATTCCATGATCGCGGCGATTCTATTGAAGTGCTTGCCGTCAGACATCGCCGCGAAGCTTATCGCTAAACCCTTTCCAAAGGCCAGCCTTCAAAAAATCTTCATATGAATGACCAGGTACTTCTTGGGGTCTTCGCGGATACCCTTCACCAGTTGATGGGTCTCGTCCAGGGTCTGGTCGGCGTGGTCGTAGAGGGCGCGGTTCTGCACTAACTGGCCCAGGGTTCCCTTGCCTTCGTCCACACCTTTCAAAATGCTGTCCAGGCGGGTGACGGTGTCGTCGAGCTTGGCGGCGAAGGCCGGGTCCTTGGCCAGCTTGCCCAGGGCGCCATGGCCGGCGTTGATCTCGCCCACCAATTGATTGGTATTGGCTACGGCGGCGTTCAGGTTGTTGTAGAGAGTATCGTCCTTGAGCAGTTTGCCGGCGGTGCCCTTGCCGTCGTTGAGGTCCTGGGTAATCTTGTCCAGGCGGTCGATGGCGGCGTTGGCGCGGGTATAAAGGGTGTCGTCGTTGACCAGCTTGCCCAGCGAGCCCTTGCCGTCGGCGATGGTCTGGGTGATGGTCTGCAAATTGCCGGCCATGGAGACGATCTTGCGCGCCAGATCGGGATCGCTGACCAACGCGCCCACCGTGCCCTTTTTGCCATTGACCGAATCGAGCACCACGCCCATCTTGTCGATTACGGTGGAGACGTGGTGGATGGTCTCTTCGCTGGTGCGGATCACGTCTTGAATGCTGGGCGAGCCGCTGGCCTTGATCTCGGCATTGTCGGCTGGAGTGGGCCCGGTGGCGTGGGTCGAGCTGATGTCGACGTAGCTGTCGCCCAGCACGCCTGCCTGGGCGATGAAGGCGGTGGAATCGGTGTGCAGCCGCCCGGCGAACTCTTCGCCCACCTGCAGGGTGACTTCAACCGGAGTGGGGTTGCGCTCCGGGACAACCTTCACATGGATGACGTTGCCGATGGTGACACCCTCGAGCGTGACCGGCGCGCCGTCCTTGAGGCCGGCGGCGTTCTCGAAATAGGAGCGCAGCTTGAGCTTGCGCGCAAACAATCCGCCGGTCGAGCCGGACATGAGAAAGATCAGCACGATGAGCACGGCCATGGCCGCCAGCACCAGCGCACCCACTCTCAATTGCGACCACTGTATCTCTTTGCGGCTTGGCACGGAACTCCCTTTCTTGTAATTCTACGAGCCGGCATTCGTCCGCCGGATCGCCTTGAGGATAGCAGATTGTGGCGCTATCCCCCGTCTTCGAGCAGCACGCTGGCCATGGCCAGATCGTTGGTGTGGGTGAGAGAGAGCGCGGCGCGGGTTGCTCCCAGCCGGGCGGCGAACTCGGCGGCACGGCCGTGAAAGCGCAGCGTGGGCCGTCCCGAGGCCTCGCGCACCACCTCGATCTCCAGCCAATTCACTCCGTAGCTGATGCCGGTGCCCAGGGCCTTGGCGCCGGCCTCTTTGGCGGCGAAGCGGGCGGCGAAGCTCTCCGCGGACTTGCGCTTGCGCAGGCAATAGGCCTGTTCCGCCGCGGTGTATACGCGATCGAGAAAGCGCTGCCCATAGCGGTCCATCGACTGCTGAATGCGCCCAATCTCGGTCAGATCGATTCCGGAGCCGACAATCATCTTGTCTATCAAATTACAGGATTCGACCGGCGCTGGATATTATTTTGCTTTTGTTGAGTTTGTCACCGCCCTCCTGTGGATTGCGAGGGTCGTAATTGCCCCGGCGGGGGCGTTCTCCACCCCATAAATTACCTGCGCAGCCCGCGCCTGTTCTGGGAAGCACCACCTTGTCCCAAAGCAGGGCAGCGGCCGTTCGACTCCGCAACACCCGTTATGGAGAACTCTCTGCTTCCGATAAAGACGATTGTGAGGCGGACTATGCCGCAAATCTATCCAGAACAGGTGATGTGCACCCCCTGGGCAATGCAGATGAAAGCCATCTCCATTGAAGAACCGTCGCGGCTGGTCCAAACCCTCACGGGTGCGATCCTCGGCTGTGGCGGTTGGGTGCTGAGCCGTGGCGCCAGCGACACGGGAATGGTGAGTCTGCTCTTCGAATTCGAGCGGCGCACCTGCGTCGACATTTACAGCGTTTTGATCGCCGCCGGCCTGGAGTTGAGCCAGAGCGGCCACATCCGTCTCACCGAACTCTGCCAATGCACGCGCAGCCATCAAAAGGACTGCGGCGCCGAGATCGCCAGCGTGGAACTGGAGATTCAGACCTTCCCCGTAGAGATGACCTACACCTCCCGCTCGCCTGAAGCAGCCTGAAGCAGCCGCCCTCCCCCCGGCCTGCTTGCGCTGCCGCTGCGCCTATCCCGCCTCGACCAACCCATAGCGTCTCTGCCACGACTCCTTGAGCCGGTTGCGGACCTGCGTGCGTTCCTGCTCGGTGACGTCCGCGCCGGGATCGGCGACAAACCGCGCCGCCTCGCTTTTGGCCAGCTCCAGCAGCTTGCGGTCGCGCACCAGGCTGGCCACGCGAAAGCCGGGCAGCCCCGCCTGACGGGTGCCGAAAAATTCGCCGGGCCCGCGCAGCTTCAGATCCAACTCCGCCAGCTCGAAGCCGTCCTGGGTGCGCACCATGGCGTTGAGCCGCTCCTCACCTACCGGGGAGACGCGCTTGCCGGTCAGTAGCAGGCAGTAACTTTTGGCCGCGCCACGCCCCACCCGGCCGCGCAACTGGTGTAACTGCGCCAGCCCGAATCGCTCTGCGTGCTCCACCACCATCACCGTGGCGTTGGGAACATCGACGCCCACCTCGATCACCGTGGTAGCCACCAGCACGTCGATCTCGCCGCGTTGAAAGCGGCGCATGGTCACTTCCTTGTCGTCTGCGCTCATGCGCCCGTGCAGCAGGCCCAGGCGCAACCCGCTGAGCGGTCCGCGGCGCAACTTATCGTACATGTCGGTGGCAGATTTCAGCCCCGACGCTCCGCCCTTTTTCTTGCCCTTTCCGGTCGCTTCCCCGCCGTCCTCGAACAGTTCCGCTGTTTTTCCTTTCCGAACGGCCTTCTTTTTGATGGGAGGGGCTGGTTCGAGCTCGGCCTCGGCCTCATCGGTGGGGAAGTCCAGCTCCGGCTGGTCGTCTTTCGTGCCTTCGATCACCGGGTAGACGATGTACGCCTGGCGGCCTTGCCCCACCTGTTTGCGCACGAACTCCCAGACCTCTTCCGATCGTTCCTCGGGCGCGCGGCGGGTGACGATGGGCGTGCGGCCGGGCGGCAGCTCGTCCAGCACGCTGACTTCCAGGTCTCCATAAAGCGTAAGCGCCAGGGTGCGGGGAATCGGCGTCGCGGTCATCACCAACATATCCGGCTCCGTCGGCTGTTCGCCATTCTGACCGGGCTTCTTCATCATCTTGAAACGCTGCATGACGCCAAAGCGGTGCTGCTCGTCGACCACCACCAGGCCCAGGCGGTCGAACTCCACCTTTTCTTCGATCAGGGCGTGGGTTCCGATCACCAATTGCGCTTCGCCGTTGTTGATCTGGCGGCGGGTGGCGCGTTTGCGCTCCTCGTCCAGGGAGCCGGTCAGCAGCACGATGCGCGGCGGGTGCGAGGAGCCCTCCAGCAGCTTGCGTGCGGCCAGGTAGTGCTGCGTAGCCAGAATCTCGGTGGGCGCCATCAGCGCCGCCTGGTAGCCGTTCTCCAGCGCTACCAGCATCGCCTGCAATGCCACGATGGTCTTGCCCGAGCCCACATCCCCTTGCAGCAGGCGGCGCATGGGGCTGGTCTGGCGCATGTCGGCCACAATCTCGCCCAGCGCCTGCTTTTGCGCTCTGGTGGGATGAAAGGGCAGCACCTCGCGGATGGCCGCGCGCACCTTCTCGCCGGTGGTGAAGGCGATCCCCGCGCGCTCCCTCCGCCGTCGCCGCTTCAGTTCCAGGCCCAGCTCGAGAAAGAAAAGCTCCTCGAAGATCAGGCGGCGGTGCACGGGTGTAGACCACTCCTGAAGCTGCTGGAACGGCGTACCTTCAGGCGGATAATGGACTTCGCGCAAGGCCGATTCGCGGTCCGCCAGGCAGAACCGGGCCCGCATCGACTGCGGAAGGCACTCCGGCACCGCGCCGCGCAGCCCCTCTAGCAGGCGAAAGATCACCTTGCGCTGCCAGCGCGAGGCCAGCCGCGCCCCGCCCAGCGACTCGTAGACCGGAGTGATGCGGCCCACCTCGAGCAGCAGTGTCTCGGCGTCGTCGCCCGCGTCGGGTAGGATCTCGAACTGCGGCTGAATCATCTTGAGATTGGAAGTGGAGCGCGATGGTTCCACCTTGCCGTAAACGGCGACCGTCTGCCCCGCCTTGAATTTGCCTTCCAGGTAGCGGCCGTTGAACCAGATACATTTCATGGCCAGGCGGTCCTGGCCCACGGTCAGTTCGAAAATGGGGGCTTTACGGGTGGTCAGCAGCGCCGCGCCCCGCACCTCGCCGATGACGCTGGCCATCTCGCCCGGCTTCAGTTCGTCCAGACTACGCGGGTTCTGCCGGTCTTCATAACGGAAAGGAAGGTGGTAGAGCAGGTCTTCGGCGGTCTGGATGCCCTTGGCGGCCAGCATATCAGCCACACGCGGGCCCACGCCCTTCACATACATCACTGGAGTGTCGAGACTGGCCACCTTTTGGATGCTACAACAAGCCAGCGGTGGATGCAGGCGTCAATCAACCGTTGACTTGCCCGTCAAGCCTTGAACAACCTGTTTGAAGGCCGATTGATAAGAATCGTGGTCCTTTTTCCAGTTGCTGAAATCGGGGATAAAGTATTCGCGAATCTCGCTGGATAGATATTCACCAAAATCAGCTTTGAAATACTCCCAGGTCTTGATTTCTTTGAACGGGCAAAGTCCGACGGGAAAGAGAACTGGTTTCCCCTGATCGAGTTCTTTCTTCCGTGCGCGAGCGATCTCCGTTCTTACCCAAGGGCTGTTCATACTGGCTGGGGAGAGAATCAAAAGCAATCGATCATAGACTCGTATGGCTTCGTCGATTTGATGGATCAGTTTCTTACCGCCTTCCATTTTGTGCGGCGCAAACCAGCAGCGGATGCCTTTGTCTTGCAGGTCGGCATGGAGACGCTCCGCGAACTCCTTGTCTTCGCCATGATCGGAATAGCTGATGAACAAAGAATAGAACTCGATTCCCGTGCCCACCAGCGAAGCCATGTATTCGATAAAGTTCTCCGGAACCCCGGCTCCGCGCAGAAAGACGTGTGGAATCTTGCCCTTGGATTTGTAGATCGTGTCGATGCCGATGGAGGATGGAGCGCGATGAACGACTGTTTCCAGTCCCTTAGCGCCGCTCAAATCGTTGTCAGTAAATCTGGTCAAATCGATCTCTGCTCCGTTGAGATCTGCTCCGCCGAGGTCTGCCCCGCTGAGGTTTGCCCCGCCGAGATCCGCCCCGCGGAGGTTCGCCTCGCTGAGGTTCGCCCCGCCGAGGTCTGCCCCGCGGAGGTTCGCCAAGCTAAGGTCCGCCCCGCCGAGGGATGCCCTGAAAAGGTTCACCCCGACGAGGTCCGCCCAACTGAGGTTCGCCCCGCGGAGGTCCGCGCAGCTAATGTCCGCTTCGCGAAGATTCGCTCCGCCAAGGTCCGCCCCGCGGAGGTCTGCCATGTGGAGGTTCGCCCCGCGGAGGTCCGCCATACGGAGCTTCGCCCCGCGGAGGTCCACCCTGAGAAGGTACGCCCTGGGGAGGACCGCCTCGCGGAGGTCCGAATGGCGAAGGTCCGGTAGGACAGAAGGGTCCTCTTCTCGCCACTGATTCCAAGACTGGATGCCTTTTTTTAGAGTCCCCGATAGGGGATCCGTAAACCCCTCGCCTTTAGGCGACGGAAGGTACTAGGCTTGTAGTGATGGAAAACTATAAGCGTGGCAGCCATACGGTGTGGGATTGCAAATATCA
>Ga0181520_10000784_pt1 | contig 68509 bp, 50 predicted proteins | sample PEATcosm2014_Bin_29_FD_132451 | JGI IMG/M metagenome (GOLD analysis project Ga0181520, IMG submission 132451) | Peatland microbial communities from MTU Mesocosm Facility, Houghton, MI, USA - PEATcosm2014_Bin02_30_metaG | ecosystem: Environmental > Terrestrial > Soil > Wetlands > Peat | place...
TGCTGAAGGGTTGCAGCAGGGACGAGTTTCTAAACGCAATTCGGATTGTGGCCGCCGGCGAGAATATCTGGAACAGGAAAAGACGCCAAACTGCAAGTCGTTCTCTGCGAACGCCAGGGCGTGCTTGCACGCTTGAAGCCTCCTTGACCGAACGTGAGAGTGAAGTGCTGCATGAGATCGTCCTTGGGCTCTCCAACGATCAGATCGCCGCTAAGTTGGAAATCAACAGCGAGACCGTCAAGGAGCACGTTCACAACATTGTGCGGAAGGTCGGCCTGAATGATCGCACGCAGGCGGCCGTGTGGGCGGTGCGGAATGGCTTGGTATGAGGGGCCTAGCTATTTGCCGTAAGCCCGCGTCACGACTGCGATCAACGAAGCCGCGGAACTGGGTGAGCGGCTAGTTCACGTGGTCCTGGTCTTCGACACGATGCCGATGATCTGGGCAAGTTGTTTCCTCTGTGCCTGGGTCAGAACCAGGGCGGCTCGCTGCTTGCCCGCTGCCTGCATCTTTTCGAGCAACTGCACCTGCTTGCTCGTAAGATTCAGATCCGTCGTGTGAGCCAGGACCGTGCTGGGATTGTTCAAACTCAGAGTCGTGCTGCTGGTCCCTGCTTGATGCGAGCTGGCGTAGTTCTGGGACCCGGTGTTGTACTGGCCCTGTTGTCCCTGATAGCCGCCCATCATGCCGTTCGATCGGCTCATGCCGCCCATGTAGCTGCCAGGAGTGTAGCCGCTACCCATGTAGCCGCCACTCATGAAGTTGCCGCCCATCGGACCGCCACCCATGGGACCACCGCTCATCCCGCCGCCACCGCCCCGACATTGGGCATCCGCAGACTGGACCAAAGCAAACAGCAGAATACCGATCGCGAGATGAGCAACCGGCGGCAAAGAATTCAAGGACTTCAGCATGAGAGCCTCCCCTCAGGAAGTGGTTGCTCCTTAACCCACTTCATTATCCAGCCCCGCTTGCCCACTATGTCATAGGACGATAATGGCTCCGAATCGTCACAGGTCGAAGACGGGGTTGTCCATAATCATTCGGATAGCCCGTTGCGGCCCATCTTCTCACGAATGACCTTCGCCAACTCGTCCGCATCGTCGGTCCCCACGCGGATCACTTTCCGGCCCAGCGTCAGCTTCACGCAGGCGAAGCCCCAGAGGTTGTAGGTCCAGCCGCGGCCCAGGATGTAATGGATGCCCCAGCCGTCGAGGATTGAAGTGCGGCCTAGTTCGACGGCGGTGATGTCGGCGTAGCGGATGGTCTTGTGTAGGAGCGGCAGCGGCCCAAAACGGAGGGCCAAGTGGTTGCCTTCGTCGCTGATCGTCAAGGAGCCGAACGCCATGCCGCAAAGCACAAGGATTGCAGCGGACACCAGCAGGATGATCGTGAGAGGCGGCTGCGTAGGCGGAATGGCACAGCCAAGGACCACCAGGGCAGCGGCGAACAGGACGAATTGCCAGTGGCCGGGTTGGGTGTGATTGTAGGTCATAGGCTGATTGTAGCCGGAGGCGACGGGGTGGGCGAGGGTCTGGGCTGTGCTTGTGTCGCGGCCGCCCGAAATAGCCGAGGATCGAATCTAGGCCGGGGTACTTGGCAGCCGCACCGTGGACTTTAAAATGGTTAAATGCTGCCGGGTGGCAAGCGTGGCCGCGTAATCCAGCGTGTAACGACTAGGTCTGATGCTATGGCTAGCGTCGGAATGTCGAATGTCGCAGGAAAGTAACGCTGGCCGACGGCCGAGATACGGATGACTGAGGGCGGGCCGATGATCAAAAAGAATGAGACCATCGAAGCCATAGCTGGCATCATTGGGACAATCCTGGTGGTGGCGGTGGGGTCGGTTTTTTGGTTGTGGTGGTCGGGCCGGAACGTGGCGGTTGAACAGATTTATAGGCTGGGGGGCCAGATAACGTTTGACGAAGCGGCCCCCAGCAGGTCGAGGCATGAAGATTCGATGGTAATTGAGGCGGACCTTAATTGTACTCCGGTCGCGGACACGCAACTGGAGAGCTTCAGCAAGAGATTACCGCGGCTCAAGATATTGAAACTCTGTGCTACCCAAGTGACAGATTCCGGCTTAACGTACCTCAAGGAGATGCCACAACTCCAGCAACTGTATCTCGGCCGCACCGGCGTAGGCGATCCCGGCTTAACGCATCTCAAGGGATTGCATCTTCAAGGACTGGACCTCAGCTATATGGGTCTAACCAACGACGGATTAGAGTGCTTGACGGGATTGCGGAGTCTCCGTTGGCTGCGTCTCAGCAACACGCACGTGACGGATTCAGGACTGGAGCATTTCGAACGGGCGAGCCAGCTACAAGGACTCCACCTCGGCGGCACAAAGATTAGCGACGCTGGCCTGCAGCATCTCACGGGGCTGACAGAACTCCGGGAGTTGCACCTCACGAGTACACCAGTGACAGACGCTGGCCTGGAGCAACTAAAGGGCCTAACGCAACTTCGGATCCTCGAACTCTCGGACACTAAGGTATCGGATGCTGGCCTAAAGCATCTCTACAGGCTGACACAACTCCGAGCCCTTGTGCTTGAAAACACCATGGTTACCGAGAAGGGTATGCAAAGAATTACCGAGGCATTACCGCAGCTGAAAGTGTACCCGAAGGGGCCAGCGGCTCACCTCGTAATCCCAAACGTAACGGACATGATCTGGCCGTTCGAATAAGTGTTGCCTAGCTCAAAAGTCTGAAATCGGCTTCTTCTTAACGCTCGCCATGATTCGTGCCCGATTGGCCTGCGACTCAGGAGGGCAATTCATCAAGTTCTCTTTGTAGATCTTGGCATACTGTGCATAAACGGTCGGGGACAGATAAGCGGGATCAATCGTTCCCATCCCTTCAGCCATAGCGAGCCCATTTTGCTCCTTGCCGTAGTCAGCGATCACCTGCCCAAGCACACCATTCGCCCACACATTGTACTCGCCGAGTTGCTTGGTCTGATGGTAAGAAACCGACGCATAGCCGATTACCAAGGTGACTAGCACCGCGAACAAGATCACCGGCAGCGAACTCAAGATCGGATGTCGCCGACACCACCGCCAAGCGAAATTCAGAAGACCTCCTGGAAGGTATATTCGTAGTTCGTCCGCCAAATCGCTCGCTGATTCATATCGTTTGCTAGGATTCTTTTGCAGACATCTGAGGCAGATCGTCGCAAGTCCTTCCGGGATGCTCTCATCATACGTCTGAGGACTTGGCGGATCGGCGATCAGAATATCCTCCCGGACTACCGATCGATCGCCACGATATGGTCTTCGGCCGGTGAGCATCTCGAAGAGAACGATTCCCAACGAATAGATGTCGGTCCGCCTGTCAATCAAGTGACTATCGCCGCGGACTTGTTCGGGCGACATATACGACAGGGTCCCACAGGAAGCATCGTTTCGGTCGAGCGACTGTTCCACCGTAATTGCGATGCCAAAATCCGTTAAGAAGACGCGTCCGTCCTTGCTGAGAAGGATATTGCCCGGTTTGACGTCCCGGTGGATGAAACCTTTGGAATGGGCGTGGTGCAGAGCATCTGCGACATCGGCAGCAATCCGGACTGCTTCTTCCTTCGACAGCGGCCCCTGCTGAAGAAGCTTCGCCAGACTCGGGCCATCGATCAGGTCAGATACGAAGTAAGCCCAGCCATCCTGGTGGTCGGCATCATGCACTGGCACAATTCCGCGGTGCTGGAGTTGAGCCACTTTTCGAGCTTCTTCGAGGGAACGCTCCCCACGAGGCACGATCTTGATGGCAATAGCTCTCCCTAGATTGGGATCAGACGTACGCCACACTTCCCCGCGAGATCCGCCGTCCCCCAGGAACTCTTCAAGCTCGTATTTGCCGAATTTGTCGCCGACGGAGTGCCGATGGCGAGCCTGTCGCCGAGAATCCCCGGGGACACCGGACGCCATTTGGCGGCCGCCTTCTCTGAACACTTCTAATTCAGCGATAAACTCCTCGATCGCGATCTCTTCTTTGAGACGATCACAAAACTCTGGGCACTCATGACATAGCTCTTCAGCAGAGACGGGCTTCCCAAGTCTCCGGGCCTTCTTCCAAAGATCAATCAGTTCTTTGATCTTCGTGTCGCTGTCCATGGGGTTTGTTCCGATATACCATTTGGCAACTACGAGCCTGGGGCTTGGTCTTCCCTGGCCTTACGCAATAATTTGCATGCTGAACGCCACCGACGTTCAGCCGTCTCGGTACACGTTCCTAGGGAGTCGCCAATGTCTTTCAGGGACTTCTTACCATGGAACCATAGCTTGAAGACCTCTCGTTCTTTTTCGGGCAATTTTTCTATTTGCTTCTGAAATTCGGTCCAGTCGGCAAGCTTCGCTGGGTCGTGCGTATCCTGGGCGGCTTCATATAGCGGCACGGCATCGCTGTTGAGAGAAGGTGCGTCCGTATGGTGGTTCCTTCCTAGGCCCTCGGGTCCATAATGTTTGCGAGCCATATCCGTTGATTCGCGGTTAATCTCAAGACGGGCTAAGCTCAAAAAATGCTCAGCCGATTCCAACTTTACAGCCGGCAGGGCCCGGGCCAGTCTCGCCATAGCGTTATTCACCAGGTCGTCCGTGTCTTCCCAACGACGGATATCTGGACGCCGCACAAGCTTCCAATGGGTCGGTTCTCGTAAGTACTCGCCGGCAAATCGAATTAGCTCATTAACGGCCTTTTCGCGGACTAAATCATCACCTTGTCCCAGACAGCCAATCAGTTTCTCAATTCGCTCCTTTTGATCCGAAGGCAATTCCATCTTCCAACTCCACGCGGCAAGGGCACGCCCCCAACGCGAAGAGCGTGCCAAACGGAGATTTTAGGACCGCACCGCGAACCCGGCAAGCACCCCACACCCTCTTGTTAGTGGGAATCGTCCACTGTGGGCATTGCAGAAACACGCCACCAGCAGGGGGCGATGACATGCGTCATGTTCCCACTGGACCCCGGCTCTCGCATAGCAATAGTGGGCGGTAAGCACGTCGGCCAGCCCTGGTCACTGTTTGCCCCGCCGCCAGGCCCTCGTGACAATTCTTCATTGGCGGCATAAGGCACAACCATAACTTATAAAGTGATGAATCATGCGAGCGTGGGTCTTTCAGGATTGTAGACAGAAAAAGAAACTGGGCGACAAAGCCCCCTGGTCGGCGGGTTGGGTCGATCCCGAGGGCAGGAAGCGGTCCAAGAGGATCGGCAGCAAGAGCAGGGCGGAAAAGTATGCTCGTAAGAAGGAGGGGGAGCTGGCGGCCGGAACCTACGAGACCGAGATCCGTAAGAAGTGGAACGAATTCAAGCCTGAGTACGAGCGTCGAATATTGGCTCTGATGCCGCCACAGACCCAGGAAGTCATCCTCCAGTCCCTGGAAAAGTTCCGTGAGATCGTCAAGCCGGTCAAGGTGGCAACCATTCGCACCGCAACTATCGACGACTTCATCGCCAAACGGCGGGAAGAGCGAGGCCGGAAGCCAGGAAGCAAGGTGTCGCCGGCCACAATTAACAAGGATCTGCGTCACTTGAAGGCAGCTCTACGGATCGCCCAGGAATGGGGGTATCTGCCCAAGGTCCCGAAGATTCGCATGGTCAAGGAACCGAAGAAGCTGCCACGGTTCGTCACTCCCGAGCATTTTGCTGACATGTACGGGGCTTGCGATGTGGCGGTCAGGCCCGCTGTCCAGGACTATTCCGCAGTCGATTGGTGGCGTGGGGTATTGATGTTCGCCTATATGACCGGCTGGCGGATCTCCGAGATTGTGGGGACACTTACCTGGGACGACGTCTCCTTGGACGATGCACACGCCGTAACGCGGCACGGAGACAACAAAGGCAAGCGAGACGAACGGGTTCCTCTTCACTCCGTTGTGATCGAGCATCTCCGCAAGCTGGTGGATCTTGGGCCACTGGTGTTTCCCTGGTCGCACGGCCGGACGATGTTGTACAAAGAGTTCAACCGCATCCAGGACGCGGCTGGAATCAACCTTCCCTGTCCGGAGAAGCACGAGCACACCGACGCGTGCCATCGTTATGGTTTCCATGACCTCCGGCGGGCGTTCGCCACCATGAATGCCGATCGACTTACTGGTGATTCGCTGCAAGCGTTAATGCGGCACAAGAGCTACCAGACGACGCAGCGATACATCAACATGGCCCGGCAACTCGACCAGTCGGTTAAGGTTCTCTACGTTCCAGACGTGCAAACGAAAGAAACGGGAGTCTGATCGGCTCTGGAGTGTTTATGGAGTGTTGCACCACGTTGCCGAGCGGCACGACGAAGAAAGCCCCGCAGTGACAAGTCACAAGTCATTGTGGGGCTTTCATTTACAACTAGCCGAGGCGGGGCTCGAACCCGCACGTCCCGTAAGGGACACAGGATTTTAAGTCCTGTGCGTCTGCCTATTTCGCCACTCGGCCGCTAAAACAAATACGAAATCTCAATATAGAAATCCGAAACAAATTCCAAACGCTAATTTCAAAAAATCGAAACCACAGGCGGCTGGTTATCGCCCTCACCCTAACCCTCTCCCGGTGGGCGAGGGGACTAAAGCTAACCCTCTCCCGGTGGGAGGGGAGTTCACGGCGTTCCCATCGCCGCAATCTTGTTCACGGCGTTCAAAAAGGCCCGGGCACTGGCTTCCATACTGTCGGTCGAGACGCCCCGCCCACGGTACATCCGGCCGTCATGCTCGACCTGCACCATCACCTCGCCCTGCGCGTCCTTGCCCACCGTCACACTGTGTACGTTGAAATCCTTGCAAACTACCGAGATGCCTGTGAGGTTCTCGATCGCCAGGAAAATTGCGTCCACTGGCCCGTCGCCGCCTACTACGTCGGTCGAGACCTCGCTGTGCCCCCGGCAGAGCCGCAGGTGGACGCCAGGGATCTGGCCCGTGCCGCTGGTGAGCGTGTAGGAGACAAAACTCCACAGCTCGGGCGCCTGCCGGATCTCCTGCTCAATCAAGGCGGCAATATCGGCGTCGTAAATCTCCTTCTTCTTGTCGGCCAGGACCTTGAACATCTCGAAGACCTGCTGGATCTGCTCGCTGCCCAGCGAATAACCCAGGGCCTTGATGCGGCTGGCCAAGGCGGCACGGCCGCTGTGCTTGCCCAGCACAAGCTCCGTGGTGGCAAAGCCCACATCCTCGGGCCGCATAATCTCGTAGGTCGTGCGCTCCTTGAGCATGCCGTCCTGGTGAATGCCCGCCTCGTGGGCGAAGGCGTTCTGGCCCACAATCGCCTTGTTGCGCTGCACCTTGATGCCCGTCACGTTGGCCACCAGCCGACTGGTGGGAACCAGTCGCTTGGTGTTGACGTTCGTATGCGCGTGGTAGAAATCGGTGCGGGTCCGCAGAGCCATGACGACCTCTTCCAGCGAACAATTGCCCGCACGCTCGCCCAGTCCGTTGATCGTACACTCGATCTGCCCCGCGCCGGCTTCCACGGCGGCCAGGCTGTTGGCCACGGCCATGCCCAGGTCGTTGTGGCAGTGGACGCTGACCACCGCCTTGTCGATGTTGGGCACACGGTTGCGCAGCGTCTGAATGACATGGTGCATGTGGCTGGGCGTGGCGTAGCCCACGGTGTCGGGAATATTGACCGTGGTAGCGCCGGCGGCGATGGCCGCTTCCACTACCTCACAGAGGAAATCCATCTCGGTGCGGGCAGCATCCTCGGGCGAGAACTCGACGTTGGAGCAATAGCCCACCGCCCGCTGCACGCCAGCCACAGCATGGCGAATAATGTCGTTCTTGTCCATCTTGAGCTTGAATTCGCGATGGATGGCGCTGGTGGCGAGGAAGACATGGATCCGCGGCTGCTCGGCATGCCGCACGGCCTCCCAGGCCCGATCGATGTCCTCGTCGCGGCAACGGGCCAGGCCGCAAATCTGCACGCCGCGGACCGAGCGGGCGATCTCGCTCACGGCCTCGAAATCGCCGGGCGAGGCGATCGGAAATCCGGCCTCGATGCAGTCTACCCCCAGCGCCAGCAGGGCCTGGGCGACTTCCATCTTCTCGGTCAGGTTCATGCTCGCCCCGGGCGACTGTTCGCCGTCTCGGAGCGTAGTGTCAAAAATAACGATGCGTCGTGAATTCGTTTGGGTTGTATCTGTCATGGTTTTCTTGGGCTGAGAACCTACCCGAGGGCCGGATAAGGCTGAATATAATTCAGCGTCGTTTCAGGGACTCCGATAGGTCGGAAAATAGTGTTTGGAAAACAAAGATGCTATCAGCGGACCGAAGGCCGACTCGAAGTCGGCCCGGGCAACACCAATCGCGCCCTCGTGGCAATCAGGCGACGGCGGCTGATCACATCTGCGGATACCATGACAGTCTCTTCCAGCGATTGAAGCAACAAAAAACCCTAAGTCCTTGCGGGCCTTAGGGTTTTGCTTGTATTCGGGATGTTGTCTACGCGAAAACCTAAGACCGGACGCCGGCAAGCGCCAGCAATAACAACGGCAATAAGGAGGCTAATGTAGACATGATTTGCATGCTCAATGGACTTTTCGGCACGAGCACCGATCAATCTTACCTAAATTTACACAAGATTGACGAATAGGTCAAGAGACTTTCCAAAGCTACCTTGAGTCTGCCGGCCATTTCGGGTAGCCTTCCGCCTTCCATGGAATATGAAATCGGACGATCGGCGAAATGTTGCACGGCGACCGGCCGGGAATTTGCGCCGGGCGAGGAGTTTTATTCGGTGCTCCTGACCGAAGGTTCGGAGTTGAAACGATGCGATTACTCGGTTGCGGCGTGGCAAGGGCCGCCACCGGGCACGGTGGGCTGGTGGAAGTCGCAGATGCCCGATCAGAACGCCCGGCGGGCGCATTGGGCGCCCAACGACGTGCTGCTGAGCTTCTTCGACGAGTTGGCCGAGCAGCCCGACAAGCAAGACATGCGTTACGTGCTGGCCCTGCTCCTGGTCCGTCGCCGCGTGATGCGGATGGAAGAGGAACAGCGCGACGAGGCGGGGCACGAGCGGCTGACGCTTTACTGCCCGCGGCGCGATGCGCAGTACGAGGTGCCAGCGGTGGCCCCCGACGCGCAACGCGTGGCGGAGATCCAGCAGGTGCTGGCGAGGCTGCTGGAGAGGTGAGGGATGAGCACTGAGTACTGAGTACTCAATACTCAGTACTCGGTTGTCAACCGGATTCATTACGCGGAGCGTGGCGAGCACATTCGATGCACGGAAGCAGATCTCGACATCTTCTGTTGGCGCTGGCACTGGCGACACTCGTCGCGCAGAGCGGTTGCTGGCCGCGCTTCTGGTGGAACCAGCCGCCGGAGCCGCCACCGCAAATCCTGCCGCCCGGCGCGGGCTTGGAACAGGTCATCACGGCCGTCAACCAGAACGACGCACAAATCAATGCCCTCTTCAGCAGTTCGGCCACGATCCGCGTGCCGGGTTATCCGACCCTGAAGGCCAAGATCGCCTTTCAACGACCGCGCAACTTCCGCCTCAAGGCCGATGGCTTCGGGCCGGAGGTGGACGTGGGCAGCAACGATCAGTTCTTCTGGTTCTGGATCAAACGCAGCGAGCCGCCCGCAGTCTATGTCTGCCGCCACGACCAGTTCCCCACCAGCCGGGCGCGGCAGATGATCCCCATCGATCCCAATTGGCTGGTCGAGGCCCTGGGAACACTGCTCTTGAATCCCGCCCTGCCGCACCAGGGACCGTATCCGGACAAGGGCAACCGGATTCAAATCCGTACGGTGTATGAAACACCCGAAGGGCCGAACGTGCGGGTCACGATCGTCGATTCGCGCAGCGCCTGGGTGATGGAACAGCAAATCTTCGACGCGCAAGGGCGCTTGCGGGCCAGGTCGGTAGTCGAGGATTATCGCCTCGATCCGCAGACGAAACTGTATGTTCCCACGGCCGTGCAGGTGGAGTGTCCCGCGGCGAAATTCTCCATGCGCATCGACCTCGGCGCCGTGCAAGTCAACCAGTTGCAGGGCAATCCGGCCGAGTTGTGGAGCATGCCCAGCTATCCCGGCTCGCGAATGTTCGACTTGGGCGATCCGAACGGTCCCTATGGCCCGCCGCCGAGGATGTCGGCGGGACGATAGGGCGGTTGTTCGGCGGGGTTGACTACCTTTAACCGCTGCGGGTTGGGCTGTATAATAAAGGCGAGTTTGGTGGGCGCTGCCAAGAACTGCCTAACTTGCTAAACAGTGTCGTATTCCGACTCTGTTGCACTTTACGGCGCGCGTTGCCAGACCCCACCCGGCTTGTCCGGGTCGGTGAATAAGTTGAAAAGCTAACACACTATGCGGCTCCCCACCCTCTCCCTTCGTCGGAAAACGCTGCCGGAGGCGACGTTTTCCGGCGAAGGGAACAAGATCGAGGGGCGGCTTCGCGTTAGCTGTTCAACCTCCTTCACCAACCGGGACGAGCCCGGTGGGGTCGCGACCAACTTAGATCCATGATCCACGCTGGAACAAATACCGGCTAGAAAGCATAGCTATGAGAATTGTCACAATCGAGACCAATAAAGGCACCATCCGCGCCGTCTTGCATGCAGACAAGGTGCCCAAGACGGTGGCCAACTTCGAGAAACTCGCCGCCAAAGGTTTTTACAACGGCTTGAAGTTCCATCGCGTCATTGAGGACTTCATGATCCAGACCGGCTGTCCTCAAGGCACGGGCACCGGCGGCCCGGGCTATAAATTCAACGACGAGTTCCATAAAGATCTCAAGCACGACGGTCCCGGCGTGTTGTCGATGGCCAATTCAGGTCCCAATACGAACGGCTCGCAATTCTTCATCACGCACGTCGCAACCCCCTGGCTGGACCGCAAGCACTCGGTCTTCGGCCAGGTGATCGAAGGCCAGGATGTGGTCGACGCGATCAAGCAGGGCGACAAGATGGTCAAAGTCACGGTGGCAGAAGAGGCGGACAAGAAGTAACTTTCGACAATATGCAATGGTTGCGGGCTTGTTACTGGCTGCTGATTCGCTTCCTCACCCGGTTCCGCTACCGGGTCCGCGTGGAAGGACTGGAAAAACTCCACGATCTCCGCGGCCCGACGCTGGTGATGCCCAATCATCCGGGGCTGATCGATCCGCCGCTGGTGCTGGCCAACGTCCGCATACACGGCGGGATCCGGCCGATTGTCACCACGAGCATGTATCGCAAGCCGTTGCTCTATCCGCTCATGCGGTTGGTCAACGCGGTCGAAGTGCCGGACCTGGGCGAGCATAGCCGCGATGCCCGCGCGCAGACGCTGACCATGATTGACACGATCGCCGAAGGGCTCGACCGCGGCGAGAATTTTTTGATCTATCCGGCCGGCCGCACCGAGCGGCGGGGGACCGAGGAAATCGGCGCGACGCGGGCCGTGGCCGATCTGCTGCAGCGCTGCCCCCAGGCGAACATCGTTCTGGTCCGCACGCGCGGCATCTGGGGTAGCATTTTTTCCGTGGCCTATACGGGCGAGCATCCGGACCTGGAACGCTGCGTGGTGCGGGCCTTGGGCTGGGTGTTCGCGGCGCTAGCTATCTTTTTGCCGCGACGGAACGTGACCATGACCGTCGAGCGCATCGACCGCCGCGACCTGCCGGGCATCACCCGCGACAAGCTCAACCCGTTCCTGGAAGCGTGGTACAACCGCGACGCGCCGGAGAAGCCGACCTTCGTACCTTTCAGCTTTCTCTTCGGCCCGCGGCAGCACGAGTATCCGGCCCTGGTCGAGAGCGGCCAGGTCGATCTGGCGAAGATCCGGCCGGCCACAATTCACGCGGTCAACGAGATGGTCGAGGAGCGGCTGAAGCGGCCGCTTGCGGCGGAAGAGAATTCCGCTGAGACGCTGCTGGAGCGACTCGGGCTGGACAGTCTCGAACGGATGGACTTGGCCCTGCACATCGAAGACCGTTTCAGCTTCCGTAGCGATCGCGTGGCCGACACGTTGGGCGAACTTTGGGCCTTGGCTGAAGGGCAGTTCTCCGGCGGTGCGGACAAGGTGGAGTCGGCCCCGGCGGCGTGGATTGCGCCGCCCGCCAACCAGGAGGGGCTGACCGTGCTCGGCGATACACTGGCCGAGGCCTTTGTCCGCCGCGTGCTTAAGCATCCCGACGACGTCGTGGCGGCCGATCGTATTTCCGGCGTGCTCACTTATCGCAAGATGTATGTCGGCGCGCGGCTGATGGCCAAGCGGTTCGGGCGATTGGCCCCGTTTTCCCTCGGGGAGAAGGCGGGAGCGAGTATGCATAGTCCTGAGAACATTAGCCCAGGTCGACACGATAGGTCCTCACCCCCTGCCCCTCTCCCGAAAGGAGAGGGGAGCCTGCCGGCGGTGGGTGTGCTGCTTCCCGGCTCGGTGGCCGCCGACATTGTCTTCTTCGGCCTCCAATTGGCCGGCAAGCTGCCCGTGCTGCTGAACTGGACGACCGGCCCGGCGAACATGGCCCACGCGGTCAAGACGCTGGGAATTCGCCACGTCATTACGTCCAAGAAACTGATCGACCGCTTGGGCATCCAGATCGAAGGGGCCGAGTACGTTAACCTGGAGGATGTTCGCGCCGGCATCAGCAAGCTGGAAGCGGCGCTGACGTTGCTATCGACCTACGTGCTGCCGGGCCGATTGTTACACGGCGTGCCACGACCGGACGCAGACGCGCCGGCGGTGGTCCTCTTTACCTCCGGTTCCGAGAGCACGCCCAAGGCCGTGCCGCTCTCGCACCGCAACCTGGTTACGAACGTGCGGGCTTCGCTGACGCGTTTGGATGCCACCCGCAACGACGTGCTGCTGGGCTTCCTGCCGCCGTTCCATAGTTTCGGACTGCTGGCCAACGTCTTGGCCCCGGTCCTCGCCGGCATTCGCGTGGCCCATTATCCCGACCCGACCGATGCCGCGGGCCTGGTACGTACGGTGGCCGCCTACAAGACCACGATCGTGGTTACCACGCCGACGTTCTTGAGCTATATGTTCGGCGTCGCCGGGCCCCAGGATCTGGCGTCGTTGCGGGTCATCGTCACTGGGGCGGAGAAATGTCCCGAAGCCCTTTTCGAGCGGGCCAAACAGATGGCGCCCCATGCGTTCATCATGGAAGGTTACGGCATCACGGAATGCTCGCCGGTCGTGGCGGGCAATGTGCGGGAGAAGCTCAAGCCGGGGTCCGTCGGGCCGCCCGTGGCCGGCGTGGAAACCTGCGTGGTCGATCCCGATTTACATCAACCCTTGCCTAGCGGGGCCACCGGCATGCTGCTGGTCCGCGGGCCGTCGATCTTCAACGGCTACTTGAACTACGGCGGCCCCGACCCATTCACCGAGGTGGGTGGCAAGCGCTGGTATGTGACCGGCGACCTCGTGCGATTGGACGAGGACGGCTACATCTATTTCTGCGGGCGGTTGAAGCGGTTCCTCAAGATCGGCGGCGAGATGGTTTCGCTGCCGGCCCTGGAGGAGCCGCTCAGCCGGCTCTATCCGCCGACGGAGGACGGCCCGCAGGTGGCGGTGGAAGGCGTGGACGCCCCCGCGCGGTGGATTGTGTTGTTCACGGTGCCCGACATTTCCTTGAAGCAGGCCAACGACATTCTGGCTGCGGCGGGTCTGCGCGGCGTGATGCGGTTGGATGCGGTCGAGCGGGTCGAGGCGATTCCCGTGCTGGGGACCGGGAAGACGGATTACAAGGTCTTGCGGAAACGGGTGGCGGAACGGAGCAGAGATGATTGACGACCCGATTGTCGCAGAAATTCACAGGATTCGGGAGGAGTATGCGCGAAGATTCAACTATGATCTGGACGCCATGTTCAGAGACATTGAGCAAAGACAATTGCAATCCGGAAGGACGTACGTCTCCTTTCCACCCAATCGTCCGGAACCTCGCAGGACAGTTCCTGTGGCCGCGCCGGTTCAGGAATCGGTTAGCTGCGCCTCGGAATCGAGTGTCAAGCCGGTTGTAGGTCGCTGAGAACGGTATTCGTCGTATTTGGTCAGTGTCGAGGACGAATCGCGTCATAGGGCATCGGCAATGCCATCCGCCTCGCGACGGTACTCAGCGATGGCCCGTTGCCAGTCGTCGAAAAGCGGATCATCGCGGAACATGCCGGCTCCATCAAGCCAAGGATTTGCGCGCTGCGGCAATTCAACGGGTGTCCAATCGTCCTTGGCGGGGCCCGTGACCTGATCCGTATCGTTTCTACTCATTCTCTGGCTTCTCGAAAACGTGCGCATCAAACTTCGACGGAAACTCGACTTCAAGTACGGACACCTCGAGAACGGTCTTGCCAGCCTGCGACATAACCATACGTGTTGGAAGCATCACCCCCTCGAAACTCCTGTAGTCGCCATACGTAGTTTCCATTTCTGCCGGGCCGCGTTTCTTCCACGTTTCCGGCGGATCCTGAACGCGGGGAAGAGAGCACTTGGTTTCCTTCGCGATCAAACTGGTAGAGCGGTCGAAGTATGTCGTGCTCCGAGGGTGCCCGCTAACCATAGTCGTCAGTGGAATCAACGTCTTGCCGGCGACTTCTTCCTCAGCCCCAATGATTATCTGATCCTTGGATTCTCGCAAAGCGGCGAGATTGTCTATCGTGATGAGAATGGCGGGCTTTCTCGCGTTCATTGGCGGCAACGGCATCGCTTGAACCTTCTTGCCACCGGTTCTGGCCCAATAATTCTCTCCGTTCAGGACGAAGAGCATGACCTCCTTATCATCCGAGCTGCGATGCACTGTTCGCCGCCATTTATCTGGATAGCAAAAGCAGTCCTCGATGAGCGTCGTGTCACCACCCATTCCGCGAACCGCAGCCGGAATCGCGACAACCCAACGAGTGGTAATCTTGCAGGTTCTGAGTTTTTTGCGAGCTGAACCACCGCCGAGTGCCGCAATGGCCCGATCGAGGACTTCCGTTGGATTGTCACTCGCGGCCGCCATTTCCTTTGCAACTACATCCTTCGAGCTGGGAACAGCCGAATCTTGAGTTACCGGGGTACGGTCCGCGCATCCCGACCCGAAGCAGAGACCTATGAATACCCATGCCCACCTCCACATGTCGTTGCCTTTTTTGACGGTCAGTGCGTCGGGCAAAGTTCTCGCGGATACCAAGGTCGCCATCCCCTCTTGTCTGAATGTCAGCACGCAGGGAACCGAAACTTCAGTGCGTAACTGTAACATGAAGCCTCAATTCTTCAATGCAGTCTCCATGGTTACGCGCAAGTTCGTCCCTTGCGAAGATGACAGGAAGATTGCCGACAGGAAGATGAAGAATTCGCGGGCTCGTTGCCAATTGGTCGTATCTTTCTGTCCAAATCTTCTTGTTCATGCGAACCGGGTCGGCACTTTCAAATCTCAAATCTAACATTTAGAATACAGGACTACAACGTGGCCAGGATACTCAAACCCAAGAAATCCGATGACACTCTCCCAATCCCGTCTGCTGCTTCTTCTCGCGATGCTAACCCTAGTCTCCACCACCCGGGCCGATGACGCCCGGCTCGGCTATCCCGATACGCGCCGTGTAGAGCACGTCGATACCTACCACGGCACGAAGGTCGCCGACCCGTACCGCTGGCTGGAAGACGACGTCCGCCACGCGCCCGAAGTGGCCGAGTGGGTGAAAACGGAGAACCGGCTCACCGAGTCCTACCTGGCCGCCATCCCCCAGCGCGAGACTATCCGCCGCCGCTTGACGGAACTGTGGGACTTCGCCCAGTACTCGCCCTACATGAAGGAAGGCGGCCGCTACTTCTATCTCAAGAACGACGGCCTGCAGAACCAACCCGTGCTGTACGTGACCGATTCGCTCGACGGCCAGCCGCGGGTGCTGATCGACCCCAACACCTGGTCCAAAGACGGCACGATCGCCCTGGGCGAGATGGGCTTCAGCGACGACGGCAAGTACCTGGCCTACAGCCGCTCCGAGGCCGGCAGCGACTGGTCGGTCTGGCACGTCCTGGAAATCGCCGGCGGCCGGCAACTGCCCGACGAGCTGAAGTGGACCAAGTTCTCCAACGCCTCCTGGACCAAGGACGGCAAGGGCTTCTTCTACAGCCGCTACGAGCAGCCCAAGCCGGGCGCCGAGTTCCAGTCGCTGAACTTCAACCACAAACTGTTCTACCACCGCATCGGCACGTTGCAAGCGGCCGACGTGCTCGTCTACTATCGGCCCGAGCACGCCGACTGGCAGTATGAAGGCGAGGTTTCCGAAGACGGCCGCTACCTGGTGATCTCGATCGTCGTGGGCACCGACGCCCGGCAGCGGATCGTGGTCCGCGACCTGACAGAGCCTTACGCCATGTCGCAGGAATTGATCGACAACTTCGAGCACGAGTTCACGTTCCTGGGCAGCGAAGGGCCGCGGCTGTTCTTCAAGACGGATGTCGACGCCCCCCGCCGCCGCGTGATCGCCATCGACCTCCGCAAGCCCAAGCGGAAGGACTGGCAGGAGATCATCCCCCAAGCGGAGAACACGCTCACCGACGTCAGCCTGGTGGGCGATCGCTTCATCGCTTTGTACCTCAAGGACGCCTCGACCGAGGTCAAGCTCTTCTCGCTGGCGGGAAAATTCGTCGAGGACGTGCAACTGCCGGGCATCGGAACGGCGGTCGGTTTCACGGGCAAGCGGCACGACGGCAAGCGCACCGATCGGGAGACGTTCTACAGCTTCTCCAGCCTGGCAACACCACCGAGCATCTACCGGCTCGACCTGGCCAGCGGCGAGAGCCGCCTCATCCGCCGCGCCGAGGCCAAGTTCGATCCCCAGCGTTATGAAGTCAAGCGGGTCTTCTACAAGAGCAAGGACGGCACGCGGGTGCCGATGTTCATCGCCTATCGCAAGGGACTGAAACTCGATGGCGGCAACCCGACCCTGCTTTACGGCTACGGCGGGTTCAACATTTCCTTGCCGCCGATGTTCTCGATCAGCCGCGCGGCCTGGATGGAGATGGGCGGGGTCTACGCCCAGGCGAACCTCCGTGGCGGCGGCGAATACGGCGAGGCATGGCACCAGGCGGGCACGAAGCTCAAGAAGCAAAACGTGTTCGACGATTTCATCGCCGCCGCCGAGTGGCTGATCGCCAACAAGTACACGCGGCCGGAAAAGCTGGCCATCCAGGGCGGTAGCAACGGAGGGCTATTGGTCGGCGCGGTGATGACCCAGCGGCCAGACCTCTTTGGCGCGTGCCTGCCGGCGGTGGGCGTGATGGACATGCTGCGCTTCCAGAAGTTCACCGAGGGCCGCACGTGGGTCGACGATTACGGCTCTTCAGACGACCCCGAACAGTTCAAAGCCTTGTTTGCCTACTCACCCTATCACAATATCCGACCCGGCACGTGTTATCCGGCCACGCTGGTGACGACCGCCGACACCGATGACCGCGTGGTGCCCGGACATAGTTTCAAGTTCACTGCGGCCTTGCAGCGTGCCCAAGCATGCGACAAGCCTGTGCTGATCGAGATCACCACCCGCGCTGGCCACGGAGGCGGCAAGCCCACGAGCAAGAAGATCGCCGAAACGGCCGACCTTTGGGCGTTCCTGGTGAAAAACCTGGGAATGAAGGTTGAGTAGGGATTGTTCCCGCTCTACGTCTTCGCCCCGGCCGTTTCGGCCGCAAGATCGTCCAGCCAGGCCTCGACTAACGTGGCCTGGTTGGCATTGCGATCGATCTGGCCTAGGGCGTCGAGACACCGCTCCAGGCAAGCCGCGGCCACGATGCTATCGCCGCGGAAGCGACGTGCCGCGGCTTCCAAGGGGCCGCGCAACTCGGGGTCGGCCGGCAGCGGAAGGTTGCTGCGTACGTGTACCAGGCGGCGATAGAAGTCGGCGACAAAGGCCACCACCTGGCGGAACCTGGCCCGCCGGGCAGGCGCCTCCTTGCCCGCGGCGTCGATGAACGCCGAAAGGTCCTGGGCCAACCCCGTGCTGTCGAGCACTTCCGCCGATAGCTTCTCCAGCAGCGTGCGGCGGCAGTTCCAGAGGTCCGCGTCGGCCAGTTCCATCGCCTGCTGCAGACTCCCCTCGCTGAACCGCGCCAGCCGGGCGGCTTCCGCCTTGTCGGCCACCAGCGCCTTGGAGATGAGCAGCCGGGCCACGGTTTCCTCGGCCAGCGGCAGAAAGCGAATCAACTGGCAACGGGAGCGAATCGTCGGCAATTGCCGCGCGGGACTGGTGCCGATCAGGATCAGCACGGACTGCGGCGGCGGTTCTTCCAGTGTCTTCAACAGGCAGTTGGCCCCCGCCTCGTTGAAAAAATCGGCGTCGTCGATGATCGCAATCCGCCGCCCGCCCATGAAGGGTTTCAGCCCGATCCAATGGCAAAGCCCCTCGCGGCCGCGATGCTCACGATCGCCGAGGAACAACTCCACGGGCAGGAGGGCCTTTTCCTCGGGCTTGGCGACGACTTCGATATCGGGATGCGTGCCGCCCAGGGCCATGGAACAACTCGGACAGGTGTTGCAGGGATCGAGGTCCGCCGCCGGACGGGCCTGGCACAGCAGGGCCTGTGCGAAACGCAGCGCGAACGCGCGTTTTCCCACACCGGCCGGGCCGCAAAAGAGGAAGCTGCTCGCCAGGCGATTGCGCGCGACGGCCCGCCGCAGCTTCTCGGCAACCTCGTCGTGTCCTTCGATACCTTGCCAAGTCATTTAATGTTCTCCTCCTCCACCGCGGTGGTGGCTTGTTCATTGCTGATTTTATGCAGCACGCGCTGCGCAGCCACCCGCAGGTCTTGCTGCACGACGTCGATCGTTCGCGCGGCATCGACAACCACAATCTGGCCCGGCAGCCGGCGGGCTTCCGTGAGGAAACCGTCGCGAACCCGTGTGTGGAACTCCAGCCCTTGCAACTCCATGCGGTCGGCCTGGCGCTGGATCCGCGCAGCGGCCATTTCGGCGGGCAGGTCCAGCACGATGGTCAGATCGGGCATCAGGCCGTCCGTGGCAATGCGGCCAACCGCCCAAAGGGTCTGCACGTCCAATCCGCCGCCATACCCCTGGTACACGACGTTGGCCAGTAAGTAGCGATCGGCGACGACGATTTTGCCCGCTTGCAGGTCCGGCCGGATCCGTTCGGCGACCAGTTGCGCCCGGGCCGCCATGTAGAGGAGCATTTCACAGCGCCGGTCGATAGCTAGGTCGTGCCGATGGAGCAACACGTCGCGGATCACTTCGCCCAGGGGCGTACTGCCCGGATCGCGGTACGCGACCGCCTCGTGCCCCGTTTGCCGCAGCCACTGGCAGAAGAGGTCGATCTGGGTTGACTTGCCCGTTCCGTCGCCGCCGTCGATGGAAAAAAACATGGGAGAAAGGTGCAGGGTTGGGGATGCGAACAGCCGCTATTGTAGCCGGCTTTCTTCCCCGAGCGAAGTCCCACACTCGTTACCGCCCGAACAAGATATGTAGGGTGGGACCAGCGAGCGTAGCGAGCGCCGGCCCACCAACACCCGTTTCTGGTGGGCCGGCGCTCGCTACGCTCGCTGCTCTCACCCTACCACTACCGCCCGAACAAGCCCGAGAGTCCGGCGGCCGACTCGTGGCTGGAGGCTGCGGCCGCTTCGTCGGCCTTGGGCGACAAGGAGCCCAAGTCGATCGAGTAGTCATTTGATCCGCGGCCGGACGGCACTTGATCGGCCGTCGATTCAGGACGGACGGGTTCTCGTGGCGTGGCAGGACGCGGCGAGGGAGTGGAACCAGGGGGCGTCGGTAGGACCTCGGGGGGCGTGCCCGACGGCTGGTTCGTCGGCGTGCCGGGCATGGGCAAACCGCCGGGGATCTCTTCGGCGCCCTGGGGCTTGCCGGAGGACTGCCAGTAGGGTCCTTGGCTGAGAACCCGCGGATAAGTGAACCCGTAGTCGAGGTACAGGGCCGCCGAGCGAGCGCGGGCGCGGCGGCGGGCGTCGAAGTAGGCCTTCGCCGGCCAGGGACCTTCGGCCAGGTAAACGCCGTTGTATTCCAGCAGCGATCCTTTGCGGTAGTGGACCTGCGAGATCGATTTTGCGTAGTTCGTCACCGAGCGGAAGTAGTCGCTCTCGGCCTGCGCCAGGCTGCGCTGGGCGTTCAAGAGGATGTTGAGGAGTTCGACACTCCGTTCTCCGGATTCGGCTTCGTAGGTGGCTTTCACGGAATCCACGTTCCGCTGGGCGGCCAGGCGGCGATTGAAGTTGGTCTCGGTCAACTTCAGGTTGTCTTCCATGTCGCGGACCGCAAAGGCCACCTGGTGGGAGACCTCCAGTTCGGTCTCGCGCAGCTTCGCCCGGTCGCGGGCCACGGCCAATTCGGCGTTCAAGACACCGTCTTTCTGTTTGCGGAAGCCGAGGGGAATCGAGGCCGTAATGCCGAGGTGCCAATCCTGGTACTCCCCGCTTCCCAGGTTGTCGACCGCGCCGCCATTGGTGCCGCTGTTGCCCGGATCGATGAACCTGGCGCCTTGCCCTAGCCAACGATAGCGGGCGTCCAGATCAGCACGGGGCAACAGGTAGTTCTTGGCCGCGATCAATTCCAGTTCGCGCTGCTTGACGCGCCAGCGGGCTTCGCGAATTTCCACCGAGCGGGCCATGGCCTCGCACTGCACCTGCGCCCAGTCGAAGTCGATCCTCGCCGTCGTTGGACCATCGAGCGGCCGGATCAGCCGCCCGTCGGTCGCCCCGATGCCCATCATGTAACGCAGCTTGGCCTCGATCTGGTAAAGCTGCGAAAGCGCCTGTTCGGCGGTGCTGCGGAAGAGGAAATACTGCTCGCGGGACTGGGCCTCGGACGCGGCATCGCCGCCCTTGGCACCCACGAGGTACAGGGAATAGACCTTCTGCCAGGTCTGCAGTGCGCTGTCGCGGCCTTGCACCGCCGTATCCAGGTTGCGATAGGCAAAGTAGAGTTCCCAGTACGCCGTTTCCACGTCCGACACCATGTTTCGCACGCCCGCTTCGAACGTGGCCAGGGCAATATCCGCGTTGACCCGCGCGATGAGCACGCCCTGGTTGAAGCCGGGAATGGCGCCGGGACCGGCGATGCGATTGAACTCCGCGCCGTAGCCCTGTAATAACGGTCGGCGGATTTCCATTTGGAACGTGGTCTGCCAATCGGAGGGGAACTGCACTGTCGGATTGTTGTATTCGAGGTCATAGGCCGCCGACGTGCTCAGCGAGAGCACTGTGCCGTCGGCCGTTGTCTTGCTCACCGTGGCATCGATTTGGGCTATGCTTTGGTTCAACTCGGTGGGAAGCGTGGTAGCGTCCAACGGGTTCACGTTTCGCGGCTCATGGTTGCGCTCCCAGAACAGATCGGTGTTCAACTGCGGGTCGAAGAGCGAAAGACCGGCATTGACACCGAACCGCGCGTCAGTCTCCGCGATCGCCGGATCGTAGATCGTCGGCGCCCCCGTAGGATTCGATGTGAGCAGCGTGGGCGGTCCTTGCACCTGTCCGCCGATCGATCGCAGCACCTTGCCGTTTTCCAGGGCGATGCGGATGGCGTCTTCCAGTTTGACATCCCAGTATTCCTTGGGTGCCGGCCCAGCCAGCGAGAAGGGTCGGACCGTGCCTTCCACTTCGCTGAAGGGCGGCTCGGAGACGTCGGCGTTGTCGATCGTCTGCGACATCCCGATATAGTGCGAGAGATCGCCATTGTTGCGAAGATACAGGGGCTGTTGTGGCGCGCAACCAGAGAGGGCTGTCGCGATACACAGTAGGACCACTGCAATTTTCGGGGGTCGGCAACGCATAAGGCCACACTGGCTCAAATACGGAACGCCACCGGACAGGTCCAGCCTGCCACAGCGACACGGATTGTATTTACCCCCCCTGCCGATAGCCGCTTTCGACGGGCGCAATGCATGCACATCGCCAAAACCAACTAACCGGCAAAGTTGTTATCGACAACCCAATCGCTAAACTTGTATGGTTCTTCTTTATTGGAAATGTGGACGCATACTACGTAACCTATTCACAATTACCAAACAACGCAGACTTTCTATACTTACGCAAACTATGCCAAGATGAAGTTTCATGATTCCTGGTGGATGGCTTGGAAACCTTATGTGGGAATTCATCCCGAGGGGATCGCAGCAATAAGCTCCGGGTCGCGCAGCGCACCCGAGGTTAAGGTCACGAACGAATTCCCGACCCCGGAGGAGTCGCAGCGGCATCTTGCTGCGACCCCTCGGGGTCAATGGGGTTTCTCACGCTCGGTTATCCGGTGGTGGCGCTACGCTTACCACCGGCTAATAGCTGTGAACTCTTCGGGTTCAGGTCGTGGGCTCGCTAGAACTAGAACCGGATCGTCTGCCCCGTAACCACGGCCTCGGTTTCCTTCTGGCAAATGACGACCGCATCGCGGGCCAGCGCCCCGGCCAAGAGGGGCGAGGGGACGTTGGACTGCACGGCATTGACGACTTCGGTCAACTCGTTCTCGAAGGGCGTGATGGCATCGCCGCTTCCCAGTTCCGGCCGTTGCACCTGTCCATCCTGCGTGAGCACGGTCAGCGGCGTGGCCAGCACCGGCTCGCCGCCAAGGACGGCAAAGTCATAGAGCAGCGTGGCCTTTTCCAGGTAAATCTCGTAGCCGTGCGTGAATGGCCGACCTTGCTGGGCAATCACGCCGCTGGCCGCAGTGATCACCAGATCCTGGTCAAGGAAACGGAACTGGGCATGAAACCGCTCGACCACTTCGCCCCGCATGCTGCCGACACACTGCACGGTCTGCGGCATTCCGCACGTGAGGCGAATGAAATGGGCGTCATGCACGTGCAGATCGAGCATCGGGCCGCCGATCACGGCGGGGTCGTAAAACCGCGGCAACCACAAGGGATCCGAGATGATCCGCTTGAAATGGCCTCCCTTGATTCGCCCATACCTGCCGCTGGCGATGGCCTCGTAAGCAAAGCGGTATTCGGGATTGAACGGCAGCACGTGTCCGATCATCAGCAGGCGGTTTGCCCGGCAGGCGGCATCGACCATGGCGATCCCGTCGCCGGGCTTCAGGGCGATCGGTTTCTCGCAAAGCACGTGTTTGCCGGCTGCCAGGGCCTGGATTGCGGCGGGGGCGTGCAGCGCGGTGGGCAGGCAGATGTCGATCAGGTCGAGATCGGCCTCGGCCAGCATGGCGTCAAGATCGGCGTATTGGGCCACACCGGACAGATCCATCTGCTCGCCGGCCGGGCCGAAATTACCCTTGATCGTGCGCCAATCGCCTCCCCGCCGCACTGGGTCCACTTCGCAGATGGCGTGGACCTTCGCGCCCCGCAGGCGCTGGTAGGCCAGATAATGGATCATGCCCATAAAGCCGATGCCGACAATTCCAACCCGTGTCATTGACGTAACTCCTGTCTATTGCGGTTACTATTGCATGGGGCGGATCGCCAGGACCTCGAAACGCAATTTGCCCTGCGGCACGGCGATCTCGACCCGCTCGCCGATTTTCTTGCCGTTGAGGCCTTGCGCTAATGGGCTGGTGATGAGGATCTTGCCGGTATCGTAGTCCTCTTCGCCAGCGCCCACGAGAGTAAACTCCTCCTCGTCGCCAAACTCAAGGTCCTTGACCACGACCGTGCAGCCGAACGACACTTGGTCCTTGGGGAACTGACTGGGATCGACTAGCACGGCGCGGGAGAGCTTGTCGCGGATGGCCCCGATCCGCGCTTCCAGCATGGCATGGGACTCACGGCGGCCGTGGTACTCGGCATTCTCCGAAAGGTCGCCTTCGGCGCGGGCCGCCGCCAGGCCCTCAAGGACCTTGGGCAGTTCCACTGACTGCAGATGATCGAGCTCGGCTTTGATCTTGTCGTATCCGACCCGAGTCATGGGGATGCGATCCGACGACATGCTGACTCCTCATGCACCGTTTCTTAATCCAGCAGGGGCGGCCTGATTAGAGGTTACTCGCGCCGAAACAGAAGCGGTGTCTTACGAAAAAAAACCGCGGCCGTCCCAAAATCTCGGGAGGACCGCCGGTCGTTAGCAAATTAGTGTTCCCCCTATTGTTTCTTGTCCGGGGGCGTTTGTAAAGGGCCTTTTACCGGAACAAATAATAGGCCAGGCAAGCCACGGCGGCAAGCAGGGCGCCACCACCGCAATATAACACTTTTCGCACGGCCGCTCGCCGTTGCGGTCTGGTTGGCCTATCGGGCAACAGCGCCTCGGCCACCATCTGTCGTGCCCGCGCGAGGGGACTGACCGGTTCCGGTCTCTGCGGTTTTGGCGGGCGAATATGCGCAATCATGTTCTGTCCGTCCCGGAATCTCGATAGGTCTGCCGATAGGCATCCCGCAAGGCCCTGGCCACCGCCTTCCAAGAGAAGTACGTGCGCACGTGCTCGGCCAGGTTCTTGCTGCGTTTCTGGTCCAAGGCTGCCTGCACACCGCGACGGATACCGGAGACGTCGTCGGGCCGAACATAGACCGCCTGCTGGCCGAAATACTCGCTGCCAGCCCCACCTTCGAACAAAACCAGAGGTGTGCCCGAAACGCCGGCCGCCAGGGCAATTCGTTCCGGCGCGGCAACGCCGCTACCCACAACCAGACAAGCGCAGGCGGCATAGGCGCTGGCCATGAGCGGATCGTTACCAGCGATCCGCGGGAGAAACTGCACATGGGAACCCGCCACGCGACGGCATTCGTCCAGATACCACTCGCAGCGCGAAGCGGCATTGCCGAGAATAACCACCGGAATTTCGAGGTTTTTCATCGCCCAGAGAAAGCCAAGCTGCTGGTTCTCGGGCTCGATCGCGCCCGCATAGAGCACAAAATCGCGGACACCGGCGTACCGGCAAAACAGTTCCGGGTTGGCGGCGGCGATGCATGGATCGACGCCGTGCGGGATCACCCGCAGCCGCTCCAGCGGGAGTTTGAACCGCCGCGCGATTTGCTGGGCCTCGACATTCGAGCTGGGCAGCAGCAAGTCTACTGCCGCGTAAAGCTCGCGCTGCCAGGCCGGCGGCTTGGAAAAGACCGCACGCCAGCCTTTTACGAACCACGACGCCGTCTTTTGCAGTCGCCCGCGGGGATAGGAACCACGATCGGCAGCACTTCCCCAGGACTCGGGCGACAACACCACTTTAACGCCGCTTTGCCGTGCCGATTCCACCACCGGCAGAAACTCCGCCGCCGTGCCGAAAAGGTGCAAACAGCGACACTGGGCCAGCGAATCTTCAAAAGGCCGCCATAGCCGGGCGGCAATGCCTATCTCCGGCAGCGTTCCGGACAGCGCCTCCAGGGTAATCCGGTCGTCGGCATCGGCAGGTACCAACCGCGCGGCCAACACGACTTCCGTCTTGCTGCCGGAAGACGGCTTTACGGCAGAGACCGGGGCGGCCTTTTTGGCCCGTTTTCCTGATTTGGAGGCTGTCTTCATGTTCTGGCCGACTGAGTCGCAATCCGTTACACTCCGCAGTACGCAGCCGAAGTGACAAACTTGCCGCAAAACCACGATCGTATATCATAGCCCTTTGACTGCCGGTTGGGCAAGAGCGCCGCGCTGGTAGTTCAGCCACATGGATTTTGACAGTCAGGAGCGGTATTCCGGTCACTGTAGGGGACGCCCTCCGTGGCGTTCCTTGCGTTTTTCGGAACGCCACGGAGGGCGTTCCCTACAGAGGATCATTACCGATCTTGTCCCTCAAAATCCATTCGGTCCTCCCTACCCAATTCCCTCGTCACCCCTCAATCTTTCCTGCGCTACCAAGATAGGCAATTACCTCGTCGGCAAGGGCTTGGGCTGTCTTCGTTCCGGCATCGAGCACCAATTCGGGCTTCAAGGGAGCCTCGTAGGGGTCGTCGATGCCCGTAAAACCCTTCAATTCACCGGCCCGGGCCTTCTTGTATAACCCCTTGGGGTCGCGGGCCTCGCAAACCTCGATGGGCGCGTCGACAAAGATCTCGATGAAGTCGCCCGGGGCAACGGTTGCCCGCACTCGATCGCGATCGGCCCGATAGGGGCTAATGAAGGCCGTGATGGCGATAATTCCTGCTTCCGCAAAGAGCTTCGAAACGGCGCCGATACGGCGAATATTCTCCTCCCGGTCTTGGGCCGAGAAGCCCAGCCCGAAACGCTTGGCGAAGTCCTCGCTGTGTTGTTGCTTGAGCATGCCCGGCGCGGCGTTCAACCCATGACGAATATTGTCGCCGTCCAGGACAAAACTGTGCGCGCCGGCCGACCACAGCTTGTGGTCCACGAGATTGGCGACCGTGCTCTTGCCGCAGGCGCTCAGACCGGTAAACCAAACGACACAACCAGCGTGGCCATTGAGTTCTTCCCGCTCGCTGCGCGCGACAGCATGTTCGTGCCAATGAACCTGAACCTCGGATTTATCGGACATCGACGAATTCTCCTCCTAGTTATGGTTGCTCAAAGCATAACATAATAGGCAAACTCAGCGATTTGTGCAAGCTGAGATACGATTGGGCCTGTCACACTTTTTACTCCTTTCTTTTTGCCGTACTCTCGCCTAGCGTTCTTTGGGTCGTATCGCGTATAATCGCATTTTGGAAGGATGCTCTTCCTTATACCAAGCTACTTTCCCATAGGGCGGGCTTATATGAGTCAGATCGAATTTGTTTCCGACAGCGAGATTGAACCCGTGAATTCATACGGGCTTACGGCGGAAACGCTGTTTGAAAAATGTATCGCTCTGGCCAGAAACTTGTGGTGGAGTTGGAACCACGAGGTGATCAATCTCTTCCGCGACCTGGACCCCATTCGCTGGCGGCAGTTGGATCACAATCCTATCGCCCTATTGTCCGAGTTCACGCCCGAGCGGCTGGAAATGCGGGCGGCGGAAATGGTGCTCTACAGCCGCATCAATCAGGCCTATCGGCGGTTGAAGGAATACATGAGCGAGATTCCCGACTGGGGCCGCATCAACACGGGCGTACTCGGTTCGCGGCCCGTGGCCTATTTTTCCCTGGAGTTTGGGGTACACGAGTCCGTTCCGATTTACTCTGGCGGCCTGGGGGTCCTTTCCGGTGATCATATCAAGAGCGCCAGCGCTCTGGGGGTTCCCTTGATCGCCTGCGGGCTGTTTTACGATCAAGGCTATTTCAAGCAGCACCTCGACCAACAAGGTTACCAGCAGGAAGAATACCTGGACACCAAGGTCGAGAATTTGCCGATGGAGCCGGCTCGGGGGCCCGATGGCAAGCCGATCACAGTGCAGATCGACACGCGCACGGGGCGCTTGCTGGCCAAGGTCTGGCTGATGCGCGTGGGGCGGGTGAAGCTATACTTGCTGGACTGCGACGTGCCCAGCAACAGCCCCGAGGACCGCGAGTTGACCGCGCGGCTTTACGGCGGCGACAACCGTGTCCGCATCCGCCAGGAACTGGTGGCGGGCGTGGGCGGCATTCGCGCCCTGACGGCCCTGGGCATTACGCCGGGCGTTTATCATCTCAACGAAGGGCACAGCGCCTTCGCCACGCTGGAGGCCATCCGCCAGCGGATGAAGGAGGACGGCGTGAGCTTCGAGGTCGGCTTGCGGGAAGTGGCCCACCGCACGGTCTTCACTACGCACACGCCTGTGCCGGCCGGCCACGACCGTTTCGACCGCAACCTGATCGAGGAGCACCTTGGTCCGCTGCGCGACGAGCTGGGCATCTCCTTCGAGCAACTCATGGGACTAGGCCGCGTCGAGCCGCAGAACGAGCACGAGACCTTCTGTATGACTGTGCTGGGATTGAAGCTCTCGCGCCGCGCCAACGCCGTAAGCAACCTGCACGGCCACGTGTCGCGGCGGATGTGGGCCCATCTCTGGCCGTGGCGGGCGGAGGAGGAAATCCCCATCGGCCACATTACCAACGGCGTCCACATCCCCACTTGGCTGGCCTACCAGATGATGCAACTCTACGATCGCAACTTCCAGCCGGGCTGGATGGCGCGGCTCAGCGATCCGGAAATCTGGCGGGGCATCTACGCCATCGATGCGGGCGAGCTTTGGGAAACGCACTATGCCCTCAAGAACCTCATGCTGGCCTTCGTCCGCCGCCGCTTGAGCCGCCAGTGCCGCCGCCGCGGCGAGAGCGACGACGTGGTGGAAGCCGCCCGCAACATCCTCGATCCCAACATCCTCACGATCGGTTTCGCCCGGCGGTTTGCCACCTACAAGCGGGCCGACCTGTTCCTCAACAACATCGATCGCATGGCCGAGGTGGTCAACGATCCGCGCTATCCCGTACAGTTCATTTTCGCCGGCAAGGCCCACCCCGCCGACGAGCCGGGCAAGCAACTGATCAAGCGCATCTCCAACCTGCGATTCGACCCCCGCTTCGCCAAACGCGTGGTCTTCATCGAGGACTACGACGTCAACGTCTGCCGGCACCTGATCCAGGGCGTCGATGTCTGGTTGAACAACCCCCGCCGCCCCCTGGAGGCCTCCGGCACCAGTGGCCAGAAGGCCGTGCTCAACGGCGCGTTGAACCTCTCGATCCTCGACGGCTGGTGGGCCGAGGCCTTCGACGGCGCCAACGGTTTTGCCATCGGCAAGGGCACGCAACACGTCGACGACCGCATCACCGACACCCGCGACGCGGCCGATCTGCACCGCGTCTTGACCGAAGAAGTGATTCCGCTGTTCTACGATCGCGACATCGACGGTTTGCCGCGGCACTGGATCAAGCGGATGATGAACTCCATCAGCACGCTGGGCTGGCGGTTCAGCGCCGATCGCATGGTGGCCGACTACGTGCGGCAATGCTACCTGCCGGCCTCCGGCGGCTTGAGCTGCCAGATGCCGTAAGCGGCAAGTGTCCGCTCCATACTTTTACTTCGAGGAACGCAGCCATGGAAATGGACCAGCTCGTCGCCTTATGCAAGCGGCGGGGATTTCTTTTTCAGTCGAGCGAGATTTATGGCGGCCTGCAAGGCTTTTGGGACTACGGTCCCATGGGCGTGGAGCTCAAGCGGAACGTCCGCGAGGCCTGGTGGCGGGACATGGTCACCGGCCACAACGAGCTAACGGTTCCGCCCGGCGCCCCCGCGCTCTACGAGATGGTGGGCCTGGACTGCGCGATCATCATGCACCCGCAGGTCTGGAAAGTCTCCGGACATTACGACCTGTTTCACGACTTCATGGTCGATTGCCGCGAATCGAAACACCGCTACCGCCACGACCAGGTCCAGGGCCGCTGGGTGGAGTATCGCGGCAAGCGGGTCTTCATCACTAGCGAGGCCAGCGGCGCGGAAGGCGAAGAGGAGCGGCAGCAGAAGGCCCTCAAGTTCTTTGCCGTCCGCGCCAAGAACGCCGACGAGCTGCAATGGCAAGGCGAAGCTGTATCGCTGGCCACGCTCACCGACACGTCGGCCGTGCTGGGACCCGACGCCAAGACGCCGGGCACGCTGACCGAGCCGCGGGAATTCAACCTCATGTTCAAGACGATCGTCGGCGCGCTGGGTGGCGAGGAAGACGCGGCCTTCCTCCGCCCGGAAACGGCCCAGGGCATCTTCGTCAACTTCAAGAACGTGCTGGACAGCACGCGTGTGGGCATTCCCTTCGGCATCGCCCAGATCGGCAAGAGTTTCCGCAACGAGATCACGCCGCGGAATTTCACCTTCCGCTCGCGCGAGTTCGAGCAGATGGAAATCGAATTCTTCTGCCACCCCAGCCAGTCGCTGGCCTGGTATCAGTACTGGCGCAAGCGGCGCTACCAGTGGTACCTGGACCTGGGCCTGGCAGGCGACCGGCTACGGCTCCGCGACCACACGCCCGACGAACTGAGCCACTATTCCGTGGGCACGGCGGATATCGAATACGCCTTCCCCTTCCTCGCCCCGGGCGAGTTTGGCGAGTTGGAAGGCGTGGCCCATCGCGGCGACTTCGACCTCCGCAGCCACATGGAAGGCAAGCTCGTACACGAGAACTCCAGCGACAAGAAATCGCCGCTGGTCGTGGAGAAGGACGCCGAGGGCAAGCCGCGGCACCGCGGCAGCGGCAAGGACATGAACTACTTCAATGACCAGACCAAGGAACGCTTCATCCCGCACGTCATCGAACCCTCGGCCGGCGCCGACCGGGCCACGCTGGCCTTCCTCTGCCAGGCCTATACCGAGGACGAAGTGCCCGACGAGAGCGGCAAGCCCGCCAAGCGGGTATCGCTGAAACTGCACCCCCGCTTGGCCCCTGTCAAGGCCGCCATCTTCCCGCTGGTGAAGAAGGACGGCATGCCGGAAGTGGCCAAGGAGATCTACTCGGCCCTGAAGCCCGTAATGAACGTATTCTATGACGAGAAAGGTGCGGTGGGCCGCCGCTATCGCCGCCAGGACGAGATCGGCACGCCGTTTTGCGTTACCGTCGACGGCGATACTTTGAAAGACGGCACGGTCACCATTCGCGACCGCGATTCGTTACAGCAGTGGCGGACGAAAAAGGAAGACGTCGTCGCCGAACTGCGCCAGCGGCTGCAATAATGGGATCTGGCCTTTCGACATAACCCTTTTCTCGGCAAGTGGTTACGCACGTACCGCAAGGGCTGGCCCGCGGCTTGTAGTTGCTTTTTTCCGCGATTTGTGGATAATAACCTTTAGAACTCATTTCAAAGAATGAACCGTGGGCCACATATCGGGCAAGCTCGGATACTGCTTGAAATGAGTTCTCAGGCAAGCAGCGCAAAGGGGAATAGCCATGAAGCGTATCTTGGTTTTGGCGTACATTTGGGCGGCGATTGTCATGGTCGCGGGTGCATGTCTTGCCGCCGATCCCAACAAGCCCTCGACTCCCCAGCCGGTTTCTCCGGCGAAAATGGGATTCGGTCCGCGGTATATCGCGCCCGCGAAGAGCTATGTTCCGCCGGCGAACAACACGGCTGCCGCCCAACAAGCGGCTGCCCGGCAGGCCGCTGCCCGGCAAGCAGCGGCAAGACAAGCGGCGGCAAAACAGGCAGCCGCCAACGCAGCCCAGAACAGCAGCAGTTCGAGCTACAATCAAAACTCGTCCTACGGTTCCGGTGGTTACGGACCCTACCCGTCCAGCGGCTATTCTCCCTACGGCTATGGCTACTCGCCCTATGGCAGTTCTTATTCGCCTTACGGCTATTATCCGCCCGGTACCATGCCTTATGTCCTCGCTTACAACCCCACGACGGGGCAGACGTACCTCTATCCCTATAGTGGTTACTCGCCCAATTACTATTCCCGTTACGGCAATCCGTATTCTTATTACCAGGGTTCCTACCTGGGTTACGGTTATCCGTCGGCTGTCTTCGCTCCTGCCGGCCTGCTATATGGCCTGGGGCCGATCCAGCAGTTGATGGGTGTCGGCGGCTGGTTCCAACAGCCGCAAGCCAATGGCGATGGCAACGGCAATCCCAATCCGTTTGGGTAAACTCTGCGCCCGGTCGAGCCGATTAAGTAATCTGGGTAGATATTGCCGGTTGCGCAGAAGTTGCCGGCACCCGTCTTCTCTTAACCAGGACGACTTGACCATGTCGACTCCGTCGCTCGACCATATTCACGGCAGCAAGGCCCCTTCGGTCACGGAATTGGTTGCTGAAACCCGCATTGATTTTCCGCACCCCGTTGACCCGCGGCCGCCGGAGGAAACGCCCGCCGCCGAAGCTTTAGCGGCCGAAACCGTCACTGACGAAACCACCGATGTCCGCCGCAGCATCAACCTGCAGGCGTGGACCAGCGACGAGCCATCTTTGCCTCAGCCGGCCCCCGAAGTGATCTCCCAGCAAATCCAGGCCCAAGGGATGCAACTTGCCGAGCACCTACGTGGCCGGCAGCAGGAACTCGATCATCGCGAGGCGGAACTCAACGCCAGGGCCGCGCAACTGGAACGCGACGCCAGGGCGGCTCGGCAGTGGCTCGAGGAAAAAAACGCGGCGTTGGAGGAGGCGGCCGAACCGGGCGAGACGATCCTGGTCGAGGACGAAGCGCTCCGCCGCATCGCGGAGTCTTTGTCTGAGCGGCAGCGGCTTCTGGCCGAGTCGGAAGCGGAATTGGAGTCGCGCCGCACGGCCCTGCAGCATTTCCACGCACAGTTGACCGCCGACCGCCAATTCCTGGACGAGGAATTGCGGACCCAGCGGGAACGGCTGGCCTCCGAGCAGGTCCGTCTGGCGGCGGAACTGGAGACCAAGCGCCGCGAGGTCCAGCAGCGGAGCGAGCAGGCCGACCAGGCCCACGTGGCCCTGGAGCAACTCAGGGCGGAACTTGGACGCATGCACCGCGAGACGCTAGAGATTCGCCTGGCAACCGAGGAATTGTGGGCCGAACTCTCCGGCTCCGCTCCTCCGGCCGCCTTGACGCGGTCGCTGGGCCAGATTCGCAGCCGCCTCGCCGACCACTATCGCCTGGCAAACCTGGAGTTGCACCAGAAAAAAGAAGAACTCGAGCGGCTCCGCAGCCAGTTGTCGGAGCAGTACGAAAAACTCGTCCGCCAGAAGCACAGTTTCGACAGTTGGGCCGCCGAGTGTCGCGAAGAGGTCGAGGAGCAAGCGACCCGGCTCGTGGCCCGGGGCGAGGATCTCGACCGACGCGAGGCCGAAATGCGAGAACTTGTCCGCCGCACCCAGGTGGAAAAACTGGAGCTCCAACACGAGATCCGTTGCCTGCGGGCCAAACTCCTCGGCAAGACGGAAGTCGAACTGCCGGTGTGAGAATCATCTAGACCTTCAACTCGATCGGCAGCAAGTCGATCTTGGCGGCCAGGATAAAGTCGTTCTCCGTCAGCCCGCCGACGGCGTGGGTCCAAATCTCGATCCAGACGTGCCGGAAACCGGTCAAGTGGATCTCCGGGTGATGGCCTTGCTCTTCGGCAATCTCGGCGACGCGATTGATGAAATCGATGCCCGCCTTGAAGCTCTTTACGAGCCATTCTTTTTCCAGTCGCGTGCCGTCCTGGCTGATCCGCCAGCCGGTAAGCGAGCCGAGGTTATCGACCGCTTCCTGGTGAGAAAGCTTGTCGACCCCGCCCTCGCACGGGCGGCACTTCTTCAACTGAAACGCTTCCATCGTTGGCGTTGTCACGGTAATCCTCCTACCCAAGGGCAAACAGTCCTCCCCTCACTATTCTTCGCAGAGCGGGCGTTCAGGGCAACGTTTGTTATTTCGCCGCAGCCGAGGGCTTCGCTTCCGGTTCGCCGCTAGGCTTGGGCCGCGAATGACTGTGGCCCGGTAGGCAAATCACGATAATCAGAAGAATCAGGCCGACGATCATTGCCGAGCCAATGCCAATCCAGACCCATTTCGAAGGGGCTTTCTTGGGTTTGCGCCGGGAAGACACCCGGGCATCGCCGGGTTGCCGCAAACTGTGCCCGACTGGGCCGTTGCTGCGCAAGACGTCTTCCAGGGAAACGGCCAGATCGTCCGCGCCCCCGCTCAGCGGAGGCAGCGGGAGGGGAACGTCCAGCGGCGTGGCCTTGGGAAGCGGCTTTTCCGGCAGGGGGAGATCGACAAGCCTCTCGTCCCCGGGCTTAGAGCGCGTAATCGATGGCGGAGGAGTTGGCGACCGGTCGTTGTCGGCAACCGTGGGAGAATCGGACAATTCGGGACTCGCCACGACCGCTGCGGCAATGGCCCGAGGCAAGACCGCCGAACCGTGCCTGGATGGCCCGCCGCTCTGCGGCAGCCGCCGGGCGATAGGAGGCGTCTTGCCCGTCGAACGACCGGAACCAGATAGACCGCTGCCGAAACCCAGTCCGCCACTGGCCGACCCCGAACCGTGATCGACGATCCAGCGTTGCAAGGCCTGCGCCAACTCGGCCATCGAGGGATAGCGGTCGGCCGGCTTTTTGGCCATCATCTTCGTGCAGATTTCAATCAGGTCGGCCGGGGCGCCGGGCCGCTCGTTGGCGATGCTGGCAGGCTGTTGCTTTTGATGGGCCATTAGCCGCTGCGGAAGCGTGCCGTCGGGGAAGGGCGGGTGACCGGTGAGGAGGAAATACAGCGAGCAGCCCAGGCCGTAGATGTCCGATCGCTCATCGGCGCCATGACTGTCGATAGCCTGTTCCGGCGCCAGGTAGTCCGCCGTTCCCAGCACGTTCTCGTCGTACTGTACGGTCAACGAGGCGCGATCGTCGTCGGTGAAACGGGCCAGGCCCAGGTCGAGGACCTTCACCACGTTCTTCTGATCTACCAGGAGATTGGCCGGCTTGACGTCGCGATGGATCAGTCCGTGGGAATGGGCGTGCCCCAGTCCTTCGGCCGCCTGGCGGATGTAATCGGCGGCCGTCAGGTAGTCCAGTCGCCCACCGCGTTTCACCGTCTGCTGCAAGTCGCAGCCGTCGATATATTCCATCACCATGTAATGGATGTCGCCCTCGTTGTCCACGTCGTAGATCCGCACAATGTTGGCATGATCCAGCAAAGCGGCGGCCCGGGCCTCGCGATGGAAACGGGCCAAGTACGACGTGTCGGAAACGCGGTTTTGCGGCAGCACCTTGATCGCCACCCGCCGCTGCATGAGCACGTGCTCACCCAGGTAAACCTTGCTCATGCCTCCAGCGCCTACTTGACCCAGAAGCTTGTAGCGGCCCAGGAAGAAACCCCGCGACCTGCCCTCCAGCAATCGATCGCACTGCCATTGCGTGAGAAGTTTCTCGGCGACGAATCGCCGCGCGACTTCGTCCACGTCCGGCGGGAGCTCGCCGCCCCCTTCCTTCTCCAACTGCACAACGACCGCCTGGACCTGGTCCTTTTCCACCAGTCCGCTACGTTGCACCAAGTCGAGAAATGTTTCGGCGTTGGGTTTGGGCATGCCCACTCCAAAGCTTACAGCAGGGTCGCGGAAGCATCGGCTTCTTCCGTCCGGCGGACAAAACGGAAAACGACCGCGAAAGCGGCTGGAATACCACCATGAACGGGGATACCGTCCGGGCCTGAAAAGCCCTCACCGCCCCGCTTGACCTTCCCAAATCAAGCGTTCTTGCCCACCGCGCGCACTGCGACACACTTGCGTTATCATATCACAATACTGCAAAAAATACTAGCGGGAGGAAGGCTTTCAAAGTAAAACAGCCGATGAAACCCCCGGTTGTATGGTGAAACAATATCCTGGCTACCCCCGCACCCGGGTGCTCCGGACCTGGCCCCACCCTACGCGACTGAGGTTTGCAACCTTGACGTTATTTCTAAAATTGACCACTATGGACCGGCGGGCTGGGGAATTTTATACCTACCCGTTTGGGGCAATCCAACAAGTGCAACACTTTGTTTCAAAAAATTAAACAGTCTCATCGCGCCTGTCAGGGGATCCGGGCAGGGATTCGTGAAAATCGCCGCACTACAGCGAGCAAAAACTCTGGCGTGCGGGGGGTGTTGTTTCAAATTACGCGCCGGCAAGAGCGGAAGTTCATCATTCAAGGTGATGGAAAGTTCATCGCGCCGGCAAGAGCCGCGTGGGCTTTATAGGAAAATTTCTTGTTAGACCCTATTTCTCAATTCTACACGACCAAATCTGCCAGACAGCGGACGGAACGAAAATAGGATAAACCGCATGGCCACAGCCACGTCGATTTTGCCCAGGCCAGTCCCACCCTACAGACTGGTCAGCGGGCCTCGACCGCCCTGTCGCCAGCCGTAGCCGCCGACATTTCCTTGGGGTGCAGCAGCCATAGGAGAATGGGAGCGGCAACATAAATCGAGCTGTACGTCCCCGTCAGCACACCGATGATCAAGGCGAAAGCGAATCCATGCACGGCTTGGCCGCCCCAGATGTAAAGGATTACCACCACCATCATCACGGTCAAGCTCGTAAGCACGGTGCGGCTAAGTGTCTGGTTCGTGGCGTCGTTGACCATCTGCCGGGTGAGGGTTGGCGACTTGCCGCGAATTTCCCGGATCCGGTCGAAAACCACGATCGTGTCGTTTACCGAGTAGCCGATGATCGTCAGGAATGCCGCCACGATCGGCAGGTTGATCTTGAACGGTTCGATGCCCGTGAGGAACGTCAGGCCCGGAATCTGCGCCATGTAGCTGCTGAAGGCGATTGCCCCCAACATGACCAGCACGTCGTGGATCAAGGCGATCACCGCCGCCAGTCCGAAGGCCACTCCCTGGAAGCGGATCCAGAGATAAAGAATGATCAGCGACCAGCTACTCACCAGGGCCACCACGGCCCAAAAACGCGTGTCGTTGGCCACGGCCGAGCCGATGTTGTCCTCGATGGGGAAATACGGCGTCTTCAGTAGTTCCGACTTCAGCGTGGCGAGCACCGCATGAAACTTCTCCGGCGTCAACGAGCTGGTGCCCTCGAAATTCGGCGTAACTTGCAGGTTCCACTCGGCCGACTTGTTCGAGTTGTCGGGCGAAAACATGTCGACGTGAACATCGTTCGAAGAAATCCCGTTCGCTGTCAGCGCCTCTTCAACCAAAGGCTTGAGATGGTCTCGATCGTACCTGACGGGCTTTTCCACCGAGATCACGTCTTTGTCCTTCAACATGGACACGGTCGACAACAGCGTGAGATTCGCCTGGAACGACTGCGGCGCCGTCGAACCTGCCGCTGAGTCGGCTTTCGCTTCCGGCTTGGGTTCCGGCTTCGTTTCTGCCTTGGGTTCCGGCTTCGTTTCTGCCTTGGGTTCCGGCTTCGTTTCTGCCTTGGGTTCCGGCTTCTTGTCGGCCTTGGTTTCCGGTTTTGCGTCAGTCTTCGGTACCGGCTTCACGCCGGTCTTTACGTCGGCCTTGGGTTCGGCCGCCGCCTTCGCGGGCGCTGACTCAGCTTGCGCCAGCAAGACGGCATCGTTGCCGGCCATCGCCACGAGGCTCAAGGGGGGCAGATCGAGCTGCGACTGCTTGGGCTTATTTTCCGCCGGTTTGGCATCATTCGGCTTAGGATCCGTCGGTTTTTTCTCCGCCGGTTTGGTCTCGGCCGGTTTGGCTGGCGACTTGTCGATCGGCGGTTCCGAAGGCTTTTCCTGTGGCAGGGCCGCTTTGTGCTCCGCAGGCTTCTCGCCCGCGGGCGCGGCTGGTTTCGCCGGTTTCAGTTCCTCCATCTTGGGCGCCGGCTTCTCCTGCACAATCGGTGTGACCTTCAATTCCAGGGCCACCAGCTTCTCTCCGTTTTCGTCAAACAGCTTCTTCAGTACGCTTTTCACCTCCTCGTTCTTGCTGTTGGAGGTATCGATGATGAAGCGGTAACCATCCGGCTCATCCGAACTGTGGGCGTTGGAAACCGTGGCGTCGGGAAGCAGGTCGCTTATGCTGCCGATCTGTTTGCGAATCAGGGTGATGTCCTGCTTGTCCTGGAACACGGTCTGCACCGACACGCCGCCGGTGAAGTCGATGTCGAACAGGCCCTGCCCGCGGACCACGGCGATTATCAGTCCCACGACCGTAATCAACACGGAGAAGGTTGCGCAGAGCGGGAACCAAGCCATGAAGTCGATCTTTGTGTGGCCGATCCACTGCATCATGGTCATCTGCGTGACCCAGCGGCGGCGCTCGGCGACTTCGAAGAGTACCCGGGCCACGAACATCGTTGCCCAGATGCTGAGCACCGCCCCCAGCCAGAAGGTGACGGCAAAGCCCTTGATCTGCTCCGTGCCCACGGTCCAAAGGACCGTGGCGGCGATAAGGTGCGTGATGTTGGCGTCGATGATCACCACGCCCACGCGGTGGAAGGCGTTGCGGATCGCCATCCGCAAGGCGGCCCCGTGGGCGAGTTCTTCGCGCAACCGCTCGTAAATCAGCACGTTGTTGTCCACCGCCATGCCCACCGTCAACGCCAACCCGGCCAGGGCCGGCAGGGTAAAGGGCGCCTTGATCAGGATCATCAAGGCCACCAGGATGAGCATGTTCAAGCTCAAGACCAGCACCGCCACCAGGCCGGCGAAGTGATAGTACGCGAGCATGAAGAGCGGCACCGCGATCGACGAAATGATCATCGCGTTGGTGCTCTGCCGGATCGTGTCCTTGCCCAGCGTAGCGTCGGTAAACATGTCGCGGACGGGTGTCGGCTCCAAGGCTGCGGGCAGGCTACCGGCATTGATGATCTCGACGATGTCGTCGCACTCTTGGTCCGTGAAGTCACCCGTAATTCGCCCCGAATCGGTGATCGTAGTGATGAGGTTGGGGGCGGTTTCCAACACGTCGTCCAGCACAATCGCCAACTTGTAATGGAAGTCGCCTTGGGGCACGTGCGCACCGGTCAAACGGCCAAACCTCTCCCCGCCCTCTGCGTTGAAGGAAAATTCGACGTCGGGCTTGGCGGTCTCCGTGTCGAAACCGCGCCTCGCGCTGCGAATATACATGCCCGTCACGTCGTAACCCTCGTTCTCGGGACTGAGGACCAGGGCATCCCAAACCTCCGTCTCCGCTTCGTTTCCCTTGGCGTCCTTTTCCATGACCTTGCCCACCGGCATGGCCGCTTGGTCGCCCTTGAGCTTATCGACCTCCTGGGGGCGGATGCGGCACCACTTGGCCAACTCTCTCCGCTTCCCGGTTACGGGATCGGGTTTGCTGCTGTAGATAATGACGGTCTTGTCGGGAATAGCAGGGTACTTCTTCCTTTCCGCCTTGGCCGTTTCGATCAGCCCTGGGTCGTGTAGGTTGTCGGCCAGGATGCGGAACTCCAAGGCCCCCGTGGTACGAATGATCTTGCGGATTTCATCGGCCTCGGCGCGTTTTTCCTGCTCGGTGCTCCCGCTCACCGCCGGCATGACGATCTCCACCATGTCGTTGCCCAGCCTCCTCACCTGGATCTCTTTCTGGCCGCCAGGATTGACGCGCTTGCTGACGGCTGTCAGCAGTTGATCCATCTTTTCCGGCTGCCAGTCGGTCTTTCGTTCATCCACTTTGTAGACCAGGATCGATCCGCCGCCCAAGTCGACACCCAGTCTTGGCGGCCAGCCGAGGACGATGACAACCACGCTGGCCGCGATCGCGAAGAGAATGACGCCGAACTTCCAGCCGTAGTCCACCATCCGCACGGCCTTTGCCAGCCAATGGCCGACCAGCCCGGGAAGGACCACGAGCGCGACAATAATGAGAAGGTTAGTGAGAGCCGAAGATTGGAACATGAAAGAGAATTCCTACAAAAGCTATTTCGAGGGGGTCTCGGCCGCCGATTCAGGACCCAAGACCTGGGCTATCGAAGTGAGGGTCACGCGGAGCTTGGCGTTGGTGGTCTCGTCAATCCGCAGGGTGACTTTATTCGTCTCCTTGCTGACGTCGGTAACCACGCCGAAGATACCGCTAGTGGTGAGCACGTGGTCGTTCTTCTTGATGGAAGCGAGGAGGTTGGCCTGACGGGTACGTTCCCGCTTGGATGGCAAATAAAGGAAAAAGTACCAGAATGCCCCGCATACCACGAGCATCTGGACCATAAACAGCGTGCCACTACCGCCGCCCCCCGGATTGCCGTTGGCAGGCGGGGCCGCATTTTCTGCCTGGGCAAACAACATCGCAAGTGTATTGAGCATAGCCTTGTATCTTAACTTGTTGTTAAATAAGCGACAAGGGGAACGGGCCGGTCTGAAAAGGAAACTGCAGGATGGTTCAAACCAGGGTAACACTTTGCCGTCGCAATTCTGTAGGGAACGGCGGGGCGCCCGCCGTTCCCTACAGATGTTACCCCGGCGGCCTTCGAAGTTAACCATGCCGAAACTGCTACAATAGAATCCTTTACTAACCGTCGGCGTCGTGGCTTGTCGAACGTACAACGACCTGCTTCCCGTCCATCATCACTCGGCTCGCTTCTCTAATCGCACGTTTTTGTGTCGTTATCTCGCCCAGAAACTCCGACCTGTGCATCGCCAACGGACGTCTCCTGTTCCCATTGCGGCCTGCCCGTACCTGCGGGTCTCGTCCAGCCGGGCGAAGAATTACAGTTCTGCTGCCGCGGTTGCCGCACGGTCTACCAGGTCATTCACGGCTGCGGTTTGGAGAGGTTCTATCGCCTCCGCCAGGCCTCGCCGGGAGAAGCCCGAAGGGCGAGGACGACCGAGCGGGCGTATGCGGAGTTCGACGACGAGGTCTTCCGCAACCTCTATTATCGTAGCCTCGCCGACGGCACCCAGTCGGTCGAGTTCTACCTGGAAGGCGTCCACTGCGCAGCCTGCGTCTGGCTGGTCGAGAAACTGCCGCAGGTCCGGCCGGGTGTGATAGAATCGCGGCTGGACATGCGCCGGGCGATTGTCGAAGTCCGCTGGGACCCCCGGGCGGTAAAGCTCTCGCAGATTGCCGCGATGCTCGATTCGCTGGGCTACCCGCCACATCCGGCCAAAGACGTCAAGACGCGGCAAATCCGCCGCGAGGAGAACCACCGATTCCTGATTCGCGTGGGCGTGGCCGCGACCTGTGCGGGCAACGTGATGATCTTGTCCTTCGCCCTGTACGGCGGCGCCGGCACCGAGGAACAATATTCGCGCCTCTTCCGCGGGGCGAGCATGCTCTTCGGCATGGTCTCGCTGGTCTGGCCGGGAAGCCTCTTCTTTCGCGGGGCCTGGGCCGCCCTGCGCACGAAAACGGCCCACCTCGACCTGCCCATCGCTATCGGCTTGGCCGCCGGCGGCATCGCGGGTACGGTCAACGCCATCCTCGGACGCGGTGAAATCTACTTCGATTCGCTCAGCACGCTGGTGCTGCTGCTGTTGGTCGGCCGCTGGCTGCAACGGCGACAGCAGTTCTGGGCCAACGACGCCCTGGAACTGCTCTTCTCGCTCACGCCCACCTCGGCCCGTCGGCTGGAAAACGGCACGGTGGTGGAAGTGCCCATCGAAGCCGTCCAGCCCGGCGACCTGGTCGAGGTGCGGGCCGGCGATTCGATACCCGCCGACGGCAACGTGTTGGAAGGCGAGTCGTCGATCGATCGGGCGTTGCTCACGGGCGAGTCGCGGCCCACGGGTGTCGCGCCCGGCAGCACGGTCAACGCGGGCACGGTCAATCTTTCGGCCCGGCTGCTCGTCCAAGTGGATGCCGTGGGCGAGGCGACCCGCGTCGGCCGCCTGATGCGGTTGGTCGAGCAGCACAGCCGCAACCGGCCGCCGATCGTGCAGTTTGCCGACCGCGTTGCCGGCCGCTTCGTGCGGGTCGTGCTGGCCGTGGCGTCGATCTCCTTCTTCTATTGGCTCTGGTTCAATCCCACCCAAGCGATCGACAACGCGGTGTCGCTGCTGATTGTCACCTGCCCCTGCGGGCTGGGGCTGGCCACGCCGCTGGCCGTGACCATCGCCTTGGGCCGTGCGGCGCGGCGGCACATCCTAGTCAAGGGGGGCGAGGTACTGGAAGCCCTCAATCGGCAAGGCGTGATACTCTTGGACAAGACCGGTACGCTGACCGCCGGGCGGATCGCTGTTGTCTCCTGGAGCGGCGACGAGGGCGTGCGACCGCTGGTCTCGGCCCTGGAACGGCACTCGGCGCACACGATCGCCCAGGCCCTGGCTGACGGTCAATCGCAGATAGCGGACAGCGAGCTTCCCGTGAGCGATGTCGTGCAGACCATGGGCGGCGGCATCGCGGGCACGGTCGCCGGACAGCGGTTGCTCGTCGGATCGCCGCAATTCGTGCGGCAGCAAGGTTGCCGGATTCCGCCGGCGATCGAAGCCGCCGAACGGGAGACCATCGCGGTAACCGCCACGCCGGTGGTGGTGGCGGTCGACGGCTGTGTGGTAGCCGTGGCCGGCCTGGGCGATCCACTTCGACCGGATACGGCCGACTCGCTCGACTGCTTGCGAAAACTCGGCTGGAAGATCCGCATTCTCTCGGGCGACCATCCGGAGGTGGTGGCGGCCATCGGGCGGCAGTTGGGGATCGAGGGAGCCGATGCGCTCGGCGGCGTCTCGCCAGAGGCCAAGCTGGCGGCAGTCCGCGCGGCGGCAATCGGCGGCCCCGTGGTCATGGTGGGCGACGGCGTGAACGATGCGGCGGCCCTTTCCGCCGCCAGCGTGGGCATCGCCGTCCACGGTGGGGCCGAAGCCAGCCTGGCCGCCGCCCACGTCTATCTCGATCGTCCGGGCCTGGCGCCGATCCTTGAGCTAATGCATGCCGCCCGTTCGACCATGGGGGCGATCCGCCGCTGCTTTGCCGTCTCGATTGGTTATAATTTGCTGGCGGGCACGTTGGCCGTCATGGGGATAATCCGGCCTCTGACGGCGGCCCTCTTGATGCCCCTCAGCAGTTTCACGGTATTTGCCCTGGCCTATGCGGTCCGCACGTTTGGAGACGGCAAGCGATGAGCGTCATTTATATTCTCTTGCCGTTGGCTTCCTTGCTGGCCGCCGGCGGCGTCGCCGCGTTCATCTGGGCCGTCCGTCGCGGGCAGTTCGACGATCTCGACACGCCCGCCGTGCGGATTTTGCACGACGACGAGGATGAGGATCATCCCGGCACGCCATGAGGCGCGAAATTCCGACATGGTTCGAAGCAGGGAAACACTGTGGCAGGACGGTCCTGTAGGGAACGGCCTCCGTGCCGTTTCAAACCGGGCGGAACGGCATCGACCCGCAAGCGGGTGCCCCGGCGTTCCCTAAAGATGTAACCCTTGCGGCCTCAGAATTGAACCATGCCGAAATTCCTTGTCGACGGGCCTGGGGAGCTATCGCAATCGCGGGGAATTCATGGTATTCTGGCGATGTGCAAGGCTGCCGACATCGCTGGACGTTTGCGAGAATCGGACCACAATTGTCCCTTCCGGCAGAAGGGACCTACCAAACACGAGAGCCAACATGAATCTGCGGACCATCCCAATATTCTTAGCCTTCTTTCTGATGGGCCTGGCCGATGCGATGGGGCCGATGTCAACCGGCGTCAAGGACCACTACCATCTCAGCAATGTGATGGCAACCTTGTTGCCGTTCTTCGTGTTCATCGCGTTTGCTTTGTGTAGTGTGCCAGCCGGATTACTTGCCGGGCGGATCGGCAAGAAGAACCTTCTATTGCTAGGTTTGGGTCTCAATACGCTGGCCGTCCTCGTTGCCTCGTTCCCGTTGGCGCATTACGAAATTCTTCTGGGTTGTATCTTCTTGCTAGGCGCGGGTACCACATGTCTGCAAGTCGCCGGCAACCCCGTCATGCGCGATGTGAGCGCTGCCGGAAACTATAGTCGCAATCTGAGCTTTGCTCAAGGTTTCAAGGGTCTCGGCAGCACCGTTTCCACTTTCTTGGTAAGCGCCGTGACGGCAGTCGCTGTGCTTGCTGAAATGAAATGGCGGGGAATCTTCCCGATCTTCACGGCCTTGATGGCGTTAACTTTCGTGGCGGTAGGCTTCGTCTCAGTGAAAGAAACAAAAGCTGACGAACCGCCGAGTGTCGCATCCTGTTTGCGCCTGCTCAACGAGCCCGTCTTCTTCCTGGCGGTACTGGGCATTTTTCTCTATGTCGGAGCAGAGGTCTCGATGGGTACCTTTCTCAGGCCGGCTTTGGAAGGTCTGGGCTTGGAAGAGTCGAGTATGGCTTTGTGGTATCGGCAAATGCTCTCGCACGCTCCAAAACAAATAAGCGAAGGACTGGGGGAATCGGTTTCCAATGTATTCGGGCCGACATTGTTCTTATTCGTGTTGGCAATTGGCCGTCTTCTGGGTGGTGCAGTGCTCACGATCATGAGTCCGCGAACCTGTTTCCGCCTTTCCGCACTGCTTGGCATGGTCGGTGCCGCGACATTCCTTGCCGGTTCGCAACTGCTGGCCCTTGTTGGCGTGATTGTCGCTGGATTGGGCTTTGCCAACATCTGGCCGATGCTCTTTTCGATCACCGTCGAAGAGCGGCCGGACCGCGCTAACGAGCTCTCCGGGCTGATGTGCATGGCAATCTCCGGCGGTGCAATCGTGCCATTGGTGATGGCATGGCTGATGGACAAAGGGCTGAGTCAAAGTCTGGCCTTCATCGTGCCGGCGGCCTGCTTCGCGTATCTATTTTTGCTTTCACTCAAAGGTGGGAAGAAGGCAGCAATCGCCTGATCGCAGTGGCTTGGAACCCGGCTATGTGCAAATTCATCTCTTTTCTTTTAGCGTCCTATGTTAAAATAGAAGATGACTACTGCCACGAGGCCAATTGATGGCACGTCACAAAAACAAGCACATCCAGGCGGCGATTGATTATGCCCTTGAGCACGGTTGGCGGTTGAAACTGGCGGGTCCCCGAGCGCAAATCTGGGGTACTTTGTATTGCCCGCTTCAAGATCGGACGGGATGCCTTGCGAGAATCTTCTCAACACCCCGTGTTCCGGAGACGCACGCTGCCGACATTCGCCGTACGGTGGACCAGTGTGAGCACGGCCTTTAGGGAGAGTGGAAAATGCAGTTCGATTTTACCGTTATTCCGCCACCGGAAACCGACATGAGCGAGGAATTGGCTGAAGCCCTCTTCGAAGCCGGATGTGACGATTGTACTCCCGTCGTGAGCAATGGCGTGCCCTTGATCTGCTTTCATCGCGAGGCCGCAAATATGCACGAAGCGATCCGTTCCGCCGTAGCCGACGTTCAGCGCGCGGGCTGCAAAGTGTCGCGGGTGTTGATCGAGGCTGAGGGGATTGCGGGTATGATGGCAGGGACGAAATAGATCCCTACACCAACCCCGCCAGTTTCCGCCCGGTGCTGCTGAGCGGAAAGTGCTCTAACTCGGCCGGTCGTACCCATTTCTGCACAAGGTTCTCCGCCCCGCCGCCGTTGCGCGAAACATACTCGGCCTCGTAGCAATCCAGCGTAATGCGAAAGCGGGTCACCCCGTGCCGCAACATCTTGAGATGCTCGCCGGGTACAACGCTCACCCCGGTCAGACGCCGCACGTTTTCGACGATCGCGCGATGGATCTCAGCCGCCTTCTTGCCTTCGATGGCAAAGCGAGGAAAGTCCCATAGCCCGGCCCAGCGGCGGCCTTCGGGCCATTGGATCAGGAGCACGCGGCCACGGCGGCGGACGAGCACGGCCGCCTCGCAAACCGCTTCGAATTGCGGCCGTGGCTTGGGCCGCGGGATCTCGTCTTGCAGTCCACCAAGTTGGGCGCGACAAAGCCCCAAGGCCGGGCAGACTTCGCAGGCCGGCGCGCGGCCGCGGCAGACTTCGCTGCCCAGTTCCATCAGGGCCTGGTTGAAGCGGCCTACTTCGCGCAACGGCAGCACCGCCTCCGCCACTGCCCAAAGCAACTTCTGGCCAGTCGACGACGTGGTCGGACCGTCGTAGGCCAGCAGCCGGCTGAAAAGCCGCACGGTATTGGCCTCCAGGATCTGCTGACGCTGGTCGAAGGCGATAGAGAGAATAGCCCCCGCCGTATAACGGCCGATGCCGGGCAGTCGCTGCACCGCGTGCAAGTCGCAAGGGAAGCGGCCATCATGCTCGGCGACGATTTGTCGTGCGGCCTGATGCAGTTGCCGCGCACGGCGATAGTAGCCCAATCCTTCCCAAAGCCGCAGGACCGCCCGCTCGTCGGCCTGGGCCAACTCGCCAATCGTGGGAAAGGCGGCCAGAAACCGCTGGAAATAGGGCCTCACGGTCTCCACCTGCGTCTGCTGCAGCATGACTTCGCTCAGCCAGATCGCATAGGGATCGCGCGTGCCGCGCCAGGGCAGATCGCGGGCGTGCCGGCCGTACCAGGCCCGCAGCTTACGGCGAAAGGTCCGCAGCCATGCAGAGTCGAAAGGTAGCGTTGCTTGGGTGGCCGTCATAGCTGGCCTATGGTAGGACGCTCGGCGGAAATCGTCAAGGGAGTGGCGGCATATCCGGCCTTAGAGGTTCGGAAGAAATGACGAAAATGCCCGATTGTTGGAGTCCCGCCTTTAGGCGGCGTTTTCAGGCATTCCGGCTAAAGCCGGGACTCCAACTCGCTCATTTCTTCCGGACGCTCGTAAGGCGGTACTACGAGCGCCCGAAGAGAGAGTGCCCGAAGAGAGTGGGCAAAGCCCCAGCGAGAAGTTACAATAGGTACGTTTCGCGTATGCGTCTGGCGGCAAGTGAATCATGAAAAGCAATAGAAATCTCATCGGCAGTGCCCTGATTGCGGCCCTGGGCGGGCTGCTGTTCGGCTTCGACACGATGGTCATCTCGGGCACGACCGACGCCCTGAAAGAGCTTTTCCACCTGACTCCGTTCTGGCTGGGATTCACGGTGGCCTCGGCACTGATCGGCACAATCATCGGCTCGGTAGCGGCCGGCCGCCCCTCCGACGCCTTCGGCCGCCGCACCGTGTTGGCCGCCATCGCCGTGCTGTATTTCGTCTCGGCGATCGGCTGCGGATTGGCCTGGGATTGGCACTCGCTGTTGTTCTTCCGCTTTGTGGGCGGCTTGGCGATTGGCGGGGCTTCGGTGGTGTCGCCCATGTACATCGCCGAGATATCGCCGGCCCGCTCGCGCGGCCGCCTAGTCGCCATCCAGCAGTTCAATATCGTGTTAGGTTGCCTGCTGGCCTTCCTCTCGAATTATCTGATCACCCTGGCGCATCTCGGCGAAAGCGAGTGGCGATGGATGTTCGGCGTGGTGGCTGCTCCCGCCGTGCTCTTCTTCGTCCTCTTGTATTTCATTCCCGAGTCGCCCCGCTGGCTCGTGGCCAAGGGGCGAATCGAGGAGGCCCGCCGCATCTTCGCCAGCCTGGGCAGCGATACGGGCGATGCCGACGCGGAAGTCGAGACCGTGCGGGCCTCGCTGGCCGCCGAGCGCCATCGCGTGGAAGAGCCGTTCTTCCGCCCGCAGTACCGCAAGCCGATCCTCCTAGCCGTGGCAATCGCCATGTTCAACCAGCTTTCCGGTGTCAACGCGCTGTGGTACTATACGCCAGCCATCTTTCGCATGGCAGGCGCCGGCAAGAGCGCGGCCATGCTCTTGCCGGTCGTGCTGGCGGCCGTCAACCTGGTCTTCACCATGCTGGGCCTTGCCCTGATCGACCGTTTCGGCCGCCGCAAGCTGATGTTGGTCGGATCGGTCGGCTATATTGTCAGTCTGGCCAGCACCGCTTGGGCATTCTATACCTATGGCGGCGCGTTCAACGCCGTGATGAAAGCGATTGAGGACAACGCGCAAATCCCCGCGGATATCCTCGCGACGGCGGGAACCGGCGGCATCGTCGTCCTGATAAGTCTCGTGGTCTTCGTCATGTCGCATGCCTTCGGCCAGGGCACGGTCATCTGGGTCTTCATCAGCGAGATCTTCCCCAACAGCGTCCGCGCCCGCGGGCAGGCCCTGGGCAGTTTCACCCACTGGTTCATGGACGCCGGGATCACCTGGACCTTCCCTGTCATCGCCGCCGTTTCCGGCGGGCATGCCTTCGCCTTCTACGGTGTCATGATGGTGCTGCAACTGTTGTGGGTTCTGTGGATCATGCCCGAGACCAAAGGCGTGCCGCTGGAACAAATTCAAAAGGAATTGGGCATCGAGTGAGAGGCTATCCGAGAAGTCTCCCCTCTCCCTTTCTCCCCTCTCCCTTTCTCCCCTCTCCCTTTCTCCCTTTCTCCCTTTCTCCCTTTCTCCCTTTCTCCCTTTCTCCCTTTTCCTCCTTATGCTTTCCATCCGCCGCATCGATAGCCGTCACGAAGACATCCGCGCCGCCATGAACGCCTTGCGCCGGCGATTGAGCCCCGAGGGCAATGTCGTCAGCGAGGCCGGACGGCGGCGCACGATCGAGGTATTTGGCGAGGCACTGGCGCCCGCCGAGGTCGTGGGGCGCATCTGCCGTGACGTGAAGACCCGCGGCCTGGCGGCCCTGCTGGACTACTCGGCCCGCATCGACCGCGCCCCGCTCACGGCCGAAACGCTCCGCGTCTCCGCCGCGGAGTTGCAAGAGGCCCACGCCCGGGCCGACGCCGGATTCCTTGCGGCCCTGCGCAGTGTCCGCCGGCGGATCTGGAATTTCCAGGAGGCGATCCTGCACAAGGACGTCCGCGTCGAAGTGTCCGGCGGATACCTGGTCGAGCGCTATCGGCCGCTGGATCGCGCCGGCCTGTGCGTGCCGGGGGGCGCGGCCGCGTACCCGTCGACCGTGCTGATGACCGCCGTGCCAGCCCAGGTGGCAGGGGTGAAACAGCTCGCCGTGGTCGCCCCGCCGACCCGGTTCGGGGCCTACAACCTCGACCTGCTGGCCACCTGCCACGAGTTGGGCATCGACGAGGTCTATCGCGTGGGCGGTGCCCAAGCCGTGGCGGCCCTGGCCTACGGCGTCGAGGGCCTGCCGCGCGTCGACAAGATCGTGGGACCCGGCAACCTCTTCGTGGCCCTGGCCAAGAAGCAGGTCTACGGCGACGTCGATATCGACTCCATTGCCGGGCCGAGCGAGGTCGTCGTGATCGTCGACCATTCCACCCGCGCCGACTACACGGCGCTGGACCTGATCGCCCAGGCTGAACACGCGCCGGGGGCAAGCGTGCTGATCGGCTGGGACGAGAAGGTCTTGGACCAGGCGGTCGCGGAACTCGATCAGCAGTTGGCCCGCCTGGAGCGCGGCGACTTGGCGCGGCAGAGCCTGGAGGAGTTCGGGGCCGTGATTCTCGCCCGGCATGCCGAGGAGGCCTGCGCGCTGGCCGATGAAATCGCCCCGGAGCACCTGCACATCGCCACGGAAGACGCCGCCGCGCTGGCCGAGAAGATCCTGCATGCCGGGGCCATCTTCCTGGGCAATCACACGCCCGTGGCCTTGGGCGACTATGCCGCCGGCCCCTCGCACGTCCTGCCCACCAGCGGCACCGCCCGCTTTGCCAGCGGGCTGTCGAGCAACGACTTCCTCCGCGCCGGAAGCGTCTTGCACTTCACGCCCGAGGGACTAAGGGAACTGGCCCCGGACGTGCAAGTGCTGGCCACCAAGGAAGGGCTGACCGGGCATAGGGCGAGCGTGGAAGTACGGATGGAGGAGAAGGGGAGAAAGGGAGAAGGGGAGAAGGGAGAAGGATGACGTGGCAAGAGCATCGGGGCGCGTTCAGCCTGTTTGAAAGCCGCCGGTGGGCCGGCAAAGGATCTGTAGCGAGCAGCAGGTGAAACTGGTCGATCCGATCTGGCTCGTGGGGCCTGTGCGCCGCAGGGGTTTTTGGGACGACGAAGAGAAGTGTCGCAACTATCTGTATTGGCTGGCCGAAACGCGATAATGGCCTGGGGCCACCGCGGCGAATATAATGCTGCTATAAGAGTTCCCTCATTCCAACCAAAGGAGACGTGCGATGGCTATTTCCGTGAAGAAAGTTACGTTGTGGCGAGCGGAAGTCGAGAACAAACCCGGGACCTTGAGTTGCGTTCTTGCCCCGCTGGCCGAGGTTGGCGCCGATTTGCAGGTGGTGATGGGCTATCGATACCACGACGAGGAGAACAAGGCCGCGATCGAGGTCTGTACGGTCTCCGGCAAGAAACCGGCCGCTGCCGCCACCAAGGGCGGCCTGGGCGATTCCGACATTCCCACCTTGCTCCTCCAGGGCGACAACCGGCCGGGCGTAGGGCACGCTATCGCCCAGGCGATGGCCGAGGCGGCTATCAACGTCGAATTCCTTGTGGCGCAAGTGGTCGGCGAGCGATTCTCGGCCGTCATGGGTTTCGAGAAAGAGGATGACGCCAAGCAAGCGACCACGCTGATCAAGAAGGCGGTCAAGGCCCTGGAAAAATAAGCACATTCACGGCTGCACGCCGGGAATCAGGGCGTGGGGCTTTCCTGCGGTTTGACGACAATCTTTCCGATTCCGCCCTCGATTTTGAAGCTCTCGCCGGCCAGCCCGCACTTCTTCAGCGTTGCGGGAGTGACCCGAATGCGGTGGCCGTTAGCCACGACATAGTCGGCCAAAGACTTGGGCGGCTGTTCCTTGAGCAACACCAGGCAGGGTTTGGCAGTAGCGCCGGCGGGATCTTCGTCGACAACGAACACCTTCTCGCCCGGCGCGAAACCGCTGTCGCGGACAATAGATGAAGGAATATTCAAACGGTCGGCGGCACGCCGCTTCCCCCCCGGTTTGCCCTCGGCAACGACCGGGGATGTGGCGGGACTAGCAGATTCGTGATTCAAATCGTTCATGATGTTGGATGGCGGGTGGGATAGGGGGGTAGTCGTTTCCAGCCATTTATTTTCAGCCCCAGCCGGCCGAATGTCAAGGCATAGGTCGCCAGCAGCAGGAAAACTCCAAAGTCCTTTCTAGCACGGAATTTATTCCGTGGCCCTACTGGTTTACACAATGTGTGGGGGCCTGCGTTTAAGATGCGCCATTGCATCAGGGCAGCAAATCTGCTAGGAATTAATGTTGGCTTCGTCTTCCAAAAGGTTGTCTCACGGCATGTTTGCAAAGTTCGCCCGTTTCATCTCGCGCTACTGGATTGCGGTACTGATTGCCTGGGTCGTAATCCCGATCGTGCTGTTTTTTGTCGCCCCCAAGTGGGACGACATCACGCACGACGGCGATTTTGCCTATCTTCCGCCCAACTTGACCAGCGTCCGCGGCGACAGGCTACAGGCCGAGATGTTCCCGGAGATGACCGCCAAGAGCAACATCGTGCTGGTCGTCGCCCGCCCGGATGGCCGGCTGACCAAGGACGATAAGGCCGTTGCCATCCGCTTGGCTGACATGTACAGGCCCGAACCCAGCAAGAAGTCGGTGGTTATATCAGTATTGGACCACGAGGCAGACATCGTGGGCCAGAAGCTCATCAGTCGCTATGGCCCGCACGGCCAGGCCGTACTTGTCTACTTACAGTTGAGCACGGAGTTGATGGCGGTCGACAACATGGCCTTCATCAACGGGGTTTACCGACACGTGAAAGAGGTCCAGGACTCGCCCGATCTGCCCCCCGGATTGCAACTGGGAGTGACCGGTTCGGCACCCGTGGGTACCGATATGCTCTGGTCGATGAAGGAGAGCATCGACAACACCGAGTTGACGACGATCCTGCTGGTGGCGGTGATCTTGCTGATCGTTTATCGTTCGCCGGGGTTGGTGCTGGTGCCGCTGGTGTCGATCGGCATTTCCTTTTTCACCTCGATCAATGTCATTGCCCTGGTGGCCCAATGGGCGGATCGGCACCAGGACTGGCTGGGCAGGGTTGGCCACTGGCTGGGTAGACAGCAGTTCGACTTCCAGATTTTCAAGACGACGCAGATATTCATCATCGTGGTCCTGTTCGGCGCGGCGACCGACTACTGCCTCTTCCTGATTGCCCGCTATCGCGAGGAATTGGACCGCGGCCTGGAGCCGCGGGCCGCGTTAGAGGAGGCCCTGGGGCAAACGGGCCACGCCCTGACGGCCAGCGCGATGACCACGATCCTGGGGTTGGGGGCGATGATCTTTGCCGACTTCGGCAAGTACCGTTCCGGCGGTCCGACGATCGCCCTCTCGCTGATCGTGGCCCTGCTGGCCTGTATGACCGTGGCCCCCGCCTTGTTGCGGGCCTTCGGCCGCGCAGTCTTCTGGCCGTTCGGCGTGGGCGGCAAAACCGCGGCGGGCACAACCGCGGCGCCGGTTGCCACGACAAGCCTGATGGGGCGGTTTTGGAACCGCGTGGCCGATGTGATTGTCGCCCATCCGGGGTTGATCCTGGTGGGGAGCTTCCTCGTCTTGGCGGTCCCAGTCTGGCACGGCTTCAATGTGCCGATCACCTACGACATGCTCGCCGAGTTGAACCCCAAGCGCGAAAGCGTCCAGGGCATGCGGCTGCTGGAGAAGTACTTCCTGATCGGCGAAACCGGCCCCATCACCGTTTTTGCCAATCGCGGCGGCGGCAACTTCGACAGCCCGGAACAGCGGACGAAAATCGCCCGCCTGACGAAGGAACTCAACGATTTCGAATACGAGGACAGCCACCACGACAAGGTCCACCCCATTCATGCGGTGCGGAGCCTGACCAATCCGCTGGGCGATCCGATCACCGACAAGAAGCTTTCCGTCCGCGTGTTGATGCAGCGCAAGGCCGTCTCCAATAATCCCGAGTGCAAGAAGATCTTCCTTTCCAGCGGCGAGCATGTGGGCGAGGCCACGCGCTTCGAGCTTATCTCCATTTACGATCCATTCTCCCAAGAGAGTATGCGGTTGCTGGGGAAAATCGATGAGTGGTTGGAGAAAATGAAGAGCCAGCCGAATTCGGATTGGCACGACGTGGAATTCGATTTCATCGGCGTGACAGCGGGCATCCGCGACCTCGATCAAGTCAACCAGGCCGACACCTTCTGGGTAGGCGTCTACGTGGCCATGGCCGTGCTGATCGTGTTGATTTTCCTTCTCCATCGCCCCCTGGTTTCGCTGTACCTGATCTTCACGGTCGTCTTCGGCTACCTCGTGAGCCTGGGCCTGACGAACCTGTTCTTTGGCTGGCTTTATGGAAGCACGTACCAGGGTCTGGACTGGAAGCTGAAGATTTTCCTCTTCGTGATCCTGGTGGCCGTGGGCGAGGACTACAACATTTATCTCGTTACGCGGGTCTTCGAGGAACAGCGCCGCCGCGGCCTGCTCCCCGGACTGCACGAGGCGGTGGTCCGCACGGGCGGCATCATCACCAGTTGCGGTGTGATCATGGCCGGTACCTTCGGCTCGATGGCCACGGGCACGCTCCGCAGCATGATCGAGCTGGGCTTTGCCATGTCGCTAGGAGTGTTGCTGGACACGTTCGTGATTCGCACGATCATCGTTCCCGCGTTCTTGGCCTTGCTGGCCCGCTGGGGCGTTCGTTCCGTGGCCGAAGTCCGCGGCGACGTGGCCTCGCCGCATTTCGAACCGGTAAGCGGCGACTTGGTGCATGCATCCAAGTAGGCCGGAACAACCAGGTAGGCCGGAACAAGCGCAGCGCAGTTCTGGCATGGGATATCCAAGACGTAAGAGCGTCCCTGGCCGTTCCTAATTCGTCAGCCCCTTGACCCAACTCACGCTGGGCCGGCCGCCGCCTTGGGGCGATGCCGCACTGGCGGTCAGATATTCCTTGATGTACCGCTGGCGTTCGTTGCCCTTGCTCTGGTAGGGCGGACGAAAGTTGTCGCCCTTGGCGAGAATGGGCCGGGTGTCCAGCATTTCGCCGAAGGCCCGGGTCCCCGCCGGCGAGCAGGGAATCCAGTGGCCCTCGCCCGTCTTGTCCAGAAGGTAGAATTCGGCATAAGAGAATTCCGGCACCCAGACTGTGCGGGCGGGGATGTCGGCCGCGCGGCAGAGAGCCACGAAGAGCGAAGTCAGATCGTCGTGATTGCCGAAGCCGTCCTTCAGTGCGGCCGCAGCACCCTTGACCTTGAACACGTCGTCCATCTTGTACTTCACGTGCGACCGCATCCAGTCGTACAGGGCCTCGACACGGTCCCAGGCCGACTTGGCGTCGGCGCCCGTCTCTTTGGCCACCTTGTGGATCGCGGCGTTCTGGACCTCGATCTTGGGACTTGAACCCAGGTAGCGCCGCAAGGCAGGAGATAGGTCCTTCACCACCGGCAGCACGAAAGCCGTCTTGTCTTCCGGCGGCAATTGCATGCTCCGATTCACCTCGAAGGTCATCACCGCCTGGACTTTCTCGCCCGCGGGAATGAAGGGGATGCGGACCACCATCAGCTTGGCCGTCTCGTCGAGGGTTTGATACGTCACGTGGGTGCCCGGCGAAACCTCCTGGTGGCAGACCTTGACCGTCTGCTCCGGCCACTCGGTGGGGACCGGCACGTAGCCCACGATCGACTTGCATGGCCCGCCCACGGCGGTGATCACGATGCCGGCCTGCCACTTGTGGGTCTGGGCGGCGCCTGTCTTGGCCCCGCCCGGGTCGCCCTCTTTGAACTGGGCCAACGCGGAGGACAAGCAGCAAAAGAAAATTGCGGTGCAACAGAGAATGTGACGCATGGGCGTAGTCGTTAGGTTGGGGGTTAGGGGACGAAGACAAATCCGAATGTCGAAATAAATTCATAAACACGAAGTTTGCCACGGATGGAACACAGATGAAACACGGATACGCATCCGTGTTTCATCCGTGTTCGATCAGTGGCTGAAATTGTTTCGGATTTCGATATTCGGATTTCGAATTTCTTCATTCCACTGGTTCACAAATCAGTTTCATCTCCGGCTTGCCGCCAGACTTCCCGTTGGCCCCTGTGAGATTCGAGGGCAGGAGCCGGAATGTCTCGGTCTTGGCCCCGGGCGCGGTGATGCGAAAGGCATCGCCTTTCTGCAGGATCGGCGTGTGCGTGAAGATGCCGCCAAAGTCCTCCGTGCCTGAAACCTCGGCCGGAAACCAATAGCCCTCGCCCTTGTCGTCCAGCAGGTAGAATTCCGGATAGCAGTGGTCGGGAATCCGCACCGTGCGGGCGGGAATGCCGCTGGCCCGGCAGATGGCGATGAACGCGGAGGTCAACTGGTTACAATCGCCGCTACCCTTGTCGATGGCGTCGACGCAACCGGTCAGCGGCGCGTTCTTCTGATACTTGATCGTCTTGCGGACCCAGTCGTAGATCGCGCGGACGTGGGGCCAGGCCTTGGTCTGGCCCTCGGCAAGCTGCTTGGCAATCGCCTTGATCCGCGCGTGATTGCTCTCGATCAACTGACTGGGACTGAGATACTGCTTGAATGCCGGCGGCAGGGTCTCGGCGCCGGGCACGACATACACGTCGGTCTCCTCCGGCGCCAAGAGCGTGTACCGCGTGACCTCGATGGTGAGGATCGCGTGGACCTTTTTGCCGTCGGCCACGCGGGGAATGTTGACGATCATTTGCGTTGCCGTACCGAAGGATTTGTTGTAGGTGACGGTCACGCCGGGGGAGAGATCCCTGCCGAGGAGCTTGAGGCCCTGCTCCGGCCATTTCATGGGCACGGTCGTCGTCCCGATGAGTCGCCCCACGGGCCCGCCAGAGGCCGACACGATCATGCCGATCTTCCATTTCTGGACATCGGGCTCGCCCAGTTTGGGGCCGCGAGCCGCGGCCGGTTGCTCGGCCTTGCCGTCCTCGCTGGCACCGACGGCCAGGGGGGTTGCCAGCGCGACGACCCAAACAGCGATGATCGGCCCTATGCGCATAATACGATCCTTGAAAGCAAAAACGCCTACCTTTATTGTACGTTATGGATTTTGTAAGATGGGAGGGGATTCGGCCTGCACGCTCGTTCAACCCAGGGTCTCTTCACCCCCCTATAAAAGGTATTGCCATGACCACGAAACTCGATCGTCAACAAATCATGCAGTTAGCCGGCGGTTACCGCTTTCTGGCCGTGCTTGGGGCCGCCGCCGAACTGAACCTCTTCGCGCTTCTGGGCGACGAGTCCTTGCCGGCCGAAGCGATCGCTATCCGCCTTAACTCGAACCTAAGGGCGACGGTGGTCCTCTTGGATGCCCTGGCCGCCTTGGGGCTTCTGGAGAAGCAGGACGAGAAATACAGCGTGCCGGTCGATCTGCGGCCATGGCTGTCCGAGAGCGCCCCCGGCACCGCGCTGCCGATGGTGCTGCATCAGATGAGCCTGATCCGCATGTGGTCGCAGTTGGCGTGGATCGTCCGTAGCGGCGAACCGGCCGTGCGGCAAGCGAGCATTCGCGGGGCGGAAGCCGACCGCGCTGCATTCATCGCCGCCATGCATAGTGTTTCCGGCCCCATCGCCGACGACCTAGTGACGCGAATCGGTCCGCCCAAGTTCGCGCACCTGCTGGATGTCGGCGGGGCCTCCGGCACGTGGACGTTGGCCTTCCTCCGCGCCGTGCCCGGCTCGCGGGCGACGATCTTCGATCTGCCCGACGCCATTCAGCAAGCGCGCCAGCGGATTGCCCAGAGCGGCTTCGCCGACCGCGTCGAGTTGGTGGCGGGCGATTTTTACGACGATCCGCTGCCCGCCGGGGCCGATCTGGCCTGGGTCAGCGCGATCGTCCACCAGCATGCCCGCGACGACAGCCGCGAGTTGTTCGCCAAGGTTCGCGAGGCCCTGATTCCGGCCGGGCAGATCATGATTCGCGACGTCGTGATGGAGTCCGATCGCATCGCTCCGCCGGAAGGGGCCTTGTTCGCCGTCAACATGCTCGTGGCCACAGCCAGTGGGGGCACGTTTACGATGGACGAGTACGTCGAGGACCTGCAAGCCAGCGGCTTTCACGATGTGAGGCTGCTGGTCAAGGACGACTGGATGAACTCCGTAGTGACGGCCCGGCGGGCATGAAGAAAGTGCTTTCACTTACAGAGTCCCGAGGTTCCCGCCGACTATGAAAACCGTAGGCGTTATATCCGACACGCACGGCCTGCTCCGCCCCGAGGCATTGGAGGTCCTCGAAACGGTCGATCTGATCGTGCATGCGGGCGACGTGGGCGGGCCCCCGATCATCGACGCCCTGCGGGAACTGGCCCCGCTCTCCGCCGTGCGCGGGAACGTCGATCGCGGCATCTGGGCCGAGGCCTTCTCGGCCACCCAAATCGTGGAAGTCGACGACTTGCTCCTCTATGTCTTGCACGACCTCGGGCAGTTGGACCTCGATCCCGCGGCCGCCGGCTTCCGCGTCGTGATCTACGGTCACTCGCACGATCCGAAGGTGACCGAGAAACGCGGCGTCATCTACCTCAATCCCGGCAGCGCGGGGCCGCGCCGCCTGCGCCTGCCGATCTCCATGGCACGCATGACGGTAGGCGAAGTCGATAGCCAGGCCCCTCGTCCCGCACGTTGGCCGGGACAGTCGTTCGTCTTCGGCAGCGGGGCCAAACGGATCGAAGTCGAGTTGATTTCTCTGGAGGAATTCGGGTAAATCGAAAAAGGGGAACCACGAAATAAACGAAAAAGTTTCGTCGCATGAACAGTATCGGGCCTTATCGCGGTCGGGCAAGAAAAGAGATCACGAAAGAACGAGAATTCAAAAGGAATGCGATCTGCCAATGGTGAACATTTCGCCAAATTCAGGCATTCTTCGTACTTCCGAAATTTCGTGAATACCTATGTTTGTCGCTCGAGTCTCTCTGCTTTTCGTGTCATTCGTGTATTTCGTGGTTCTCTGCACTTGCTTTCGTTTCGTTCGCGTATTCCGTGGTTGTCTTCTCCTTGCGCCAGCGGAGGATGTACGCCAGCCCTAGAAAATCGTAGACGGCATGCGCCACGATGGGCACGGCCAGATTGCCCGTCGCCATCCACAGCCAACCCAAGTAGAGACCCATCAGCGTGGCCAAGACGGCATAGGCCGCGTTGACGGCGTGCAACAACCCGAAGATGATCGCCACCACCGCCAAAGCGATGAGGTCGCCGGCCAACTTACCTGAGGGCGAGTGGCTCATGAAGTCGCCGGTCCACTCCGCCATGGCAGGCTGCAACACGCCGCGAAAGAGAAGCTCTTCACCTACTCCCGCCAATAACGAAATCTCCGCCATTTCGCTCCACGTGCAGTTCTTGAACATGGGCACGATGATGTCGTCGATCACGCGCCGCACCGCGCGCACGGGCCGCCAGGGCAGGCACACGCAGGCTGCCAGCAGGCCCAGCAGCGGCAACACGGCAACAACCCCTAACAAGATGTCAGGCGGTTTTACCCCCAGTGTCTCCGTTGGCGAGACGCTCAGCATCCAGCCGAACAGAGCCGCCAAGAAGACCAGGCTCGCCTCGAACAAGGCCGCCTGAAGCGGAAACGATGGGGACGGTGTGAACTTCTCGCTCATTTGTGCAAATAAATAAAGTGGCAAAAATTATTGAACCGCCAGCCCTATCCGTGGTCGCCGAGGACCAGGCATTCTTGACGTACGCCGCGGGCACCGTTAGACTAACACATTTCTACGATCCGGCAATTCAGCAAGGAAAGAAAAATGTCCACGAAGTATGTTTACAGCTTCGGTCCGTGGGGGGCCGACGGCGATGCAAGTATGAAGAACAGTTTGGGCGGCAAAGGCGCCAATCTGGCGGAAATGTGCCGCCTGAAGCTACCCGTTCCCGCTGGTTTTAGCATCAGCACCGAGTTCTGCACCGTCTATTTGCAGGGCGGCAAGAAATTTTCCGACTCCTTGAAGGAAGAGGTCAAGACCGCGCTGGCCAAGACCGAAGAGGCGATGGGCAAGAAGTACGGCGATGCGGAGAACCCGCTCTTGGTCTCTTGTCGCAGCGGCGCTCGCAAGTCGATGCCCGGCATGATGGAAACCGTTTTGAACGTGGGCCTTTGCCCCACGACGATCGATGGCTTGGTGAAGAAATCGGGCAGCGAGCGGTTCGTGTGGGACGCCTATCGCCGCTTGATCATGATGTATTCCGACGTGGTGATGGAGAAGGCCGAAGACGTCGAGCCGGCCGAGGGCAAGGGAATTCGTCTGCAACTCGAACACATCATGGCCGCACTGAAGAAGCAGAAGAAGTACAAGTCCGACACCGATATGAAGGTCGAGGACCTCAAGAAGCTTTGCGAGGAGTTCAAGGCCAAGGTGCTTGAAGTGCTGGGCAAGCCCTTCCCGGACGATCCGCAGGAGCAGCTTTGGGGCGCTATCGGCGCCGTGTTCAAGAGCTGGCAGGGCCGCCGCGCCGTATCTTATCGCAAGATCGAAGGCATTCCCGAGGAATGGGGCACCGCCTGCAACGTGCAGAGCATGGTCTTCGGCAACATGGGCGACGATTCCGCCACCGGCGTGGCCTTCAGCCGCAACCCGGCCACGGGCGAGAACAAGTTCTACGGCGAATGGCTCATCAACGCCCAGGGCGAGGACGTGGTGGCGGGCATCCGCACTCCCAACCCGTTGAACGAGGCCACCAAAAACGAGCAGAACAAGCATCTGCCCTCGCTGGAGACCGATATGCCCGGGCTGTACAAGGAGCTATACGACATCCGTACCAAGCTCGAGCACCACTACCACGACATGCAGGACATCGAGTTCACCATCGAGTCGCAGAAGCTCTACATGCTGCAGTGTCGCAACGGCAAGCGGACGGGCACGGCGGCCTTGAACATGGCCATGGACATGCTGCACGAGAAGCTGATCGACGAGACCACGGCGGTGACCCGCGTCGAGCCGGCCCAGTTGGACGAGCTGCTGCACCCGATCATCGACCCAGCCGCCGAGAAGACTGCCGATACGATCCTCTCCGGCCTGCCGGCCGGCCCTGGCGGGGCCTGCGGCAAGATGGTCTTCACCTCGGCCGAAGCGGTCGAAGCGGCCGCCAAGGGTGAGAAAGTAATCCTGGTGCGTGAAGAGACGAATCCCGAGGACGTCGAGGGCATGCGCGCCGCCGAGGGCATTCTCACTGCCCGTGGCGGCATGACTAGCCACGCGGCCCTGGTGGCCCGCGGCTGGGGCAAGTGCTGCATCGTCGGCGCTGGAGAATTGAAGATCAACCTCTCGACCAAGACGGCCACGGCCGGCAAGGTCAAGCTCAAGAAGGGCGACCTGATCACCCTCAACGGCACCAAGGGCCGCGCCTACCAGGGCGCGCTGGCGATGATCGACGCGACCGAGAACCCCCGCTTCCAGGAGTTCATGAAGATCGTCGACAAGCACCGCACCCTGGGCGTGCGCACGAATGCCGACACGCCCGAGGACGCCAAAATCGCCCGCGCCTACGGCGCGGAAGGCATCGGCCTGTTCCGCACCGAGCACATGTTCTATGGCAAGGGCTCCGACGAGCCGCTGTTCGTGCTGCGGAAGATGATCCTCAGCAACACCAAGGAAGAACGGCAGGCCGCGGTCGACGAACTCTTCCCCTTCGTCAAGAAGAGCATCAAGGGCACGCTGGAGGCGATGAACGGCCTGCCCGTGACGGTCCGCTTGTTGGATCCGCCCTTGCACGAGTTCGTGCCGCAGGACAAGGACGCCGTGGCCCAACTGGCCGCGGCCCTGAGTATCAAGCCGGCCGACATCAAGAAGCGCGGCGAGGCCCTGCACGAGGTCAATCCCATGATGGGTCACCGCGGCATCCGCTTGGGGATCACGTATCCCGAGGTGACCGAGATGCAGATCAAGGCCATCTTCGAGGCGGCCGCCGAGTTGATCAAGGAGGGCAAGGACGCCAAGCCGGAGATCATGGTTCCCGTGACCTGCGACGTCAAGGAAATCGACGTCACCAAGGTGCTGGTGGACCGCGTACACGGGGAAGTGAAGACGGCCACGGGCGTGGACGTAAAGTACCTCTACGGCACGATGATCGAGATTCCGCGGGCCTGCTTGCTGGCCGACCAGATGGCGAAGAAGGCGCAGTTCTTCTCCTTCGGAACCAACGACCTCACGCAGATGACCTTCGGTTTCAGCCGTGACGACGTGGGCGGCTTCCTGCCCGCCTACCTCAAGGACAGCATCCTCGAGGCCGACCCCTTCCAGACGATCGACCAGCAGGGCGTAGGCCAGTTGATCAAGATGGCGGTGGATAAGGGCCGCGGCACGAAGCAGGATCTGAAGATCGGTATCTGCGGCGAGCAGGGTGGCGATCCGGCCTCGGTCGAATTCTGTTTCAAGTCGGGGTTGAACTACGTGAGTTGTTCGCCCTACCGCGTGCCCATCGCCCGCCTGGCTGCCGCCCACGCGGCGATCAAGGCCAAGAGCAAGTAAGCCGGCGGGAAGTTGCGTAGTATTGAAGTTCGCCGCGCCTTTGCTGTTGCGAAGGCGCGGCGTTTTTCATCGGGAGGATAACGCTTTGTTGACTTTTGGGTCTTGGTACGGGGTCATTGAAGCCAGCCCAAAATGGTGTATGATTATGGAAAGTGATAGGTCGCTACCGAAACCCACTAGACTGGTCTGGTTGTCGCAGCAGTTTTGCTGTTAGATCAGGCGGTTGATGAGTCAGTGGGTTTAGAGACCTAAGTCTTTTGTGGACAAGAAGTTAAATTTATGGCAGCGTAGCTCAGTTGGTTAGAGCAGCGGAATCATAAGTGTTAAAGTGATGATTTTTTTGTGCTGCAATTATGGCCGTAATTCATTGGTCCGTAAGCACTTACGCAGGTAAACGCGGCATCGGTCATTCAGGCGTTTTACCCCAAGAAACGGGGTTATCAGGTGTCAGATACACCCGTGCTTAGGGCAGCGGATTGTCTTCTGGACACTTGTTCAAAATCGGGCAAAACGGGTGTCAAATGGTGTCACAAATGCCAATTCACCACTTATGGGGCATTGTAATCCGTTGCTCTTCGGCGGCTCGGCTTCAGCGGGTGTCAACTGAGCTGACGTTGTAGCGCCGGTCCCGAAGGCCATCGTTTACCTTCGCGGCCTTTTCTCTTGGCCCCTCGCCATGCCCCACTCTCGGCCGTGGCGTCAATCATCGGCCGCGTGGGGTTCTGGGGCTTCGCTGCGCTAAAGGTCGGCGTCGATCCAGGCCACCTCCCCAACCCAATACGCCCTCCCCAGCTTTTTCGGTAAGGGACCGTTTGGGCCGCAGCCGACCGGCCTGTCGTTCGCATTGCCGCGACCGTCAAATCGCGCCGAGGGCTGCCTTTAGCTCATCTGCGGTAGCGTAACGCTCGTCGGGTCGCATGCGAAGACACTTTTCTAGCACTGGGAACAATCGCCCAGTGGATGGATCATCCCTGGCGTCCGGAATGCCTGCAAGGGGAAACCCAGTCAACGCGTACCAAAGCACGGCACCGACCTGGTAGAGGTCCGAACGATGGTCAACGGGATAGCGTTTGTTTCGTGCATAGCGAAACAATTCGGGTGACATAAATGACTGTGGACCTACGATCTCTCCTTCGTTTGTTATGTCCTCCCGATAGAACCGTGCAGCCCCTTCATCCGTCCAGGTCCTCGCGAGTCCGAAGTCGCCGATCACGATGTTGCCATCCTTTAGAAGAAAATTCCCCGGTTTCACGTCCCGATGAATGATCCCCTGCTGATGGATGTACGCAAAGCCATCGCACATCTGCATTCCAATACGTATCGCCTCATCCGGCGAAATTGGACCTTTGTGCTTGACCAAGCCCTCAAGGTTTCCGTCCATCAGTTCTGTGATCAGAAATGGTACGGACCTTTGCCGCAAGGTCGTATCCACTTCGCCGGCATCGATCAACGGTAGCACATGTATATGCGTCAGTTCCGAAAGGACGGCGCACTCAAAATCAAAACGCGCGAGCCGTTGTGATGTAAGTACATGCAGAAACTTGACTGCCAGCAGCCTTCTTGAGCGATCACCCTCCAGATGGCAAGCATACACAGTGCCATTTTTACCGGAGTTGATATAGCGGTCCCGAATGTAGACTCGACCTTGCCCACTTTCAAGGCGATCGTCCACAAAGTGGGCATGCTCAATTTTGTCGTAGCCATGGTCGTCCGTGATTCGACAATTCAGAAATACCACGTCTGTTTCCTTTCCTCATTTGGGATATTTAGCCAAACGGCGACTGCCAGTACGTGTTCACCTCCGAGGGCCGTAAGGGGAGCTAAGACCGTCCGTGAAACTACCGACTGCCGTCCGCGTCTTGCCATTCTCGCATAGGCTCGGTTCTTTCGCCAGTAGCCCCGCAGCGATCTAGAAGCGATCCTGGCGGACGCCGGTTATGAAGCCGGCGCAGAAGATGCCGGCAGCGGTGAACTCCTGGCCGAGACCCTGGATCTGCGGTACGCATTGTTTGACCTGGACGGCAAGACAAAACGGGCGGTTGCGCTGGACGAACTGGCGATGGCCGTGAGCGTGGAGACGCCGGAGCACGAGGAGGATTGCCGGTGTGGGCTTTGCTGGGCGCTGAGGGCTGTCGAGAGGTAATCGTCGCACCCGACCGCTACCATCGCCGTGGTATCACCCGACCTTCCAGTTTGGTATAGTCGTCAGCTACAGAGTGAAGCAATCCGTCCCAGTCGTCGAGTAACGAGTCTGCCATTTCACGGTCAGCGCTCGACATTACCAGCATTCGCTTAGCTAATGCGCTCAGTCGACTTTGGTAATCCCCACTTCCTACCATCAGTTCGGCCAGTTCAACGTCCGCGTCAATCCTCTCTGCTACCTTGAGCGGGTTATATTTGAAGAACATCTCGGCAACCACGAGCCCAAGTTGGAAAACATCGCTCTTTGGTGTTGGAATAGTGCCGACCCGCAAATACTCAACTAAATCAGGTGTGCGATAGCACTTTGGCATCTTTGTCCGCAGAAAGTCAGGGTCATCTTCCACAGGACCAGCAAATTCACTCCTCCGTTTCATCATACCAAAGTCCGCCAGAACGGCAGTACAGCCATCGATAAAGACATTCGCAGGCTTTATATCACGATGCACGACCCAATCACCAAGCGATGCCAAATGCCGAAGCGCGGAAAGCAGTTGCACGGTCCACAAGACCCGATATACCATCGGCACGTCTCCCCGTAGGGCAACGCTCAACGGCGCCCCATAAAGCTTCTGTACCTGATATGGGTGTGCTTGCACACCATCCGTACCCCCAATCCTCGCCTCCCCAATCTCCAGGACGCTTACGATCGCGGGATGGTGCAGTTGTTGCAGGAACTCTCCCTCTTGAACAAAGCGTGCCTTTCTTTTTGCGTCGTCTAGTTGGAGAAATACCCGAAACGCGACCACGGCTCCCTGTAGCGGACCTCTCGTTACAACCGCGGCCAGGACTACACTATTACCACCTGTACCTATATGGTCAATCACGCGATATTCGTTCTCGCTTCCGATTGTCCGGAGCGCAGATCCTGCTCTTAAGTTCAAGATGCGTTTCACTGTAATGGCTCCCAAATCCAGCAGTCGGCTGCGATATGCGCTAATTCATTTTGACGCTCCATAATCTGGTTTCGCCCCCACTGCCCGTCTCCGAGGTAACGCGAGGCTGAAGATGTCGACTTGAAATCCGACGACGCGACAATTCTTGACGCGTCGCCAAAGTCGGCTGCCTTTAGCGCCTTCGCGTCCTGACGCATAAGAAGACAAAGGTTGCCGAGACGATTGGTAACGTCTTCCAGGAATCCCGGATCATCCATCTCGGGAGCAGGCCAGTTGCGGCGCGTATGCTTACCCAACAATGGATGTACAACCACTTGTTCGGAGCCGAGGACCTCGTGAACCCAGTCTGCGCGATACCTCCCGTGGACTAGCATCGATTCAATGCCCAGCAGAACGTGGATTGCGCGTTTGGAATTCCTTTCACGGTAGCGCCCGAAATCCACCACAAACTGTTCGTCGGGTGGGACCAAGACTTGCAAGTCTCGCAACGAATCCGCAATATTCATAGTTGCGCCAAACAGCTCTTTTGCAGCCTTCGCGCAACCAATCTCGATTAGGCCTGTTCGCCGCCGGCCGATGGTCTGGTATCTGACCGTAAGCGCGACCAAATGGCGAAGCAGATCACGCATATCTTCTGGAGAGATGTGCCGGCTAAGGGCTGCTAGAAGGATTGGCCGCACCTGTCCCGATCTGAGGTCACGCAGTGTTGCAACAAGTCCGGCACATTCAGCCCCATAATCTGCCCAAGCATTATGACTGGGCTCAAGCATGGCTGTGTAAAGTTCGGCCTGCACAGCTAGCGTTCTTACAAGCTCAATGACCTGCGGCTCGCTAGAGTACTCCTGCCGAATCAGTGAATAAAGAGCGCCGCGCTGCACTCGCCCGAATTGTGCCGTCCAAGCCACCTTAAGGAAGTCCTCGGCGTCGGCGTCTACGATCTGACTCACCATGTCTTCCCAAGTGGTAGCCAACTCCGGGTGCCGCTCTGCCGAGACCGTCCCAAATACGAAGTTCTTGACGAGGTCAAGGGCCGATAGCGCCATGCCGCGGTCGTTGAGGGATTCAAAAATCTTGTACGCGTCAGCAGCCTGGTCGACTTCCAAGCAGACCACTTGAGATTGATTCTCTAAGAAGTCGGAAAGTTGATACAGGAAGGCGTCTTGGCCGGTCGCGGGCAACGCCTTCATCTTTTCTCCAACCGCTGCGCGGCACGCTAAGAAGCCGCTAATCAACTTCTCGTTTGATGACCCCGGGATTTGCACACGCAACCGCTCACGGAGTTCGTCGGTATCAAGGTCAGGTTGAATAAGGTAAGAGAATAGCTCGCGATTAGCGTAATTCATTAGCAATCGCGGTTCGTCGCCTCCTCCCAAACGACGAACACTAATGAACTGTCGTTGAATCTGATCGGCATCTTCGTTACGCGAAAGCTGGCGGAGCCAAAATCTGACTGCCGCGAAGACCATTGTGCAGGTTGCGAGTCGTTGCTGACCGTCCAGCACCATCCAATCGCCATCAGTCGGACCGACAATTACAACCAGCCCAAGAAAGTACTCGTCTGTCTTTGCCTCAACGGCTGTAAAGAGATCATCAAGTAACTGCCCCACTTCATCAGGACCCCACGCATAATCGCGCTGATGCGTTGGAACTCTTAGATGCTTCTTTCGGGAAATCAGTTCGCCGATCCCATATGGCTCGGCATTCAAATACGATTTTGGCACGTGCTTGGCCTCCCTATTTTAGAAACACTGTTGTTAGGACGGCCGATCGTCTTTGGTCAAGCCGTGTAAATGTCGAATGTGTGAGATCGCTCGATTAGATTGCACGCAGCGCCGCCACGGCCTCCGCCACTTCACGGCCCTTCTGTTCGATGATGTCGAGCAGTTCGGCCGGTGTGCGCGTGTCTTCCTCGGCCTGCTTGTTCGGGTTACTGAATCTTCGCTTTCGCGTGGACATAGGCATCCCGCGCCCATTGTTCGATTTCGGGTGGAACTTCATCTTCTTGGCCGATCGTAAGAAATGCAGTTAGCCCAGCATAGTGGTAACCTCGCTTTGCCGCAGCCAGCACGGGCATGCGAGGCTCCTCAGGAAGAGCCAGTCCAACGACGATTTCCGATGACTTCTTGAGCCAGACTACCGCATAGGGATGATTGGCCGTTTCCTCCGCCACGAACTTCACGTAGATGGTGGTCAGATCGCCGCGGGCTGTTTCCGACACCGACAGCAACGTCCTGGCAATTCTCTCAAACTTAATGCGCATCACCGTCCACGACGGGCCGCTTATTCTCTCTGTAACGCGACGGTCAAGGCGATCCATACTAACTCTTTCTTCGAATTACTCCAATGCTGGTCTCTGCATCTCCTGCTGCGCGATGCTGCCGCGCAGTGTGAGGTCGGGCCCGTCCTTCGTCAGCCAACCTCCCCTTTATCCTTTCTCTGCCCTCTCCAAATTCAGCTTCAAAAGCCTCTCCAGTAATTCCTCATCGCTTATGCCGGCATCCCACCCATACGCGGCGAAGACAGCGGTGTCGAGCTTTTTGTGGGCTAAGTCGAGCCAAGCCGGGCGCTGGTTGTAGAGGTTCGTCAGCGTCCGCTTCTTCAAGCTGGCGGCACAATTGGCATCCTTGGACACGACGCGAGGCCAGCGCACCGTTCCGACCCCGCGGGCGTCAGGCTCGACGACGTACCGCGCCCACGGCCCACTAACCGAGCCTGGAAACTCCATGACCTCGGTCGTTGTCCACTCGGGCGGGTTTAGCCACTGGCAACGGAGGCCGTCGAGTTCCTTGGCGGCAGCGGCGATGGCAGCCTCGTGCGCGGCTGCCCGCGGAAAAGGGTATGTCTCAAAACAGGTATTCGGCGTGTAGCGCGGGCGAGTCTCTAACCGCGTACCTTGGCGAAGTCCCCACACCTCGTGTGCCCGCGAGTGCAGTACCCCCAGGAAGAAATCATCGCATCTGCCGAAAACAATAAGCTGGTGATCCGGTAGCACAGGCGACACCGACCAGGCAAACAGCCGATGCTTGGAAACGGTTGTGGTCCCCACGAAACGATTTAGCTTGTTTAGCGCCTCCCGCATTTCTCTCCTGGGACGTTCGTGAAGCCACCAAGAAGAAATCGTGGAACGGGACTTCTCCCGATCCGGCCGCACATGGTGATCGACATGCTCAAACGGCATTTCATAGTGGCAGGCGTCTTCTCTTGGCAAGTCCACACCGAAGTCAATGATCCACACGCCGCGGGGGCGACGGGTCACATCCAGCCCGTTGATCCAAGGCACTATCACGTCGGAGTTCGGACGGCCGTGGGGATTTGGAGCGATAAGCATTTCTAGGGCCAGCACCTCTGAGATATCGAAGGCCCCGCCCTTCGTGTCGCCCATGAAGGACACGTCAAGATTGGCGGCCAGCGGTTTCGCCATCGTGGTGTTGGCTGTGGCCCGTAGATTCGGGTGGATGCTCCCCACGGCTTTGCCGTCTAGGATGCGGCCGATCTGCTCGCCTGCATCGAACCCGACCATGGATATATGGACATTAGCCCCATCCAATACCCACTCGCGATCGCTTTCAGCGAAGAAGATGTTCCCCGATTCCTTGATCGCTTCCAGCACCTTACGATTCGCACCGCCGCGAATTCCCTGGGTGGCCAGCAAGCCCGCACGCCGACACTTGCGGTTCTCGATTTGCGCTCTCGCCCGCTCAAACCAATAGCAGCACAGGTCCGCCTCGCGCGGCACGCGCTCGCCCCAGACCTTAAACATCGCGTCAACGTAGTCGTCACCCAGGTTCTTACGCAGCAGCTTTCCGCCCAGGAACGGCGGATTCCCCACGATGAATTCCGCCTCCGGCCATTCGGGCTCCTTGGGATGCTCCGGGTCCGACAAATCCAAGATTGCGTCCGTTTGCTTGATCGTCCCGATGGGCGTCAACACAGGATGGTCGGGCATTTTGAACCCGTTGAAATGCATCCACTGCAAGTAGCCGATCCAGACGACCACCTGGGCAAGTTCCTGGGCGTAGGTGTTGATTTCCAACCCGTGAAGCTGGGCCGGATTGACCCGCGGCACGATCGGCAGGCCGCGCGTGGCGGCGTAGGCAATCGCTTCCTTTTCCAAATCCAAGAGCATATTGATTGCCACGTAGAGGAAGTTGCCCGAGCCGCAGGCAGCATCCAGAACAGTGACGTGCGCAAGCCGTTCGGCAAAGTCCAATATGGCACGGTCGAACGCTTTGCGCTGGGGCGACTCCTTGCCGGCACTCGATTTTGCGCGGGACCGGCTGGATTGCACCACCTTGGGCCAAAGCTCTTCTTCACACTTCCGCTTCACCTCTGCCCATTCGCGCTGCAAGGGGGCCATGAGCACTGGCCGCAAGAGCGTTTCAATGTCGGTCCGGCTGGTGTAGTGGGCGCCGATCTGCGAACGCTTGGCGGGGTCCAAAGTACGTTCAAAGAGTGTGCCGAAGATCGACGGTTCGACGCTGGACCAGTCCTTCGCGTTCACCACTGCCAGCGAGTTGATTTCCTCTTGCGTGAGCGGAATCACGTCAGCGTCGGCGAACAGGCCGCCGTTGAACCAGGGAATGGTGTCGTTGCCGTAGTCGCCCCCCTCGGCCATTGCCTTGAAGAGCGTTTCCAGTCGCCGCGGCAAAATTGCGGGATTGGCCTTGGCATTTTCCAACAGCTTGCCGAACAAGCCGCGCGGCAGCAGGCTCGTGTCTTCGCCAAACATGCAGAACATGAGCTTCATCAGGAAGTGGGCGGCCCGCAAGGGTTCGATACCGCGCTGATTCAGGCCATCCGCAAGTTCTGCAAACCGCTCGGCCGCCTCGACGGTGATCGCCTCGCTGGTAATGCCAGGCTTGAGCGAGTTGGGGTCGGTGAAGACTTTGCGGAGAATGTCCAGGTTGGCGGGGTCCGCCAGCCCGGCCAGGTCGAACGTGTGTTTCTCCTTGCGCGTGCCCGTGAAATTCGTATGGACTTCAAAGCGATCCATATCGCAAACGACCATCAGCGGCGGGTTTTCCAACGCCTCCCGATAGAGTTGCAGTTGCTTGTAGGCCGCATCGAGATTCTTATGCTTTCCTTTGTACTCCCAGGCGAAATGATCCCGCATCCAAACGTCGGCCCAGCCCTTCTTGTCTTCACTGGTCAGTACGCCTTTCTCGAAGGTGTACCAAGTGCCGTCGGGATCAACTTCGGCCGGTTTCGGCTGCTCCAATAGCTCGCACAA
>Ga0181520_10000787_pt1 | contig 68455 bp, 41 predicted proteins | sample PEATcosm2014_Bin_29_FD_132451 | JGI IMG/M metagenome (GOLD analysis project Ga0181520, IMG submission 132451) | Peatland microbial communities from MTU Mesocosm Facility, Houghton, MI, USA - PEATcosm2014_Bin02_30_metaG | ecosystem: Environmental > Terrestrial > Soil > Wetlands > Peat | place...
ACGGTCTGCAAGCCGGTGTACGAGACCTGCACGAAGAACTACTGCTACACGGTCTGCAAGCCGGTGTACGAGCAGTGCGAGCGGGTTTGCCACTACACGACCTGCCGGCCGGTGTACGAGACTTGCACGAAGAACTACTGCTACACGGTCTGCAAGCCGGTGTACGAGACCTGCACGAAGAACTACTGCTACACGACCTGCCGGCCGGTGTACGAGACCTGCACGAAGAACTACTGCTACACGGTCTGCAAGCCGGTGTACGAGCAGTGCGAGCGGGTTTGCCACTACACGACCTGCCGGCCGGTGTACGAGACTTGCTCGAAGGACGTGTGCTACACGGTCTGCAAGCGGGTGTACGAGCAGTGCGAGCGCGAGGAATGCTACACGGTCTGCAAGCCGGTGCATTATTGCAAGACCGTGCAGTGCTGCGGCGGCCACTGGGAAACCCGCACGGTGGCCTGCTGCGAGCGTAGCGGCTGCTGCGACGGCTGCCAGTGCTGCGACCCCGTGCGTTGCTGCCGCGTGTGGGTGCCGGAAGTCTGCGAAAAGCAGATCGACTGCGTGAAATACGTGCGCGAGACCTGCGTCCGCAAGGTCCCGTACACGGTCTGCCGCACGGTGCCCGAGCAAAGGGTGAAGACCTGCACCTACCAGGTCTGCCACATGGTGACGGAGTGCCACGAGAAGCGGATTCCGTACACGGTGTGCCGCATGGTGCCCGAGCAGCGCGTGAAGACCTGCACCTACCAGGTCTGCCACATGGTGCCCGAGCAGCGCGTGAAGACCTGCACCTACCAGGTCTGCCACATGGTGCCCGAAGAGCGCGTGAAGACCTGCACCTACCAGGTCTGCCACATGGTGCCCGAGCAGCGCGTGAAGACCTGCACCTACCAGGTCTGCCACATCGTCAAGGAGTGCCACACGAAGGAGATTCCTTACCAGGTTTGCCGCATGGTGCCTGAGACCCGCGTGAAGCAGGTCGCCTACACGGTCTGCAAGCCGGTGTGCTACACCAAGACGATCCAGTGCTCGAAGCTCGTGCCCAAGTGCGTGCCCTACACGGTCACGCGGTGCGTCCCCGTGGTGGTTTGCAAGCAAGTTCCGGTAACCGTCTGCTGCCCGGTGCCGTGCTGCAAATCGGGTTGCTGCGAAGAGGTGAAGGCCTGCGCTCCGGCAGGCTGCGGCAACTGAGCGCCCGTCTCGCGCCCCCGGTGGGCAAGAGGTCTGGTCTAAGCGGCGGCTCGACTCTGCAAGGTCGAGCCGCCGCTGTTTCTTGGGATCACTTTTTGCCCAGGCACCACAAAGTTTGGGTATGCACCGACCACGATCGGTTAATGCTTCCCTGCCGGACGGCGGCAGTCTAACCGTCGGCGCCGACGGGACTTTGATCTTTGATCCCTCGGCAACGGCTGCCGACCCGATAGTCTCGGTGTCGATCTCGCCGAACGCGGTGCCCGAGCCGGGAACGCTGATGCTGCTGGGCGTCGGAGCCGTGGGCCCGCTGGGCTTCGGCTGGCGGCGGCAACGGGGCAGCGAGAAGGACTGCGAAGCCGGCCTTCGCGCAAGTAGACGATCCGCCGGTTCTGTCCTTCCCTGCGCATTCGTCCACGGCGCACATGGAATGTCTCAAGTCCTTTCCAAAACTGCGCACCGTCGGTCTTAGTGGACCGCGCGTCACGGAGGAGGCGACGGACGCTCTGCGCAAGGAACTGCCGGCGCTGGGCGTCGAGCTGAGGAGGTAGGTCCCTTCTGCCGGAAGGGACTATTGTGCGCCGATTTGCCGGAGAACTTCGAGCTTCTCACGCGGCCCGAAACACAGTAGTCCCTCTCGGCAAGAGGGACCTACTTGCTTCCCACCATGACCAGGTCGACACTCGTGTCGCGGTCGAACGGCTGTTCCGCATAGCCGCCGAAGTACTGGACTTCGGCCGCGCCCGCCCGGTGCATCCATTCGCCCAGTTCCGCTTCGTAGAACCCGAGAAACTGCGGCGACTCGTGGGCCAGAATCGCCCCACCGTTGGGATCGGCGACGATCAACTCGACGTAGCCCCGCTGGTCGCAGCGGTGTACGCCCTTGAGGATCAACACGTCGCCCTGCGGCAGCCGCGTGTGAACACACTTCTGCCAGACGCAGGGGCCGTCTGGCAACCGCCAGAGGTTGAGAACCTGGACGATCAATATGCCGCCCGGCCGCAAGGCTTCCATCATGCGGGCGATGGCCGTTTGCACCATCGCCGTACCGGTTGCCAGGGCCAAGGAGTTTCCCACGCAGATGACCGCATCCCACGAGCCGGCCGCGGGAATCGGCTCCTCAAAACCGCGCACGGTCCAGTGCAATCCGGCTGGTTCACCAAAGCTGGCCTTGGCCCTTTGGATCATCGCCGGACTGAGATCGGCCGCTTCGACCTCCAGGTCCCAACCGTGGAACATGACCGCATGGTGTCCCGTGCCGCAGGCCGCATCCACGACGCGTTTCACGCCGGCCTGCTGGAACCAGTGGCGATAGGACGGCCCCTCGGCGGCCAAGCGCTTCGGCCAGTCGATCATGGACTCGTAGATGTCGGTGAGTTGGTTGAAGAGGTTGGTATTCATGTATGTCTCCGTTATGGGTGCCTCTGTGTGTCGGTGTTTCCAATCGCGCTCAGGCTGTGAGGGGCTGTTGAGTTTGGTAAACAGTGTTCTTCCCGCCCCCACTGCCCCTGCGGCAGTGGAGCGATGTTGGGCGACTACACTCGCGCCCTCCGCAACGTTCACAGTTCGAGCAAATTCATGCCCTATGAAGTCTCCGTGACGCTTGGGCTAGCCGCACCGCACTCATCGTCCGCCAACCGCTCGGCCTTTTCCGCCACAAAGTATATCTCCGGCATAAACCACGATCCCAAGAACGGGAAGGGGCATCGAGCCACCTTCACAAGATAAAAGAACTGCTCAATGCTGCCTTTCAAGACCCGATAATCGAAGCCCGTATGCTCGAAATAGAAATTCAAGCCGGGAACGATTTCGTGTACCGTCCGATTCCGTGGCGCAAACCCAAGGAACGAAAGCATCGTGTTCTTCAGATTCACGTTCTTCAAGTCGGCGTCGGAACGGACGAACCGCTGCGCCATCCGGTAGAATCCCTTGTAGAGCGCCGGTATGCCCACCTCGACAGGAACGCCGACGATCAGCTTTCCACCCGGTTTCAAGATCTGGAAGATCGCGCAAATTGCGTTCTCGGTCTCTGCGGGCGGGAGGTGCTCAAGCACTTCGAGACAGAACACGACGTCAACCGCATCGTTCCAGGCAGGACTGATGGTTTCCGCAAAACTCACGCCAGGAGTGCGGGCCAAGTTCTGCCGTGCTTCCTCCAGAAGATTCTGGGCCGGCTCGTAGCAGATAATGCCTGAATCGCAATAGCGATCTCTTAATAGCTTGCAAAGCTCGCCACTGCCTGCGCCGAAATCGCAAATCAATCCGGGGAAAACTGCCGGACTACCAAGTAATTCAACGGCAAGAAGCAGCCGCTGTCTTTGTAACCAGCGCTTCAGAGGGTTCTTGTCTTGGAACGTTATTTCCGTGTACGACATGCGGAGCTGTTGGTATCAACGAGGATCATCAATGGTCCCGCTGTAAATACTCTCGCGACTGTCGTCTACCCAGTGTCCAACGGGTGCGTGGCTTTCTACCCAATCGTGGAGCCGTTTTAGCCACTGTACCTCGACCGCCTTCTCCCCGTCATCGAAAACGATGATCCGCACATCCCGCCCCAGAAAATCGTGGCGTGCAACCAGATCTTCCCATTTGCCTTCGATAATCTCGGCCATTTTGTACCTCATCGATAATCGCCATGCCAACCGTTCTAGGGCAATCATGGCACATTCACCTTACAATGGTATTATAGCGGTTTTTCACTGCCAAAGCGAGAAGGGCCGAAACCGCATGCACAAAAATCCGGAAGCTACGGTCCCCACTTTCCCGGTCTCTTCTCCGCCACAGCCTTATATGGGTCTTCCGGCCAAGCGTGCTTGGGGTAGCGGCGGCGGAGGTCCTTGCGCACCTGGTGATAGGTCGTCCGCCAGAAACTGGCCAGGTCGTCGGTCACTTGCTGCGGCCGATGATTGGGGGCCAAGAGATGCAAGAGCACGGGCACGCGGCGACCGGCCACCCGCGGCGTCTCCAGCATTCCGAAGATCTCCTGGATCCGCACAGCCAATACCGGCGGCTTGCCCGGCTCGTAATGCAGCTTGATCCGGCTGCCGCTGGGAACCTCGATTCGCTCGGGGGCCTCGCGGGCCAAGATCCGTTGCTGCTCGTGCGTCAACGCCGCCTGCAAGTGCGCCAGCCAAGGCGCTTTGCGTAGTTCCTCCAGCGACCGGCAGCCGTGGCATACGCGGGGCAGAACGGCCTTGATTCCTTCCGCATCGAAAGCGGGCAGTTCCAACTCCGGCATCCACTGCGAGAGGCAGCGGACACGGTTGACATAGTCGGCCGTATCCGCGTCGTCCCAAGGAAAAACCGCGTCCAGCGACTCGGCGGCCACCGCCGCCAGGATCGCACCGACTTCATCGCCGTCGGGTAGCGCCGCCGGGCTTTCTTCCAAGAGCAGGTCTTCCCAATAAACGCGGCGGCGGGCGATCACGCGACCGCTCGCCGCGTCGAACTCGACCTCCGTCCGCGTGGCGAGCCGATCGGTCGCCAGCCAGTCGCGCTCGACAGCCGAGGCCTGGCGCACCAGGGCCTCCGCCCCGCCGCGATCGACGTCCACGGCCAGAAACAGCGGCGCATTGCGGACGGCGCTCGACTCGACCACCCGCACGCCCCGGCCACCGACCATGCGTCCAAAGCGGCTGCCCGGCCCGCTCCGTCGCACCAGCCGATCGGGAAACGCCGCTAGCAGGCTACGACGCACCGCCTCGGCGGGGGAGGGAGAGAGGGGGAGAAGGGGAGAAGGGGAGAAGGGGAGATGAGGAGACGTGGGGAGGGGAAGCCTGTTCGGCTCTATGTTTCCCCTTCTCCCCCTCTCCCTTTCCCCCCTTCTCCCTTTCTCCCCTTCCGCACGTCCGCTCTCCCGCACCGCTTGCCGCAGCTCGCGGAGCAGTTGATCGCGGGCGTGCAGAAGGAACTGGGCCGTCGAACGATGGATCCGACCCACGGGCGAATCCATCCGCCCGGACTCGTCGAAATCCTCCAGCGCCGCCACGCGGTCGTACACATCCGAGTCGGAATCGGCCGCCGCCGGGCGGTTGTGCGGAGTCGCATCCTCGCCGCGCTCGAACGGATCGCGCTCGCTCAACAGTGCCGCGGCCAGTGCGACGGCCTCCGGCTGGCCGAGCCGATGCCCTTCCAAGAGCATGCGGGCCAACCGCGGACTGACCGGCAGCCGGGCCATCGCGTTTCCCAGCGGGGTGACGTCGCCCGCCGCGTCGAGCGCTCCGAGTCGCTTGAGCAGGGCCTCGGCCTGCTGGAGCGATGCGGCCGGCGGGGCCTCGAACCAAGGAAATGCCTGCAAGTCGCGCTCGCCCCAGACGCGCAGCTCAAGCATCGGGCCGGCCAGGTCGAGACGGCGAATCTCCGGCTCGTCGCCCGCTGGCCGCTGGCGGTGGGTCCGCTCGGGCCAGAGCCGCAGGCAGACGCCCGGCTGCGTGCGACCGGCGCGGCCTGCTCGCTGGTCGGCCGAGGCCTGCGAAATCGGCGCCAGTTGCAAACGGTCCATGCCGACGTGCGGATCGAACGATAGCGATCGCACCAGACCGGTATCGACCACCGCGGTGATGCCTTCGATCGTCAGCGACGTCTCGGCGACGTTGGTGGACAGAACGACCTTGCGGCGACCGATCGGCCCGAGGACTTCATCCTGCTTCTCGGCCGGCAGATCGCCATAAAGTGGCAAGATGGCCAAGTTCCGCGCGGCGGCGAGTGCCGCCAGTCGCCGCGCCGTCTGTCGGATCTCGCCCACGCCCGGCAGAAAGACGAGCACGTCGCCGGGTGTGCGATCGAGAACCTGTTTCACGGCATCGGCCGCGCGCTCGGCTGCGTTGCGGCCCCGCAAGTCTTCCAGGTAGCGGATCTCCACGGGATGGAGCCGCCCTTGGCTCTCCACCACGGGGCAGCCGCCCAGCCAACGGGCGATCGGTTTTGCGGCCAGCGTGGCCGACATGATGACCACTTTCAGGTCCGGCCGGACAGTCTCTTGCACGCGGCGGATCATGGCCAAGGCCAAGTCGCTGTTGAGGCTTCGCTCGTGGAACTCGTCGAAAACGACCGCGGCCACCGATTCCAGGAAGGGGTTGTCTTGCAGCATGCGGAGGAAGATGCCTTCCGTGACCACCTGGATCCGCGTCTTGGGACCTATGCGGCGATCGAAACGGACCTGGTAGCCGACCTCGTCGCCCAGCGTCACGCCGCGCTCCCAGGCGATCCGCCGCGCACAGGCCCGGGCCGTCAGGCGGCGGGGCTGCAGAACCACGATCGAGCCGCCGCGGGCCAGGCCCGCATCGAGCACGGCCGGCGGCACGCGGGTCGTTTTGCCCGCGCCGGTGGGGGCCCGCAGCACGATGGCCTTCGAGGCGCGCAAGCCCGCCACGATTTGCGGTAGGACTTCGTCAATCGGCAAGGGAGCAAGCATGGGTTAGTAACTGTTTACGCGGTTCTTTCGTTTTTGATATAATAGCGGCACAACCAACTGCAACTCAAGTCGGTGCTATTGAACATGGTTCTGTTGTGAAGATACACGTAGATTCCGCACCGAACATGGTGGGCCTCGCGACCATGAGCACATGGTGCCCGTCGGACGACCCTACGCCTACGCTCGTGTCGTCTTCGGCGAGTCGCACTGAATGGATGAAAGCACCATGAACTGGAATCAACCGATAGCTGGAAACCGATGGCGATGCAGGTTCCTGTCCGGCCTGCGTGCCGGCGGCGGGCTGCTTTGGCTGTCAATTGTTGCGTCGCTGTGCCATGCGGACCCGCTGGCGGAATTTCGCAACCTGGCCGACAACCGCATTGCCGTCCGCATTTCCTTCGGACTGCGGAGCGCGGAGCCGCTGAGCGATACGCGAGTGGAGTTGGTGCTGGGCATGAGCGTCACGCCGGCCTGTCAGCGCCCGGCGTCCTACCGAATCATCAGCTTTCACGACGACCACTATGCCTACGAAAAATTCGCCACTCCCCGGCAGGCGGCCGCCCGCACGGAAGTCGAGGCCGAAGGGCCGCCCGGATGCCCTTTCACGCGTTTCGAACGGACTGTGGTCACACTGGACCTGCCGTACCCGCTCAAACAGGGCCTGGAGTATTTCGTTGTTGCCCAGGGCTCACAGGGGGAAATGGTCACCGGCGGGCACACGGCACAAGGCTTCATTTTCAGCCAGGCGAAGGGCGAGACCGTTCGCGACGATGCCGTGGATCTGGCCGTCTTGGGACTGCGTGGCCTGGAACCGGTCGGGCCCGGTATCATTGCCCTGGAATTCGGTCCGGCGTTCTCCGCCGAGGCGGCCGGCCAGACCCGAAACTACAGCGTCCGCGTGGCGGGCAAGCCGGCGCCGGTCGTTCGCTTGGGGCGGATCAGCAAGATCGATACCTACCTGCCCACCGGCTGGCCCTTTACGGCCATCCCCATGCACGAGGTCTTCCTGCAAGTCGACAAGCCACTGGCCGACGGCGACCTGGTTGAAGTCGAAGTGAACCGGGCGGTGACGACGGCGGCAAATCGGGCATCGTTCCGCTTCGAGGGGAAACGGTCGCTGAGCAACTCGATCAAGGTGAACCAGGTCGGCTATCTTGCCGATTCACCGGTCAAGCTGGCGTACCTTGGCCGCTGGCTGGGGTCCTTCCCGGAGAAGGCGGCGGCGGCGGCCGAACCGCGTGATGATCGCACCAGCGATTCCGTGGCCCAGGCCTTTTGGAGCCAACTGGATGAACCTAAGGGGCAGCCGGAGAAAGCCGCTCCGCGAGCCTCCGCCCCGCCGACCTCCACCGGGGCAGCCGCCTTGGCCTTCCAGGATTCGCCCGCGTTCTGCCTCTGCCGCGAAGCGGACCGGGCCGTGGTCTTCCGCGGCAAGGCACGACTGGTCCACCGCTCGGGCGAGATGACCGAAGGCTATTACAAGGTGGATCATTCGGGCGAGAATGTGTACCTGCTCGATTTCACGGAATTCAAGACGCCGGGCAGGTACTTTATCGCGGTGGCCCAAGTTGGCCGCAGCCTGCCCTTCGAGATTGGCGACGACGTCTACAAGAGAGCGTTCGAGGTGCAGGCCTACGGGGTATTTTCCCAGCGCTGCGGCATCGCACTTTGTCCGCCCTATAGCCAATGGCGGCGGATCGCATGCCATACCCAGGGCCTGACCCTGACCACGCAACTTCACGATGAGCCACACGAGATCCAAAAGGACCTGTCACGGAAGGTCGTGCGACAACTGCTGACGCAAAAGGCCGACGCGAAACTGGATAAGCTCGACCGCGACCCGGCCCTGGTGGCGCGCTTCCCGCTAGACGGCGATTTCAAGGACGTGTCGGGGCACGGACACGACCTGACGCCCGTATCGGCGGGCCAGCGATTCAGTTCCGACAAGCAGATCTCGCCCGCCCATGATCGCGTGTTCGGGCCGACCCAAGCCGGACGCAGTAACGGGGCCACGGCCAGTGGCATCTCCGCCGACGCCGCCAGTGGCTACACCCTATGCGGTTGGTACCGCAAGGATGAAAACGCCGATTTCCATGGAACGCTGTTCGGTTTCGGCAGCGGCGAGTGGGGCAAGCCGCGAATGCTGGTCACGGTTGATTGGGGAGTCGTTTCCTTCAGCGTAGGCAGCATCAGCCCGGGTACGCAGCACGCCCGTATCAATGACAATACTTGGCGCCACGTGGCGCTGGTGGTCGGGGCGGCATCCGAGAAGCCGCAGCAGGCGTCGTTATACGTGGACGGCCACGCGGTGTGCTCGGCCGAGGCTAAGATCCGCACTGCCGGCGACTTCGCGCTGGGCGCCATCAGCGGCAATGGAAGCGGCAACGCCTTTTTCGCCGACGTGCGCCTCTACCGGCGTGTACTGACGGCCGCGGAACTGGGCGTGCTGGCCACGCTTCGGCCGGCCGAGGCCCCCGCGATCATTGCCGCCCACGGTGGGCACCACGATGCGGGCGATTACAACCCCCGCTCGCATCTCGACGTGGCTCAGAACCTCATGGACGCCTATGAAATGGCGCCGCGGAAGTTCTTCGACGGGCAGTTGAACATCCCGGAGAAAAGCAACGGTATCCCGGACATCCTCGACGAGGCGCACTGGGCGCTGCGGCTGTGGCTGGACCTGCAAGACCAGGACGGCGGCGTGCGTCACGGCAGCGAATCGGCCGGCGACCCGAATTTCATCGAGACCGTGGAACTCGACCACCTCGGTGACTATGCCTACGCCAAGGACGCCGCCGCATCCTACGAGTTGGCCGGCGCATTGGCCCAGGCCGCGCGAATTTGGCGCTCGCTAGGCAAGGGCGAGGAAGCAGACGATTTCCTGAAGCGGGCCCGGCGGGCATACGGCTGGGCCGAGAACCATCCCCCGCCAGCCAAGACGCCGCAGCAGTACGCCTTCCAATATCTCGGGCCGAAGGCCTACGCCGCCGCACAGCTCCTGCACACCACCGGCGAGCCGCGGTTCAACGCCGATTTCCGCGCGGCCTGCGTCTGGTCGCGCAAGCCGGATGCCGAGCTGGAGGTCTATTCACGCTACGATCAGAGCCTGGCGGCCTGGGCCTACGTGAATTGCCCCGCGGCGGTGGCCGACGCCCGCCTGCAAACCACGGTCCGCCGGGCGATCATCGAGCGCGCCGAGATGTTCATCCGCGAGTGCCGGACCATGGCCTACGCATTCATCCGCCATCCGATGGCTCCCATCAGTTGGGGAACGGGGGCGTACGAGAACTACCTGCCGGTGATCCTCTGGTCCTACAAGCTCACCGGCGACGACAAGTACCGCGCCTGGATCGTGCGGACTTGCGACAACACCTTGGGCGCCAATCCGCTCAATCGCAGTTATATCGTCGGGCTGGGGACGCGGACGGTCCACGCCCCGCTGCACAACAGCCGCTACTGCCACTTGGGCGAGGTCGTGCCGGGCCAGCAGGTCGAGGGGCCCGTACAGGCCGCCGGCGGCTATCGCGTGGCCGAGACCGCGTATCCTCCGCCCCGCGACAACTTCGCCGCCTTGCAACACTTCGTCGACTGCCATTTTGCCATCGACATGGACGAAGGTGTGGTGGCGTCGCAGGCCAAGACCATGGCCGCCTTCGGCCTGCTGCTCCCCGACCACCCGGTAGCGGAACTCCATGCCCGGCGGTAAAATGGCTTTCTGAGCCGATATTGAAATGAATCTTCAGGAGCGTTAATCCATGAACCGTTTTTCTCTGATCCTGGCCGCGGCGCTGGCAGCCGGCGGCACTGTCGCCCTGGCGGCGGAAACGAAAGGCAAAACCATGTCCTACGGCGAGGCCCGCGCATTTCTGGCGAAACACACCGAACTGATTGAGCTGACCAACGACGACGGGGCACGCGTGGCCATTTGTCCCGCCTGGCAGGGCCGCGTGATGACCTCGACCTGCGGCGGCATGGAGGGCCTGAGCTTCGGTTTTATCAACGACGAATTCATTTCCGCCGCCAAGCCCAATCTGCACTTCAATAACTTCGGGGCTGAGGAACGGCTATGGCTCTCGCCCGAGGGCGGACAGTTCAGCCTCTGGTTCGAGCCTGGCAAGCCACAGAACCTCGACAACTGGTTCACGCCGCCGGCCTTCAACGAAGGCGCATGGAAAGTCGTCTCCCGCTCCGGCGAGCCGTTCCGCATGGCCACCACGATGAAGTTGCAGAACACCTCGGGCACCCAATTCCACCTGGATGTCAGCCGCGGCGTCCGGTTGCTGGGCACTTCCGACCTGAAGCAACTGCTGGGAGAATCGGCGGCCAAGAAGATCGCCGCGACGGGCGTAAAGAGCGTGGCCTACGAGACCGATAACCGCTTGACCAACCGTGGCGCCGACATGACGCTGGACAAGGGACTCGTTTCCATCTGGATCCTGGGCATGATGAACTGCGGACCGCAGACGGTGGCGATCGTGCCCTACAAGCCGGGCAGCGAGGCCGAGTTGGGGCCGGTGGTCAAGTCCGATTACTTCGGCCCCGTACCCGCCGAGCGGCTGCGGACCTTGCCCGAGGCGGTGCTCCTGCGGGCCGACGGTAACTACCGCTCGAAAATCGGCGTGCCGCAGCGGCGTGCCCGCAATGTGATCGGTTCGATCGATTTCCAGAACAACGTGCTCACGCTGGTCACTTTCAGTATGCCGGCCGATCCCACGCAGACGCTATATATGAACAACCAGTGGGGCGGTCCCTCGGCCGAGCCTTACAAGGGCGACGTCGTCAATAGCTACAACGACGGTCCTCCCGCGCCGGGCAAGAAGGGCCTGGGACCGTTCTACGAAATCGAGTCGCTCTCGCCCGCCAAGGCATTGAAGACCGGCCAGTCGCTCGCGCACCAACACCGCACCATTCACATCCACGCCGACCTGCCCGCACTGGCCGACCTGGCCAAGGAAGTGCTGGGAGTGGAGTTGGAGAAGGTCCGAGCCGAGATGTTGGGGAAATGACGAACGACCGGTGAAATCCGAAACCCGAAGCACGAAATCCGAAACAAATACAAATGGGAAAACTCAAATGCTCAAAACTGTTTTGAGTTTTCCTTCTTTGAATTTGGTATTTGTTTCGGATTTCGATATTCGTGTTTCGGATTTCATTACGGGTCCATCCATGCGTCGAACACGCGGACTTGCTTCCAGTTGGCCGCGTTTTCTTCGATGAACTTGAGGTGCCGCGGGGCCTGCTGATAGGCATCGTGGTCCGCGCGCTGGCGGAAGACCACCAACAGGGCCACGTCGAAAGCCCGATCGTTGACCGGCCGCTGGTATTCGCCGGCGAGCTTGCCGGCCGCGAAGAAGCACGTGCCCGGATGATCGGTCAGATAGGTCTTGCAGGCTGCCACCAGCCGGTCGATGGCCGCGGGCGAATTGTCGTGCAGGCTGAAAAACACGTTGTGTGAAAGCATCGAAAATCTCCTCGCTGAAAAACGACCATTGTAACGACAAAGCCGCCGTGATGCTACGGGACCGGCAGCAGCCGTAGGGTGGGCTGAGTAACACGGGTCCCACCAAATTCCGGATCGAATCTGGCGGGACTCGTGTTACTCGGCCCACCCTACATTGCCGTTCCCAGCTTCTCCACCAGCGCGGCGGTTTGCTCCTCGGTGTGTCCCCAGGTCAGGCTGACCCGCAGACAGGCCTCGCCTTCGGGCACGGTGGGAGGGCGAATGGCGGGCACCAACAGACCATTCTGGCGCAAGCGTTGAGAAAGTTCCACGGCACGCTGCGGCTGACCGACCACGATCTGGATGATCTGGCTGGCCGACCGCCCTAACTCCCAGTCGCGGGCCACAAGTTGCTCGCGGAGCGCGGCCGCTCGTTGCAAGAGCTCGCGGCGGCGCTGCGGTTCCGTCTCGACGATCTCCAGCGCGGCCAGGGCCGCAGCGGAAATCGCCGCCGGGGCCGCCGTCGAGTAGATGTACGGCCGCGCCCGGTTGACCAGCCACTCGATCAGCAGCCGGCTGCCGTTGACGAAACCGCCGGCGCAGCCCAAGGCCTTGCTGAGCGTGCCAACCCGCGCGGTGACGGATTCCTCCACACCCAGATGCTCGGCTAGGCCGCGACCGGCTGCCCCGAACACGCCCGTGGCGTGGGCCTCGTCGATCAGCAGCATGGCCTCGTGCCGCCGGGCCGCTTCGGCCAGTTCGGCCACCGGCGCAAGGTCGCCGTCCATGCTGAAGAGGCTGTCCGTGACGATCAAGCGGCGGCGGTAGCCCGAGGCCCCGGCCAGCAGCACATCCAACCGCCGCCAATCGGCATGCGGGTACGCGCGGACGTCGGCACGGGAGAGCCGGCAGCCGTCCCAGAGGCTGGCATGGTTTTTGGCGTCGCCGAAGATCACGTCGCCGGGGCCGGCCAAGGCGGTGACGGCGGCCAGGTTGGCGGCAAAGCCCGACGGAAACAAGAGCGCCGCCTCCGTGCCCTCGAACTCCGCCAGGCGCTCTTCCAAGTGCTGGTGCGTCCGGCTGCGACCCGTAATCAGCGGGCTGGCCCCGCTACCCAAACCTCCAACTTGGATGGCGGCAAGCGCGGCGGCCGCCAAGCGTGGATCGGCGGCCAGGGCCAGGTAGTCGTTCGAGCCGAAGTTGATCAGTTCCCGCCCGTCGAGAACGATCTTGGCCCCCTGACCGCCTTGGCGGGCGCTCAGCCGGCGGCGGAGACCGGCCCGATCCAGAGCGGCAAGTTCGTCAGATAGCCAGGAGAGCCGCGACATCAGGGCGCGGGTCCCGGGTTCGGCTGTCCGGCCCGATCCATGATCATCTTCTGCACGTCCTTGGTATATTGGGCGGCGGATTCAATGAACGACGCGGGCACGACGATCTCGGCGTGCAACTCGTCGGGCGTGGCCTTGACCGCAAAGCCGATCGGCGCACAGCGGGGGAATTGCGGCAGAGAGATCCCCATGGCCTCCATTTCGTTCTTGGTCGTCGCCGCCACGGTGCGGAGGATCAATTGCATGAAACCCCGCGGACTGACGTAGGCCACCCACTGCGAACCGGCGGGGAACATGGCAGCGGTGAGGGAAAGATCGGCGTCTTCGGCCAGGCTCTTTTTCGGTTGCTTGAGCACGTCCAGGGCCGCAGCCATGCGCTCCTGGGAAACGCCCAGTCCGACCAGCACCGTGTGTTCGTCGGCCGCCGCGAAGTAGCCCACCATCGTGCCGCCCACGCCCAGCATCTCGTCGAAGACCGCGTGATTGGCTTCCGCTCCCGGGATATTCGAGAGATCGAAGTGTACTTCCTGCTGCAGGGCCGGCTTGCCGGCGATCTCCAGGCGCTTGGCGGTTGTCGACTTCACCACGCCTTGCTTGGCGTCTTGTAGCCGCTTGTTCGTGTGCTCGATAAACTTCTCTTGCAAATCGAGGACTCGCTGCGAATTGTCGACCGTCATTACGCAGTACATGTTGCCGAAGATCGGATCGCCGCGCTTGCCGGTCTTCATCACGAATTCTATCGAACGCACCTGACGGAGCATCTCGAACGATTCCCTGTTCAGGGCCGCCGCATCTTCGGCCGGCATACCGTTAACCCGCTTGATGCTTCTCAAGACGCCCGTGGCGAAGTCGATGTAGTTGTCGGCCGCGCTGGGAATGCCCACGCCCGCGAGGGAAAAGACAAAGGGGCCGCCCGGCACGCCGGAGAGCGGTTTTCCCTTCGGTGGCGGGATCAGGGCCACGGCCTTCGACACCAAGCCGCCGTTGACCAGCCGTGCCCGGCCGACGATGTGGATCGAGCCTTGCTTGTCGCCGCGGATGCCGATCGCGGCCAGCGAGATCTCGCCCGGGGCGGCCATGAAGCCCTTGCTGAGATAACCCTGGATCGACTTGGCGAAAGCATCGAGTTCCGGAGAGCTTCCGCCGGCACTGTCCTTTTTTTTCAGATCGGTTTCGGCCTGCTTAGCGGCATACTTGATGCCGGCGGCGGTGCCGATAAAGAAGGCGTCGTTCTCGGCCAGCCAAGGTTCCAGCCCGGCCATCTCGGCGGAGATGTCCTGCTTGGCCTCCAGGGCTGCCTCCACGGCCACCCGGTCGCTTAGGGAAGAGATGACGGCATAACCGCCGCGGAAAGCGAGACAGTGAATGGACTTGCTGCCGGTCTTGGTCTTGACCTCGCTGATCTTCTCGCCAGCCTTGACCACCTCGAAATTGCCGAGAAAGTCCTTCTCGTTGGCGACGGCCACGAAGAAGGCACCCACGCTGGCGTCTTTCTCGGTCTTACCAGCCATCCCGAAGAAACCTACCGCTCCCTTTTCGTCGATCCCCTTACTCAGGCCCAACTCGTTCTTGGTCTCCATAAGCAGGTTGTTCGCGGGCGCTTGGAAGGCGACAGCCACCTTCCGCAGTTTCTCATTGGCTTCGTCCATGTGGTTCACGGCGCCCCAGCCCTGGACCGTGCTGGGAATGATCTTCAGATAGCTCTCGGCTGCGCGGGCGGACGCCGCCACGGCCAAGGCCACCAGCAGGAACGGAAGCGTTCGAAAGAGGTGCTGTCGGGTCGGATTCATGAGTCGGGTCTCCTTCGCGAGGTTGATCGGTTGTGGGAACACAGACGGCCAGACATCTCGCCTGCCCGGCCCGGTCTGGAAACCGCTTATGACCGGCGAAGCAATAAGTGTCGCCTTTCGCTCCGCGAAAGTTGCGCAACTTTCGCGGAGCGAAAGGCGACAATACGACAGTAATTGATTCGCCGGTCCTTATCGGGGCAGGAGGATTGCAAGCCATTAGGTTATCACAAAGGGGGTCGGTTGTCAAAATCGCTCTTCGATCTTGTGCTGGCCAACCACAACTACAGCAAGTTGAGCACCGCGGAAAGGGCCCGATCATTATGGCTGAGAAGCACCAACAGGAGCGTCAAGGTTTGCAGGGCGTCGGGCCAGGGAGGATGATCGGCGGCATACCAAAGCCGGCCGGTACGGTCAACGGCTAGTGTCGCACGGCTTTCCCGCATCCGCAGGAATGTCTGTTGCCGAAGCTCTTCGCCAGGCAGAACGGGACTAGCAAGACTCTCGGCAATCAGACCCGCCAGTCTCTCCGCTTCCACTGCTTGCCCGCGCTCGTCGACCACTTGGCAGTCCTCGCCATCGTCGCCGATCCACATGCCAAAATGGGCCTGGGCGGCCGCCACTTGTTCGCCTAAAGACAATGTATCCGGCACACTCCGTGTGCCGTTGCCGGCGGCACACGGAGTGTGCCGGACACATTCGGCGGTTTCCGCGGGAATGATCTGGCAAGCCACATTTCGCATCAAATCTTCCAAGTAGGCGACGACTGGTTTTGCGGCACAGTCCAACACGAAGCGCAGCGGACGAAGGGCGTGATAGGCCGGGCGAAGGTCGCTGAGGTAAATGTCCGCCGCCGCAAAACGCCGCAATGGCCCGAAGGCCCGCGTGGGACGATCGATCGTCGCCTCGGCGGGTTGGTTCTGCAACGAAGCCGCAATGTCATCCAGCAACCCGCCTCGCGAAAGCGGTTCCGCTTGTGTCCAGAACTTCAGTCCTACGGTGTGCGGAGCGCCGCCGGAATTGCCCACAAAGACACCTCCGCCGGCGGCGAGGTGCTGGATTGTTCTGGCCGTACAAGGCACACTGGCCGGTCCGATATCGATGGCCTCGCCACCGGTCCAGCGGATGCCCTCCACGATCGCCGCGATGATCGCCGCCGTTGCCAGGCGGCCGTCGCTGCCGACAACCACGGCCGGTGGACGGTTTTCGGCCTGAGCCGCCGGACTGACAAGCCTTTTTGCGAACTCGACGGCGATCCGCCGCGCCAAACCTGGGCTGAGGTCGTTGATCGCCACATTGCCAACCCCTTCCGAACAGAACAACGGCGGCCGACGGGCCTGAGAAGCGAGTTCCGCCAATTGACGAATCTGTCGCAAGGAGAGACCGGCCGTATCGTCGCGCCGATCGCACTGGCGACAGGCAGGATGGAAGCCGGCCAGTCGTCCCAAATGCACGGCGCGAGAGATTGGGCCAATCTCGCCGGGACAGCGGTATTCGGCATGGGACGGGTCTGGGGTCATGCCCGGTAATTTAGGTGAAATCGGACTCCCAAGGCAAGAGGAAAGAAGCCTTGATCGCAACAATCTGCTAGCAATGGCAGTAGATCGCCACGCTACGATCACACCAAGAAAGGCGGACGAATGCATCACGCCCTGCCAGTTTCTCACCTTTCACACCTTTCCCCGCAACCGCTCCACGTCGCCGTGGAGCAGTTCCAAGTCACGGCGAAATTCGACGGCGCGGCGGCAATCGTCTTCCAACTCCGCAAAAACACCCGCAGCGGCCGCAGCCCCGGTCCAGCTTTCTACTAGGCGATCGATGGCCTGCTTGAGCCCGCCCCGCAAGCGACGCGTGAATAGCCAGAGCAGCAGGAAACACCAGAGCAGCAACCAGAAGGCCGAAGCGATATACGATTGCACGCCCCACATCGGCAAGGGCTGCTGCAACCACCAAGAGTCGTAAAAGAAGTTCTTTCCCAGCCGGAAGAGGAGAAAGCCCAACATGGCCAGCAAAAGAATCTCATAACACCAGCGGGTGAACCAACCCGTGTGCCGCTGGGCCTGCCGGGCAATCAGGGCGTCGAGGTCTTGCGACAAGCGGGTCGCAAAGCTCAAAGCGGCGGTATCGGCATCGGCTTCGAGCGTCGCTGTGGAGGCCGAGGCCTTGGGCAGGCCGGCTTCGGCCGCATAGCCCTCCAGCACGACCCCCGCGCGGCGGAGCTGCGTCGCATCGAACCCGTTGACGGCTGTCTGGGCCGGCCGCTGCTGCAATTGGCGGTCGCGGCGAATCTTCTGCCAGGATCGAGCGCCCTCGACCGCGCCCCAGAGGGCAAGCTGGACCGGCGTCCGCGCACGATAAAGCAGCGCAGCGGAGGCTAAGCCGCCGATACCCTGGTACAGCCGCAGGACGAGCGAAAAGGGACTGAATCCCCAGCGCAACGCAACCTGGCCGAGCAAGCGATTTTCCCATGGCTGCCGCGCGGAGAGCAATTCGCTGCGGATTTGCCCCGCCAGCGCCGACGACAATTCGCCGCGCTGCTGCTGGATCGTTGCGCGGAGGCTTTCGATGGCCGGCAGGGCTTCGTCCAGGCGGCGACGACAGCTTTCCAGGGCCTGCGCGGCGAGGTCCAGGAAGTTGGCACGGCGAATCCTGGCGGCCGCAGCGCCCGCGAATTGCCGCGTGAGCAAATCGACCAGGGCGGCAAACTCCCCCTGCGGCGACTGTCCTTGCTGGGTGGCGACCAAGGCGGCAAGCGAATCGACGAAGAAAATATGGCCCGGCTGATACCGCGGTTCCAACGTGTGCCGCCAGTCGTCGCGGACATCGGCGTCCTGGTCCGCATGCGTCTGCACGAAAACCAGCCGTGCCCCCGGCGCGGCAGCGGCAAGTTCCTCCGCCACGCGGGCGCTGCGGTACTTCTGCTGCGTCGTGGTAATGATCAGCACGTCGCACAACGGCAGGATGCGCCGCAAGCGGGCCAGCGTCGTATCGGCTGACGGTGATCCGTCGGCATCGGTGGTGTCGGGGTCCGGACAATCGACGAGAACCAGGTTCGCCAGCGCGGAAAGGTCCTGCTGGAACCAATCGATCTCGCGGGATTCCATGCCGAGGAGTTCGGCTGTTAACCCCGGCCGGCAGATCACTGCCGGGCGGGTCGTCGTCGGCCGGCTGCGGCCTGAACGGGCCAGTTCCGCTCCCGCCAGGGCGTTGATCAGCGAACTCTTGCCGGTTCCAGTACCCCCCAGTGTGGCGACTACCAATGGTGATTCCAGGCGGATGCGGAGCGCGCTGAGCCGGCCTGCCAGCCGGTCCATGATCGCGCGGCACGTTTCGGCCGGCCGCCAGGGCGGGGCAGAGTGCGACCAATCGTGCAAGCGACTTGCCAGGGCGTCGATCTCCGCCAACAATTCGATATGGGCCAAATCCTCGCTAGACATTTTTACACTTTGCGCGGTCCGCCATCATGCTTTTCCCTCCACCAAAGGGTCTGTTTGGCGTCATTTCCAACCGCTGAAGTATAGCGGATTTCCCCCGCGTTCTCGCCTGGGCGGAAAAAAATCCGAATCCTCCCCCTTGGAGGAATATGCTGAGAGCTAAATTTCCGTTAAACTTTAATTTTCGGCCTGGTGTTTGTGACGGAAGATAATGTGTATGCTGGCAATTCTTTACCGGGTTGCGAAGAACACTCCCATTCTCCTTGCGGCGAATCGTGAAGAGAGTTTTTCGAGACCCACCCAATTCCCCAAGATCCAACCCGGCACGCCGCGGATTGTCTGTGGCACGGACAAGCAAGCCGGCGGGACTTGGCTGGGGGTGAATCAGTTCGGCCTTTTGGTAACGGTGACCAATCGGGCCCGGACCCGGCCGCCGCTGGAACCGCGCTCACGCGGATTGCTTTGTCGCGATCTGCTCGACACACGTAACGCCCGGGAGGCCGCCGAGTTGGCGCAAAAGGAGCTGTTGACGGGCCGCTATGCCGGCGCAAATTACCTCTGTGCCGACGGCAAGTTCGCCGCCGTGGTCTACGGCGGGCATCGCGTGCAGATCGTCGAGTTGGAACCCGGCCTGCACACGCTCAGTTCCGGGAACCTCGACGACCTCCACGACGATCGACACGACTTTGTCCGACGGATGTTGACGTTGCACACTTTGGATTCGGCAGTGACGTTTCTGGCCGTGGCCAGCCGGGCTTTTTCCCGTAAGCCGGACAGCGAGGGGCGGCGGGGACTGGTGTTGGCTGGCGGCGAGTTTGGCACCGTGTCCTCCACCTTGCTCTCGTTGCCACGGAAGATCCAACAGTCGATTCTTCAGTACAGCGATGGTCCTCCCTCCGATCATCCTTACGAGGACCTCTCCGCGCTGTTGCGGCAGGTGTTGTCGGCCGGCCGCAGCCGCAAGTCGGCCGTCGCGGTGGAAAAGAAGGAGAGCGAGGGCGCCAAGCCCAAGAGTCCCAAGCAGGTGGCCGGCGGCGATTGATCCGGCGCAAGCCGAACTGTGCTCGTTCCACTGGGCCTGGCGCTCCGCCGGGCTATGGGCCGCGAGTTTTCGCCTGGGGGGCCACGGAGCGCAATTTTTCAACTTACATTCAAGAAGCAAATAACGCATGACTAGTCAGCCAGCAGAAGAAAGACCCGAAGGTCCGCCAACCGTTTCCGGCGCGGCCGAAGGTTCGGCCCCACGCACACGAAAGCGTCGCCGCAAGTCAAGAAAACAGTCCGGACCGGCCAACGTATCGGTGGCCCAGTCGAACCAAGATCTTTATTTCGAAGACGATGACGACGATGATTTGGAACTTCCCTCGTATGGGAAGCGTTTCCCTCCGGCGACAGAGGAAGCAACGCCGGACACCGCGCGGAAGGCTGTGAAACCGGCGGTTGCCAGACCGCAAGGAACGCCAGCGGCGAGGCCGCCAGCGATTCCAGCCGCGAGACCGCCAGCGGCTTCCGCGGGAAGGCCGCGAGCGGCTTCCACCGCGAAACCGCAAGCAGTTTCCCCTGCCAGACCGCAAGCGGCCAAACCGGTCGTCGCAAAACCGCCGGCCGAGCGCAGAGCGAGGGAAAAACTGCCTCCCAGCGGGGGAACTGCCGTGGAGAAACCGGCGGTTGCCAAGCCGCCAGCGGCCGCGCAGGCAAAACCCCCGGCAAAGCCGCAAGCAGGCGGCAAGAAACCGCTGTCCGCAAGGCCGTCCGTGGCGGAAAAACGGCCGGTCGTCGCAGAACCATTAGCGCCGGAAACTCCCGTGATTGCCGAAAAACCACGCCAGGAGCGGCCACGACGGGAGAGAACTCCGCGGGAAAAAACTCCGCGGGAAAAGGCGCCACAGAAAGAGGTGCCGCAGGACAGGGCGCCACGGGAAATATCGCCACGCGAAGAGCCGGTTTCCGAACGTCCGCGCTCCACGGCGCCGCGCGGCAAGGTGGTCCATAGCGAGCGGTTTGCCGCCTTGGGATTGAGCGACATCATGCTCGACGCCCTGGCCGCGGCCACCTATCAGGAGCCGACCCCGGTCCAGGAGGGGTTCATTCCCCGCGCGCTCGCGGGTGTGGACGTGATGGGTCAGGCCCAGACGGGCACGGGCAAGACGGCCGCCTTTGCGATTCCGATCCTGGAGATGCTCCAGCCACAGCGCCGCGGCGGACCGCCGCAGGCCTTGGCCCTGGTGCCGACCCGCGAATTGGCTGTCCAAGTCCGCGACGAATGCGAAAAACTGGCCCTGGGCCGAAATGTCTCGATCGTGGCCGTTTACGGCGGCAAGCCGATCCGCAAGCAGATCGAACAGGTCAACCAGGGCGCGAGCTTCATCGTCGGCACGCCGGGCCGCGTGCTGGACCTGATGAGCCGCGGCGCGTTGGTTTGGAGCGAGCTGCGGGTTATCGTGCTGGACGAGGCCGACCGCATGCTCGACATCGGCTTCCGACCCGACATCGAGAAGATCCTCCGTCGCTGCCCTCAGGCGCGGCAGACCCTGTTGCTCAGCGCCACGCTGGCCCCGCCAGTCAAACGGCTGGCCGAACGCTACATGCGCGAGCCGGAGGTACTGGACTTCTCGCCCAAGAACCTGGCGGTCGAGACGATCGAACAGTTTTACTTCACCGTCGATCCGGAACGGAAGTTCGATCTGCTGGTCAAGCTGCTGGAGCGGGAGGACCCCAAACAGGCGATCATCTTCTGCCGCACCAAGCGCGGGACCGACAAGATCTGCACGCGCTTGTCGCGGCGATTCGACGGCGTGGACACAATCCACGGCGACTTGCAGCAATCGTCCCGCGACCGCGTGATGAAGGCCTTTCGCGAGGGCCGCGTCCGCTGGCTGGTGGCCACCGACGTCGTCGGTCGCGGCATCGACGTCACCAGCATCTCGCACATCATCAATTTCGATATCCCCGCGTTTTGCGACGACTACGTACACCGTGTCGGCCGCACCGGCCGCATGGGCCGCGAGGGTGTGGCCTACACCTTCGTAGCACCCGAGGAAGGCGGAGAACTGACGCGGATCGAGATGCGCATCAATCGCTTGCTGATCCGCGACGAGATCCCAGGCTTCCAGGCATTTGGCGACCCGCGGCCCGCCGACGCCGTGGTACTGGGCGAAGGGCCCGGTGACATCGACGACGAACGATTTGAGCAACCCAAGGCGCTGCCGGTGTTTGGCAAGCCCGTGCGGAGGATACGGCGGGCGCTGTAGGAGCCTACACGTCCCCTCTCCACGACCCGCTGCGCGCGAACCCCGGAGAGGGTTAGGGTGAGGGCAATTTGTGGCGAACTCAGCCATTTCCAAGCTGTTGCGCCGCATAAACCCTCACCCCTTGCCCTTCTCCCGAGTGCGGGCGAGGGGAGACCTTTGTCCTCACCCCCTGCCCTTCTCCCATCCTGCTGGGTACAGCACGCGGGAGAGCGGAGACTTTCCGGATAGCTCTAACTTGGGATGTGGTGAGGCACAGTCGTCGCACCCCACGCTGGGCGTCCCGTCGCAACCCATCATTCTGCTATGTTTCCTGACTTAGGAAACATTGCTTTTGCCACCTTGGGACGCTTGCCATACCCCCAGAGGTTGCGCATAATAGTAGTTTTGGCGTTCCGGACTACCTCGTTTTCTTTGTTTCCGCAGGATTCTCCCATGCCCAACGAAGTCAAGATTCGCCTTCTTGTTGCCGACGACCAGGAAATAGTCCGCCAGGGGGTAAGAGCCCTGCTTGCAGGCACGGAAATCAGAGCTGTTGCCGAGGTCGGCAGCGGACAGGAGGTCCTAAAGGCCATACAAGAAACCGAGGTTGACGTTGTTCTGCTGGACATCCGCATGCCTGACGGCGACGGGCTGACGACCATGGGGCGATTGAAACTGGAGAAGCCGGGCCTGCCGGTCATCCTGTTTTCCGCATTTGACAACCCCGCTTCGGTTGCGCGGGCCATTGCCTTGGGGGCCAGCGGGTTCCTCTTGAAGGGCTGTAGCCGCGATGAGTTGCTCAGCGCGATCCGCCTTGTCGCCAGCGGCGAGAATGTCTGGAGCCGGGAGAAGCTCCGGAGCGTGAGTGGGGCCCTGCGCACGGCCCGGGCGACCAACAACCTGGAAGTTTCCTTGAGCGAGCGCGAGGGAGAGGTCCTGCGGCAGATGACCTTGGGCGCCACGAATAAGCAGATCGCCCAGGCGATGAACATCAGCTACGAGACGGTCAAGGAACATGTCCAACACGTCTTGAGGAAGATCGGACTGACCGATCGCACGCAGGCAGCCGTGTGGGCGGTGCGAAACGAGTTGGTGTGAGAGCGGCTGCGATCGATTTCCACCCGGATACGGAGAAATCATGCGGTGGTTGATCCTGACTGTTGCGGTTATCATTATCCTGGCCCTGCTGACCGCCGGCGCATACTTTGGGCTTGGCTGGTGGCAACCCCCGCACACCACGATCGGCGAATCGACCGCCGGAAACGATGCTGCAAGCGAGTCGGCCACGCTGGAAGATGCGCTGTCCATCGCCCATCAGGCGCTGGATGAGATCGAACACAAGGTGCGGGACTATTCAGCCGTCATTGTCAAGAAGGAACGGATCGGCAAGGACCCGGTGGAAACCGTGATGTTTGCCAAGATCCGCGAGAAACCCTTCAGCGTTTATCTCTATTTCCTCGATCGCAGCGACACCAAGAACATCAAAGGCCGCGAGGTGATCTTTGTCCAAGGGCAGAATGACGGCAACCTGCTGGTCCATAGGCCCGCTTCCATCTACAGCGGCACGCTATCGCTGAATCCCAAGACTTGGCCTGCCACGATGGGCGAGCACTACCCGATCACGGAGATCGGCCTGGCCAACCTCTGCCGGCAACTGATCCAGCGCGGCGAAGCGGCGGGTGAGCCGAGCCAGGTCCACGTCAAGCGGTATCGTAAAGCCCGTATCAACAGCAGGGCCTGTACCTTGCTGGAAATCGCCTATCCGGTCGCTGAGCCGAAGCTCCGGGGCTATTTGGCCCGAGTATTCGTCGACAACGAATTGCACTTCCCCATCCGCGTCGAGATCTACGAGTTGCCGGTCGATTCGGGCAAGGGGCCGCAGCTTTTGGAGGAGTATACCTATCTCGACATCAAGCTCAACAACGGCTATACCGACCTCGACTTTGATCCGAAGAATCGCCAGTACAAGTTCCCTTGAATTTGTGGGGTGGGACCCGGGCACCATGCGCAGCATGGTCGGCTTGCGAGCGCCGGCCCACCAAGGACCGGTCATGGTGGGCCGGCGCTCGCAAGCTCGCTGGTCCCACCCTACAGCCTCCCCGCTCTGAGTCCCGCCCGTGAAAGCACCCTGGAAATGGCTCCGCCCGCGCCGCAAGCAGATGATCGCGGCTCGCGATGCGCGCATCGGCCTGGCGGAACTGGAGCGGGCCGTAGGGGCCGTCGAGCCGGCCGCGCGGCTTGTTCCGCCGCGGCTTTTGCGGCGCGTGATACGATTGCACGCTTCGCCGCCGGGCATGGGCTTTCGCGTGCCCCACAGCAAGACTTACGTCATTTCCCGCAGTGACTTGCTGGAAATCGCCGACCGCAGCGAGATCGGCTTCGGCCCCGCCGATGACCTGCCGGAGAACGTGATCCTGCTGGAGCGTCCCGGCAGCGAAACCTTGGAAGAACGGCCGCGCGGCGAGGTCCTGCTTTTCTACTGGGAGTTGCTTTACCACGCGCGGATCCACGATGAGTTCCGCCGCCTGGCCGATCGAAAGCACTTCCGCGCCGTGGAAGTCCAGGAGCGGATTTCCGCGCTGGGCAGTCTGGAGTTCGACGAAATCCGCAACGTGTTGCAGCAAGAACGGTTCCTGCTGCCGCCCTATGACGACTTATCGGTCTACGTGGAGTTCGTGGCCGTCTATCTGGGCATTCGCTATTTCCAGCCGTGTCTGATGGCCAGTTTCTTTCCGGCGCTTGAGTCGCTGGAAAGAATCGACGAGATCATTGCGCGGGACATCCGTACGGAAGGGCTTCTGGTGGCGACTCGCCTGCCCGGCACACCGGGACCAGACGAGCTGCGCGAGGCGGCGCGGCTGGCGGCAGAGGCCTTCGACGCCGATCCGCTGGCGCTGCCTCCCGGCTTGCAAGAGGGCGGATCGCGCGAGCAGGCCGCGCAAGGGGCGCGCGGCCGTCGCCGCTCGGAGAAGAAGTACCGGAGCTGGTCCCAGTCCGCCGCGCGGCAGGCCGCCCGCGGAAACCTGGCGGGGGCCGCCATCCGCCGCGCACGGGCCGAATTCCAGGCCCCGCGCGAGCGGGCCGCTGAAGCAGCGAGCACCTTGCGGCAGGAAGTACACGGGCTGGTCGATCGCCTGCAAGCGGCCCTGGGGATTGAAGGCGAGGAACCCCGGCCCTGGCGCGAGGCCTTGCTGGCCCTGGCCCATCAAACGCCGCGGGGTCTATGGACGGTCGAGGCCCGGCTGCTGTACGACCTGCAGAAAGTTTGCGTCGATCGGCAGCGGACGACTTCGACGATCGACGTCATGGGATGGATCTTGTCGCTGGGGCGGCGGCCGCTGCGGCGGGAACTGCCCAACCAGCGCCTGGTGTTGGTGGCCCGGCACCTGCGCAGCGCCCAGCGGCGGCTGCCTGCCGTGCGGATCTCCGACCGGCAGCGGCGGCAGCTCGCGGAAGTCTTGAACGCGGCCACGAAGACAGCCGAGGACCGCCTGCGCGAAGGCTTTCGGCCTAAGCTCGTCGCCGCGCTCGACGAGGTCGGCCTGCTGCCGCAGAACCTGGTCGAAACCGTCTCCCGCCGGAAGCTGGTGGAGGAGTTGCTGGACCGCATCGTGGAGCGGCGATTCCTCACCTTGGGCGAGGTCCGCGACGCCGTTTCCCGCAACCAGGTCAAGGAGCCCGACTGCGCGGGTCCCGGCAACTTCTTCCACGGCGACGCCGTACTGCGGCTGAACCGGCGGCTGGGCGTGGTCCTGGACGGCGTTTACGAGACGGGCGATTTCTACCAGCGCTGGATCCAGCGGTTCAGCCTGGTGGCGTTCGGCACGTTCCTGGGCCGCTGCCTCACGAAGTACCTGGTAATGCCCTTCGGCGGCGCGGTCGTGATCCTGATCGTCGCGGAGCACCTGGTACACATGCTGACGGGCAAGGAAGAGTCCTACACGCCGACGTTGAGTGATTGGAGAAACTACGATCCGACGCTGCTGCTCGGCGTGGTGCTCTTCGGACTGATCCACGTGCCGCAATTCCGCCACGCCGTTTGGGAGTTGCTCAAGCTCTTTGGCCGAACGCTGCGGCTGGTCTTCTTCGATTCCTTCCGCTGGTTCTTCAACCTCCCGCTGGTGCGGCAGATCGTGCGCAGTCCGGCGACGATATTCCTTTTTCGCTACGTCGTTAAGCCGCTCCTGCCGACACTCGCCGCAGGGTTGGTCCTGCCGTGGGAGCGTGCCGGCTGGCCGATGATGGCCGAGTTGGGGGCAATCTTCATCTTGCTGAGCGTGCTGATCAACTCGCGCTTCGGCCGCAATCTCGAGGAAGTACTGGTCGACTGGGGCGTGGAAAGCTGGCATCGCTTCGGCATCCGTTTCGCCGTGGGACTGTTCTGGTGGTTCGTCGATCTCTTCCGCTACATCATGCAGGGCATCGAACGGCTGATGTACGCGGTCGATGAATGGCTGCGGTTCAAGAGCGGCCAGAGCTACCTGACGATGTTCGTGAAAGGATCCCTGGGAACGATTTGGTTCTTCATTGCCTACGCCGTTCGTTTCTGCGTCAACTTGCTGATCGAGCCGCAGTTGAATCCGGTCAAGCACGTGCCCTGGGTTACGGTCTCGCACAAGATCCTCGCGCCGATGTGGATCGCCATGGACCTGCGCGGGATTCTCGCCCAGCACATGAACACGGCGATAGCCGATGTGCTGACGTTCTTGATCGTCACGCTCACGCCAGGCATTTTCGGCTACTTGATTTGGGAACTGAAGGAGAACTGGCGGTTATTCGCGGCCAACCGCTCGAAGACGCTCGATCCCGTGCTTGTGGGATCGCACGGAGAAACGCTGCCGCGGCTGCTCAGGCCGGGGCTTCACTCGGGCACGATCCCCAAGCGCTTCGCCAAGCTCAGCCGTGCCGAGCGAAAAGCGCTCCAGGCCGACGGCGATCCGCAGGTGGTCCGCAAGTACCGCGAGGCGCTGCACCATGTTGAAATCGATTTGCGCCGCTACCTCGAACGCGAATTTGTCGCCTGGTTCGCTGCCGCTCGCGGCTGGCACGGTCCGCTGCCCCAAGTGGGCGAGATCCGCCTGGCCACGAATGAGATATCCGTCGAGATCGACATGCCGGGCATACTGGATGGCCCGTTGGTCATGGCCTTCGAACTGGCGGGTGGCCGGACGCATTTGCAACTTTCCGGCAAGATGCGTCCCGAATGCCTTTCCGAATCGGCGCGGAAGGTTTTCTGCGCGGCAATCGTGAACGTGCTCAAAACGGGCGGCGTAGAAGTGTTCGACTGCCTCGATGGGACCATGCCGGGCGACGGCGTTTTGCCGCCGCGAGAGGTCGGCGCCTGGCCCGTGCCTTGGCCGCAGTGGGTGGCGACCTGGGAGGACGACGGCGGGGTGTAATGCGGTCCGCGCCGGGGCGGGCTTTAGCGTAGTAGCGAGCTTGTGACATTTCAGCGGAATGAAGTGCTTCTTGGAGACCCCACCGAGACAAGCTCGGTGGGGTCATTGCTACATTCCGCTGAAACGTTACGCGCGTTCGATCTCTACCCAGATTATTATCACCGCGGCACCAGCGCCGGGTTCAGCCCGGCTTCAACCGGCGGCGGAGGCAGATCCACCTTCTTTTTCCAACCGCGGGGGATGGAAACATCCCACCAATGTCCGCCTGGGAACGGCAGCGAATTCACGATGGAATTGATCGACGGTTCGCGCAGTTGATAGACGATGCGGTCCTTGCCGTTGGGCGAATAGATCTGGATGGCATAGGGCAGCAAGGACTTCGTGGAGCCGGTGACTTGCAAGATGACCTGGACCCGGCTGAACTCGGCAGCTTGCTGCTGGAAGCGGGGATAGGCCTCCAGCCAGACCTCGTTTTGCACGTCGCGGGGCGTGATGATCCGCATGAAATAGCGCTGTTTGAGTTTCTGGGCCTCGATGCCGAAAACGAAGGGCAATGGGCCGTCGCCAATCCCCTTGCCCTGCAACTCCTTGGGCATGACGAACTCGGTGACTAGCGTCTCGGCATAATTGAACTGGTAGATCGACTTGCCGTCGCAGAGCCATTGCTCCGACTGCTTGGGGTCCTTGGCCTCGATCAACATCAGCCCCTTGTCGGGCGCGGCGAACTTCAAGGTGCCTTCATCGGGCGTTGGCGGCTGATTGCCGTTGCCGAACACGGCGTCGTATTTCCAGCGATAGAACTTCGACTCCAAGAAATGGATCTCTTTGTTCCGCTTTTCCCAGTCGCGGAGAAGATTCTCCAGGGCTGCCGCCTCCGGGGGCGAGAGCACAAAGGGTGCCCGCGGCGGCGCAGGCCGCAACATAGGACCTTGGATCGGTTGCCCGGCGGCGGGCGGTCCCGCGACCGGCGGGCCTTGCGGATAGACCGTGCGATTGTCGGGCGGCGAGTTCCCGTAAGCCGACGGGCCAGCCGGGGCAGGGTCGCGGCGGTCAATCGTCGGATAGGGCGGGGGACCGACGGGCTGATCCGGCTGCTGGGGCTGGTACTGCCCCGTCGCCGGTGCGCCTGTGGCTGGATTGCCAGTTGCGGCAGGACCGGCCTGGGTTGACGGCTGGTAGTTCGGCGGACTATTCTGCGGATAATTGGGCGTGGCTTGCCAATGTTGCTCGGGCACTTGCGCCAGGATCCCGCTGCTCAAAAGCAGCCAAGCCAACGCTCCCGCCACCGTTGTCCAGTTCCGGCCCAAAGATCGCTTCATGGGTTCCCTCTCGCCGCAATCGTTGCTTGGCATTGCTATCGTCTCGTTCGCCGTCCGTGGCGACGGCGGGATTCTAGCAAGAAGTTTGCTGTTACCCTATGTCAGTTTTCCGGGAATAATTTGCTTTTTCCGAGAGAAACGAAGGTTCGGACTCGGCTGAAGCCAAGTGCTAATATTGTACGCGGTTGAGACTGACACTAACCCGAAGCGTAAGCGAGGATCCCAAGCCGTCCCCTCGCTTACACTTCGGGTTAGGGCAAATTGGGTAATCTCAACTGCGGATGCAAAGCGATTGTAAAATTTACAAAAGTCTACAAGCCTCGGCAGAGCATTCCGTCATCGTGCAAATATCATAAATTTTTTCACGACAACAGGTTGCGTCGTTATTGGCAGTTCGATCCGGTTGCCATGCTGACTTTGGCACAATAACTGCTTTAGTCGTATTCCGTGCTTACGTCTTCCTAGCCCAGTTCTCCAAAGTAACAAAGGCCAAGCCCGTGAATCTTAGGTAAGATCGCAGAACCATGCGACAACACCCAATACCTGGGTGGAACCGCTTTTCACGGTCCCAAGGGCCCCGTTGGCTCCGCAGCGAGCCAACGGGGCCCTGTGATTTTGCGCCGAGCTCATCTTCATTCCACCCCTCTCTGTGGGAGCCTGCGCCTCAAGGTTCCCGCAGTTTGTAAATATGGTTGCCTGCGCCAAAAAAGAATGCGAAATTGCACGCAACGGTATCTTGTCATTTGGCACTTTACATCGTAGTGTAGAAGGATTGGAGTTGTGCTGTCTTGCCATCCAACCCTGTAATTTCCTTCTCACAATTTGTTGGACTCGCCACGGGTCCGTATTTTAGTCTTCACAATACGAGGTATCGTTCCATGGCACGTTCGTCCCTTTCCTTCGCTTTTGCCCTGGCAACTGTCACGTTGCTTTTGCTAGGCGCCGCGGCAACGCCCGTTTCTGCCCAGCCGGCGGTTTCTCCTTCCACCACTCCGGCGACGGCTCCCAAACAGAAAGAGTATCCGGAGGTGAAGGACGCCATTACGGCGTTGAACAACAATGACTTCCTGGGCGCGCTCAAGAAGCTTGACGAAGTTGCGAAGAAAAATAGCGAACTCCCCCCCGCTAATATATTGATGTATCTGCTTGTCAGGGAGCGAAATCCGGCTCTCGCCCGTATGCAACTGGAATCTGCCGTTCACAACGCGCCCAACGATCCGGAAGCGTACATCATTATGGGCAGCATCGCCTTGCAGGAAAGGCGGGTCAGCGAGGCAACCATGGACTTCGATAAGGCCAAGCAAGTCTTGGAGAAGTACAGCGCGAACGCCGATCGCAAAGCGGCCATGGAGCAGCAGGTATTGAGCGGCGTTGCCGAGGTGGCCGAGGCCCTCGCATCCAACTCGGACTTCAATACGGACAGGCAAGTCGAGGAGTGGAAGATGGCCGAGTCGCGTCTTCGGGACCTCGTGAAGTTGGCGCCCGACAATCTGCAGGCCCGCCAGCGCCTGGCCCGCGCTCTATTCTGGCAAGGCAAGGCCCCCGATGCCTATATCGTCCTGAAGGAGGCCAGGGATAAGGACCGCGAGAATGCCAAGAAGAACCATACCGATGAACAGTTTCCCGTTCCGGAAGCTGTCATGGCCCAGTATTACGAGCAGTACGAAGGCCCGGAGGCCGACAAGAAGGGGCATCCGAAAACATGGTTCGATGCTGCTTTGCTAAAAGCTCCCAAGCATCTTCTGACCCGCCTCATCGTCGCCCAATGGGCCTTTGAGAAGGGCAATATCGCCTTCGCCAAGGAGCAGGCCGATGCCGCTGTGAAGATCGAAGAATCCGATCCGACAAAGTACGCGGGCAGCAACGTTGGCCACATGCTGCGCGGGGTGGTTGCCTTGTGGGAGCGCCGTTGGGCTGACGCGGAAAAAGACTTCGAGGCCGTCATCCTCCAGGCCCCGCGCGATTTCAACGCCCGCAACAATCTGGCCCTGGCCCTGGTCGAGCAGAAGGACGACGCCAACAAGCAGCGGCGGGCTTTGGAGTATGCCCGGACCAATTTCGAGGAAACGCGGACCAACCAGAATTTGCAGAACAGGCAAGGCGACGCCCTCTCAACCTTGGGTTGGGTCTACTTCTGCCGCGGCGAGTTCGAGCAGGCGCGCCAGGCCCTGGAAGAGTTCATCAAGGCAACCGCCGGCCGGTCGAACAATCTGGACATGGCTACCTATTGGGCACATATCCTGCACCATTCGGAAAAAGATTGGGAAGCGAAGGAACTTTTGGAGAAAACCCTGGGGACCAAGCGGCCGTTCTTCATGAGGACCGACGCGCAGGAGCTGCTCGAAAAAGTCAAGGACGCCAAGAAGCCTGAGCCGGCTACCGGCACTGGTACCGGCACCACGCCGAAGAAGCCTTGAGCCTGAAGATTCTGCGGACGTAACGAATCTGTGGGGCGGCCGTCACAACGGCCGCCCCCGTTGCGTTTGCACGTATCGGACCACGGGGCGTCAATTGTTGGAGTCCCGGCTTTAGCCGGCAATCTGGCAAAAATTCCCGCTAAAGCCGGGACTCCAACGTGTCATTTCTATCCGCGCAAACCAGAACGCGCCGGCAGCCGCGCGCATGAAAAAAGATCATGGCACGACGATCCATCGTCATACCATGATCTTAATCCTGAAATGAGACACTAGGTGTCTCATCCTCCCGGTAGGTCAATAGCTTTTGTATCGACCGTGCCGACAGGGAATCTGAAGTGGATCTGAGAAACTAGTGCAAGAGCACGACGGGCGCGTGCCCACTCTATACCAGATCGCGTCCCAATAGGCCCTTTCCTGGCAATAGCCGTCCCAGGCGTTGTCGCAGCAGTGACGGTGGGCTTCGCAGCAACCGGGAGAGAAGTAATACGGGGGAGCCGCACAGCAGTTGGCTTGGCAAGGGCAGACGCTCGGAGGAGATAAGGGATCGGCGGCGGCAACCCATTGGCTCCAGGCAATAAAGACCCCTAATATAGCAATCCAGCTCGTCCGTGGCATCGTATCGCTCCTTCAAGCGAGGGCCTGAGCCCGCGCGAAATTATTGGCCTGTTCGTCCACGCTCCACACTGACACGCCGGTGCCTGGCCTGAAGGGGGGTGGCCCTCGTGACGCGCGGGTCGATCCGCGCCGGCCGTATTGCACGGCCCGACGTGTACAGCAGTGAAGGATCGTCGCATGGCCCCAAGACCACGCTGGGCCGCAGTCCCCGAGCTCTAGGCTCGGTGGCGGGGGCCTACGGGTGAATTCGGCACGAAATCGGGCAGGCCGCTTGCGTATCCCGTGCCACGCGGACGAAATTCCGCTTGCCGGCGGCAGACGTGCGCCTAGTGACTCTTCTATTGCAGAAACGACCCGCGCCGACGACGTTGACTTTGCGCCAATGGCCGCATTCGCCGATCGTGACGATCCTGCCGAGGAAACATGCCTGAGACGGTTGACCAGGAATCGCTCGTTCTGTAGTATGGAGCTTATGAACACGCTACTTATCCTTGGCCATCAGCGGCCCGGTAGTTTCTGCCACGCCATTGCCCAAGCGGCGCTGCAAGAGCTTTGCGCCGCGGGACACGCGGTCGTGTATCACGATCTCTATGCGGAAGGGTTCGATCCGATTTTGCCCGATGCCGAAATCCCCAAGGGATCGGAACTGGCGGAGACCATCGCCCGCCATTGCCGCGAAGTGGCCGAGGCCGAGGCCTACCTGGTCGTGCATCCGAATTGGTGGGCCATGCCGCCGGCGATCCTCAAGGGTTGGCTCGATCGCGTCTTCCGCCAGGGCGTCGTTTACGAGTTTGGACCGCAAGGCGTGATCGGCAAACTCGAGGGCAAGCGGGCGATTGTCTTCACAACCTCGAACACTCCGCGCGAGGACGAGCTCCGCCTGTTCGGCGATCCGCTGGAGAACCTGTGGAAGACCTGCGTCTTCGGCTTCTGCGGCCTCGAGGATTTCTATCGCCGCAATTTCGAATCGATCGTCATGAGCACTCCCCAGCAGCGTGCCGGCTGGCTGGAGGAAGTGCGACAAATCGTGCGGGAACGGATGGGGTGAGATGGGAGATGAAAGATAGATCGGGTACGCCTCACCCCTCACCTCTCACCTTTCATCCCTCCACCGCTGAACCATCTTCTCCGCGCTGAACTCCTGCTCCACGCGTTGCCGTCCGGCGGCGCCGATCTGTCGGGCCACGTCGGGATGGTTGAGCAGGTACTCGGCCCAGCGGGCCAAACCGGCGCGATGCCCTGACGCGAACAGGCAGCCGGTTGTCTCGTGCTTGATCAGTTCACGCGTGCCGGCCACGTCCGTGGCCACGACAGGCACGCCGGCCGCCATCGCCTCGAGGACCGCCTGGGCCTGGCCCGGCAGGCGGCGGGTCGACCAGAACTGGTCCAAGTGCGGGAGGAACTCTTCCAGGTCGCCGCGGTCGCCCAGGAAGTGGACCTTGTCGGCAATCTCGACCTGGTCGCGGAAGCGGACGAGCCGATCGTGGTGCGGCCCCGCGCCGAAGACGAGGAGGTGGGCGTCGTCGCGAATCACTTTCAGCAGGTCGGCTGCCCAGATGGCGTCCTTGCCGCCGCGATCCGCCTCCAAGCGGCCGGCCCAACCGATCAGCCGCGCCGAGTGCGGCAGGCCCAGCCGATCGAAAATCTGCTCCCGCGTGGCGGCAGGCGGGGCCGCTTTGCAAACGCCGCCGGGAATAACCGCGATTTTTCCGGGGGCAATTCCTTGCTGCATGCAAGCCTCGCGCACGGCAGGGCAAGTCGCCACTACGCGGCTGGCCCGGCGGCCGATCCAGCGGTCGATCGCTCGTTGCAGCGGCCCGCAATAGTGCGGGACTTCGCGCCAAACGGCCACAAGCCGCGGTACGAGGGAACACTGCGCGACAGCCACTCCATAGGCCCGCCCCGCCGCTTGCCAAGCATGGATCGAATTCGGTTGAAATTCTCTTACATAACCAAGCAGTCGCCAGAAGGTCGTCGGGTCGGCGGGCCAGCGGCGGCCAAGGACATGGACGGGTATTCCCGCCCGAACCAGCCCCTCGCCCACCGGTCCGCCGCGGCTCAAGGCGCAGACTTGGACCTCGAATTCAGCCGACGGCATCCCGCGGGCCAGCAAGTTGAGGTGTTGCGCGGCACCTGTGCGGTCGAGCGCGTCGATGATGTGGAGGATGCGGTATTTCACAAGCGAGGTTCCTAAGTGAACCATTATACACAATCATATCCTCGCGCACACATCCTCAAACAGTTCAAGATACTTTTCGACCACCTTCCCCAGATCGAACTCCGCTTCCACCCGTTGCTGGCCGGCTGCGCCGAGTCGCGCGGCCAGCGGCGGATCGTCCAGCAGGCGACGGATGGCTGCGGCGAAGGCCGCCGGGTTGTCCGCCGGCACGAGCAAGCCGGCATCGTCATTTCCCAAGAGCCAACGGTTCAGGTGTGCGTCGACGGCCACGCTGGGCACGCCGGCGGCCATGGCTTCGACAATGGCCTGCGGCGAACCGTCAGTCGCCGGGGCAACATGCACGTCGGCGGCGGCCAGCAGGCCCTCGACATCATCGAACATGCCAAGCAGGGTTACCCAGGGGCGTAGACCAAGGGCCTCGATCCGTTGCATAACAGCCGTCGCTGGCGATTCGCCCGCCAACCATAACCGGGCTGCCGCCTTCTGCCGGACCACGATCGACCAGGCAGCCAGGAGTTGCTCCCAACCGCGGCCAGCCGCCAGCCGGCTTGTCGAGACCGCCAGCGGCGCGTGGGCCACCGTTTGCAGCGCGAGGTTCGACTCGGCCAGCAGATCGCGGGCCTCGATTTGTGTCTGCGGCCCGCGTCGCGGCAACCGCCGCACCCCCAGTGGCACGTCGACAATCCGCTCCCGCGGATATCCGGCGGCCTCCAACTCCCGCCGTGCAGCGGGACTGTTGGCCACAAAGGCCCGCGCCCGCAGGCATGCGCACTTGATGCCATGGCCACCGAATACCCGTACCTGGCGGAAACAATCGCCGTGCCAGCCGACCCGTTCCGGCACGAGTACCACCGGCATTTGTGGCCCCGTCGCCCGTACCACGGCCGCGGCTTCGTGCATCAGGCCCCAGACACAGAACACGTCGAAGCGGCCGGCATGCTGCCGCAGCCAATGCGTCAAGGAATGAGTCCATCGCCACGTGTTCCAGCGTCCCACCGGCGGTGGAGCGAGACGCACGACCGGGATGCCGTGATAAGAGATTTCCACGGGCCAGTGCGGCTGCCACCGGCCGGTGACGATCGTGACCTCCATGCCTGCATCCGCCAGGCCGCAGGCCAGTTGTCCCGCGCGAGTTTCCAGCGAACCGACGCGCGGCCAGAACCGCTGCGCTACGATCGCCAACCGCAAGGGTTTCACGGGCTATGCTCCGCAAGTTCCGCCGGCTCCAGTTCGGCCACATAAGGCAGGTTGCGGTACATATCGCGGTAATCGAGCCCGTAACCGACGACGAACACGTTGGGGATATCGAACACCACGTGGTTGGGCTTCATAGGCACTTCACAACGGCCTTCTTTTCGCAGCAGCACGGCCGTGCGCACGCTGGTTGGCCCCAGGTCGTCGATCTGCGGCAGCAGTTCCCAAAGCGTGTTGCCGGTGTCGAAAATGTCGTCCACCAGCAGCACGTCGCGGCCACGAACGTCGGACGACAACAGATCGAGATTCAGCACCAACGGGCCGGGACGCGTGCTCGGGCCGCGATAGCTGCGGGCTTGCACCAGTTCCAACCGTAGCGGCAAGTCGATCCGCCGGATCAGATCCGCCAGAAAGACGACACTGCCGATCAGCACACCGACAATCGTCAAGGGGCGACCCTGGTAATGTTCGCGGAGTTCCTTGGCAATCCGGTCGATGCCCTCGCGAAGCTGCTCTTGGCTGATTAACGTTTTCATAGCTCGATCCACGGGAGGAGAAAACAGTAGTTTAGAGGATTTGGCGAGCCGGTGAAAGCACGGGTGGGAGAAAATGACGGCGATTCCGGTTCTCGTCATTTTTTCCGTGGCGGTGGCGGCAGCGGCGAGGCGGGGCCCAGGTCCATCTCGTTGGTGTGCATCCCCTCGACAATCTTCTCATTGGTCTTGGGGAAGTACAGGAACTTCTGTGCGGAATAACGCGATACGGCGCTTCCCGGGCCTCCCTCCTGGGTGAAAAGTTCGGCATCGCTGCGGCCGTCGCCCTCCACGACCGCCATGCCCTTGGCCTCGGCGTAAGAAAACCGGGCACTGCGGATCGTGAAATGCGTGCCCGTCTTATTCGTCCCCTCCGCGATCACGTTGTCCTGGGCTCTCAGTTCCACGTTGCGGCCACTGCTGCCCGACACGGGGCTCATGTCATTCACCTCCAGTTGCTCGCATTTCAACACGGCAGCCTCCGGCCCAAGTTGCTGCGGATCGTCGCTCTTCAGGGTTTCCGTCCAGGACTGCGTGGGGGCATACGCCGCGCGGACCCGCCCGTGGAAAATCAGGTCCTTGCGGAGCTCGTTGCCGGTAATCGACCGCATGAATATCACGCGGATGCAAATCAATTGGTTCGGATCGGACGGCTGGGGTTGCTGCGGACTGAAACTGATCGGGCGGGTCGTCGCCGACGGTCCCAGGCCGGCGATCGGCCCGCCGGGTATGCTCAAACCTTGGCCGCCTCCGCGGCGGACGCTGGTAGCCCAGCCCGGCCCGTCGCCGTGGAAATCGCCCGTGAGATGGTCGAGTTCGAGGTTCTTGAATTGCATGCGGTCGTAAGAGGTGCGTTGCCCTTTTTCGATCGTGCTGTTCTCCATGAAGACGCCGTCGCCGCAAATCAGCTTGGCGATCTTCGGCTGGGCTTGCGGCCGCTGATCGGAAAGGCTGATCGGCTGCTGGAAGAGAACGTCCATCCAGCCGGTCACTAAGAGTTTCGACTCGCCGACCACGTTGACCGAGTCCTGGAAATGGGCCTTGCGGCCGTCGAAGGTCATGCCCTGCTGCCAATCGATCTTGATGGTCTCTCCGTGCTTGAGAGGCCGGTTGTCCAAGTCGTTTTCCAGGAATTTTTCCATCCGCCCGGGGCCTTTGGCGTCGAGCGTATTGGCGCCGCGGTCGATGTGGATATTCGGTCCGGTCAGACTCATGCCGCGGCCTTCCATGTGGGCTGGCTCGCCCGTGACCGTCACCTTGGCTTTGGGCGAGTTGGCCTCCGTGGCGTGCAGCCATTGGCCGGTGACCAATAGCGGCCGCTGGTCGGGCTGCGCCGTTTGCGTCTCTTGCAGTCTCACATTGTCGATGATCTTGACCTCGGTCAACTCGCCGTTCTGCTGCTCGTGCAGGAGTACGCTGGCTTGTACCAATCGCCCGCTGACTTCCAGATGGGCCTGGCGGCCGCTGGCCGCCGGAGCTTGCGGCCCCAGCGCGAACGGCAGGACTGGCCCGGCGGTCCGCGCTACTGGTCCGGCGGCGGACGGCGAGGGGAACGAAGCGAGGGGCAAAGTAGCCGCGGTCGATGGCACGTAGGGCGGCGACGCACCGGCCGCGACTCCGGCTGCGGCAACTCCGGCGGGCAGCGACGGCGGCGCGGCAGGCGCCTTGGCGAACCAAACTTCCAACCGCTCGACATTCTTCAGGGAGAATTGCGGCGAGTCGCCCACCACGTTCTGCTCGGCCAGCAGCCGATCGGGCTGGAAGCCGCCGCCTCCGGCGGCATCCGGCGGCGCCTCGTGCAGCCAGAAGTGGATGTCCCGGGCATTGAGCTCGCCCATGGCCTGAAACTTCAAATTGGCCCCGCCGCTAAACGAGATCAGCTCGTTGCGATCCTGGGGATGCGCTTCCAATTTCTGTCGCCAATGGGCCTCGAACTGCTGGCCTGGCCGGTCGGCCATCTCGCCCTGCAGCCGTCCGGGGCCGACGATCAACAACTGGAATTGCCCGTTATGATTCGGCGGGCCGGGAGTGTAGCGAAGGTTTGGCCCATGAAACTCACTACCATCTTTCCGCACGAACACCTCTTGGGCATCCTCCAGGTAAATCTGGCCGTCGCTCAAGTTATACTTCAATTGTTCGGCCTGCACGCGCAGATGGTCGCTGGGCGCGGTGACCGTGGTCGGTGTGCCGCGGGCCTCGATGCGGGAGGGCTGCAGATCGAAGCCCGGCGCGGTCTGTTTTCCGGGCTTGGCCGCGCCCTTGGGCGCGGCTGGCCGCGTGAAGAAGATGGAAAGCAACTCGCAGCCCATGTGGTCGGCCTGGGCGTTGGGCTGAATCCGCTGCACGTCAACCTGGTCGCGGAAGGTGGCCACTTGTGGATCGACCAGATTGAAACAGAACGGCCCGCGGCACGTGATCTCCACCGGTGCGGCGTGCGCCGAGAGTGGGCCGGGCAGCGGCCCGCCCGTCGGCGGCTTGGGCGCGCCGCCTTTGGCCGCGGGGGCCGCGGCCGATCCCATGTCGAGATGGACCCGCTCGACGTGTTCGAACTGGATCTGCTCGATGCCGCCGATGTTCGGTCCTTGCGCGTTGTCGACTCGCGGTCCCAGGCGGGGGAGAAGCTTGATCTCCATCTGTCGCCCCCGGCCCGAGCTCAGGCCCCAGGTGAAATCGACGTCGTTGGCGGTGGTGATCCGCTGTTCGCTGAGATCGACGTCGTGGGTCCGCACGAGCAAGTCGTCTTGATGGTCCGGCCGCTTGCCCTGGCTGCGGATCGTCACCGGCCCGCGCAGCCGGCCTTCGACCAGCCGCCCGATGCCGCCTTTATTGATGTCCAAGGGCGGGTCGAAGTGCAAGTCCGCGCCCTCGGGCACATCCATCACGATGGCGTGCCGCACCCGTTCGCGCAGGTCGGTTTCGTTCTCGTCGGAGAGGAAAATAACGGTCATGGGGCTGAGATCGACCCAGCCGTTATTGCCATTGACGTATTTCTGCCAGAGCAGCATGCCCTGGCCGTTGTTGTTGATGATCTTGGCGTCGTGAAGCTGCCAGGAGCCCTCCGGAAAAAGCTCCCGAAGATCGATGACCGGGGGCGGCCCCGGATCTTTGACGATGCCGTGGTCTGGCCTGTCCGGTGGGGGTTCGATCCAGGGCACGGCCAACAGCGCGTAAGCCCAATAGGCCACTACGACGATGGCAAAGCTGCCGCCAATATGGATCGTCCGAGGCGTCACCGGTGGATAACCAAGTTCGATCCTGCTGAGAGAATTCCGAAGACGTCGCTCATGTCCTGCTCGCTCAGCCAAATCGAATTGCGATTATCGCGGCTGGTGGTGACCCGCGTATCGTTGGTTCCCCGCATATAGAGACCGCCATTGCCGTGGGCGTCACGCAATTCGAGGTACGGCTTGCCCGCATTCGCCGCGGTGCTTCCCTGGACGATCTTGGGGCGGACCGTCCACATGCCGGAAGCCCGGCTCACGTCGTCGCTCAGGGAAACAGGGAATCGGCCCGCGTAGCGACCGTCGAGCATCAAAGTCATCTCCGAGTGATCGGTGCTGATTTGGGCGCTGAAGGGACCTTTAAGCACCTTCAACTCCTTGCCCGCGGGAAGGGGCTGCTGATCGTTAACGCCATTGATGTGCGCCAGAAGCAAGGCCGGCACCTGGTAATTGTCGGCGATGGAGTCCAGCGTATCGCCGGGGCGTACGCGATAAGGCCTTTCCAATAGATGCTCGCGCGAATAAATTACCCGTGCGGCCATCTGGTCGAGGATATGCGTAATCTCCTTCGCCTGGAACGACGGCAGGTCCGGATTGTCATAAACCTGGCTGAGCTCGAACAGCGCTTCGGCCAGCTTGTTCTCTCCCACCAGGAGCTTGACCCGCTGTAAGGTCGGTTCAAGTTTGAGCGGCGGCGCATGGAGGGTGGATGGCGGCGGAGCGGATGACGGCGTGAGCGAGGCCACTTGCCGGGACGGGTCAAACGGGTCGCGCACGCCCGACGGGTAACTCGAACGCGCGGGCGGGGGAGGCAATGTATCAGCGCTCCGCGGAGGATTCGCAGCAGGCGGCGCTGCAGGCGGTGGGGGCAACGACGTATCGGCGCCCGACGGCACAGCGGGCGGGGGCGGCAGATCGGCGCCCAGCGAGCGACTGGGGTCCGGCGGGGCAGACACGAGAGCACAGCCACCGGCGATATTCGGCGGCGCCATGTTACCCTGTCCCGCTATCACCGGCGGAATGTAGGGCGGGGCTGTTCCGCCGCCCGGATTGCCCGTTATCGGTGGCTGAGGGGGCAGGCTGGGCAAGCTGTTGGATTCCTGGCCCCCACTGACCGGCGACACCGCGGGGCCTTTATCTAGTTGCCCCATATCGATCTTGACTTGGGGCTTGTCGAAGTCGGGGAGCTTTTGCTCCGGTGAGCGGTTCAGCGAGAGATATACCCCGCAGAGCACCGCCAGCAAAAGGCCGAAAAATAGAATGTTTTTGAGCATGTTCATGACCGTCCTCCTTGACGAATCATGGGCGACTTTTGAGAACATCCCCGCCGCGTGCAGGGCGACATCCTATCGCCCGGCAGCAATCAATTTAGCCGGAGATCACCGACTTTGGCGTGGGCATCCTACGCGAAAAGGTGTTGCGACGCCAGGGCAATTTTCAATCAACCACCCGCCACAATATCAAGTAGGTCCGGCTTTCCAGCCTGACTTCCTCCGGTTCGCAGTCAGGCTCGGGCACCATGTACACATGGTCGGCCTGACCTACAGCCGTTTGACATCTTAGCTGGTCGTTGTTTTCAATTTGGCGAGAGAGCAGGTTTCTCTGTGGGCGGATAAGTCCGCCACCAAACCCACTCGTTGCTGGGCCGCGCCGGCGGACCACCCTGCAACGCGGGAACGCCGCCGCGCACCTGGGTCTCCCGCACGGTGAATTCATCGCCCGGCCGCCAGAAGTTGAGCTTCAGAACCTTCGTGCGAATCTCACGAAAAGGTACGCCGCTGCCGTTCTTTCTGTAGGCGGCGTACTTGGCCTGATCGTCGGAAACTCTATAGGCGTTCGTCAGGCCCTCAACATAGACCGAGAACCAAACATTGTTGGGGTCGACGTCTTGCCAGGTGGCAACGCCCCAAACCGTCTCGCCCACGCGCAACTCCTTGAGAGGCATTTTCTCCGAGGTAAGAAACTCGCGATTCTTGTCTTCCCGGGCGCGAATGGCGGGCAGCACGATGGGAATGTACTGCTCGACCATTACCTTGGCCGATCCTTCCACTTCCTTCCGCAACTGGTTGTGAACTTCCAGCGTGAAAACCGGAATGAATCGCACGGGTTTATCCACCTCTTCCAACTTATACAGCCTATAAAGTTTGTCTTCCGGCACCTCCACCGATCGCAGGACCTTTCCCGGGTTGGTTACCTGGTAGACTATGTACCAGATCTGCTTCCGCTGCATGCCGCCCCGACCGGGAATATCGGCCCAAATCATGCGCATGGGCTTGTACTTGATATCCAGCGTCCAGACTTCATGGTGGAAAGGCGCATTCTTCGCAAACTCGAACGAATCATCGACATAGAGCAATTCGGTGATGCCGTGGCGATCGATCGTGTCCGACGCGTCGCGACCGGGAACCACGTCCTGCATGACGCCCGGCACCAGTTTCCGGAAGGGAGAGACGGGGGTAATCCAGGGCGTGGTTCCCGCCGCGCCCGGGGCAGCAGCGGCAGGGGCCGCCGCCGCGCCCGCTGGCCCGGCGGCAGCAGGTCTGGGCGCTGCCGGCGCAACGACCGGTTGGGCCGACGCCCGATCGAGTGCAATGCCTAGCAAGACCAGGATGGCTATCCCGAAGCGAAAGGGGTGATTCATGAGAACGTTCACTTCCTGAAGATATAGTCTGCGGCGACAGAAATGGCACGCTGGAGTCCCGGCTTTAGCCGGTATTTATGCCGGCCAAAGCCGGGACTCCAACGGGCAAATTTCTTCCCGCGCGGGGGTCTAAACGCCTTGCGCGGTGTTGAAATAGGCAAAATTCCAATCTCCAGTATAGTTCGCGGCTTTTTCCGCCGTCAAGTTTCGGTATGCTGGAGGGGAGAGATTCTTTGCCATCCCCCCCTGCATTGATTATACGCCATGAAAATTGGCGCGATCCCCATCGCTAATCAACTTACCCTCGCGCCCATGGAGGAGCATACCAATTTTCCCTTCCGGCTGCTTATGAAACAAGCCGGGGCGAGTCTGGTGGTCAGCGAACGGATCGACGCGGCCGATGTGGCCCGCCGCGACCGCCGCGCCCTCCGTCTGCTTTATACCCAGCCGGCGGAATCGCCCCGCTCCGGCCAGATCAGTGGGGCCGACCCGGACGTGATGGCGGCGGCGGCCCGGGTGGTTGCCGAACTCGGCTTCAACCTGGTCGATCTGAATTTCGAATGTCCGATCCGGCGATTGCTGGCCCGCGGCGAAGGCGGCGCATTGATGGACTCGCCCGAGCGGATCGGGCAGATTATCGCCGCGGCGGTCCGGGCCGTGTCGGTCCCCGTGACCATCAAGATCCGCAGCGGCCCCAGCGCCGACGAGGAAACGGCCGTGGAGATAGCCCAACGGGCCGAAGACGCCGGCGCCGCCGCCGTGAGCGTGCATGCGCGGAGCGTCCAGCAGGCCTATGTTGGCGAGGCGGACTGGAGCGTTTTGGCCCGCGTAAAACGGGCAACCTGCCTGCCGGTCATCGGCGGTGGGGGCATTCGCCAGGCCACCGACGCCGTGCGCATGCTCGCCGAAACGGGTGTCGACGCAGTCTCCATTGGCCGTGGTTGCCTGGGAAATCCCTGGATCTTTCGCCAGGCCAGGGCCTTGCTCAATGGTGGCGGACGCATCCCCGGGCCGACCCTGGCCGAGCGCGGCCGCTTGCTGCTGCAATTGATCGAGGGCGAGTTTCATCTGTACGGGCCACCGCTGGCCCTCAGGCGTCTGCCGCGGATGAGCGGCTATTTTGCCCAGGCGCTGCCTGCTGCGGCCGGATTCCGGGACGAGGTCCGGCAGGTAAAGAACTTGCCCCAATTCCGCCGTTTGGTACGACAGTATTTTGGATAGGTTATGCGTTTGGTAGCGATTGCACCGCCGCGTTGCCTTTGCGCAGCGTCACAGGTTGTCAAAACACCGCATGTTGCCATTTTGCATGCTACGTTTTCTATGGTGGTTTAGAGCGCGTTAGGACCCCGGCCACAAAGTTGATCGATATTGCCGCGCGAATTTCCCCTGCCGGGGACTATGCGTCAGACCACGCCAGGAGGCCGCAAAAGGGGCCATGTGTCGCTCGGGGATGAAACTTTCGCTCAGCATTCTTGCAAGTACGGCAATCTTGCTTGCCGTGACGGGCTGCGCCGACTTTCGCATGCCGCGACTCGATCCCTCGGGCGAACACCTCTTTATCGTTGACCCGCCGCCCGTGACGAGTTGCCCGCCGGGCACTATCCCCGCGCCGGTGGCCGCACCGCCCGCGGTCATACCGCCCGCGGCCGCTCCGCCCGCCGTGGCTCCCGCGGCAGTTCCGTCGCTTGCTGGGCCATCCCCGGCGAGTCTGCCGGTCGTCTCGCCCTATAGCGACGTGGCCGTGACGCTCTCGCCCTTCCGGGTCGTGGAGGCCGTGGGAAGCCAGGTGCCCATGGTGGCCGGGGTCCGCGGTGGCGACAACTATCTCCGTACCAACCGCCGCCTGGAATGGTGGATTATGCCCGGCAGCGTGGGACAATTCACTGCCATCGGCCAAAACAACTTTGCCGATTTCCTGCTCGGTGACTACACGCATCCCCGCATCACTTCCGCCACCTCCGCCGTAGGCAGCACGACCCGCGTGGCCCAGCGGGCCGGCGGCCCGGGTACGAGCGTGAATGTTGTGTCCGGGCAAGGCTGGGTCACGGTCAGTTCGCCAGTCGAAGGTGTCACTCACGTCACGGTTGTCGCCCCCGAGGTAGTCCTGCCCGGCGAGCGGACGAAAACGGCGACCATCTACTGGGTGGATGCCGGATATGGATTTCCCTCTCCAGCCATCGCTCCCGCCGGCAGCAAGCAAGCGCTGACCACGACGGTCTGGCGGCAAACGAATCACAGCCCTCGCCCCGGCTGGATCGTCCGCTATGAAGTTGCCTGCGGTCCTGCGGCCCTGTTTGGCCCAGCGGGCACGCCGTCGATCGAGGTTGCGACCAACGAAGCCGGCCAAGCGCCGGTCGAGATCTTCCAGAAGGACCCCTCACCCGGCACCAACCAGGTGCGGTTACAAGTCTTCCGCCCGGCCGATGCGTGCGGCGAGCGAGCGATGGTCAAAGAAGGAAGCGTGTTGGTCACCTGGACGGCCCCTTCGTTGGGAATTCGCCAGAGTGGCCCCTCCACCGCGGCCTTCGGCGCCACGATTACCTATCGCATCGATGTCAGCAATCCGGGCGATCTGCCCGCCCGCGACGTTGTGGCCAGCGACGAAGTTCCCGAGGGACTGAGTTTCGTTGAGGCCAATCCGGCTGCCGTGGTCGAGGGCCGCCGTTTGCAATGGCGGCTGGGCGATTTGGCCCCACGGCAAGCGCAGAGCATCGAAGCCACTTTTCGCCCCCAGCGCGACGGCCTGATTACCCATTGCGTGGAAGTCACTGCGGCCGGCGGGTTGCGCTCGGGCCACTGCGCGACCACGAATGTGCTGGCCGCCCTGCCCGGCCCCGCCACCGTTCCCGCGCCGGCCACGCCCGTGTCGCCGCCTGTGCTTCCACCATCCGCGCCCGTCCTCAGCGGGCCGCCTGCCGTACCCCCGGCCCCTTCGGGCGCCCCGGTTTTGGACCTCAAGATCACGCCCGAGTCGCAGGCCGTGGTCGGTTCCGATCTGACCTTCGACATTGACGTTGCCAATCGCGGCACGGCGACAGCAAAGGGCGTCGTCATCCTCGACACCTTTGGCGAAGGCTTGGAACACTCGAAGAAAAGCCCGATTAGCGTTAAACTAGGCGATCTGGCCCCGGGACAAGTGCTTCCCACGTTTAGCGTCACCTTCCGCATCACCAAGGCGGGACGCCTTTGTCACCGTATTGAAGTGACAGCCGCCAACGGCGGCCAGGCAATGGCCGATTCGTGTGTTACGGCCGTTCTGCCGGCCGGCGGCACAGGGCCGGCAGTGACCGCACCGCCCGGAACGACGGCCGTTACCCCGCCACCGACAGCCCCGGTGGCCGTGCCGCTGCAAGTCCAGGTTTCCGCTCTGGCGACGTCGATGGTCGGCAAATCGGTTCTCTTTTCAGCCGATATCGCCAATCCCGGCAAGCAACCGGTGGCCAACATTACCGTTGCCTGCCAGACCGATGCCGCGCTCTTTGCAACCGATGGTACGGAAGGGGCCGAGAAGAAAGGCAATGACGTGGTCTGGTCCTTGCCTTCCATTCCGGCCGGCGGGTCCGTCCGCATTCAGGTACGGTGCGATTGCAAGCAGGCGGCGGCCACAGCCTGTTGCCGCTTCACCGCTGCGCCGGCCAATGGCCCTGCGGCCGATGGCCGGGCCTGCCTGGCAATTGCCCCAGCATCGCCTGCCACCGTCACGCCCACGCCGCCCGCCGCAGCCGCCGGGCGGCTGAGCGTGCTGGTCGATAACCGCAACATTGTCACGGCGGGCAAGCCGCAACAGTTCGAAATCCAGGTCACCAACCAGGGCGACCTGGCGGACAGCGACATTGTTGTCACCGCCCAACTCCCGCCCGGCTCGACCGTCGCTGCCGGCACCCGAGGTCCCAGCCCGGACATCACCTTTACGCAGCCGCCCGGCCTGATCCGCTTCAGCCCCGTGGCCGCGTTGCCACCCAAGATGCTGCTCATCTACCGGGTCGTGGTGACGACGTCGGCGGCGGGGCCGATCACTTTGGAGGCCCTGGCTACCAGCCATCAACAGACGCAGGCGGTGGCAGGCAAGAAAACCATCGAGGTCCTGCCCTGAATAGCCTTGCGTGATTCCTGTAGGGAACCACTCCAAACCATTTCGCCCTGAATCTTCGTAGACCGCACTTCCCAAGATTTTCAGACGCGTGTAGAATTGAATTCGTGGTAGTGCGAGGGCGATCCGAGAGGCTGTTCGAAGACCCGGTGTCGTGCGGTGTTGCCAACAGCTTCTAGCAATCCTTTTCAAGATTTTTTGCCGCTTTGAACGATATCCCGGCGTCTCTACTCATCTTTTTTTCCTTCGATCCAAGACCTTTTAGCGAGTAATCCATCCCGTTTCGGGCCTGGACTTTGTGGCGTTTGCGTGCGAATTCGAGCGCGCGCACAGGTACCGTAGCGTTCATCTGTACGCCACACAGGGGCCAGGGCCGACTCCGGCGCATTCGAACGCCGGTCATCGTTCCCTGGCCCCAATTTTTGGATCTTGATGTCCGACTTCGTCCAGCAACGTCACAAACCGCCCGCCGCCTTGCAGCGGCCCCGCGAGTTGCTCTTGGCCTGTCCGCCCATGCGCAGCAACGTCAACCTCTCGCGGATCGTGCGTGCGGCGGCCTGTTGCGGCATTCCCCGCCTGATCTGTTGCGGCAACGCCCGCATCCTGCCGGAGATCTCCCGCGAGACGGGCGACTCGATCCAGATCGAGATCCATCGCACGCTCCCGCCGGTGCTGGTACGGTTGAAGCAGGAGGGCTATCCGCTCATCGGGCTGGAGCAGGCCAGCAATTCGCAATCGATCTTCGAGTTCCAGTTCCCCCGCAAAGTCGTGCTGGTGATCGGCAACGAGCGGTTGGGGATCGAGGATGAAGTCCTGCGGCTCTTGAGCGGCACGATCGAGATACCCGTCTATGGGTTGCCCGCTGCGCACAACGCCGCCACGGCCACAGCGATGGCCTTGTACGAGTATTGCCGACAGTACCCGCAAGGGTGAGAGCGAGGGCTTGCGATACTTGTTGATTTATCGATTCGTAACTGTTTAGCGGAATGGAGGAGCAGACCCCAGCCCGCATGGTGCGGACGATCGGAATAAGCGACACACGGCCGTCTGCGGAATTTTTGAACTCACCCATTCGGGTGCGGCCAACGAGTGCAACACTTTGGCGCAAGAAATGAATTTTGAAACAGGGAGGACTTCGTAGAATCCGCGGCGGCTATAACGACCACCCGGCTCGATATTCGCGGTGCAGCAAGGCATTCGCTTCCGGTTCGTTGACGATCTTGCCGCCGAGCGGATCGTACTCGATCGGCTTGCGCGCCAGGGAAGCCACATGCACCAGTTGCACAATCTCGGCCATGGGGCCGCCGACCTCGAAATTCGAGAAAGGCTTCGGCCCGCCCTTGCAGCCGAGGATCCATTCGGCGTGGTGACCGGGCGAACGGGCGATGGTCGGCGCGGGGCCTTTGAAGTTCTGGAATTTGGCCTTCGGCAACAACTCCAGTCGCGTGTTCCACGGGCACGAGGTGAAGATCGCCCCTTGCGTCCCTTTCACCAGGCAACCCCATTCGGTCATCAAGTGCCCCAGCAGCACGTCCTTGGGCGGCTTAGGTCCGCCGTTGTACCAGGTCAACTTCACCGGCGGCAATGCGCCGCGGGCGGGGAAATCGAACTTGGCGACCAGCCGCCGAGGATACGCCTCAGGATGGATCTCCGAAGCCTCGGCCTCCACACGGATAATGGCCGGCGCAGCGGACTTAACTGCCGGATCGGCTTTCCACAACAGGTCGAGCTTCAGGGCGCGGACGGCCATGTTGATCGTGTGGCAGCCCATGTCGCCGCCGGAGCCGCTGCCAAAGGCCCGCCAATGCCGCCAAGCGCCGGGAACGTAGGCCGGGTGATAGGGACGCTGGGGCGCGGGGCCAAGCCACAGGTCCCAATGCAGTCCTTCCGGCACGGGCGGTTCGTCCTTGGGGCGCTCTTGCGGTCCATCGCCACCGGCCAGCCAAACGTGGGCCTCGCGCATCTCGCCCATCACGCCACCCCAGGCCAACTCCACCCCGCGCCGCAGATCCTCGGTGGCCGAGCCTTGGTTGCCCATCTGCGTGACGACCTTGTGCTCGATGGCCGTCAGACGCATGGCCCGCACTTCATGGACGGTGCGTGCCAAGGGCTTCTCGCAATAGACGTGTTTGCCCAACTTCATGGCCGCCACCGCCACCACGGCGTGCGTGTGGTCCGGCGTGCTGACCACGACCGCATCAATCTGGCGCTGCATTTCGTCGAACATCTTGCGGAAATCGGCATAACGCTTGGCCTTGGGGAACCGCTTGCCGGCCGGGTCGGCCCGCCGCTCGTCGGCATCGCACAAGGCAACGATATTCTCGCCGCCCACCCCGCCAAGGTTCGACTCGCCCTGACCGCAGACACCAATGCTGGCGATATTGAGTTTCTCGTTGGCAAAATAGGCGCCTACCGAGCGGCTGTCCTTGAGGATCACGATTCCGGCGGCCCCGACGATCGAGGTCTTGATGAACTTGCGGCGACCGAAAGCTGTTCGCATCTTCCTGCTCCTACTGGCATTTGGGGGTGGGAATTCCGGGCATTGATACGCAAGCTAGGATAACCGAATCGGCGGCGGAACTCAAGCGGCGCGCATTTGCAGAGCATTCTTGACAGCGATCGGCGGCCGCATTATAGTTTGCGCGGGAGGAAATGAGCCGTTGGAGTCCCGCCTTTAGGCGGTTGTTCCGGGAGGATTCCGGCTAAAGCCGGGACTCCAACGACAACACAGCGCCTCGTCAATCTTCCGGACGCTATTATTACGCCGGCATGGAAGATCCTCAAACCAACCCGAAGCGTAAGCGAGGATTCCTCGCTTACGCTTCGGGTTACTGCTGATCAAGTGTGTTGCCGGAGTAATATCTCCAAAGCCGCAATCACTCAACTCAAAGAAAACTGCATGAACTCTCCTGTCGCCTTCACACGCTATGTCTCATTCTCGTGGTTTTCCATGATAAGTCTCGTTCTCTTGGGCGTTCATGGCGCGAGAGGAGAAGACAATTCCACCGCTTCAGCCAACGAGCCTGCGATTGTCAATCTTACGGATTTGCCGATTCTCCCCGACGCCAAGGAAGGAGAAGGAAAAGTTGCTCCGGACAAGGAAAAAGATGCCTGGCTTTGGGTGAATCGCATTCCATCCTGGTTAAACCGCAAAGAGGTCAGGTTGGGCGACAAGATTTGTAAGACGTGGCTGCTTGTGGTCCACGGGAGTCTATCTTGGAACTATGCACTGCATGGCCAGTATTGCAGCTTAGTCACCGACCTTGGGCAATATGACGGGACAAAAGCCCACGTGCAAGTTTTTGGGGATGAAAAACAACTTTACGATAGTGGCTACCTTCCCCAAGTCAACCGTCCGATCACGGCGATTGTTGACCTGCGCGGCGTCAAGACCTTGAAGATTTCCGTGGCAGACGTGGAGGACGGCATACCCTGGAATGACAAGGTCTTTTTTGGGAATCCCGTTCTCATCAAGCGTCCTTTGCTCACGGCGGTAGGTACTACTGTCACTGCCGTCACGGCGGCTAGTACTGCCGGTCGTTCGGGTTCCACGCCTCCGACGGCCAGGATCATAGCATCTCCAACTCGCGGACCGAGTCCTCTGGAGGTCAAGTTTACCGGCGATCGATCCAAAGCTCCTGCCGGACAGGTCGGAAGGTATACTTGGACATTTGGCGATGGCGAAACCGAAACGTTGGCGCCTAATCCCAGCCACAAATATACCCGCCCGGGCATCTACGAAGTTGTTCTGCAAGTAGAAGACGATAAGGGCGGTGGGAGTGTAACTCGAGAATCGATCACGGTTCTTCCGGGTGAACGTCAGCCTCCCATAGCGCTCGCCCGGGCAACCCCACGGGCAGTCCGCTGCAAGGCAGAAGTGAAGTTCGACGCATCCGAATCATCCAGCCCGGACGGGACGCCCATAACTTTCCACTGGGACTTCGGAGATGGCCAAAAAGGTGAAGGGAAGAACGTCAGCCATGCCTTCCAGTCGCCCGCGCGTTACCAAGTGGTCCTGACCGTCGGCACTTCGCGCAAGCAAGAGACGAGCACAGTCATTTCCGTAAAGGTTGACGGCAATCCTCCCTCCCCCGTCTTTCCCCTGCGGAAAGGCGCCCGGGTCTTGATCATCGGCAATAGCCTGGTGGGCTTCAGTGGCCCGCTGGATGAGTGGCTGATGTTCTTGGACAAAATATCGCCCCGCCCCTTAGGACTCCAAACCGCGTCACGAGGCAAAGGCCTGGGGAAACTCGTGGAATACGCCACGTGGCGCAAACTTGCGGTCCACGAAAAAATCAACGAAGGCTGGGATGTGGTGATCATCCAACCCTGGATTGACGCCATCGACGACAAAGTCTCCGACGCAGACTTGCTGAAAGATGCCAAGACGCTCGTGGATTGGATCAAGGAAAGCGGCGCGTATCCGGTCTTCTACGAGCCGCAACTCGGATGGCGGGATATGGAAAGCAATCAGGCGAAAGGACATCGGCGGATCCGACATCTGGCCGACGCGCTTGATACGGGTTTCATTCCGGCCGGCCAGGCCTGGCTCAAGGTTGCAAAAGACTATCCCGCAAAGAAAGACGCGCATGGCGATCCTACGCTGGGTGACTCGCCCGCCTTCTTGCATCCGTACATGTATAGCGACTTTGGGCACCAGTCCTTCAACGGCTCCCTGTTCAATTCGCTCATGATCTGGAAATACCTGACAGGCCAATCGCCAACCACGGTAAGAGTGACTGCCGACACCCCGAATTTGAACAAGGAGGCCAAGGAGAGAATCATCTGGGACCGCGTTCCTTATCTGCAAAAGATTGCGGAGGAAGCCATCACCCCGGCGTCTGGAAAAGTGCGTTAACCCAACGGGTTAGCTTGCTTCGACAATGGTTGTGGCGGCGAGTTTCCCGAGGCTGGGGCGGGAAAGTGGCGGTTTAGGTAAGGTCAAAGCACGTATGGGGACGTTGCGACGTTCGGCCACAAATCCTTGAAGTCTTCAAGATCTGCCGCCTGGACCATGTGTTTGATATCGTGATCCCGTTCCTCGGTTGACCGCGAACTCCCTACACGTTGGGCGTGAACTGGCCCAGATCGTAGATGCCCAACTTCTTTTCGAAATCCGCCACTCGCGCCACGATGTCCTCGAAGCCGTGCGCGCCGAACAACTGGTGCTCCTTGTCCTCGAAACGGTCGCCCATCTCGTCAAACTCCTTGGCCGTCATGAGGCTGCGAATGGCGGGAAACAACACAGTGTCCTCACGCGATTCGTGGGGCCGGTACATGCGGATGAACTGCTCGAGGGAGTGGCAGAGCTGCTTGCTGCCCTGGGCATCCTTGACGGCTGCCGGCGTTGCCAACCGTATGGTCTCGTCGGTCAAGCGGCGGCCTGCCTGATGCTGTTCCCTCAGAACTTTCACCAGTTCGACGAGCTTGCCCGCCTTCTCGAAACGGGGGAAAAGCTGGTCCTCTTCCAGTTTCTCGTGATAATCCTCGATGAAGGTGCGGATGATCTTGGCCGCCTCGGCCACAACGGCAGGCTGCGGGTCTCGCTTGCCGTGAAGCCGGCGCAGCGACTCCTCGTAAATCAGCAGGATGCGGCTGAGCACGCCGTGCTCGCGCATCAGGTCTTCCGGCGGGGCAATGTCCATCTCCGGCGAGGGCTGCACCCCGCTCTTGGCGGGGGCGGCCGCGTCGCCTCCTTGCGCACTGCCGACAAACCCGGCAACGGCAAACCCACTGCCCGCGGCGGTTCCCGCCAGGAGAAATTGGCGTCGCGAATGCTGCGATTGGCTGTTCATGTCCCTGCTCCTTTCTTGAGTGGCTCATGGAAAAGTGTCGCCGGCCCACGCCGCGACGTTCTTTTTAGACTTTACATCGTAGCGCCGCAGTGTGGAAAGTCAACTCGAAGGTACTCGGCACACGCCGTGTGCCGAGTACATTCGATTCGCCACGGCCTTTGCGTTCGGAAGAAATGAGCGGCGTGGCTGGGGCAAGTCGCGATTCCCAAACGAACCGATTCCTGGCAGCTAGTTGTTTACCTGCACGGAGGTCTGTGTTAAACTAGGGGAAGCGTTGGTTTCCTGTTGGGCAACTGAGGACCGACCGGAAAATAACTTCCCCGTTTTGGCTGGGGCGCCGCCCAGCCACCCTCAAATCGGGAAGTTATTTCTCGGTCGGTCCTGAGCGGAAATCCAACTTATCGTGCAGAGGTAAGCATGCGTCCCTGGAAACTTGCGGAAATCAACTACGGCATTGTCAAAGGGCAATGTTATGAGGTCGCGGTCCTGCCCCTGGGGGCCACGGAGCCGCACAACCTGCACTTGCCCTATGGGACCGACATCTTCGAGGCCGACCTGGTGGGCGAGAAGATCTGCGAGGCCGCTTGGAACCGCGGAGCGAAGGTCGTGTTGCTGCCGACGGTCCCCTATGGCACGCAGACCAACCAGATGCGGTTTCCCTTGACGATGAACCTCAATCCGGCCACGCTGGCCGTCGTGCTGGGCGACCTGGTCGAGTCGCTCGCTCGGCACGGCATTCACAAGATCGTGCTGCTGAACAGCCACGGCGGCAACGACCTCAAGCCCGTGTTGCGGGAGCTCTACGAGCAGACGCCGGCCAAGCTGTTCCTCTGCAACTGGTACGCGACCTTCAAAGACCTTTACAGCGACATCTTCTCCGCGCCCGACGATCATGCCGGCGAGATGGAGACCTCGCTCATGCTGGCCTATCATGCCGAACTCGTGGCGCGGAACGCCGACGGCACCCTGGCGGCCGACGACGGCCGACCCGCGGCCTCGCGATTCGACGCCATCAATCGCGGCTGGGTTTCGATTACCCGGCCCTGGCACCTCTTGACCACCAACACCGGTTGCGGCAATCCGCACGCGGCGACGGCCGACAAGGGCCGGCGGTTGATGGAGGTCCTGGTCGAGCGGCTGGGCGGATTCCTCGCCGAGTTGTCGGCCTCGCCGCTGGACGAGCGGTTCCCGTACTAAATGACCTATCGCGATTCGGGGAGGCTAGTTCGTGGCCGTGCTTTCGTGAACCAACTCTAGGGAATTATCCCGATGTCGGAAACAAATCCTAATAGCGAATCGTCGACTCGGCCGGCAGCCGCCCCGGAACCGCGGGAACTCGATCTACTGCCCGTGATGGAAGGCACACTGGCCCAACCGTTGCTGGAAGGGATGCCGCTGGGTCCAACGCTTACGGATGCCGTGGTCATTGAACTGCTCAATAGCCGCGCCGCTTCGAGCGTGACGCAGCGTTGGAAAGACCGGCTGAGGTGGCTGCGCATGCGGATTCGGGCAACGGTCAAGCACGGTGGACTGCGCGAGTTCCCACCCAATCGCGTTCTCGTAACTTGGCGAAACAGCACGCCGCGAATAAACGAGCTGGTCATGCCCGTTATCGAGGCATTAGAACCGCAACGCTGCATCGTGATCTATCAGAACGCGGACGTCTTGGCGAAGTTGCCGGCGGGTGCGTACGCGACCTCGTGGCAGGATTCCGTGCCGCATGACCCGTCCAAATGGGCAGTCGCCTACCGTCGCTGTTGGCCCCGCTGGAGGGCAGGACTTAAGCGGTTCTGTCGCGATGCCGCTGCACCGCGGGGAACCTATGAGCGTTTTTCCGTCCATTTGATGCACGCCAGCATGTTGCTCCTTGGTTGTCTGGAGTTTCTGACGCGATGTCGGCCGACGGCCATTGTCACCGAACACGATCGCAGTTCGCTATGGTCGTGTTTGATTCTCGCGGCCCGGCAGTTGCAAATTCCTACGTTTGGCCTATTGCACGGTGTTTTAGCTCCCTTGCCAAGGGCGTTTCGCTACTCTCTGGCCGACTTTCAACTTTGCTGGGGTGAATCTCATCGACAAAATTTCCTCCAAGCAGGTGAAGATCCGGCAAGACTAATCCTGGCCGGATGCCCCCGTTTGTCGCGAGAGATCGTGCCGGAGCCTACAGCAATCCGCACACGGTTGGGGTTCGATCCCCACCGCCCGGTTGTCATGCTAGGTACGTCGCCGATCCGTCAGGCCGAGTGTTTACAAATCAGTGAAGTCTTTTGCGCGGGCATGGAGTTGCTGGGCAATGTGACGGGCATAGTCCGTCTGCATCCGTCGGAAAAACTGGAAACCTATGCGGAAACAATCCGCCGACACCCAAGCATCCATTTCCTTGATAATCGCCAGATAACATTGGACGAAGCCATGGCGGCTGCGGACGTGGTGGCCGTGCAGAACAGCGGGCTGGGGAGCGACGCCTTGGTGAAACGCCGCCTGGCGGTCGTAATCGACATACCACCTTCGCCCTTGGGGCACGGGTTGGAACTGGTCCAAGAGGCCGGGTGTCCGCGCGTGGTCACGCCGCAAGAGTTCGCTGCGACCGTCGCTCCGATGCTATTCGATGCAGAGCTGCGCCGCCAGCGGCAAGTGGCCGCCGAGCGTTATGTTGCAAACTTCTGTGCCTTCTTTGGTCGCGATTCCGCCCGCAGGATTGCCGAGGCGGTCAATGAGGTAATCGCTAGCGGTACGGTCAGTTCGAGCCGTAGCTTGCCGTAACCATTCCAATGAGCCCGTTGCCTGAGAGCGTTCGGAAGAAATGAACGAGGTGGCTTTGGCGCCGCTGGACGAGCGGTTCCCGCATTAGCTGCCGTCGCTCAGGCGTCCGCCACCTCGATTTCCAAGGCCGCCACTACGCGTTCGGCCAACAGTTCGGCAGCGCGCGCGGTATCGGCCGTCACGAGTACGTCGCCAATACGATCCGGGCCGGTACGGAAGGCGCGCACCAGGGCGCCTTCCGGGTAGTCGAACGAGATGCGCTGTACGCCCGGCAGGGATCGCATGGACTCCGGCACGCGCTGCCGCAACAGCCGCCCGGTACGGGGTGCGCGGATAATCAAGATCGCCGCGGCCGGGCCGGCGGCGAGGGCCGTATCCGGCGGCAGACCCAACGCCTGCTGCAGCGCGACGGCGTAGAGGTCGACGCCGTAATGGAGTTTCACGACCTCGGGAAGCCCCGTGGCGCCGGCGCGCGCGGCAATCTCGAATACGCGAACTCCCTCCCGCGTCCAAATGAGATCGGCGTTGCAAACGCCGTCGGCGATGCCTAAGGCCCGTACGGCGGACTTGCAAACTTCGGTCGCCTCTTCCACAACGCCGGTCGGCAGCAGCGTCGGACAGGAGTGTCCGATCGGCACGGCAACGGGCGGCGGCGTGACGACGTCGTTATGGCAAAGGCAGTGGACGATCGTGCCATCGACCACGACGAGCTGCGCGCCGAACTCGTTGCCGGAAAGGTATTGCTCCACGAGTATTTCACCGTGGCGGGCATGTTCGATCGCGCAGATTACGGCGGCATGCAGCCGCGCGGGCGAGTCCACTACCGTGACACCGCGCGACCCGGAACTGTCGGGCGTCTTGACGACGGCGGGATATCCGAGTTCTGCCGCCGCTTCTTCGGCCTGCTGTGCGGTCCGTACGCGCCGGTAACGCGCCGCCGGCACGCCGCAGGCGGCAAAGCGATCTTGCATGGCAGTCTTGCTGGAGGCGAGGCGCGCCGTGGCCGCGGTAATTCCCGGCAAACCCAAAGTATCGCACAAGCAGCCGATGGCGGGAACCGCCACATCCGTGCCGGTCGTCAACACGGCGTCCAAGTGCGTTTGCCGTGCTCGCGTGGCAAGAGATTCTACGTCAGTCGTATCGACGACCCAGGCCTCGTCCGCCAGGCCCATGCCCGGATCGGTTTCCCGGTAGGAAGCCACCAGCACGCGGCACGCCGCGGCACGCGCGGCGCGGATAAGGGGCAGTTGGTAGACCCCTGCGCCGAGGATCAATACGGTTTTCATGCAAGCGCTTTCTTCGCCGCCGCGAGGGACTCGGCATCCTCGGGCGCGAGTGTCTTGATGAGGACTGCCGGCACGCCGCCTACCACGCCGTAGTCCGGCACGTCCTTGGTGACTACGCTGCCGGCGGCAATTAGACATCCCTTGCCGATGGTGACGTCGGAGACAATCACTGCATGCGCACACAGCCACGTGCCGCGGCCAATGTGAATCCGGCCGAACTGGTACGGGCCGAAACGGAAGGAGTCGTTGTGCATCGTGTGATTGCCGGCAACGACCGTCACGAACGGGCCGATTATCACCTCGTCCTCCAACACGATTTCGCCGCCGCCGAAATAACAGTTGTAGCCGATATAAACGTTATCGCCCACCGTCAAATTCCGGGGGGTGTAGATATTGACGTTGGAACTGACTTTGAGGTTCTTTCCGCAACTCTTCAGCGCCATGCTCGCAAGCTTGCCTCGCCACGACAGAGCCCTGCCGAACCCCGGCAAGACATTAAGCATGTTGTTGACCAGCGCGTAAAGCGAGCGATTAAGCTTCATGACATCGATTTCTGCAGACCTAAGGTATTCAATTATAGCTGATTCTCACGTGAGGTCCGTGTTGGGCACGGCCGACGATCGCTATTGTCACTAATTCTTGACATGCGAACGAGGGTCTATTATAGTGAATATTGTCTTATCGCGCTGAGCCAAAAGCGTCGTTGAACACTCGATGACACAGATGCATCCTGGCTTGCGGGCTTTTCGCAGACGGCTGCGTTCAACGCGCCGAGAGCGGATCGATGCCTTTTGGCGCGGGGATTGCCGCCAAGCGCCAGGGGATACCGCATTTGTCCAACGGGCACGCATGCATTTCCTAGCCGTTTCTCAGAGACCAGAACTGTCGATCGTAATCCCCGTCTATCGGTCCAAGGATTCTCTGCCCGTGCTGCTGGAACAGTTGGCCGGGGAGATGAAAAAACTTGGACGTTCCTACGAGGTCGTCCTGGTGGACGATGCGTCGCCGGACAATACATGGGAATCGGTCCGCCAACTCGCTTCCGGCGATTCGCGCATCACGGCCGTGCAGTTGATGCGCAACTGCGGACAGGCGATTGCGACGCTCTGCGGATTGAGCCATGCTCGTGGACGGATCGTCGTCACCATGGACGACGACCTGCAGCATCGACCGGACCAGTTGCCGAAATTGTTGGCTGTCTTGGAATCGGACCCCGGGCTCGACTGCGTTTTCGGCTGCTTTCCCGAGAAGCGCCATACGTGGTATCGCAACATCGGTTCGCACGTCATTCACTGGGTGAACTCGCGGGCGTTTGCGATTCCAGCGGGCGTACGGTCATCGAGTTTCCGTGCGCTGCGTCGTCCGCTGGTGACGGCCATGTTAGCGCACCAGACGAGGAACGTGGCCATGGCGGCCGTCCTTTACAGTAGTACGATGCGCGTTGCCTGCGTACAGGTGGAACACGCAGCCAGGCAAAACGGAACATCCAACTACACGCTGGCCCGGCAACTGCGCATGGCGTTGGACAACCTGTGCAACGTCACCATGATGCCTTTGCGCGCGGTTTCGATTTTGGGCACGTGTGTTTTCGTATTGAGCATGGGCCTTTCGTGCTTTTACCTGGCCCGCTACATGGTGGGGCAGATCGGCGTTCCCGGCTGGACGACAGTGGTCCTTCTGCAGTCGTCCTTCGCCGGGCTTATCCTGCTGTCGGTAGGAATCATCGGCGAGTATATGATTCGGATTCTGCGGGAGGTGCGGGGCGCACCGCGTTTTGTCGAAAGAGATATCGTCGGTGTTTCGCCGCACAATGACAACGGCGAACTTTCCGCAGCCGAAAAAACCGGCGAACCCTCCGGTTCCAACAGTAGGCGATGAGATCGACGACTGCACGGCGGGAGGACCCTACCGACATGCCCTTGCGCAATTCGGACATGGCCTCCGCAAGGCGGGAAGAACCGGCGCGAAACGGGATGTAGCCAGGGCCGTTGAGGGACTACCATGGATTTCAGGTTTCGCGACTACCTGCTGTCACCGCTCAAATTGCTGGCGCTGCACCGCTGGATGCGCCAGACGCCGGCCTGGAGCGTGCCGCGGATGAACGAGTGGATTGTCGGACGGTTGCGGGAACTGGCGCGGCGCGCAGCGGAGCGGGTCCCCTATTACCGGCGCGAATTTCGCCGGCTCGACTTCAATCCCGATCGGTTGAACGACTTCGAGTATTGGCGGAAACTGCCCTTGCTGGATAAGGACTCGGTGCGGGCGAACTACGACGATCTTCAAGCCGCCGACGCGGGGACGCTGGGCGCGGTGCCCTGCACGACGTCGGGGTCGACTGGGACTGCGATGCGGTTTCTCTTGGACCGCGACGTGAACATGGCAGCCTTCGCGCTGTTTTGGCGTGTCTGGTCGCAGTGCCCCTCTTGGCGCATCGGCAAGCGGCAGGCCAGCCTCTCGGGATATGCCGCGGGAAAGTGGCAGTACCAGTGGAAGGCCCGTGTTCTCGCCCTGTCCTCCTTTCACTTGAGCCGGGAGACGGTCGCGGAATTCGCGGCCTTGATCGAGCGCTACCGGCCGTCCTTCCTGCGCGGCTACCCTTCTTCTCTTTACCTGTTTGCACGCCTGCTGGAGGAAGCAAACTTGCCCCTGAGATTTCCCGTGGTGTTCAGCGGCGCCGAGTCTCTCCTCCCCTTTCAGCGCGAGTGCATCGAGCGGGTTTTCGCTTGCCGCCTGGTCGATCATTATTCTCACTGGGAACGATGCGGTTCGATTTGCCAGTGCGCTCACGGCAGATACCACGCGGAAAACGACTACGGATTCCACGAGATCGTCGATGTCGACGGCGCGCCGGCGAAACCGGGCGAAATCGGACGGCTCGTGGCGACCAGCCTGCACAATCGGGCCATGCCGCTGTTCCGCTATGACACCCGCGACCTTGCCGCCTGGTCCACGGAGGTTGACTGCCCTTGTGGCAGCCGGTTCCCGATCATCGAGAGAATCGTGGGGCGGATCGAGGACGTGGTTCTGACACCGGAAGGGAAGTTGGTCGGCAGGTTGGACGCCGCCTTGAAATTCAGCCCGCATATCCGCCTGGCGCAAATCGTGCAGGAATCCATCGACTGCTTGCGAGCGCTCCTGGTGTGCGACCCGGGGTATAATGAGGAGGAAGATGAACTGCCACTGTTGCGGGAGTTGCGGGCGCGGTTAGGACCTTCCATCGACATCCGCCTCGAAAAGGTTGACGATCTTCCCAGGACGCCCTTGGGGAAGTTGCGGTTCGTAGTGTCGAAGATCGACCCCCGACGGAAGTTGGGACACCCTTGATTCGCTCGCCTCGAGGCGGTTGCCGGCCGGGCACGGGCAAACGGCCGGAAACGAGCGCGCCGCTGGGCCCTTGTGGAATGATCCATCATGAATACCGACGTAGCCGTGCGAATACACGCGGGCGCAGCGTATCCGACCGTGCCGCCTTTTGATCCGACGACCGACCATCCCGACGCTCCCTTTGGGTTCCGGGCCGAGGGACCTTGCAACGCCGTTTACGACCTGGTACGGAGCGCTTTGGTCGACCTGCGGTTGGATGGGGAAAACCTGGGCTCGGCGGATTGGTCGCCGCTGCGTGGAATCGCGTGCCCCGGTCAAACGGTGTTGATCAAGCCCAATCTCGTCAAAGACGTTTCCCGGCAGGACGCGGTGACGACGCACGCCAGTGTCGTACGCCCGTTGGTCGACTATTGCTGGAAGGCCATGCAGGGTCGCGGCAGAATTATCATCGCCGACGCTCCCCAGGCCGAGACGGACTTCGACACGGTTGTAGACCGCAACGGCCTGCGGGCGATGGTGGGAATCCTTCGGCAACGCGGCGTTCAGGTGGGCCTCGAGGACCTTCGGGCGTTGCGCGTCATCCTCCGCAACGGCGTATGGGTCGGCGAACAGGAAGTGCCTGCTCGCAGGGCCGAATCGGCCGTCGTCGACCTGGGACCCGCGAGCATGTTCTCCACGCAAGGCTGCAACGCCGAACTCTTGTATGGCGGCGGTTATGGTCGCAAGGCGACCGTGGCGCACCATAGCGGCGGGCGGCACGAATACTGCGTCTCGCGCAGCGTGCTTGCGGCGGACCTCGTCATCTCCGTTCCCAAGCTGAAAACACACAAGAAGGCGGGCGTCACCTGCTGCCTCAAGAACCTGGTGGGCATCAATGTCGATAAGAACTACCTGCCGCATTTTTCGATAGGTCCCGAGAACCAAGGAGGCGACGAGTTCCCTGGCCTTTCTCGCTGGCGCTCCGCCCTCGTCGCCGCAACGCGACAAGTGCATGACTTGCTGCTCGACCGCCACTGGAGAACGACCGGCAAATGGGTTTCGGCTATCCTCGGTGCAGCCGGCGTAGTGCTCAAGCCCAAAAGCAAAGACTCGTGCGGCGGAAATGACGCCGACGTGGCCGGAGCAACCTACCGGCTCTTGTCGGGTGTGAATTGCCGGCAAGGCGCTTGGCAAGGGAACGAGACCATCTGGAAAATGATCTTGGATCTGAACCGATTGTTCTTCTTCGCTCGGTCGGATGGAACCGTCGCCGATTCGGTCCAACGCCGTATGTTCTTCCTGGTGGACGGTATTATCTGCGGCGAAGGCGACGGTCCTATGAATCCTACCGCCGTTTCCGCAGGGATTGTGGCCGCCGGCCAGAACCCGTTTCTTGTGGATTTCGCCTTGCTGCGGTTGGCTGGAATTGATCCCACCAAGGTTCCTCTTTACCGGGAAGCATTAAGGACGGAAAACGCCTGGTTGAATACCGGTCGGGAGCCTTCAGTCTCTCTTAACGGGGCGCCCGTACATCCCTTGGCGAAAAACGCCGTATTGCACTTGCGGCCACCAGCGAACTGGGACTTTTCGTAAGGTTTGGCACTGGTTTATTTATCGTTATACCTGTGCAAAATGTTTGACATGCCGACGCTCTAGGGACATAATCGATGAAATAAGTTCCGCTGGACGAACGACAACGTTGACCGACTCCTCAATGGCCCCTGTTTCACGACCACTGGTGGTATGCGCTCGTATCTTGCTGGGGGCCAACTTCTTTCGCTGGCCATCCCGCTTTTTGCTGGCGACAGTATTATTAGTTAGCGGCAGTCTCGCGCTGACAGCTCAAGCACAGGTGTCCTATAACTTGACGGAAGACGTAAGCCTGTACGGACACTTGGATCAGCATTCCACGAGCCCCTATTGGGGCGGCGCTACTCCTGGCAACATGTGCGGGCCGACGAGTGCCACGAATTCGTTGGTTTACCTTCAGAATGAGTACCCAAGCATTTACGGCCAAGCATTAGTGCCCGGCTGTTACGTCAATGGCCAGCCCAGTCAGGCCGCGATGATTTCAACGGCTGACCTCATCGCCGGCCCGAACTATATGGCATGCACTGGCGAGGGGGTTACGCCCATGACATATATTGCCGGCCAAACCAACTATATCGAAGCCTACATACCTAACACGACCGTCTACAGTTCCCAAGTTAACTGGTATGGCAACGGGTACGGACAAGCTGGAGTTGTAACTCCCACGTGGCAATCCATCTACGATGGCCTCCTCACGGACTCCGCGGTCAACATCAGTATTTGGGGCGGTGACAACCATTGTCTGTCGGTGACCGGTTTTCATTGGACCGACTACCAACAGGACGGCATCATCGATGCCAGCGATAATGCAACGATCGACGTCGTCGACCCTTACACGGGCCTGAATGAGACTTTTAGCATCTGGCAAGACTCGGCCAACGGAATGCTCCACATGGCGGATGTGTTGTCTCCCGATTCCCAAATCATGTCGGTAATGGTTACTACTCCCGCCCAGTGGAACGGCCAGGGCAGCGCCAACTGGTCGTCGACGTCCAGTTGGCTCGGTTCCGTGCCCAACGGCCCCGGAGCAATGGCCAACTTCTTGAACTTTGCGACCGGCGCTACGACGGTCACTCTGGACAGTTCGCAAACGGTGGGCGCGCTGAACTTCGACAGCCCCTACGGCTACTCGCTCGTGGCCGCGGGTTCCAGCACGCTGACCCTCTCCCAACCCGGCGGGGCGGCGACGATCACCGTCACCAACGTCTTCGGCAACGGCGCCCACACGATCGCCGCGCCGCTGGTATTGGCCAGTCCACTGGTCGTCACGCAGAACTCCTCCAGCCCTTTGACGATCACCGGTCCCATCAGCGACGGCGGCAACGGATATAGCCTGACCATGAACGGTCCCGGCAGCTTGATTCTCGGCGGCAGCAACACCTACTCGGGCGGCACGATCATCAACGGCGGAATGCTGACGCTGGACTTCAGCCTCAGCGGCGCTCCGGCAAGCAATATCCTCCCCAGCGGCGGTCCGCTCACCGTGGGCGGCGGCAGCCTGACCGTCGTCGGCAATCCTGGCAGCGCCGCAGTCCAGACCATCGGCGCGCTGACTTTCAACGGCGGCACCAGCGCCATCGCACTGAACGCCAACGGCGCAACCAGCCTAGCCTTGGTCGCTACGGGCGCGTTTACGGTAAACGGCGCGGCGACCATTACCGCCGGCGCGAATACATCGCTCTCCATCGGCAATACGTGGATCCAGGGCAGTGGCGGTTCGCTGCTGATCAACCTGGCCGGCGGCGCACTGACTTCAAACCCCACATGTACCGTCAACGGCTTGATCGGCGCATGGGTTACGGTGAACGACGCCAACGGTCTCGGCCTGGGCGTGGTCAGTGGCGGAAACGTCGTAAGCAGCGCCGGCGGCCCTGTCTTGCCCCCTACCGGCGCCGACATCGCGACGAACTACACGCTCGGCGGTGGTACCAGCAGCCAGACGGTCACGGCAAGCCAAACGGCCAACTCGTTGACGATTACCCCGGCAGCGACTGGTCAGATCCTGACGATCAATTCCGGCCAGACGCTTGGCCTGACTGCCAATGCGATCTTCTTTAACGGCGGCAACTACCCGTACACCGTCAACGGACCCGGCCAACTGGGTGGCAGCGACTCGCCACTGACGTTGTATGCGACAGGCGGAAACGCCTTGACCCTTGGCGCGCCCCTCGGCGGCGGTTCCGGAAGCCTCACGATCCTTGGCTCGGGCACCGTGATCTTGACGGCCGCCAATTCCTACAGCGGCCCGACAACGTGCTTCGCGGGTGCGACCCTGCAGTTGGGCGACGGCATCGCTGCGAACGGGTCGGTGGCGGGCGACCTTGTAGCCAACGGCAGTCTGGTTTTCGCCAACCCAGCGGCACAAACCTACTCCGGCACGATCAGCGGCGCCGGCAGCATGACCATGTCCGGTCCGGGCCTGCTGACGCTTGGCGGGTCGAACACGTGCCTCGGTGGGACCTATCTTGGCGGCGGAACGCTGCAATTGGGTAATGTGGGCGCACTGGGTAGCGGCCCCGGCGGACTGACGATCGGCGCGGGCGTTTTCGACTTGGCCGGTTATAGTCCGACACTCCCGTCCCTGGCGGGTTCCGGGGGCACGGTCGTCAATAGCGGAACGGTCGCAGCCGTGCTGACCGTGGCCCAATCGACCGCGACCGTTTTTTCGGGCACGTTGCAGGACGGTCCGGGCGGCACGCTCGCGCTGGTGAAAGCGGGCGGCGGCATGCTGACGCTTGCCGGCGCCAATACTTTCAGCGGCGGCACGACGATCGCCGGCGGCACGCTGCAAGTGGTCGACGGCGGCGTCCTGCCAGGCAATGTGTTGAACAACGCTTGCCTGCTGTTCAGCCTGTCCGGCGCCTCGATGTTTGCCGGCAACGCGAGCGGCGCCGGTGGGCTGATCCAGTCGGGCAGCGGGACGCTCGTGGTCAGCGGGTCGAACACGTATGGCGGCGGCACCTTCATCCAAGGTGGCGTCGTGGCCCTGGGATCGCCGAACAGCTTGCCGACAGCCGGTGTCGTGACGCTAGGCAGCGCCGACACGAACGGGACCTTGGACTTGGCCGGTTTCGACCAGCAAATCGGCGGCTTGGCCTTAGGCAGCGGCGCCAACAGCGCCGCCCAGATCGTCGGCAACAGCAGCACGGTCCAATGTTCGACGCTCACGTTCGGCTCGGGGACATCCACCTTCGCGGGCATCATTCAGGACTCGCTCGGCAACGGCAACCAAAAAGTCGGCCTGGTCGTTTCCGGCGGTCAGTTGACGCTGACCGGCAGGAGTACCTACAGCGGCCCTACGACGATCACCGGCGGCACCCTCAATGCCGCGACGTGGTACGTGCTCCCGCCGCAATCGCCCATTTCGATCGACGGCGGGCAACTCATCGCCGCGGGCGTTATTCAGAATGTCGGGCCACTGACCGTCGGCTCGGGAGGCGCCCTGGATCTCAACCTCGGCACCATTATCAGTTGCAACGGTCCGGCCAATCTAAACGGTTCGCTCAACCTTTTCGGCAGCACCAGCGGTACGCAGGAACTGATAGGCTGCGCCTCCTTGGCGGGCAGTTTCTCCAACGTGAGCGGCGTGCCCTACGGCTACGCGATCGCGTACAATCCAAACGAGGTCGACTTGGCCTATGCCGCCAACGATTCGGTCCTGAGCGTCTCGACGTCTTCGGTGTCGCTGGGCCGCGTGATGTTCAATAATATTCCCGCGGCGAGCGTCACGATCACTAACGGCGGCACGCTTCCGACCGGCGCAAGCGTCTCGGCCAGCAGCGGGGTAACAGTCTTGCCCGGCAACTTCGACCCTGGCTCGATTTCCGCCTCGGGATCCGCCGGTATCGTGCTTGGCTTGGCGGCCAGCGCCACGGGTTCTTACAGCGGCACGGTCCAGGTGCTGAACAGCGGCGATGGCGGGTTTGGCGGCGGGCCCAGCAGCGCCGGCCCCGGTCTGGGTAGCGCGCAGAGTCCCATCATCATCAACGTAAGCGGTACCCTGGTCGCTCCCCGCGTGGTGACCGCCTCGGCGGTGGATCTCGGCCGCTTCATGGCCAACCAGACTGTCGGCAGCACGAGTACGCTCTCCACCAGCGGCGACGATAGCTCGTATACCCGCGTGACGGTCAACGGCACGCTCTTCAATTCGGCCACAAGCAGCAGCAGCTATAATCTCTCGCTCAGCGGCTTGGCTCCAGGCCCGGTGAACGGCTCGGTAACGCTTCCTGTCGTCGGGGAGGGACTTCCCGGCGAGGGCACCTATGCGGGCGTGATCGTCAGTTACAGCGGTGAATCGCTACTGGATCGCATCGTGACGTCGACATCCGTCAATTTCGGCCTCGTGCATGTCGGTCAATTGATCGGTCAGCCGATTACGCTCTCGACTACCGGACTGGACGATCAATACACGCGCGTGAGCGTCAACAATGCCGGTCCCGACGGCAACGGCTTTGCCGTTATCGGCGGCACGAACCCCCTTTTCAACGGCCCCGCGGTAACCGATAGCCGCACCCTCTCCGGCACGCCCACCGTCGCAGGCTTTATCAACGGTACGATTCTTCTGGCGACCAATGGCGAGGGTCTTAGCGGCGAGTCGCCGGTCCCCGTCCAAGTCAATTACAGCGCCCAGGTTTTTTCCGGCAACGCGCAATGGAGCGGCGCGTCCGGCATCACGTCTTGGGCCGTCAATGCCAATTGGAACGATACGGTTGCGGCCGGCATTCAGGCCGCACCCGGCGTCTGGGGTGTGACCGGCGATTCGGCTACGCTGGGCGCCGGGCCTGCGTGTACAATCACCCTCGACGGCGCCAGCCCCAGCCTGGGTTCACTCTGCTTCGATAACTCGTCGGCCAGCTACACGCTCGCCGCGGGCAGCGGCGGCACGCTCCAATTGGACAACGGACCCGGCACGGCTTCGCTGACGGTCGCTGCCGGCAGTCATACTATCGCCGCGCCAATGATTCTCAACAGCCTCACGCAGGTGGCCGTTTTGCAGCCGGGCGACGCGTTGGCAATCTCGGGCGCGATCGGCGGCAGTGGCGGACTGACCGTGACCGGCGCCGGCATGCTGACGCTGACGAATTCGAATAGCTACAGCGGCGGCACGACGGTCAGCGCCGGCACGCTGCAACTGGGCAGCAACAACGCTTTGGGCACGGGCGGACTGACCATCAACGGCGGCCTGGTCGATCTGGCCGGCTGTAATCCCGTGGTCGCCAGCCTCGCTGGCACGGGTGGCGCAATTCTCAACAGCGGCAGTAGTGTTTCGACGCTTACGGTCAATCAGTCGGCGGCAAGCACCTTCGGCGGCACGCTGGCAGACGGCGCAGGCGGACTGGCGCTGGCCATGAACGGTCCCGGCCTGCTCTGCCTGGCAGGTTCCAATAGCTACAGTGGCGGTACGATCGTCACCGCCGGCACGTTGCAACTGGGCAACGACGCCGCTTTGGGAGCGGGCGGACTAACGGTCAACGGAGGCCTGGTAGATCTGGCCGGCTGCAATCCTGTGCTCGCCGGTCTCAGCGGCGCAGGCGGCACAATCTTCAACAGCGGCAGCAATGGCTCCACGCTCACTGTCAATCAGTCGACGGCAACCATCTTCGGCGGCACGCTGACCAACAGTTCCGGCGGGCTGGCGCTAGTGCTGAACGGTGCCGGACTGCTCACGCTGGCCGGTTCCAGCGCGTGCGATTCGCTCAGCATCCTTGGCGGCACGCTGGCCTGCAACGGCGCACTGAACGTGAACGGTTCGGTCTGTCTCGGCGGAACCGGCTCGGCGAGCACGGGCAACGGCCAACTGACCGTCAATTACGGCGGCACGCTGAGCGTTGGCGGCACACTCGATAACTCCAGTGGCAGCGTGAATCTCAACGGCGGGACGATTCGTGCGTTCGCCTTCGGTGGCCTGCCCCTGACGTTCAACGCGGGGACGCTGGAGTACACGGGCGACCTGACCATTTCCGCTGCCGACTGGCTGTCGAGCACGTTGGGGTCGGAGCATCCACTCGGCGCCGCCCAGCAACTCAAGGTGGACGGCACGACGACGCTCAATAACGTACTCACACTCAATGGCGGCACGTTTTCCACCGGCTCTCTGGTCAACCCGGGAATGTTGCAATTCAACAGCGGCACGCTCAACATCACCGGCGACAACCTGAGTATTAGCGGCAGTGGTCTATTCAGTAACACGTTGACATTGGCTGCCGGCGCGGCGGTAAACGTGACCAACAGCGCGAGCATTGCGGCGGGCGCGAGCCTTGCGATGCAGGGGGGCATATTCTCCGCCGCCACGCTGACCAACAGCGGCACGATCGGCGGCAGCGGCCAAATCGCCGCGCCTTTGACCAACGCGCCCGGTGGCCAGATCTGCGCCTTTACGGGCGACCATCCTGTCTTCACCGGCGGCAGTAACCTGAACCAGGGGCAGATCCAACTCTCCGGCGGGACAGTCGAGTTCAGCGGCCCCCTGACCAACACTTCCGCCGGCCTGATCGAAGGCAACGGCAGCCTGATCGTCGGCGGCGAGTTGCTGAACTGGGGGGCCATGACGCTTTGGGGAACGAGCAGCATCAGCGGCACGGTCCACAACGGCCAGAACGCGTCGATCAATATCACCGGTGGCACCACGACTTTCCAGGGCAGTGTGGTCAACAACGGCACGATTTCCACCGCCACGGGTGGCTTCTCGGTGTTCTGCGGCGTGGTCAGCGGCGACGGCAGCTTTAGCGGACCGGGAACGCCCTTGTTCGTGGGTACGTTGTCGCCCGGCCACAGTCCGGGGACGATCACGTTCACCGGCGACGCCTATTTCGCCGAGACGTCGGCAATGAATATCGAATTGGCGGGGACCACGCCCGGCACGCAGTACGACCAGGTGATAGTGGCCGGCAACGTCACCTTGGCTGGCGGTAGCCTGAATGTAATGCTCCTGAATGGTTTTCGGCCGGCCCACAACGAGCAGTTCACGGTCCTCAGCTTCGGCTCGCGGAGCGGCGATTTCGCTGCCGAGACCGGCCTGGACCTGGGCAACCGCTTGCAGTTGGTGCCTGCCTACAGCGGCAACAGCCTGGTGCTGACGGCCGTGCAGGGCGGTTCCGGCACATGGCAGGTTGACAGCGACGGCAACGCGTCCGTCTCCGCCAACTGGAGCGGCGGTCTGCCCAGCGCCGCGGGCGATACGGCCACCTTCGGGCCGGTCATCAGCCAACCGCGGACCGTGACCATCGACCAGCCTACAACCTGGGGCAACGTGGTCCTGGACAGTTCCCTGGGCTACACGCTCAGCGGCAGCAACACGCTGACCTTGGACAATTCCGGCAGCGGGGCCGCGATCACGCTGACCGGCGGCCAACACGCCATCACGGCTCCGCTCGTGCTGGCCGACAACCTCATGGTGCAAAGCGGCGGCAGCGGCAGCCCCTGGACGCTCGCGCTGGGCGGTTCCAACGGTATCACGGAAACGGGTAGCAGCCGCTCGTTGACCATGAACGGCCCCGGCGGAATATTGATCTTGAGCGGCGTCAATACCTTCAGCGGTGGCACCACGGTCGCCGCCGGCACGCTGGTCGTAACATCCAGTACTGCTTTGCCCAACGACTCAAGTTTGACCGTGGACGCGGGCGGGATATTCGTGTTCGATCCCTCGGCGGCCACAACGGCGGACTCGTCCGACAACGCCGGCCTGACGTCGACTGCGGGTGGCGTGCAAATCTGCGACGCGGCAGACTTGCAACCGTCGCTGCTGCAATACGCCCACGTGGGCGAGGTGGTGGTCATAGCGGTCCCCGAGCCGGGAACCTTCACGCTCTTGCTGATCGCCGGTCTCTCCGTTTTCCTCGCTCGCAGGCGCATTGCGGAAAGAGACAGCCGGGCCGTACTGTAAGGCCGAAGGGCAGCCTTTGGTGCGTCTGCATGAGCTTAATCGGAGGAGGGTCCGGAGGAGGGTCCCGGAGGAGGGTCAGGCTTACGCTTTGGTCACGGAGGAGGGTCAGGCTTACGCTTTGTACTATTCGGCTTGCTGGATGATCGGCCTGACGCGCTGGGGATTGTCGAATCGCTGACAGAGAAGGAAGAAGATAAAGTACAAAGCGTAAGCCTGACCCTGCTCCACTTTGGGACGGACGGGGTCGGACGGACGGGGTCAGGCTTACGCTTTGTACTATACGGCTTGCAATTCGGCGTGCTTGATGGTATTCTTGTTACATGCCTCGCCCACCACGGATCGATTTTCCTGATGCCGTCTATCATGTTACCAGCCGCGGCAACGGCCGAGCGGAGATCTTCTGGA
>Ga0181520_10000788_pt1 | contig 68429 bp, 55 predicted proteins | sample PEATcosm2014_Bin_29_FD_132451 | JGI IMG/M metagenome (GOLD analysis project Ga0181520, IMG submission 132451) | Peatland microbial communities from MTU Mesocosm Facility, Houghton, MI, USA - PEATcosm2014_Bin02_30_metaG | ecosystem: Environmental > Terrestrial > Soil > Wetlands > Peat | place...
CGCCGCGAGCCGTAGCTGTTGAAGTCCGCCGGCTTCACGCCATGTTCGGCCAGATACTTGCCCGCCGGGCCGTTGGCCTTGATATTCCCTGCCGGCGAGATGTGATCGGTGGTCACCGAGTCGCCCAGCACCGCCAGCACCCGCGCGCCGAGAATATCGGTGACCAGCGCGGGAACCGGCATGATGCCGTCGAAGTACGGCGCCTTGCGGATGTACGTCGAATCCGGCTCCCATTCATACACATCGCCGGTGGGGAACTTCAGTCCCTGCCAGTTGGCATCGCCCAGGCTCACCGTGGCGTACTCCCGGCGGAAGCTCTCGCTGGACACTCCGCGCTCGATCGCCTCGGCCACCTCGGTTTGCGTGGGCCAGATGTCTTTGAGATAAACCGGATGGCCGGCCTCATCGACGCCCAGCGGATCGGCATCGAAGTTGTGGCCGATCCTCCCGGCCAGGGCGTAGGCCACCACCAGAGGCGGGCTCATCAGATAGTTGGCGCGCACGTCCACGTTCACCCGGCCCTCGAAGTTGCGGTTGCCGCTGAGCACGCTCACCGCGACCAGCCCATGTTCGTCGATGCTCTTGGCGACGTCCGCTGGCAGCGGTCCGGAGTTGCCGATGCAGGTGGTGCAGCCGTAGCCCACCACGTTGAAACGCAGCTTTTCGAGATAGGGCAGCAGACCCGCCTTGGCGTAGTAGTCGGTAACCACCCGAGAACCGGGCGCCAGCGAAGTCTTCACCCACGGCGGCACGGTCAGCCCCTTTTCGACCGCCTTCTTGGCCAGAATTCCCGCCGCCACCATCACCGAGGGGTTCGAGGTGTTGGTGCAACTGGTGATGGCCGCAATCACCACCGAGCCGTGGTCCAGATACTTGTCCGGATCGATGCCAAACCTGCCTTGAACCGTCGTAGTCACCTTCAAAGTGCTGTCATCCTGAGCGGAGCTTGCCGCGCTCTTTGCGGCAAGCGGAGTCGAAGGACCCGCGGTTGCTTCTCGAACGACCACCGAGTCCGTCACCGCTCCGCGCTCCCAGCTAGCCGCCGTGCGCGTTCCCAGCGGCTTGGCCGTGGGCGCCAGCAGGCTGGGCAGTTGCTGGGCAAAGCTGGCCGCAGCGTCCTTCAGCAGAACGCGATCCTGGGGGCGCTTCGGTCCGGCCACGCTGGGCTCGACGGTTGACAGATCCAGTTCCAGCGTTTGCGTGTACTCGGCCTCCGGCGAGCCGGCGGTATTAAAGAGTCCCTGTTCCTTGTAATAGGCCTCCACCAGCGCGATCTGCTCTTCGCTGCGGCCGGTCAAGCGCAGGTAGCGCAGCGTCTCGGCATCCACCGGGAAGATGCCGCAGGTTGCGCCGTATTCGGGCGCCATGTTGCTGATCGTTGCCCGGTCGGCCAGAGCCAGCTCCGCGACTCCCGGCCCATAGAACTCGACGAACTTGCCGACAACGCCCAGCTTGCGCAGCGCCTGGGTCACGGTCAGCACCAGATCGGTGGCCGTCGCGCCTTCCTTCAGCTTGCCGGTCAGCTTGTAGCCCACCACCTGCGGAATGAGCATGGAGACCGGCTGGCCCAGCATGGCCGCCTCGGCCTCGATGCCGCCCACGCCCCAGCCCAGCACGCCCAGCCCATTAATCATCGTGGTGTGCGAGTCGGTGCCGACCACCGTGTCGGGATAAGCGGTCAGTTCCCCGTCGATTTCCGTAGTGAAGACCACCCGCGCCAGGTATTCCAGATTCACCTGATGGCAGATCCCCATCCCCGGCGGAACGGCGGAAAAGTTGCGAAAGGCCGTCTGGCCCCACTTCAAAAAGGCGTAGCGTTCGCGGTTTCTCTGGAACTCCAACAAGGTATTGGCCGCAAGAGCGCCCACGGCGCCGAACTCGTCCACCTGGACCGAGTGGTCGATCACCAGTTCGGCCGGCACCAGCGGATTCACCCGCTCCGGATCGCCGCCCAGGGTCTTGATGGCATCGCGCATCGCGGCCAGATCGACCACGGCGGGCACGCCGGTAAAGTCCTGCATCAGCACCCGAGCCGGCATGTAGGCGATCTCCCGGCTGGGCTCGGCCTTGGCGTCCCAGTTGGCCAGGAACTCGATGTCCGCGGCCGTCACATTCACGCCGTCCTCGCGGCGCAGCAGGTTTTCCAGCAGAATCTTCAAACTGAAGGGCAGCCGGCCGAGGTTGAACCCGCGCTCGGCGAGCGCCGGCAGGCGATAGATCGTGTACGAGCGGTTGCCAGCGCTGAGCCTGTCCCGGCTGGCAAAGCTATTGCCTTTTTCGAAACTCATCGGGGAATGACCTTTCTATCCGCGCAAGGGGCGGATGGACCTCGCAAATTCAGGAACAAAGCTGGGTGCCCCAGGTCCCGATTCTGGGACCTGGGATACCAAAGGGCAAGTCTCCGCACATCTCGTTCTTGAGACCCGGGAAACCACGAATCGACGGGAATAGATTACTCAGAGGGAGGAACGCCGTCCACGGTCAGGGCGCCCATGGCGGAAGCGCTTGAGCTGAGGCGTGGAGGAAACTCGAACTGCGGGGCGGTTGAACATAGCAGACAGCAGAATTTTAGCGCTGATCGACCGCCTTTGGAAATAGCTCTCTCGCTTGACACCCACCTCCGAAAAAGAGAAAGTTGGCCTGTGTTTGAATCTGCTTCAATCAGGAGCCTTTGCATGCATCTGCGCATAGTCCGGATTCTGCTTGCGGCGTTTCTTCTGCTCGGCGTGGTTGCCTTTAGCCAAACGAATTCTTCCACCCAGACGAGTTCGCCCTCCGCAGCACCCGCGCCAACTGGTGGATGGCCCACGGTGGACGGTACAACCGTGCTCCCGAACTTCCGCTTCGGCACCGGCGAAACCCTGCCCCAGCTCAAGCTGCACTACCTCACTCTGGGCACGCCGCACCGCAACGCGGCCGGCCACGTCGATAACGCCGTGCTCCTGCTGCACGGCACTGGAGGCAGCGCGCATTCGTTGCTGAGCCCTCTGTTTTCGAACGTGCTGTTCGGCCCCGGCGCGCCGCTCGACATCGCGAAGTACTTCCTCATCCTGCCCGATGACATCGGCCACGGTGAAAGTTCCAAGCCCTCCGACGGTCTCCATGCGCACTTTCCCGCCTAAGACTATGACGACATGGTGCGCAGCCAGCGCATGATGCTCGACGAGATGAAGATCGACCATCTTCGCCTGATCCTCGGCACCTCGATGGGCTGCATGCAGACCTTCGTCTGGGGCGAGACCTATCCGGGCTATGCCGACGCGCTGGCTCCGTTTGCCTGCCTGCCGGTTCAGATTGCCGGCCGCAACCGCATGATGCGCTACATGGCCATCCAGGCCATCAAACAGGACCCGGCGTGGCAAAACGGTGAGTACAAAACACAACCCGAACTCGGCCTGCGCAACGCCCTCGAACTGCAACTGGTCATGAGTTCCAGCCCGCTCCAGATGCAGAAACAGGCGCCAACGCGCGAGGCCGCCGAGAAGCTGGCTGACAGTATCCTCCAGCGCATGGCCACAGGCACCGACGCCAACAACCTGATCTACTACTGGAACGCCAGCCGCAACTACGATCCCAGCCCGCGCCTGGGGCAGATTACCGCGCCGGTGCTGTGGATCAACTCCGCCGACGACTACATCAACCCGCCGGAGCTGGGCATTGCCGAAAAGATGGTTAGTCGCATGCCCCACGCGCGCTTCATTCTTCTGCCGATTTCCGATGCTACTCGCGGCCACGGAACGCACACCATCGCCGCGGTGTGGAAGGACTACCTGGCGGAGTTCATGCGGGCCACGGAGCCCAAACGTTAACTCGATCGGAACTGCTTCACTTCTATACTGGAGATGTGACGCCTTTCAGCAGCGAAGACAGCTCAAAATCGAGCTATTGGGTTGGCTTCCCAGCCCTGTACGCGAATTTTCTCGCCTGGTTCATGCGCCGGATGCCCAACGAGAGGCAGCGGCTGCTGGTGGTCACCATTCTGGCCGGCGGGCTGTGCGGGCTGGCAGCCGTGGCCTTTCACCTCAGCATCGGATGGGCCGAATCGCTCTTCATCGACCGCGCCAATGCCGCCCCAGGCCATAGCTGGGTCTGGTGGACCATTCTCACCCCGGCTCTCGGCGGATTGGTGGCCGGTCTCGGCCTCACCTACTTTGCGCCCGCCGCGGCGGGCAGCGGCATTCCCCAGGTCAAAGTGGCGTATGCGCTTCGTTTTGGCCTCATTACGCTCCGGGAAACCATCGGCAAATTCATCCTCTGCGCGGTGCAGATCGGCTCCGGCGCCTCGCTCGGGCTGGAGGGCCCCACGGTGCAGATTTGCGCCGGAGTCAGCAGCCTGCTGGGACGGGCCGCCCGCCTGGGCCCCGAGAATCGCCGCCGCATGGCCTCGGTAGGCATGGCGGCCGGCATCGCCGCGGCCTTCAATGCGCCCATTGCCGCCGTCACCTTCACACTGGAAGAACTGATCGGCGACCTGGATCAGACGATGCTCTCCGGCGTCATTGTGGCCGCGGCCCTGGCTGCCGTGGTGGAACACTCCATTCTTGGTTCCAATCCGGTCTTCCATGTGAACCGGACCTACACGCTCACCAACTCCTCTTCGCTGGTCTGGTACGCGCTGCTGGGTCTGCTGGCGGCCATTGTCTCGGTCACGTTTACCGATTCGCTGCTTTGGCTGCGCGCCTGGTTCAAGCGGCTCAAGACCGTGCCCAAGTGGGTGCATCCCGCCATCGGCGGCCTGGCCACGGGCTGCCTGGCCGTGGTGGCGCTGGCCCTGTTTCACCTGAATGGCATCGCCGGCGACCCCTACAAGACGCTCACGCTGGCTCTTACCGGCTCCATGGGCACATTGCCGGTGATGGCGATGGTGGCTTTTTGCGTCATCAAGTTGTTGGCTACGGTCTGCTCCTATTCGAGTGGCGGCGCGGGCGGCATCTTTGCACCGTCCTTGTTCATGGGAGCCATGCTGGGCGGCGCGGTCGGCTATATCGACGTCGCCGTCTTTCACCACTCGGCCGACTCCATCGGAGCCTTTGCCGTAGTCGGCATGGGCGCGGTCTTTGCCGGCATCGTGCGTGCGCCCATGACCTCGGTGCTCATCGTCTTCGAGATGACGGGCGGCTACGGCCTGGTGCTGCCTCTGATGATCGCCAACATGAGCGCCTTTGCCCTGGCGCGTTACTGGCGCCACACCCCGGTCTACGAAGCGCTGCTGGCCCAGGACGGCATCTACCTGCCGCATGGCAACCGGCCGCGCGGCCCACAAGAGCCCGCGGGAGCCTCTGTGCCTGAATTGACTGAAGACGACGCGACCGCATGAGTTTCAGACCAGATCTGGTATGCGAGGAAGGCTATTCACGGCAACCGCAGCTCAACTCACGGCTTGGCGCCCGGATCGGAGGCGATGCCTGCTTGACCTGAGGAAGCACCGCCTGTCTTTGAGGATTTGTTTCCGACGGTCGGCTTCTTGTCCAGGTTGTACAAGAAGAAGAAACGAATCTCGACGAAGGGACCCTTGAATTCCTCTGGCAGACGCGGGTAATCCGAATGCGCAATCGACTCCCAGGCCGCGCGATCCAACGGCATGTGGCCGGAGCGGCCGTCCAGAACCATGCTTCCGTCTTTTACTCTACCGCTAGTGAGAATCTTGAAGCGAATCGCAACTGCTCCGGCTAACAGGGTTGGAGGATTCGCCTCTTCAGGAATAAGCGGCAGCCAGGCGGATTCCGTGATGCGGTGCACCTCAAGGAGATACGGCCTGAAGTCCACGCCTTGGGTGTCGGAAAGAATCTCAACCAGGCCAGCGGGAGGACGCGGCTTCGCTATATCGGTTTTGGGCGAAGAAGGAACTGGCCGCGGCGGTCCAGTCGGCGCAGTTTGCGCACTGGCGAGTAGTCCGGCCAGCGGAAGTGCAAGCGCAAAAAGCAAGACGGCGTTTCGCATCAGAAATACCCACTCTCGGCGTCGCTGCAAACGGTACAGCAGAGTACAGGCATGGGGTAACGCATACTGGCGCTGCTGCCTTACCGCGTCTCCATGTTGTACATGAAGAGGGCGCGCAGTTCCAGAAACGGCCCGTGAAAGTCGCGGGGCAGCGGCGGGTAGTTGGAACCTTCCAGAGCGCCCCATGCCGCACGATCCAGAGCGACATCGCCGGAGCGGCCCTCCAGCACCATACTCCCATCCTGGATTCGGCCGTTGGGAAGAACTTTGAAACGGATCAGCACCTGACCCTTCTTCAGAATCGGCGGATTGACCTCGTCGGGAATCAACGGGTCCCAGGTGTTCTCCGTCTCCCGGTGCCAGCGAGTCAACCAGGCGCGAAAATCCACGCCCTGCGTATCGGACAAGACCTCGACGCCGCCCGAGCCTGCGCCAGGATGGCGAGCCAGCCCACCCGAGCCGAGATTGCCCGCGCCGCCCGAGCCGGGATTGCGCGAAGCGCCCCGCATAGCCTCGCGCAGTTGATCGGCGGGATTCTGTGAGCCCATGGCAAAGTTGGGCCGGGCAGGCACCGCCGCCGGACGCGGCGCCTCAAGCTGCGGCTGCTGGACCGTAGGCGTGGGTGGCGGCGGCACGGGAGCCGGAGCCGCGGGCTGTGATGCGGGAGCCGGTGCAGGCGCGGGCGGCGGAGTGGCCTTGTTCATCGCCTCCAGCGTCTTCTTGTCGATCAGCGGCTGCTGTTGCGGAATCGGCTTGACCGCCGGTCTGGGTTGCCACTTCGGCGAATCCAGATAGGTGAAGTCCTTATGCTGCCGGATCGCGTCGTTCTGGTTCATGACCAGCGGCACTTTGAAGATATATCTCGGAATCCACGTCAGGCAGGAAAGGATCGCCAGATGGATGAGAATGGCAATCCATATTCCCTCGCGCAGCCGCGCCCAGCGTCGCTCGTCCTCGAGCTCGCTGATCATCTCCAGCAGCTCGTGGGTGTCGTAGTCCAGCCAGCGCGAACCGCGGATGACCGGGGACGCGGGCTCGCCGAAAGCGGGGCTGCCGCTCTGCTGGCCCGTATCCGGGTTCGTCTGCGTCGGCCCGTTGGGCTCGTTCACATGGTTTGGCGCGTCGCTGGAGGGCATTCGTTCTAGAGGAGCTTTCAGGACACACATCCCCTCGGCTCCGTTTCGAGTCCTTTCTTTCTATTCTCTCATCCCCGCCGATGTCCGTGCGCAACGTCCCGGCCCGTACAATGGTTCCTGACAGTAAGACGGCTTACCGGGCGGAAGGGGACCCTGTTTGAAAGCAGTATTTCTTCGATGGATGGCCAGGCTGAATCTTGTACTCCTGCCGTTTCTGGCCAAATTCGGTATCTGGGGCCTGGGCGCGCTGGCTCTGCTTGATTCCTCGACCCTCCCCATCCCCATGGACGCATTCCTGGCTCTCTCCGTCTGGAACGACAAGGGCAACTTCTGGCTCTATTGCCTGCTGGCCGCCACCGGCTCTGCCATCGGCGGGCTGCTTCCCTACGGCTTGGGCCGCGCCGGCGGCGAACTCTTCCTGCTCAAGCGCGTCAACCGCAAGCGCTTCGAGAAGATGCGCGCCCGCTTCGAGAACCAGGAATTCCTGGCCATGATGATTCCTTCCATGCTGCCCCCGCCCACGCCGTGGAAGGCTTTCGTCTTTGCCGCCGGGGTCTTCGAGATGCGTGTTGCGCCCTTCATGCTGGCCGTCTTCTGTGGCCGCATGGTCCGCTGGCTGCTGCTTTCGCTGCTGGTGCTCAAGCTGGGGCCTAGCGCCGTGGATGTGGTGAAGGCGCACGCCTTGCCGTTGGTCGCCATCGTGGGTGCTCTGGCCGTGGTTGGCTTTATCTGGTGGTGGATGCGGAAAAAACGCGCTGGCAAGCTGCTTGAAGATTAATTTCTAGATTCTCTGTAGTGCACAAAAGCTCCTGCCCCATCCTTGCTGTCATTCTGAGCGAGCGCAGCGAGTCGTAGAACCCGCGCTTTGCCTTCCTGCCGCAAGGATGGGACGCAAGAAGCTATTTTCCTGTCAGCACGGTCTGCGCCGGCGCCGCGCTCATCCGCCGCACCAGCACCGGAACGCCGAAGGCCAGCCCGGCCACAATGGTTGTGGAGAGCAGATCGTTGCGATAGAAGGGCACCGCTGCGGCAAAGCAGGTTCCAAGCCCGGCCAGGGTGCGCGGATATATTCCGCTGCCCGCCCAAACCGCGTAGTTCGAGAGCAGGAAGAACGAGGTCGGCCCCAGCAGAGCGCCCGCGGCCACGCGCACCACCGTGGTCCGGCTGCGCAGCAGAATCTGCCCCAGCGCCATCGCTGCCACGTACCAGGCCCAGGTGGGCACATAGCTTTGCCAAGCGAAACTGTAGTGGTAGGCGTAGACCGTCAGGATGTAGTCGGTGGCCATCAGCGCCGCGAGCGGCGCCAGCATCTCCCGCCACGAGCGCCGCGCGCCAAAGTAGAGCAGAGCTCCGCCCACCGCGGTAAAGTTGAACCACCCGGCATGGGGCAGCAAACGGCTCAAAATAGCAACCAGCAAAAGCAGATAAGCGGGCATCACAACCTCGGTCTCAAGATTCCTGGCGGCATTTTCCAGGGTGGGGAAAGCGCGCCGTCAATGCGACTGCGCTCTCCTCATTCTGCGTTGCACGCGCCCACGGGTCAACCGGGAAATTTCACAGGGAGAATATTTCTTTCCACCCGAAAGAAAACAGCGGACCGCGGAAGCCAGGCTTCGACCCGCTTCCGTCTCTACTACAACGGCTCATGGACAGGCGCCGGTTCCGCGTCCAGCGCGATCTGCTGCCGGATGCTTCCCGGCAAAAGCGCCAGCAGGCGCGCTACTGCTTGTTCAGGTCGTAGTTCATGTACACGACGTGGGTTTGGAGATACTCCTCCAGGCCGTGCTTGCCGTCGGCGCCGCCGATGCCGGACTTGCGCCATCCGGCGTGGAAGCCCTGCATGGCCTCGAAGTTCTCGCGATTCACATAGGTCTCGCCGAACTTCAACTCATTGCAGGCGCGCATGGCCACATCCAGGCTGCGGGTGTAGATCGACGAAGTCAGCCCGTACTCGCAGTCGTTCGCGTTGGCGATGGCTTCGTCCAGATCCTTGAACGTGGCGATGGGTAGCACCGGACCGAAGGTCTCCTGCTGCATGATCCTGGTTTCCTGTCGGCAATGCGTCAGCACGGTGGGCTGGAAGTAATAGCCGGCCTTGCTCGCGTAGTTGCCGCCGCCGCATTCCAACTGAGCGCCGTCGCTCAGCGCCTGCTCCACGGCCGCGCCAACCAGTTCGCGCTGGTGCTTGCTCACCAGCGGGCCCATCTCGGTTTCCGGGGCGAAGGGGTCGCCAACGACCGTCTGTTGCATGGCAGCCGTGATTTTCTGGGTGAACTTCGCCGCGACGGATTCGTGCACATAGACCCGCTCGGCGCAGTTGCACACCTGGCCGGTGTTGATGATGCGCGAGGCCCGGATCGCCTGGACGGCGAGATCGATGTCCGCATCGCCCATCACAATCGCCGGAGCCTTTCCGCCCAGCTCGAGCGAGACCTTGGTCACGTTTTCCGCCGCAGCGCGCATCACCGCCACGCCGCCCTCCACGCTGCCGGTCAGGCTCACCATGCCCACCTTGGGATGGCTGGCCAGGGCATTGCCGATCACCGATCCAGGGCCCGAGACGAGATTGAATACGCCCTTGGGCAGCGACGACTGGGCAACGAGGCGCGCAAACTCGAAGGCGTTGTTGGGCGTTTCACTGCTGGGCTTGATCACGATGGTGTTACCGGTGACCAGCGCGGGCGCCATCTTGCGCACGATCAGAAAGAAGGGAAAATTCCAGGGCAAAATGCCGGCAATGACGCCGATGGGCATCTTGTAGAGCAGAATATTCTCGCCCGGCCGGTCGCTGGGTATGATCTCGCCTTCGTAGCGGCGGGCAAACTCGGCCATGTAGTCCAGGTAGTCGGCGGAGAAGTCCACCTCGACCTGGGCGAGGGAAAGAATCTTGCCCTGCTCTTCCGTAATAACGCGAGCCAGCGATTCCCTGTTTCCGCGAATCAGCGTGGCGATCTCCCTCAGGTAGCTGGCGCGGCGAATGGCGGGCAGAGCGGCCCACGGTTTCTGCGCCTTCTCCGCGGCCAGCACGGCCCGATTCGCATCCTCGGCCATGCCGCTGGGAAACTCCGAAATCACTTCCTCGGTTGCGGGGTTTACCACCGGCAGCATCTTGGCGGATGCTGCAAACTCGCCGTCGATCAGCATCTCGTAGCGTTTGAGAGTTGCCTGGGTTGCGCTCATGAAGATAGGTCCCTTCCTCTGACGATTTCGCATGCATCTCCGAAGCGCAGCCATGATAGTGCGCTGTGCGCACAAAGGGGAAGAGGAACTTTTTTCAATAGCGGATGAATGCCGGCCTGCAAAAGAGGGAAGCGATTGCTTCGGTGGACCGCGGGATGCTCTTGAGATATCTCCGGAAAAAGGCAAAAAAACGGCCTGAACGAGTAGCGCGTCCAGGCCGGGTCTTTTTGGTGGCGGGAGGCAGGATCGAACTGCCGACCTACGGGTTATGAATCCGTCGCTCTAACCATCTGAGCTACCCCGCCGGAAGGTTTGCCTGAAAGGCACAGGCCAGAAAGAGCCTGTCTGGGCTCGGCGGACTTGGAATCCGCACATCCATCCCAATCATGATGATACGGGTGGCAGGATTGCAGGTCAAACGGTTCCGTATGCGCTTTGGGCGCCGGGGATGAACTCCCGCTGCCCGCTCCTGTAAACTCGCCTCCATGAGCACGTTCCGTATTGCTGGGGTGATTCCGGCCCGGCTCAGCTCCACGCGGCTCAGCCGCAAGGTGCTGCGCACGATTGCCGGCCGGCCCATGGTCGAGTGGGTCTGGCGCGCCGCCACGGCCAGCGGCCTCATGGACCCCGTGGTGGTGGCCACAGACTCGGACGAAGTGGCCGCCGTCTGCCGAGAGCGCGGCATTCCCGTGGCCATGACCTCGCCCGACTGCCCTAGCGGCTCCGACCGGGTGAGGGAAGTGGCCCGCCAGATCGACGCCGACATTTACGTCAACATCCAGGGTGACGAGCCCACGCTGACTCCGGCTTTTTTCCCGCCGCTGCTTACGCTCTTCGATCGGCCCGAGGTCGAGGTCGCCACGTTGGCCGTCCGCTGCCCGCCGCAGGAGTTCGCGGACCCGAATGCCGTCAAAGTCGTTACGGCTCTCGACGGGCGGGCGCTCTATTTCTCCCGCGCGACAATTCCGTATGACCGCGACCAGACAGGGTTCAGCGGCTATCGCAAGCACCTGGGCATCTACGCCTATCGCAAGGCCGCGCTGGAGCGCTTTGCCGCTCTCCCCCCCTCGCCACTGGAGCGCATCGAGCGCCTGGAGCAGTTGCGCCTGCTGGAAAACGGCATGGGGCTGTATGTGGCCGACGCGCCCGGCGACACCATCGGCGTGGATACAGAAGCGGATTTGTTGCGGGCCGAGGCGGTGCTGAAAGGGAATTCGGCTCGGTAGGAAGTGGACGTTCGCAAGAATAAAGAATTGCGCGCAAGAACCGGATAGCGCGCCGGCCGCTTCGTAGGCGACCATAGTTTCCATGAGCAGTAACACTCAACTCGCAGGCGCTCGCGGCGCCGGTTCCATCCAAGCGGCCCTCGATCCTGAGACAGCCTGGAGCCAGCTTCTTCGGCGAGACCCAAACGCTACGTTCTTCTATGCGGTTACGACCACAGGCGTATTCTGCCGGCCCAGTTGCGCCAGCCGCCGCCCGCTGCCAGCCAATGTGCGCTTCTTCCGCTCGGCGGACGAGGCGCGCGCCGCCGGATTCCGTCCCTGCAAACGGTGTAAGCCCGATACTGCGTGCGGCAGCCCTTTGGACAAGGTTCGTGCACACATCGAAGCCAACGCAGACCGTCCGCTGCCGCTGGCCGAACTGGGCCGCGTGGCCGGACTCAGCCCGTTCACCGTGCAGCGGCTTTTCAAGCAGGCGTTGGGCGTGAGTCCGCTGCAATATCAGCGCGCCCTGCGGGCCGGCAGCCTGCGCCATGCGCTCAAACAAGGAGATTCCGTGACCAACGCCATCTACAACGCCGGATTCGGCTCCTCCAGTCGCGCTTACGAGGGCGCGGCGCTGGGCATGACGCCCGCCCGCTTTGCCCAGGGTGGCAAAGGCGAAAAAATCGCCTGGGCTTCCGCCCCTTCCCCTTTTGGTTGGGTGATTGTTGGTTCAACAGCCCGCGGCCTCTGCTGGCTGGCGCTCGCGGCCACCTCCGCCGAGGCCGAGGCCAGTCTGCGCGAAGAGTTTCCCCTGGCCGAGCTGCAGAAAGATCCGTCCCTGGCCGGCATGGTGGAGGCGGCGCTGGCGATTGTTTCCGGCCAAGCAAATTCATCCGAAAAGTTGGCCGCACCGCAGGTGCCGCAGGTGGACTTGCGCGGCACAGCCTTTCAACTCCGCGTGTGGCAGGCTTTGCGCGCCATTCCGCGCGGCGAGACGCGCAGCTACAGCCAGTTGGCGCGCGAAATGGGGATTCCGAACGCCACCCGGGCCGTGGCCCGCGCCTGCGCCACCAATCGCGTGGCCATCGTCGTGCCCTGCCATCGCGTGGTGGGCGCAAGCGGCTCGCTCACCGGCTACCGCTGGGGCATAGAGCGCAAGCGGCAACTGCTGGATGCGGAAAGTGGCGGGCGCTAACTCTGCTTGTCCCCAATCGCCAGCAGCGTCTGGAATTGCGGTGTCTCCGGCTCTTTGTCCACCACCAAGGTCTGCACGCTGGCAAAGCCGGCCTTCTCCAGCATCGCTTCCAGCTCCGTTTCGCTGAAGCCAAGCCACTCGTCGGCGTAGAGTTCGTGCGCCTCTTCGAATCGGTGCTTGAGCAGATCGAGAATCACCACGCGGCCGCCCGGCCGAAGAATTCTCCGGGCCTCATGCACGGCGCGCTCGGGATGCAGCGCATGATGCAGCGACTGCGAAAAGAAGACCAGGTCGACTTCGCCGTCGGCGATGGGAATCTCCTCCATGTCACCCAGCCGGTATTCCACGTTGTCGATGCCGTGGCGGAGCGCCTGCGCGCGCCCTACGTCGATCATCCGGGCGGACGAATCGACGGCAATGACCTTTTTGGCCCGCTGCGCCAGCAAAAGAGAAAAGGCACCCTCACCCGCTCCCAGGTCGGCGATCGCCATGGGAGGCATGAGCCGCAGCAGCGCCTCAGCCAGGCTCTTCCACGACTTTCCCGGAACGTAATCCCGGGCCAGCCTCCCGGCCACGCTGTCGAAGAAGCTGCGCATCCGGTCTTGGCGCTTTTTCAGGACGAGGCGCATCGCAGCCTGATCCGTGGCAGCTTCGGGGATCTCCTTCGCGGCCATGTTGAGGATCTCATCCAAAGGGCTGCCGCCCGCAGGGCTGTTCGAGCGGTAAAGATTGCTCTTGCCGGTGCGCCGGTCTTCCACCAGTCCCGCCTGCTTCAACTGCGACAGATGCGTGGAGATGGTGCTCTGGCCCATCACCAGAATCTCCTGCAATTCGGCCACGGAAAGCTCTTCGGCGCGCAGAAGCAGCAGAATGCGCAGCCGGTTGGGATCGGAGACGACGCGAAGTGTTTTGACGATTGACGGCATAAGGATGATTCTGATACATATCAACATATCACGATAGCACGATATAAGGAGATCCCAAATGACAACCTCGACACTCGAATCCACGGATTTGCACTACAAAGTCGCTGACATGTCGCTGGCGGACTGGGGCCGCAAGGAAATCACCATCGCCGAGCAGGAGATGCCGGGATTGGTGTCCATCCGCAACAAATATGCCGCGGCAAAGCCGCTGGCCGGGGTGCGGATCACCGGATCGCTGCACATGACCATTCAGACCGCGGTGCTGATCGAGACGCTGGTCAGCCTGGGCGCTGAGGTGCGCTGGGCAAGCTGCAATATCTTCTCCACGCAGGATCATGCCGCCGCGGCCATCGCCGCTGCCGGCGTGCCGGTCTTTGCCTGGAAGGGCGAATCGCTGGAGGAGTACTGGTGGTGCACCTACCAGGCGATGGCCCACAAGGGCGGCAAGGGGCCGCAACTGATTGTGGACGACGGCGGCGACGCGACCCTGCTCATCCACAAGGGCTATGAACTGGAGAACGGCGACAAGTGGGTGGACGGGCCGGCCGAGAGCCACGAAGAGCAGGTCATCAAGGATTTGCTCAAGAAGGTCTTTGCCGAAGACCCGCGGCACTGGCACAAGGTGGTGAAAGAGTGGCGCGGCGTCTCGGAAGAGACCACGACGGGTGTGCACCGGCTTTACAAGATGATGGAGCAGGGCAAGCTGCTGGTTCCGGCCATCAATGTGAACGATTCCGTGACCAAATCGAAGTTCGATAACCTCTACGGCTGCCGCGAATCGCTGGCCGACGGTATCAAGCGCGCGACCGATGTGATGGTTGCCGGCAAGGTCGCGGTCATCTGCGGATACGGCGATGTGGGCAAGGGCTGTTCCCACTCGCTGCGTGGCATGGGCGCCCGCGTCATCGTTACCGAGGTCGATCCCATCAACGCGCTCCAGGCGGCGATGGAGGGCTTCGAGGTGACGACGATCGAAGATACCCTGGGCCGCGGCGACATCTACGTCACCTGCACCGGCAACGTGGACATCGTCACCCTCGAACACATGAAGGGGATGAAGGACCAGGCGATCGTCTGCAACATCGGCCACTTCGACAACGAGATCCAGATGGACCGGCTGAACGCGGAGCCGGGGGTGACGAAGCTCAACATCAAGCCGCAGGTGGACTTCTACACCTTCCCATCCGGTCCGGATAAGGCAGGCCACGGCATCTTTGTGCTGGCCGAGGGCCGTCTGGTGAACCTCGGCTGCGCCACCGGCCATCCCAGCTTCGTCATGAGCAACAGCTTCGCCAACCAGACGCTGGCGCAGATCGATCTATGGGAGAAGAAAGACAGCTACAAGGTCGGTGTCTATGTGCTGCCCAAGAAGCTGGACGAAGAAGTAGCGCGGCTGCATCTGGAAAAGATCGGGGTGAAGCTGACCACGCTGACGCCCAGACAGGCCGACTACATTGGCGTATCGGTGGAAGGGCCGTACAAGGCGGAAAGCTACCGGTACTAGGAATCAGTGACCAGGGAATAGGGGATGGGATTCCCTGGCCAACGAGCAAACTCCAGCAAGCGGGTGCCCACCCTCGCCGCGTTATTGTCCTTGCGGCTAGGGTGGGATACCTTTTACCGCTGTGCTATGTCCTCTACCATGTTCTCCACTGAGTGCCTCCAGCATGAATAGAAAGCCCAGCTTCTCCTTCGAGCTGTTTCCGCCGCGCACGCCGGAAGGCGTGGCGAAGCTGCCGGCCGTCATTGGCCAGCTGGCCGCGGTGCGGCCCAATTATTTCTCCATCACCTACGGGGCCGGCGGTTCCACTCAGGACGGCACTTACGAGACGATGATGACGGTGGTCAAGCACACCGGCATGGAGGCTGCACCGCACCTCACCTGTGTTGGCTCGACGCGCGACGACGTTTCAGCTCTGCTGCGGCGCTATCGGGAAGCGGGCGTCAAGCGCATTGTCGCCCTGCGCGGCGATCTGCCGGCCACGGCCATGAGCCCCTCTGCACCCGGCGACTTCCACTACGCCAACGAGTTGGTCAGCTTCATCCGCAAGACCCATGGGGACGCCTTCCAGATCGAAGTGGCCGCTTATCCTGAGATGCATCCCCAGGCGCCCAGCCCCGGTGCGGACTTCGAACGCTTTCGCCGCAAGGTCGCGGCCGGTGCGGACGGAGCTCTGACCCAGCTTTTCTATAACGCCGACGCCTATTTTGACTTCATGGAGCGCTGCGCCAAGGGCGGCGTCGCGATTCCAGTGGTGCCAGGCATCATGCCCATTACCGGCTTCGCCAACACCGTGCGCTTCTGCGCCGGCTGCGGTTCCGATCTTCCGCGCTGGGTGCGGCTGCGCCTGGAAGAGCTCCAGGACGACAAGCCCGCGTTGCTGGACTTCGGCCTGGATGTCGTCACCCGCCTATGCGAGACTCTGCTGCGCCACGGCGCGCCCGGCCTGCACTTCTACACCGTCAACCAGGCTGAACCGGTACTGCGCCTGTGGAAGAATCTTGCGCTGCCGGTGCCGGACTGAGCTAAGTGGCTTCAGGAAACGCAAAGCGCCGTCCGCGCCAAGGCGTTCTGGCCGGGTTTATTGCTGCTTGCGCTTGATGGCAGAGTGATACAGCCTCCACGCGAAGTTGTGCAGGAGGCGGGTCTGCTCGGCCTTGAGGGCCTTGTAGGAGCGCGTGACATACGCGTCGAATTCGGGTGGCCAGCCGATCGTCGAGCGGCGCTCGGAGTAGTCTCCCTCGGCCCACTTGGCCAGCACCGCCTTGTACCCCACCACGTGGGTGACAAACTCCAGCAAACAGCGCGGCATCTGCTCCTCGACGATCAGGTAGGCTTTCTCGATGATGATCTTCTCGCGAACGTCGTTGAGGGGCATGAAGATGGTGGTCATCCACAGCACCCACTCGTTCATTTCTTCATCCAGAATCGGCTCGCTCTGCGTCTTGCCCTGCTTCTTCAGCAGCGACCGGTAGGCGATATGGCCGGCCTGCGAGGCCACGTAGAGAGGGCCATAGAACTCGTTGAGCCGCTTGTTCACCAGGCGCAGCATATCCGCCCGCCGGGCCATCATGCGCGTGCTCATGAAAGTTACCAGATAGCCGGCAAACGCCAGAATTATGGTGAGAACAGCCGCGTTTTGCAGGGAACTCGGAAGCAGGATAGATGGGTCCATGGCGTGCCTTGCCTTGCGCAAAAGTATACGCGCAGGGGGCAATGGCCGGAATGAAACTCCGGCAGGATGCGGAACGGGCGGTTCTTCTTTGCTACCTGGTACGGCTGGCCGGTCTGGTCTTGACCGTCTCGGGAATGACCTTGATCTCGAAGAGCTTCGGCCACAGCTTGCCGGTGACGAAGAGCCGGTCGTGCGCCGGATCGTAGGCGATGCCGTTCAACACGGCCTCCGGGCTGGAGCGCTCGCTTTCCGGAAGCAGGCCGCTCAGGTCGATCCAGCCCAGCACCTTGCCGGTTGCGGGAGAGATGCGGGCAATCCGGTCCGTGTGCCAGATGTTGGCGTAGATCTGCCCGTGGACGAACTCCAGTTCGTTGAGCTGCGAGATCGGAACGCCGGGGCCCTTCGCAGCCGGTCGGGTGACGGTGAGGCGCCGCACCTCTCGAAAAGTGGCCGGGTCAATGAAGTGCAGCGTGGAGCTGCCGTCGCTGAGGATCAGGTTCTTGCCATCCTGGGTAAGTCCCCAGCCTTCTCCGGGGTATGGGAGGGTGCGCAGCAGGCGGAAGCTGAAGCGGTCGTAGACCAGCGCAACGTGGTTTTCCCAGGTGAGCTGAATCAGTGTGCTACCCCATGGGGCGAGCCCTTCGGCAAAGTATTCGCTGGGCACGTTCAGCAGTTGCAGAATCCGCCCGCTCTCTAGATCCACCATCCGCAGCGAGGAGTGGCCGTTGAGGCCGGTGCTCTCGTAGAGATGCCCATCCATGTAGATGAGCCCTTGCGTAAAGGCCTGCGGGTCGTGTGGATAGGCGTGAACGACACGGTAGGTATCGTCGGCAAGCCCGGGCGCCAAGGCTCCGATCCAGAGAGACAGGACGAGAACGGCCCGGTTCAGCTTGAGGCAGCGCATCGGTTGGATCGATATCCTAATCTACGTCGTTGGCCGTGAAGACCTCGACGGGTGGATTGCTGGTCAACTGGGTATCGACGATCAGCACCGTTCGCACCTCGCCACCGGTCAAAGCCAGTGAGGCGGAAGTGTACTTGGGTGTTGTGAGGCCGGTGGGCGTGATGACCATGGTGACGGTCTGCGACGTAAAGCTGATGTAGCCGGCGGTTGCACCCACGGGCAGCGCCGTAACCAGCGGAATGGTGTCGGCCAGCGTGGTGCCACTGGGAACCATGTAGATGTCCACGGCGCCGGTCTTGGGCGCCTGATTGAGGAAGCGGAAGGCAGAGTGGCCGGAGGCCGCCGCGACCTGCTGGTCCTCGAGCACCGTGACCGTATAACTGGTGGGGGCTACGCCGTTGTCGGTGAGAAAAACGGAGTGCTGATGGCCGGCGAGCAGTGTGCCGGTGGTGCTGACCAGCGTGGTGCCGCCGGTAGCTGCTGTCACTTTGATCGCGGCAGCGGCTGAAGCGGGCAGCGTGCCATAGGGAGTAATGGTCCCCTGGCCGATGTTGCCGGCAAGCAGCGTGCCTTCCACCTCGACATTCACGGCCGGGGCGATGTAGGAGGCGTCGATCACGCGCACCAGACTGGGCTGGGTGTAACCGGCCACGTTCTCGCAGGCAGAGAATCCCAGGGCCAGCGCCAGTGAACCTGCCGCCGCCATGGCCAGCTTGGGCAGCGTTAACTGCCGTGCTCCGCCGATCCACCGATTCCAGGTCTTCTTCATCCGCTTCTCCGTCAGGGGCGTTTGCACTCCTCGAATGGGTTCAACGCGATTGTCAGGCCGATTCGTTTCTGAGGAAAGATGCAACCCTCTTTCCTGAGACAAGCCCAGCCCCCTCGAAACTCGCTGCTTCTTGCGCATTCGAGAGAATGCCTCAAGCGATCGGTTCAAGCCTCCAACCATACTACAAGGGCGCGATGGAAAGAGTTTACGACTTTTTGGTGATCGCGGCACAGGGGGGACTCAAGCCGTCAACGCCGCGGGTTTCCATCGAGGGTCCGCAGTTTCACAGCCCGCCGTGGAACCGCCCGAATGCATGGGCCAGGATGAGCGACATCAGCAGGATGCCCGCCCCGGAGCGAGCATATGCTCAGGCATGTCCAGAGATACCGTTGCCCAGATGGGGCAGAGTGTTGGCGAGGAATGCGCCCCCGAAGAAATAAGCGACAGAGTGGTACCAGCGCATCATCGCTTCCTTTCCGGCTGCGAACCTAATGTAACAGCTCTCCTAGCTCCCTGACCGCTTGTTGTTGCACCCAGAGTTGGCGGAGTTAGCAAATGCTTGCAGGCTCCGCTAACGCCGCTTCCGCCTTACTTCGTCAGTCCCAGAGCTTCCACCACCGCGCCATCGACACGCGCCGGTTGCCCATCTTCCTTGAAGACCACGCCGAAGCTGCCGCGATAATCCCACATCGCCCAGCCGATTCCGTCCGCTTCGAGAGCCGTGCGCACATCGTGAATCCAATTGGCGCGCGAGATCGGATCGGAGTGGTCCCGGTAGACGCCGAACTCGTTGCAGATCAGCGGCACGTTGTTCTCGCGGCCCCAGGCCGCCGCCTCGTCGATCGTCAACTGGATGCGATGCCCGTCCCAGCGATCGAGCCAGTAGTTCTCCAATTGAAAGCGGTCGGCCGCATCCGGAACTTCCTTCACCAGTTCCCGCATCGAGCTTTCGCTGGCCGGGTAGGGAATGCCATGGGTAGAACTCCACCACGCCACGCCCCATCCGGCGCCCTGATGAGTGAACTCGTGGGGATTGTAGAAGTGGAAGTTGTAGATCACGTTGCCATCGCTGAGCGGATGCTGGGTAAGCAGGTCGGCGATGCCGGAGTAATTGGGGCCGGTGGCGATAATGGTGTTGCGGGGCGCGACCTCGCGGATGGTCGCGGCCAACTGCGCCTGGATGCCGGCCCAGCGATAGGGATCGCTCACCTCCGGCTCGTTCAATATCTCAAAGAAGACCCGCTCCGGGTCGCGCGTGGCATAGTGCGCGGCCAGCCGCCGCCACAGCATGGTCAGCCGTTCCACGCCCTCGTCGCCGGCGCGCAGCCGCTGCTTGAAATTCTCTTCGGGGTGCAGGTCGATCTGGACCGCGAGGCCGTTGGCCAGCATGGCATCCACCGCGCGGTCCAGCCGGGCGAGGAAGTCGGCGTTCAAGCCGTCGCTGCCCAGCGGATACTGCTCCAGCGGCGCCGCGTCGATGCTGAGGCGCACATTGTCGAAGCCGAGGCGCGCCATCAAGGCAATGTCCTGGGAGTCGGTAAAGCGGTTGGTGCGGGCCGCGGAGTAGTCGCTGGCCGACTGGGCAAACCACATGGAGGCGTTGATGCCCCGTTTCAGGTGCTGGGCGCGGGCAAAGGCGGTCTGCAGCCCGGCGGCATGATCCTGCGCGGCGGCGGGAAGCGCCAGGGAAAGCAAGGCTGCAAGGCAGCGTAGACGGAGATGCACGGCAAATCCTCCCAAATTGGATATACGAAACCCGAGGCAACGATACCACGCAGAGGTTACGGCGACGCGTTTGCGGAGTCAGACGCAAAAGAGGCACAATACCCGAATCCTCCCGAAAGTAGGCTGTATCGTGCAAAGACTCCCACTCGCAAAGCTCCACCGGCTTTCGTCCGCCCTCGCCGCGTGCTGCCTGATGGCCGCTGCCGCCCTGGCGCAAAACCCGCCCGCGGCCCTACCCATGCCCGCCGGACAAGCGCCGGCGCAAAGCCACCCGGCGACCAAAGCCAACGACGAGCTGCTGGCCAAGGCCGGCAAGCTCTACTATTCCACCGTGAAGAGCGGTCTCGACGGCTTCGAATGCGCCGTCCATCCCGACTGGCGCACGTTCTTCGCCACCGCCGAGAAGGGCTCCACGGTGGCCGCCGACGACCCGCGCGTCGTCCTGCTCAAATCGGTCAAAATCACCTTCCACGCCCGCATGGCCGGCAACTCCAGCCTCGATTGGAGCGTGCCCGCAACTGCAGACAAGCCGCTCGATGAAGACTCCACCGATCTGCTGGATGCCATGCACCAGTCGGCCGAACAGACTCTCATGGGCTTCATGCAGTTCTGGTCGCCTTTTGTGAACGGCTCTGCTGTGCCCGCCTCATCCGAAGGGCTGGAGGTAACTCAGGCGGAGAATGGAACCACGCTCCACGCCGAACAGGGCGGTACTTCGGTGACCGAAGTGATGGACAGCCAGCTGGTGCTCAAGCAATTCCGCGTGGCGATGAGCCAGATGACCATCGAATTCGAGCCAGCCTTTCAATCGACGGATCAGGGCCTGCTGGTGACAAGCTTCGCGGCCCACATTCAGCCGGCGGGCGCCGCGCCCGAGAAGGCCCAGGAAATGCACGTGACGATCGGGTACCAGACGGTCGATGGCTTCCAGATTCCGGCCCAGATCTCCATGAACCTTGGCGGAGGCGGAGAACTCGATTTTGTGCTGGACGGCTGCACGGTGAGCCGGCAGCCGAAGTAGCAGCCGATGGCGTATTCGCGCCGGAACGGACACAGCCCACCTCAAAACAAAAGCGGCTCCCATTCTGCCGGGAGCCGCTGCTGCTTTAAGAAGAAAATCGTCTATTTGCCTGGCGAAGCAAGCGAATTGTTATCGGCGACCGCTATCTGCTCGTAGGTGGTGTGCAGATACTTGTGGGGATTCACCGGGACGTTGTGGACGCGCACCTCATAGTGGAGGTGCGGACCGGTGGCGCGGCCCGACTGGCCCACGTAGCCGATCACCTGGCCGCGGATGACATGCTCGCCGGGCACAACCGCAATCGCGGAAAGATGTCCGTAGACGGTGAGTACATCGTGACCGTGGTCGAGTACGATCTGGCGGCCATATCCGGCGCCCATCGACATTCCGGTCACGCCTCCATCGGCTGCGGCACGCACCGGCGTCCCGCTGGGCGCTTCAATGTCGATGCCCGAGTGGAAAGCGCCTTCGCCGTTGATCGGATCCTGACGCGAACCGAAGCCCGATCCCACGCGGCCCTCGACCGGCCAGAGAGAGGGCGCGTCGGCCAATTCCATCCAGTCGCCCTTGAAGCTGGGCGAAAGCCCGCTTTCCAGCGCGCGCGAAACCCGGCCCGACATCGCCTGCGTGCGCAGCGTATAAAACTGATCGATAGAGAGCTTGACCTGCTGCTGGTCCACGTCGTCGGTCAACGCCAGCGAGGGCGGTGTGGGCGCCGCGGCCGCCGCGGCGGCACCGGGCTTGCCCGAGGCCAGCTTGTTCTGCTTCAGGCCGTACAACGCGGTCACTTCACTGGCCAGCGCTCCCAGCGAGGCCACCTGCACATCGCGGTCGTGCGCAATCTGCGCCATCTGCTTGTAGTCTTTGCGCAGATTCTCCCGGTCCTGGCGGACCTGATTATAACTTTCGGTCTTGAGCAGCATGCGGGTGTAGGAGCCGGCGAGTCCTACGATGGTGAATGCGCCCACCAGCGCCGCGGCAACAAATCCATACGCGTACCGCAGTGGCAGAGGGATCTTGCGTATCCGCCCGTCCTCATCCCTGGCAACAAAAAGAATGTAATAGCGCTTGCGTAGCATCTTCGCCTCTCATCCCTGCGACAGCAGGGCCGCAATTCGCCGTGTACTCAATAGAAGAGCAAGGCATCATGGCTTTTCAGCCCGTGAACAAAATAGCAGACGCCCTGACGGGCGCACTTCGTGGAGCGTTCGTCAAGGCTAACAAACCGCCCCGCTCCGGGTCAACGAAAACCGCCCTGAAAATCATTCGCGGCTCCAATTCGGACCGGCTCAGTCTTTGGCCCACCCAGCCTTATTCGGCCATTCCTTTGAAAAGTTCAGTGCGCGCAAATGGACCGGGACCTTGGCTCCGGTACAAATGCAACAGAATCAACATGGGAATTGACGTCTGAAGAGCGTTTTTCACAAAATTCGCCGGTTCTTCACTCTTTTTGGCAGGGTCAAAAGGCCGATCCGGACCGATCCGGGCCCCTTTGCCCTATCCTCAAAAGATGCAAGCTAGGCGGACAACTTCATCGCGCGCCGGCGGACGGGGTGAACTGGCCCTGCTCCGCCAGATCCGCAGCCGTGCGGGCCAGGCGACGGGTAGCGGCATACGCCTGGGCATCGGAGACGACTGCGCCCTGCTCCGTCCGCGGCCGGGCGAGGAGCTAGCCGTCACCACTGACCTGTCTATCGCCGGCCGCCACTTTCGCCTGGACTGGCACCCGCCCGAGGCCGTAGGCCACCGGGCTCTCGCGCGCGGGCTGAGCGATCTGGCAGCCATGGGCGCCCGTCCCGTCGCCGCCTTTCTTTCCCTGGGTTTGCCACGCGAGCTCACTATGGCCACGGGTCGGCGCCCAGCCTGGGTGGAGCGATTTCTCGACGGCCTGCTGGCCCTGGCCGATGCCTACAAGACTCCGCTGGCCGGAGGCGACCTGGCCGAGTCGCCGCTCGCTGTGGCCGATATCGTGCTTATCGGCGCGGTTCCGCACGGCAGGGCTCTGCTCCGCTCCGGAGCGCGGCCGGACGACCTGCTCTATGTCACCGGCGCCTTGGGCGGAGCCGCGGCAGGACTCGCCCGTCTGGCCGAGTTGGCCGGGACGGTAAAGGCCCAACCAACCCGTCCCAATCCTCCGTCTATCCCAAAGAAACTGGAGACCTTGCTCGCCCCGCACCTCTACCCGCAGCCGCGCATCGCCCAAGGCCGCTGGCTGGTACGCCACGGCCTGGCTTCGGCCGCTCTTGACCTCAGCGACGGCCTCTCCACCGATCTGGATCATCTCTGCCTGGAGTCCGGCGTGGCCGCCGAGGTCGATGCGGCTCTCGTGTCGCTATACCCTGGAGCAACCCTGGCGCAAGCCCTCAATGGCGGCGAAGATTACGAACTGCTGTTTACCGCCTCAGCCAAGGCCCGCCTGCCGCGCACCATCGCCGGCGTGCCCATAACCCGAATCGGCCGCATCGTGAAACACCGCGCCGGCCGGCCAGCCGTCGCGCTGGTCACGGCACAGGGTTCCCAGCCGCTGGAACCGCACGGCTGGGAGCATTTTTCCTGAGGCCCGGTCAGAATCCCTTCACGGCTCCGGTCACCGGAGGACCGGAGTAGTGAACATGCACCAGCCGCCAGCCCTTGCCGGGCAGATTTATATAGACCTGGCTCTCGCGGCCGGTGGTGTGGATGGATTTGTCCGTGCCTCGGAGGGTCGCGACAAAATCCCAATCGAACTCCACCACTGCTGCATCGCCATAGAGATGAATACTCACATCGCTCACGGCCTTCAGCTTGCGGGTGCTGAACGTTTGGCCCATCAGCTTGCCGTAGACCACGGATGCAATCTCATCCCAGCCGTGCTCGTGTCCGCGCGGCTCGATGAAAGTGACGTCGGGCGTCGTGGACCAGACGGTGGCGCCAAGCTTTGCGTCGGCAGCGTCGATCGACTGGATATACGTGTCGACCAGCCTCCGTATCTCCGTCTTCGCGGCGGGTTCGCTGCTGACGGCCTTTTCTTGCGCAGCCAAAGCGAGGCCAGCCGCCATCAAACTGGCGCTGGCCAAAAGAGTTGCCAAAAGCGATTTGCAGTTCATCTTGCGCTCCTTGAGCCTGCGGATTTGCCGTCTCAATAGGCTGCGGTGAATTGCTGGCGCACATGATTGGGGCTTTCCAACTCGTTCACTAGGGCAACGGCGTAGTCCTCGGCGGAGATCCGGCTTTCGCCCTGTTTGTCGACGACCATCTGCGTGCCGCCCAGCCGGAATTTGCCTGTCCGCTCGCCGGGCTGGATAAAGGCCGCCGGGCTCAGAGCGCTCCACTCCAGGCTCGACTCCTTGAGGATCGGCAACACCTCCCGGTGGGCCAACGCAATCTGCTTCCAGGCCTGGGGAAACTGCGGAGTATCCACCAGTTGCACACCCGGCGCAACCTCCAGGCTGCCCGCTCCGTTCACCGCGATCAGCCGCTGCACTCCCGCCGCCGTCAACCCGGTCAGCAGCGACCGCGTAGCCGCCAGCAGCGTCTCCTCCTGGCCTTGTGGCGGAGCATAGGCGCTGATCGCCGCCTCCGAGCCCTGGGCAACTGCAGCCACGCAGGCCGGGTCCAGAATGTCTCCCTTTACTGCTTTCACTCCGGCGGCGGTTATCTTCTCCGGGTTGCGCACAACCGCCGTCACCTGGTGGTCGCGGCCTAACAGCTCCTTGAGAATGCGGCTCCCGATCATCCCGGATGCCCCGAACAGAACAACTTTCATGCTGAGTCTCCCTTGTGTGTTGAGGATTGGGTTCCGGTACGGTGCAAGGCTGCGCAGACCGGCGTTTTCCCAACACACTCATTAGGCGCTAGAATAGAGCAGATTTCAAGAAGATACCAGACGGTGTTCTGGTCACCAGGAGGTAACCGTGCCCGATTCGCCGACTTCGTTCCAAGGCGACGCCTTCAACGGCCAATGTCCCACGCGGGTCGTCTTGGATCAGATTGCCGACAAGTGGACCGTGCTGGTGCTCGGCGCTCTGGATGCGGGACCGGTCCGATTCAACGCCCTCAAGCGGCGTCTCGACGGCATCTCGCAGAAAATGCTCAGCCAGACCCTCAAAGAGCTGGAACGCTATGGACTCGTGGCGCGGCGCGCCTTTGCCACTGTCCCGGTCACGGTCGAGTACTCGCTCACCCCGTTGGGAGCTGCCCTGACCGGCCCCGTCAACGCCCTGCGCGAGTGGGCCGAAACCAACATCTGCCAGATGCTGGCGGCGCAACAGCGGTACGATGCCGGAGAAGGCCATGGAATCGCTCGCGAGGATCGCATAAGTCCAGCCGGTATGCCTGCCCAATCGGACCGGAAGACTCCCCGCAGCTTTCCTCGCCGTCTATCATCGGGAGTGTCATGACCACCACGAAACCCCGCGTCCGGTTTGCCCCTTCCCCCACCGGCCTGCTCCACGTGGGCAATGCGCGCACCGCGCTCTACAACTGGCTTTTCGCCCGCCGCATGGGCGGCGATTTCATCCTGCGCATCGAAGACACTGACATGGAGCGTTCGGAGACGCGCCACGAGACCCAGCTCATTGAAGACCTGCGCTGGCTGGGGCTGGACTGGGACGAAGGTCCTGGGACTGGCCTTCCCGGCGATCCTTCCGGGCCAGACAAGGGCAGTTTTGGCCCCTACCGGCAATCGGAGCGGCTGGCGATCTATGCCGAGCATACTGAGCGGTTGCTGGCCGAAGGCAAGGCCTACCGCTGCTTCTGCACCCCAGAGGAGCTCGAAGCCGAGCGCAAGCTGGCCGCGGCCGAGCATGGCCCGCAAGTCTACTCCGGCCGCTGCCGCGGATTGGAGCCAGCGGAGATCGAGAAGAATCTGGCCGCGGGCAAGCATTTTGCCGTGCGTCTGAAGATCGAGGACCACCCGCTGCGCTTCCACGATCTGGTGCGCGGTCCAGTCGAGTTCGCCGCCGAAACCGTGAGCGACCCGATTCTGGTCCGCTCGGCCACCGGCGGGGCGGGAGGCGTTTCGGTCGGAGTGCCGGTGTACAACTACGTGGTCACCGTCGACGACGCGCTGATGCGGATTACCCATGTGATCCGCGGCGACGATCACATCTCGAACACGCCCAAGCAGGTGGCGATCGATGAGGCCTTCGGTTGGCCGGTGCCGGAATTTGCCCACCTCTCCACCATCCTGGGCGCGGACCGGGAGCGGCTTTCCAAGCGCCACGGGGCCACCTCCATCTCCACCTTCCGCGAGATGGGCTATCTGCCCGAAGCGCTGGTGAACTACCTGGCGCTGCTCGGTTGGGGCGCGGAAGACGGCAAGACCGAGACCTTCACCTTGGAGGAACTGACGCACGCCTTTTCGCTGGAGCGGGTGACGCCGAGCCCGGCCATCTTCGACTTTGACAAGCTGAACTGGCTCAACCGGCACTACCTGAAGCAGGCCGAGCCAAACCGCGTGGCTCAACTGGCTGAGGAGTTTTTTTGCGTCAATCGCCCCGACATATTTCCGCTTTGGCCTTCGCCTGACGCGAAGCAATGGACCGCGCCCATCTCCGCCGTCAAGTTGGAGCCGCACATTCCGCTGGAACTTCTTACGGATGAGACCGTCGCAAAGAGAAAAGCATGGTTCGGCCGGCTGCTCGCACTGTTTGTTCCCGCCGTCAATCATCTGGACCAACTCCCTGAAAAAGCCAGCCTCGTCTTTGGCTTCGATCCCGACACCGCGCGCGCCAACGAGGAGAACGCCGCAGTTCTGGTCGCCGACTCCGCCCGCACCATGCTCGGCGAAGTAGCCAGCCGCGTCCGCACCCATAGCGGCCCTGTGACGCCCGAAGACTTCAAAGCCTGGATGAACGAGATCAAGGCCGCCACCGGGATCAAGGGCAAGGAACTCTTCCAGCCGGTCCGCATCGCGTTGACCGGCGCGCACTCCGGCCGGGAGTTCGACAAGCTGCTGCCGCTGATCGAGGAAGGGGCTGCGCTGGGACTTGGCATTGCCAGCGTACGCGAGCGCATCGAGCGGTTTGTGGGGGTGTGAGCGCCGTGGACGACATCTTCTGGATTAAGGGCGAACCGGCTGCGCCGCTGGCGATCGTGCTTTGCCCTCTCGGAGGCGACGGGCTTGAGGGCGAACTGATCGAGATGAAGCGCAATGGCATCGAGACCCTGGTTTCGCTGCTGAGAGAAGATGAGGCCTCGATGCTTGGCCTCGCCGAGGAATGCCGACTTGCAGGGCAGATCGGGTTGCAGTTTCTCTCGCATCCGATTCCCGATTGCCATACTCCGCCCAACAATGCCGCCTTCCAGGATTTCGTCGCCGGATTGGCTGATCGCCTCCGCGCCGGGGAGCATATCGGCGTGCATTGCCGCGGAAGCATCGGCAGGGCCACAATTACGGCGGCGTGCGCACTCATCGAGTTAGGCTGGACGCCCATGGCCGCTTTGGCGGCCATCGCAGCGGCCCGCGGCCTCGCAGTCCCCGACACGCAGGAGCAGGAAGACTGGATCCTGCGCTACAGGGCAAAACCGTGACCGCGCCTATTGTGGACCTCAGTTTTCCCCACGGCTGGCAGGCCGAAATCCTGCCGGCGCGTCCGATCGTTCTGCCCGCGCGGCATTTCATCTATCCGCGCGAGGCCGAAGAGGTGGAACGCGGAGCGCTGGAGGTGCTGGTCCGTCCCGATGCGGCCGGAGTTCTGCCCTTTCTGGCCACCTGCGCGCTGGGGTTTCGCGATCCCGCCGTTCCGACGGGGACTTGGTCAACCCCAAGGACGGAAGAACTCTGCGCAGTCTCGGGCGGGTACGCGTACCTGATCGACACCACCGCGCCGGAGCGGTTCACGATGCTCTCTTACCGGCCGGTGCTGGAGGTCCGGCCGGCTGTCTCCGCAGGGCTCCTCCTGTTTGTGGGCCATCATTCGATTCTGGCCTGGGGGAGGGAGGGCGAGAGGTGGAAATCGGAGAAACTCTCTTCCGAGGGTGTGACCGTCATCAGCGTGGAGGACGGCGTGCTCCGCGGGATGGGATGGGATTTGATGACCGACAAGGAGACGCCGTTTGCGCTGGATCTGAAAACGGGAGTGCTCGCAGAGTAGAAGTTCTTAGGACTCTTTATCCTGGCCGAAGTGTAACGGCTGTAAATATCCCCCGGCAGAGCCGGGGGCTTTAGGATGGGTGACCCCTCAAAGGGGCCTGTGTAGAAGCGCTCCAGTCGGCAGCAGCCCGTCGTCCGCGCTGTAGGTACGACGCACTGCGACTTGGCCAGGGCGTCGGCAGCAGCCCATCGCCCGCGCCGTAGGCGCAGTGGTTGTTAGCCCCGCGCTTCAGCGTGGGGTTGGCGAAACCAACAATTTATCCGGAGTCCCGTAGGGACGGCGCTCATGCTCCGCGTCTTCCAACGTGTTTGCTGGAAGAAGGTAAAAAACAAAGCGGGGACGACTCCCGCAAATGTCAAACTTCTACTGCCACCCCGGCCGTGGGGCGCCAGACCGAAGGTCTGGGCAATAAGGAAAGGAGCAAACGAATTTTGCTCCTTGAGAGAGCCGGGGGATCTCCTCACCCTTTAGCCGTGAGGGGCGGTTTGCCCCATTGGTTTGCCGATTATTTCCCCAGTGCGCGCAGAATGAAAATATGCAGATCGATCCCGGCCTCTGGCAGGAATGGAACCGGTCCGTACCCCCCTCCCCCTCCCCAGGAAATAGCGCTGAAAACAGGCGTCAAATAGCACAAAATAAACGAGTTACAGGCATTTGTTCTGGCAAAAGTGGATGTACAAGCCATTGAAAATAAGCACTTTAAAGATAGCCGGGGCAGCGAAAAATGGCGGATTCTGGGTCGGTTGCGGCTCGAAAGGGGGGATCTGCTCTGGGAAGGTCGGTGCGTCTCAGGCCTGTGAATGGGAGAACCGCTCCAGCTGTCCCCTGAACAATTCAAAGGTCTTCCGCCATAGCTCTCGCATGAGAGAGCCATATGACTACCCTGCTGTCTGCGCTGGCGCGGGCAAAATCGTCTCATACGCCTTATAGACGCCTTCAAAGACCGAGTCCCAACTCATGGTAAGCGCGTAGGTGCGGGCAGCCTGGCGCATTGCGGCGTGCTTGGCGGGATCGGCGAGGACGCCGGCGACCGCGGCGGCAAACTCCGCGTCCGGAACGATGCGCCCGGTTTCGCCATCATGGACAATCGTGCATGGGCCGCCGTCGGGAGTCACGATGGCCGGCACGCCGCTGGCCAGCGCCTCCAGCACCACATTGCCGAAGGTGTCGGTGTGCGATGGGAAAACGAAGAGGTCCATGTTGGCGTAGGCCGTGGAAAGTGACTCGCCCTTGAGCACGCCGGGAATCTCGGCGCGGGGCAGACGCTCGCGCAGCCAGCCCTCCTCGGCGCCATGGCCCACAATCAGGAACCGAAAGTTTGTAACGCCCATCTTTTCCAGCTCTTCCTGCACCTGGGCGAGTAAGGTTACGTTCTTCTCGATCGAAAGCCGGCCCACAAATCCCAAAACCTGGTCGCGCTCCTCGGGATTGCGGTTGCGTTTGGCGGGATGAAAGAGTTCGGCATCCACGCCGCGCGGCATCAGGTGGCAAAGACGGCCGGTGGAGCGCTCAAGCAGTGCGCAGAGCTCGGGATTAGGGGCAAAGAGGATCTTGGCAATCGAGTAGAACCTGGCCGCGGCGGCCATGGTCAGGTCTTCGATCTTCTGGCCCGTGGCGACAGACTGGCGCTCCGGCAGCAGGCGCAGGAACCAGTCCGAGCGGCGTGCCAGGTACTCGTGGACGTTGGTGTGCCAACTGGCGGCCAGGGGCAGTTTCATGTGGTGGGCCAGGCCCGCGCCCAGCATTCCCAACTCGCTGGGGCCGGTGATGTGAATCAGGTCGGGTTTGAAGCGCTCCAGCACCTCGCCGATGAGCGGAATGTGGCGCAGAAAGGCCGGATCGAAGCGGAGATCTTTTTCGAGAGCAAACGACAGAAAGCCGCGCGGCAGCTCCAGCGTCCACACATTGCCGTCTTCGGTAATGGCCTGTGTGCGGTCGCCGGCGCGGACGCAGAGAAACGGCAGATTGCGCCGTCGCGCAAAGGCCTCAAAGTGGCGGCTGGTATGGGCGACCCCGTTCACTTCGTGGAAGGAGTCGGGAAAGTAGGCCACGCGCGGCATTCGATCGATCATAGTCTTAGTAGAAATCCCGGCGGCCGGGATTCTAGGTCCAGTCCGCGGTTATCCTTTAGCCGTCGTGCTCGCCCAGGGCAAGGCGCAACTGGTGCGACTCGCTCCACGCCATGCGCAGGCCGCCGGAGACCGGGCCAATGCCCATCAGTTGAACCATCGCTATCGTCCAGCTCATGAGGCGCGGAGCCGACCCGTTGGGCCACAACTCGCTCAGAGGCCGCACCACACCGTTGGCGTCCGGATGGTAGACGCGCTCATCCCAGGTGCGCGAACCCTGCGGAAACTCAGGATAGCTGCGGATTGCATCGATCGTCGATTGCAGGATGCGATGTTTCCACGGCTCGGCATACTGGGGCATAAAGAGCACATCGCTCTTCTTCTCGCGGCGAATCTCGTGCACGAACTCGGTAAAGCTGGCGGCGTTGGTCAGGTTGATGTTGGCGTTGGGCTCAACGCCATGCCGGTCGCCGCCAGAGAGGAGCACCATATTCCACTTCTCGGCCAGCCGCCGCACCGCGCGGTTCTCGTCCCAGTGGCGCAGTCCGTTGAGTTCCAGGGCGTGAAGATAGTTTCCGTTCTTGAGCAGGAACTCGTTGACCAGAACCTCGTGCTTCTCCTTGCCGATCAGATACAAATCCCAGAGCGGATGGTTGAAGACCACCAGCACGTTCGGTTCTTCGTGCAGTGCGACCAGAATCTCGGTCAGCCGGGCGTCGCTGGGATGGGCAGTGAAGTTCGACAGCGTCTCCATCCACTCTGTCGCCCTGGCGCTGGGCAGATTGTGCACGCCCAGGTGGAAGGACTGGTCGCCGTAAGGGGCGCTCCACTCTACTGATACGGGAATCTGGCGCGCGCTGGGTACGGTGCGCAGCAGCATGGGCGCATTGATGGTGTCGTGGTCGGTGATGGAGACCATCGCGGCCAGATCGAGCTTTTCAATCTGTTGGCGCTCCAGGTCGAAGGCCAACTTGGGGGTCATCGGCGGAGTCCAGTAGCTGGCGGCATAGTTCACGCGCACCCCATGCACCTGCTCCGACCGGCGCTCCAGCCGCGAGAGCAGCGGGCGCATCACCGGGTACTGGTTGCCAAAGTTCGCCAGGAAGTCGAGCGTCTCCTTGGACTGGTTGGTGTGGCTGTGCAGCGAGATACCCGACCGGAAGCCTTTGGACGCGTCTTTATCGCGCCACAGATATGAGATGGTCGACCTGGCCATTTCCGCTCCTCATTCCGCGAACGTGCTGGAACGTCTGGTGCCAGTATCGGTTGCAAGGATCAATGCGGGGTTAAGAGGACGCGAACGCCGGTTCAATTGACAAAAGAATCAACAGAGTTACTAGACAATCCGGAATCAACGCGGAGAATCCCGAAGATAACCGGGAAAAAAGGCAGGCTACCAACCTGTCAGACGTCGTGCCCGCCCAGGGCCAGGCGCAACTGGTGCGCCTCGCTCCACACCATGCGCAGGCCGCCGGAGACCAGCCTTTTGCCCATCAGTTGGACCAGCCCGACGCCCCAATTGAGCGGCCAGGGTACCGTTCCGCCGGGCCACAGCTCACTCAGCGGCCGCGGCGTGCCGCTCGCATCCGGATGATAGAAGCGCTCGTCCCAGGTGCGCGAGCCCTGCGGAAACTCGGGATAGTGACGCAAGGCGTCGATGGCCGACTGGAGCATACGCAACTGCCAAGGCTCGGCATACTGCGGCATGAAGAGTACGCTGCTCTTCTTCTCGCGCCTGATTTCATGCACGAACTCGGTAAAGCAGGTGGCGTTGGTCAGGTTGATGTTGCCGCTGGGCTCCACGCCATGCCGGTCGCCACCGGAGACCGGCAGCAGGTTCCACTTCTCGGCCAGCCGCCGCGCGGCGCGGTTCTCGCCCCAGTTGCGCAGCCCATTCAGTTCCAGCGCGTGCAGCCAGGCGACGTTCTTGCGCAGAAACTCACCTACCTGGTACTCATGCTTCTCCCGGCCGATCAAATACAGGTCCCACATGGGGTGATTGAAGATCACCAGCACGTTGGGCTCGCCGTTCAGAGCCGCCAGGATTTCGGTCAGCCTGTCCGTCTTGGGATGGGCGGTATAGTCCGCCAGAGCCGCCATCCACTCCGTCGCCCGGGCGCTGGGCAGGTTGTGCACGCCCAGGTGGAAGGACTGCACGCCAAACGGAACGCTCCACTCTACCGAAACCGGAATCTGCCGGGCGCTGGGCACGGTGCGCAGCAGCATGGGCGCCTGGATGGTGTCGTGGTCGGTAAGGGAGACCATAGGTGCCAGGTCGAGCTTCTCGATCTGGCCGCTCTCCAGGTCAAAGGCCAGCTTGGGGGTCATCGGTGGTGTCCAGTAGCTGGCCGCGTAGTTCACCCGTACCCCGTGGTTCGTCTCGGATCGCTGCTCCAGCCGCGTCATCAGCGGCTGCACTGCCGGAAACTGCTTACCGAAATTCGCCAGGAACGAAAGCGGCTCCCTGGACTGATTGGTGTGGCTGTGCAGGGAAACACCCGACTGGAAGCCTTGGGGCGCCTTTGTGTTGCGCCACAGATACGAGATGGTCGAGGCGACCACTTCTGCTCCTTCTTTCGCAATCGATGCGGGAAATCCGCGAATCCGGTGGCGGCCACAGGCCGCAGATCAGAGCCCCGCAAAAAACTCAAAACGGCAATTCAGCCTGCCGAGCGTTCTTTCGGACAGCAAGGCTGGAAGGTCAGGCCGGGGATTCAGCCTGAACAACTCCTAGGAATAAAACTAGCAGAATCGGATGCGCTTTCGCCCCTGAAGGATGTCTTTTGAGGGCTCGCACGAGGACTCTCACGCTCTTTGCTGCCCCAGATGTCTCAGCGCGATTCGCCCTCTCTGTTTTTGTTGTTCCTGGCCGTTTCAGGCCCGATAAAATCCTCGACTGTCCAGCCCGCCATCAGATCTTCGCCCAACGGGCCGACCTGGGAACCCCGCTGGCTATCGATGAGCATGCCAGCTTCCGCTTCGGCCCGCAGGTAGTTTTCCGTGAGCCCCTTGCGAAGCAACTCGAAGGCATGCTCGGGCGTATCGGCAAACTGGAAGAGCTCGATGTCCTTGGGCGAGATGGCTCCGGTATCCACCAGCACGTCCAGGTTGAAGACTTTCTTCCAGTACTCCGATCCGTAGATGACCACCGTGATCTTCTTGGCCAGTTTCTGGGTCTGGGCCAGCGTGAGGATCTCGAACATCTCATCCAGCGTGCCGAACCCGCCGGGAAAGACCACCAACGCCTTAGACAGGTAGGCAAACCAGAGTTTGCGCATGAAGAAGTAGTGGAATTCAAAGTTGAGCGAGGGGGAGATGTAGGGATTGGGCCTCTGCTCGAAGGGCAGCCGGATATTCAGCCCGATGGTTTTTCCGCCGGCCTCGTGAGCGCCGCGATTAGCCGCCTCCATGATGCCCGGCCCGCCGCCCGACATGACCACAAAGCGATGGCGCCGTGAGGGAATCCCCATTGCCCAGCGGGTCAGCATCCCAGAGAGCCGTCGCGCGTCTTCGTAGTAGCGGGCCATCTCCACTGCCGCCACGGCGCGCTTGCGCTGCAACTCAGTAGCCTTGCCCGCGGCAATCTCGGGAGCGCTGGCCGGCTGCTCGTGGCTGGGAGCCGGACGGCTGGAGCCGGTGTTGTCCAGAAGTTCCAGCGCATGGTCGGCTTCCTCGCGTCCGCGAAAGCGCGCCGAGCCGAAAAAGACCACGGTGTCCTGAATCTTCTCTCGCCGGAAGCGCGCCAGCGGCTCGATATATTCGGCGACGATGCGAATCAGGCGGCCATCGGCGCTGTTGAGAAAGCCGGAATTCTCATAGGCCAGCGGAGCGGACTCCAGCGGCGGCGGCATCCCGTTGCCCGGAATCCCATTTGCGGGCGCGGCCGACGACGGCAGAGGTTGCGCGGACGCCTGCCCCCTGTTCCCTGGTCCCTGGTCCCTGGTCCCTGTTTCCTGCTTGCCTTCGCTCATCGCTTTTATCCATCCCGGTGGTGGATGGCGTCCTGGAACGCAATCCACAGGTTCAGTAGCCCCAGTCCCGAGACGAGGCCACGCACGGCGCCGTTGGCGGCATAGATTGAGAGCGTGGGGAACTGAACGAAAAGCGGGTTCTGATCCCAGAACATGTGCGACCAGGGCGCATAGCAGACAGCCAGGCCGATATACATTCTCAGCATCACCCGCAAGAGCAACTCGGCGCGTTCAAGCCAGCGCGGAATCCGCTGCTGCCGGTGCCGCTGAGCCTGGGGCGCAGGCACGGGCCCGGGTGCTGGGGCCGGGCTCGTGGCGAGTGTAGGCGATGTCGATTCCGGCTGCTGGGACATTCTCGATATACGCACACCGCCCCCGATTTCCGCCGAATCGCCAATCCGTCTCGAGGGGCAAACCCAACGAGATCAGTCCGGCAGTGCGACGTCTTTGGCTGCCTTCCAAACTTCCGGAAGACCGTCCGGCAAACGTTCGGCCCGGACCACAAACAAGCTGTGGCCCGGCTCAGGGACGCCGTATTGCAACGGTATCACAGAGGGCGCTTGCGGCCAGCAGGTTTGCCCTTGTAGCCGGATTTGGAAGAGCCCCTGGCTTTGGGACGCGCTCCGGAAGCGGGTTTGCCGGGCCCGCCGTACCTGGTTTTGGGCTTCCATCCGGCGCCGGCATTGCGCTCGCCGCGAGGACTCTCGCTGCGGGAAGACGACGCCCCGGAGAACTTCTTGGTGTGCGGGGTGGGGCGGTCCGATGAGCCTTCCGCGCGAGGAGTGTAGGGGCGGGACGGCCGCGAGCCAGAAGATGGACCGTCGAACGAGCGCTTGCCGCCCGGTGCCGGCCGGTAACCGGAGCCGGTGCGCGGATCGATGGAGCGCGGTCCGGAACCAGACCGAGGGCCGGAGCTGTAGGAACGACCCTCCGGCTTGCCGGGTTTGCTGCTGGGGCGTGGACCGCCGGCGCGCGGCTTGCCGCTGCTGGTGGTGTAAGCGCGCGGAAGGCCTCCCTCGCTGCTGAAAGACCGGCCGGAACCGGGCCGAGACGTAGAGGAACGGTCCGAACTGGGCCTTGGGCGGCCAGAACTGGGACGGCCTGGACGCGGTCCGTCAGAGCTTGGCCGGTCAGAGTACGACCGAGGGGCACTGGGCCTTGGGCGATCCGAGTAGGGCCGGGGAGCGCTAGGCCTGCTTGAAGTTGGCCGGCTGGGGCGGTCCGACTGCTGAATCTCTTCGATATGGAGGTTTGGCGGTCTCACCGGGCCCAAATCCTCGTCGCGATCCGGGGCCTCGCGGCGAGGACCGGCGGGTCGTTGGTAGGCGGGGCGTTCGCCGCGGCCGGCGGTTTTGTTCCAGGCGGGCTTGGCTTCGAAGCTGCGGCCTCCGCTGGTTCTGCCCGATCCTGCCGAGGTAGAGCGGGGACGGTCAGAACCGGGACGGCTTTCGCCGGTTGAGCCGGCGGCAAAGCGCGCGGGAGGACGAGTGGGACGATCGTCTTTCTGCCATGCCGGGCGAGAGGGACGAGGCGTGAATGAACCTTCGCCCTCATCGCGGCGGAAGGGGCGCTTGGCAGGGCCGGAAGTGGGCCGTGCAGAGCCGTATTTGGCCGGACCTGCGCCAGCGGCGCCGCGGGCAGGACCGCGTTCGGCCGTGCGGCCGGCGGTGGGGCGGAACTTCTCCCCGGCCGGGCGGGCTGGCCTGCCGGTGCCTTCGCTGGTTGAGCCCGCGCCAAAGGCCTTCTTGGGGCGGAATTCGCCGGTGCGGACCGTGTTGGCGGAGCGCTCTTCGAATGGCTTCGCATAGGGCTTGGCCGGACGCGGGTGGATGGTGGGCCGGGGCAGCACAGTGGGCAAACCGGCGGCGTCCATGGCATTGCGGCGACGGACTTCCTTGGATTTGGGCGTGCGCGCCTTGCCTTCGGCGGCCAGGCGCAGGGCAACGAGTTCATCGGGCTGCAATTCGCGCAGGTTGCCGGGCTCCTGGTCCAGAACCAGCGGGCCGTAGCCGACGCGGCGAATCTTCTCGACAAAGTGGCCGATCTCCTCGAACATCTTGCGCAGTTCGCGGTTGCGGCCCTCGATGAGAACCACTTCGTACCAGGGATTGTCGCCTTGGCGGACTTGGCGGATGCGGGCCGGAGAGGTGCGGACGCGGCCCGTTCCGGGCTTGCCGCGCTCGATGGCCACGCCGGAACGCAGCAGATCGAGTTCGCTTTCGCTGGGCTGGCCGGCGACTTTAACCAGGTAGGTCTTTTCCACGCCGGAGGCGGCCTTGGTGAGCCGGTTGGCCAGTTCGCCGTCGTTGGTCACCACGAGTAGGCCTTCGCTCATGTAGTCCAGCCGGCCGACGGGATAGAGGCGCTCCTTCATCTTCTCGAAGAACTGCATCACCGTGGGCCGGCCCTCGGGATCTTTCACGGTGGTCACAAATCCCTTGGGCTTGTTCAGTACGAAGTAGCGCAGCCGCTCGGCGCCCTGGAGCAGCTTGCCGTCGACACGGATGTGATCGCGACCCGCGTCGGCCTTGGTGCCCAGCGCGGTGACCACCTTGCCGTTCATCTGCACGCGGCCCTGTTCGATCATCTCCTCGGCCTTGCGGCGGCTGGCGATGCCGGCCTGAGCCAGAATCTTCTGCAGCCGCTCGAGCTTGGCGGGAGGACGGGGCTTGGCCTCGAATCCGGGTTCGTCCTCTTTAGGCTCGTCTTCTTCGGACTTGGGTTCGGAGCCTTCTTCGGCTTCCGTTTCGGTCTTGGCTTCTTCTTCGGCGGCTTCGATTTCCGCCTGGTCTTCGTCCGCGGCGTCGATCTGCGCTTCGATGGCGGCCGATTCTTCTTCCGGCGAGGTTTCGATTTCGGTTTCTGCGGCTGAGTCCAACTCGGGCTCGGTCGATTCGGGCTTGAGGTCGTCTGTCATGAGGGAACTTCTCAGTTTCTGCCTGCTCTGGGGGTAGGCGCAGCAGGCGCGGCCTATGCGGGGGTGGATTCCGCCTGGATAGCCGGCTCGTTCGCGGCGGGCTCATCGGCCGGGAGGGATTGGGGCTCTGGATCTGCCTCATCCGCTTCGGCTTCTTCGGGCGCTTCGGTTGCTGCGGAGGGATCGGCAGCCGTCTCGGCTGGCGACTTCGCTGAGTTCTGGGCAGTCATCACGACTGGCATTGGAGCGGGCAATTCGGCAACCGGCTTCTCCTGCACCGCGGGAGTTTCGGCGGACTCTGGCGCAGCGCCAGGGTCGGTTTCTTCTGTGGAGGATTCGGCCGCATTTTCGTCGAAATCGAGACTGGAACCCGTGTTTGCGTCCGGAGCGGGCTCAGTTTCGGATTCCGGCTCGTCGAGTTCGATAGCGGCCATCTTCTCGAACTCCTCCATCGAGGGCAGTTCGGTCACGTCTTTCAGGCCGAAGCGGAGCAGGAACTCCCGGGTGGTCTTGTAAAGGATGGGGCGGCCGATGACCTGCTTGCGGCCGGCGGTTGCGATGAGCTTGCGGGCCAGAAGCGAACCGAAGACGCCGGATGAGTCCACGCCGCGGATTTCGTTCACTTCGGGCGCGGTGACCGGCTGCTTGTAGGCGATGACTGCCAGGGTCTCAAGAGCCGGCAGCGAGAGCTTGAGGGCCGGCTTGAGGCTCTTGACGAAGAGGCGGACCGCGTCGTGGCACTCGGGCTTGGTGGCCATGCGATAGCCACCGGCGATTTCCCGAATCTCCACGCCGCGGCCGTCGGAGGCATACGAAGCGATCAGTTCGTCGAGCAGTTGCCGGATCACCGCGCGGCCCTCGCGGTCACGCAGCCGGGCCAGGCGCCTGGCCTCAAGTTCAGCATCGGCCGCGGTTTCGGCGGCCGGAGCCGTTTCCAGAGCCGGGTCGCTGTCCGCTTCGTGGCTGGCTTCCGGCTGAAGGTTCTCGCCCTCCGCTGTTTCCGCAGTGGAACTCTCGTTCCCGTCCGAAGCCGGAGCCACTTCTGCAGTGGATTCAGCGGCGGGCGCAGGGCTGGATTCAGAGACGGGCTCGCCGGCGGCCGTGGCCAAGTCAGGCTGATCGCCAACCGGAACGAGTTCGCCCTGTTGATCCGGGTAGGCGGACTCCTCCGCCAGCAGGGGCAGCGGGTCGGCGGCGTCGGCGGCCTCTTCGGCAGACGCAGCGGCCTGCTCCGCCTTCCACTCGAGGGCGTCGGCGGCAAAAAGTGCGGCGAGCTGGGCCAGTGTGACCGGCTCCTCCGCGGCGTAGATGACAGCTTCCAGCTTTGCTTTCAGGCTCATTCGGCAATAGGTACCTCAAGTATCGTACCGGAATTGGGGCGAGCCTGTGTGGGGATTGGGGCCTTGCGGGCGGGGTGAAGGCAGGAAAAAGGGCGTCCGGCAGTACCGAACGCCCTGAAAGGGAGGCAAAAGCAACTCAGTGAGTGACTTGGCGGAAGGCCCAGAAGAGCGTTCCAGAGAGCAGCGCCGCGGCGGGCAGGGTAAAGACCCAGGCTGCCGCGATATTGCGGATGGTGGACCACTGCAATCCGCTGCGATTGGCGGCCATGGTGCCGGCCACGCCCGAGCTGAGCACGTGGGTGGTCGAAACCGGCAGGCCGAAGTTGTCGGCGGCGAAGATGGTGGCCATCGCCACCAGCTCGGCGCTGGCGCCCTGGGCATAGGTGAGGTGCTCCTTGCCGATCTTCTCTCCCACCGTCACGACGATGCGCTTCCAGCCCACCATGGTGCCCATTCCGAGCGCCAGGGCCACGGCTACCTTGACCCAGGCGGGAATGAACTTGGTAGCCTTGTCGACCTTGCCCTTGTAATTTTTGAGGGCGGCGTTCTCTTCGGGCGTGAAGGCGGGCTTGCCGCTCTTTTGCATCAGGCGGATGGCTTCGCTGGCCACGTACATATCGTTGCGGACGTTGGCCTGATCCTTTGACGGAACCGACTTGAACTCCTTGTAGAGGCCGACTTCGTGATTCAGGTCTTCAACCAATTCTCGAAGCGCCAGGACCGTGTCCGGCCTGATCTCCTTGGTGCGAATGTAGTCGGTGACCTCGGCGCGGGCGTCCTCGCCGAGGATGCCGGTTTTGTCCACGTGCCGGTCAAGCACATGGCCGGCCTGCTCAGAGGCGGCGATGAAGTCCTGCACACCGCCGGCGGTGACGGCGTGGTTGAGCGCATAAGCCGTGGGGACGGTGCCGATAAGGATAAGCATGATGAGACCCATGCCCTTCTGCCCGTCGTTGGAGCCGTGGAAGAAGCTGACACCGGTGCAGGTGAGAACCAGCAGGGCGCGAATGGGCCACGGTGGAGGCGTGTTGTCCTTGGGCGCTTCGTAAAGGGCGGGGTACTTGATGGTCGCCTTGGACAGCAGCATGAGCAGGGCGGCGGCGGTGAAGCCGACCAGCGGCGAGATGAGCAGCACTTTGAAGACCTTGATGGCCTGTTCCCAGTCCACGCCGGAGGTGCCGGTGTGGACGCTCATCAACTGGTTGGCGATGCCCACCCCGATAATGGAGCCGACCATGGTGTGCGAGCTGGAGGCCGGCAGCCCGAACCACCAGGTGCTCAGATTCCACAGGATGGCGGCGATGAGCAGCGCGAAGACCATGGCGAAGCCGGCGCCTGAACTGACCTGGAGAATGAGTTCGACAGGCAGCAACGTGATGATGGTGAAGGCCACCAGGCCGGTCGAAGTGAGGACGCCGAAGAGATTCCACAATCCCGACCAGACCACGGCGATGTTGGGATCGAGCGAGTGAGTATAAATCACCGTCGCGACGGCATTGGCCGTGTCGTGGAACCCATTGACGAACTCGAAGCCGAGAGCGATCAGCAGAGCGACGATGAGCAGAAGATAGGGCCAGATGCTGCCTATGGTCACGCCGTTGAAGTCCTGGAAGATGTTGACGCCGATGAAGCCGAGACCGAGCACCAGTGCCGCGAGAACGACACCTCCGCTGATCATGGCGTGACCTTTCTTCATCTTCTTGTCAAGTAATGCTGAGCCCGCGGGCGGGATGCCGGCGGTTGCCGCTAAATCGGACATGTAGAGGCTCCAGGTTGTGGGATGAGTTCCCGTCCAGTTGCGCTGGGGGTGGCAACTTGCAGACTCAGCAATGGATAAATGAAACAGATGAAAGGAAAATGAATTATGCAAATTAAATGACCTATTCGGCTGAATTTGATCTGCGTCAGGATGGAAGGGTCGGCAATTCGCCGATTTCCGTTTCTGGGTAGAGAGCTGAAACGGAATGCCGCGTGGTATGACCACTGTATGTTTCTGGCGTATCATGGTTTCAAAAGCGCCATATCCAGACGCGAGGAGTCCCGGTGAGTCAACGACGATTGGCCTTGAGTAACCTCTTGTTTTTGTTCGCCGTGGCGGCTGTTTTCACGGCTATTCCTGCAAGTGCGCTCGGTGCCTCCGGCAACTGCGATCCGCGCAACTACGGGGCCAAAGGGGATGGCGTCGGCAAAGACAACGCCGCAATTCAGGCGGCGATCGATGCCTGCGAGCGCCGGGGCGGCGGCACGGTGCGGCTGGTTGCCGGAACCTATCTGAGCGCTCCCATCGTGCTGAAGAGCAACATTACCCTGCAACTCGACAAAGGCGCCACGCTGCTCGGCTCCTCCGATCACGCGGACTATCCCGCCAAGACCGAATTTCGCGAGCCCGGACTGCAATCGCTGGTCAGCGCAACCGATGCCGCGAACGTTTCCATTACCGGTGAAGGGGTAATCGACGGAGCCGGCGAAAGCTGGTGGCAGATGGCGCGGGCCATCAAGAATGCCGGCGTGATGGGTTCCGACCATCCGCGGCCGAGGCTTGTCGTCTTCGACCATTGCAAGCATGTTCTGGTGGAAGGAGTCACTATCCAGAACTCTCCCATGTGGCAGTTGGTTCCTTATTACTCGGACGATGTGAACCTTCGCAATATCAAGGTTCTGGCGCCCGCCCACTCGCCGAACACAGACGCCATCGACCCATTCTCGTCGTCGAATGTGCGGATCGATCATGTCGTTGCCGACGTAGGCGACGATAACATCGCGATCAAGTCGGGCGCGATCGGCTCGGCGGGACCCGATGCGCCAAGCCGCGACATTACCATCACCGATTGCATCTTTCTGCACGGGCACGGTCTCTCGATCGGGAGCGAGATTGCGGGAGGCGCCAGGAATGTCCGCGCCGAGCGCATTCGCTTCGAGGGCACGGACAACGGCATACGCGTGAAGGCCAACCGCGACCGCGGCAACGATGTCGGTTCTCTGCTCTTCCGCGACATCGAGATGAAGGACGTGAAGAACGCGCTGATTATCAGCGAGTACTATCCCAAGGTTCTGCCTCCCGATGGAGAATTGGCGCAGCCCGTTACGCGGCTGACGCCGCACTTCCACGACATTACGATCGAGAATGTGACGGCTACGGGAAGCATATCGGCCGGAGCAATTGTGGGCTTGCCGGAAGCGCCCATCCCAGGCGTAGTCCTGCGCAACGTGAAGATCGCCGCCCAGCACGGACTCACAATCGCCTATGCCGAAGTCTCTGGCGAAGGCGTGGTGGTGCAGGCCGCGGAGGGACAGGCGATGATGCAGCAGGCCGGAGCGAAAGTTACATTGCGTTAGGTCGAGATGGGTTCAACAAAAAGAGAGGCCGCGCCTGTGGGAGCAGCTTCTCTTGTTGGATTGGAGGAAGCGGCTGAAGTTATTGATTGACGCCGCTGGCCAGAAAGCCTCCGTCGACGACCAGAGTCTGTCCGGTAACGAAGGAAGCGGCATCGGATGCGAGGTAGATCGCGGCTCCAATCAACTCCTCTGTCTTGCCAAAGCGGCCCATGGGCGTGCGCATCAGCAATTCCTGTCCGCGCGGAGTGCTGTTGAGCAGTTTTTCATTGAGGGCAGTGAGGAAGACGCCGGGAGCGATGGCGTTGACCGTGACGCCCTTCTTGGACCACTCGACCGCTAGCGAGCGCGTGAGAGAGCCGACGCCAGCCTTGCTGGCCGCGTAGGCGGCAACTTCAGTGAGCGCAGCGAAGGCATTCAGCGAAGAGATGTTGACGATGCGCCCGTAGCCGCGCTCCAGCATGGGTTTGCCGAAGATCTGGCAGGCGCGCAGCGTTCCCGTCAGGTTGGTGTTGAGAATGTCGGCCCACTCTTCTTCAGGGACGGTGAGCGTAGGCGTGCGCTTGATCTTTCCGGCGCAGTTGACGAGGATATCGACCTTGCCGAAACGGTCGAGTACGGCGGCCAGCAGCCGTTCCAGCGAAGCGCGGTCGCAAACATCCGAGGCCAGCCGGAGGGTCTTGCGTCCGTGGGCTTCGATTTCGTTGGCGGTTTCGTCCACTTGCTGCTGGCGGCGCGCGGTAGCGACTACATCGGCGCCGGCATCGGCGAGACCGAGGCTCAGAGCGCGTCCGATGCCGGAGGTTCCTCCGGTTACAACGGCAACTTTCCCTTCAAGACTAAGTAGCTGAGTCGTCACAAGTTTCTCCATTTCTATTGTGTGCAGATCCGCCGGACGCATTCGCGCATCCGGCAAAGATCATGCGTTACGTCCCAGAAAGACGGGTGCGATGTGCCGTGTGTAAAGGTTCTCCGTGACGTTTTTAGCAATCACGGTTTCATTGGCTTCAAGCAGGTCGAGATAGCGGCGCCCCATCTTGGCCGCAACCTTGAAGCCGACATGCAGCAACTGGCGCAGGCTGCTATTGTAAGCCGCTGCGCCGCGCACATGGCGCAACGCGGAGGTGTATTGATCCGAGGACCAGCCGCGAACCGCGTCCGGAGTCGGCAGCTTGGCGGGGTCGATATCGATGACCGTGGCGTAGGGCACGCAAAGCTCTTCGCTGTGGGCGTAGGCTTCAGCATAAATCTCCTTGGCCAGCGCCAGCCCGTCGCCTCCGGCTTCCGCAAGGCCAATCAGCTCTTCCAGCCACGTGGTTCCGGCGGTCTTCAGGTGCACACCCGCATCGAACTTTTTCATGGTGGCGTGAATCGCTGGATAGATGGAGAACTTGTCGCTGCCCGAGTGCACGCTCAACTTGAGATTTTCCGGCAGACCATATTGCCGGACCGCGTGCGCAATGGCCGCGACATCGAGCACGAACTCGCGCTCGAACTGCGCAACGTCGCCGATGTAATCCACGCCCTTGTTGAAGCGGCCGCTGAATTTGGGCGCAATGGTCTGGACGGGAATGCCTTCATCGGCGATCGCAGCCAGGATGACAAGCAGTTCCGCGGGACTTTGCGGAGTTTCCGTTTCGTCCATCGAGACCTCGGGAATGAAGTTGCCCTCGCCCTTGACTGCCACAATGGTGCGGTAGACCTCGCCGGCCTTCCTGACAGCGGTCAGATACTTCTGCGCGGTCCGGCTGAGGCTTTCCTGCGTGATGGCAAAGGACTCTTCGGTTCCTTCGAGTCGGATGCTGTGCAGCAGTTCCGGGTGCCGCTTCACGAAGTTGTCGATGTCGGCCGTGGGCGCGGGCTGGCCAATGAAGTCGGCTACGTCGAGGGTGTAGAAATCGCAAGCATCGAGGAAGCGGCCGACGGTCGCCAGCGTGATATGGTCGGCGTCGCAGAAGTAAGGCAGCTTCCAGGCGAGCGCCTTGACGGCGGCGTCGGCGGCCTGCCGCGCCGACGAAGGCTCGGAGCCGATGATCGTATGTTCGCGGTTCGATTTGTTCCACACGGGAACGACTTCGACGCCGCCGGCGAGGGCCTGAATGCAGGCCTGCAACTGGGCTTTGGCCTGATGCGCGAACCGGTCGCCGGTTCCTACGGAATACTTGCTGAGTTTCAAACTGTGGTTTGCCATGATAACTCCCAACTTAGAATCTGCTGCGGTGCGCCCAGAGCCCCAATCCAGGATTGGAGATGAAGAACGCCTCTTCTCCTTCGACCTGATTCGGACCGAGGCTCAGCTTCTCAGGGTCGTAGCGCTTGAGCATATCGTTCAGATCGCCATATTGAAATCCGACGCCCTCGACCTCTTCTTTGCTGAGGTGTCCGGGGCACCAGGTGATAGAGAAGCGTCCCTCGGACGAGCCGTGGATCAGATGCGCGGCCGCGCTCAGGTCGCGTGCCAAATCCGCATGGGCATTGACCGCTTCGAGCGTTGCTGGCGTCCCGCGATAGCCGTATTTGCGAATGAGACCGTCAATGGTCTTGTCTTCGCCGAACTCTTTTACGCCCGGCGCCAGGACGATCAGTTCCGCGCCATCGGCCAGCGCCATGCGGGTGCGATAGATCGCCTTGTTGCCCAGCCAGGTGGAGTGAAACTCCGCGGGATCGAGATAGACGACAGCCTTTTGGATGGGTTCGTCGAGCATCTCGAAGTTCACCTTGAGGCTCAACTCCGCGGCCAGGTAAAAGCACTCGGCATCGTCACCGATGAATAGTCCGCGCACGGCCAGCTCTCCATCCGTGCGGCGTCCGACGACGGTCAGCACATAGACGATAGGCAGATGCCGCAGAAAATGCTCTGAAGCGTAGTCGAGCACGTTGCGCACGGGATTGCGAGCACGGCCCATGATCCGTTCCATCCCGTAGACCGCGCCCAGGTAATGGCTGCGGTTGATGCCTTCGCGGCCTCCCGTGCCCACCAGGATGTTCTTGGTGTAATTGGCCATGCCGATCACTTCATGCGGCACTACCTGGCCGATGGAAAGGATCAGATCGAAGCCGCCCTGGGCAATGAGCCGGTTGACCTGCGCCGGCCACTCGTAGTTCAGCTTGCCCTCCGACTGCTCGCGTATAAACTCCGCCGGAACCACGCCGAGCGTCTCCACATCGGTGCGCCAGTTATGCACGCGAAATAGATTCCGCGGCGTCTCGGGAAACATGTGCGCGATCTGTGCGGGCCGCATGGCGGTGTGGGTGCCAAGGGCGGGAAGAACTGCCTTGAGCCTGTCGCCGTAATATTTCCAGGCGAGATCGGTCAGTTCGCCAGCGCGGGAGTGCTCGCGCGTCTGATCGGGCGGCACGGCCAGCACATTGCGCCGGTCACCGAGCTTGGTCAAGCCTTCCGTCAGCAGGTCGTTCAACTGCGCCCGAGACAGAGCGGTTTCCTGGCTTCCCGTTGCGCAATAGAGGCTCATACGGAGAACTCCACTCTCTTCAGGCCGGGAGCGAGCAGAACCATGATGGCCAGAGCCAGCAGATAGGCGCTCGCGGCAATGACGAAGAGGATCGAATAGTTGCTATGCGTCAGTTGCAGAACATAACCGACAAAGATGGCGAAGAGCGATCCGGCCGCTGATCCGGCCATGCCGCCGATGCCCGTGACCGAGCCAACCGCAGTGCGCGGAAACATATCCGACGCCGTGGTGAAGAGGTTGGCCGACCAGCCTTGGTGCGCGGCAGCCGCCAGACTGAGCAATGCGATGGAAACCCATTCGGAGCTGGTGTAGTTGACCATGAAGATGGGAACCACCGCGCAGGCACAGAAGAGCATGGCACTCAGCCGGGCATGAGCCGCCGAGAGGCCCAGCCTGCGGAAGGGCGCGGGCAGCCAGCCGCCGCCGATGCTGCCGACCGAGGATGCGGTGTAGACAATAATCAACGGCAGTCCAACGTGCTTGAGATCCAGTTGGTATCTCTTGCTGAAGAAATCCGGCAGCCAGAAGAGAAAGAACCACCAGATGGGATCGGTGAGCAGCTTGGCGATGGCAAAGCCCCAGGTCTGCCGATAGCCCAGCAATTTGGCCCAGGGCGCGGATGGCCCCATCTGCGCGGCCGCTTCCTGGTAGATGTGGCGCAACTCCGCGCCGGTGAGCGTGGGGTGGTCGGCGGGCTTGTTGTACTTGCGGTACCACAGCAAGATCCAAGCCGCGCTGAAGAAGCCGGTGACCAGAAAGGCGGCGTGCCAACTATAGTGATAGGCCACCCAGGGCACGATGGCCGGAGCCAGAATCGCGCCCAGGTTGGCTCCGGAGTTGAAGATGCCCGTGGCCAGCGAACGTTCGCTCTGCGGGAACCACTCAGCCGTAGTCTTGATGGCCGCGGGAAAGTTGCCGGATTCGCCCAGTCCCAGGCAGACGCGGGCGATGCCGAACTGAAACATGGTATTGACCAGAGCATGGCTCATTGCCGAAAGGCTCCAGACGGCCATGATGACCATGTAGCCGATACGCGTGCCGACTTTGTCGACGAAACGCCCGGCGGCCAGTAGGCCCACGGCGTATGCGACCTGAAAAGCGGCCATGATGTAGCCGAAGCCCACTTCAGTCATGCCGATGCCGTGATCGGCAAAGCTCAGCATGAGGGTTGGCTTCAGCAGTCCCAGAACCTGGCGGTCCATGTAGTTGATTGAGGTGGCGGCAAAGAGCATGGCGCAGATGGTCCAGCGCACGCGCCCCAGCCGTACGCTGGAAGGGGATTCTTCTTCTTCGGTATCGAGTTCTGTGCTGCGGTCCGCCACGCCACGCTCCTTACAGACGGTATGCTTTTTTCACCAGCCCGTAGGCCAGATCGCGTGCCACTTCATGCGCTTCGCTTTCGTCCAAACGGTGTTCTACGACCAGCCTGGCCAGAAAGGCGCAATCGACGCGACGCGCCACATCGTGCCGCGCCGGGATGGAAAGAAAGGCGCGGGTATCGTCGTTGAATCCCACCGTATTGTAGAATCCCGCCGTTTCAGTCGCCTGCTGGCGGAAGCGCATCATGCCTTCGGGGCTGTCGTTGAACCACCACGGCGGGCCGAGGCGCAGGCACGGGTAGTGGCCGGCCAGCGGCGCCAGTTCGCGGCTGTAGGTCGTCTCATCCAGCGTAAAGAGAATGATTGACAGTTTGCTCTCGTTGCCGAAACGATCGAGCAGCGGGCGCAGCGCGTCCACGTAATTCGTCGGCCGCGGAATGTCGGCGCCCACGTCGCGACCATAGCGCTCATAGACCTTGCGATTGTGGTTGCGCACGCTGCCCGGATGAATCTGCATCACTAGCCCGTCTTCCAGGCTCATGCGCGCCATCTCGGTCAGCATCTGGGCGCGGAAAAGTTCCTGCTGGCGGAGATCGGCCCTGCCGGCCAGCACGCGGCCAAAGAGTTCCGCCGCCTCTGCCGTGGGAAGGTCGGCGGTTTGCGCCGTGGGATGCCCGTGGTCGGTTGCCGTGCAGCCGAGCGAGCGGAAGCGCACGCGCGTCTTGGCGAGCGCGTTCAGGTAACCCGCCCATGTTGCCGTGTCTTCTCCGGTGAGAGCGCCCAGACGCGCGATGTTCTCCGCAAATCCGGCAAACTCCGGATCGACCACCGGATCGGGCCGGAAGGTGGGCAGAATCCTTGCCTTCCAATTCGACTCCCGGATCGCCCGGTGATCTTCCAGCGCGTCGAGCGGCGAATCGGTGGTGGCCAGCACTTCCAGGTTGAAGCGCTCGTACAGCGCGCGCGGCAAAAACTCCGGCGTGCGCAGCTTCTCCGCGATGGTGTCGAAATAGCGGTCGGCGGTCTCCGCCGAAAGCCGCTCCTTGAGTCCAAAAAGTTCTTGGAAGGCAAAATCCAGCCACATGCGCGTCGGAGTTCCGCGGAAGAGAAAGTAATGGTTGGCGAAGATGCGCCAGACCTTGCGCGCGTCCTTCATCTCCGGCTGCCCGATCTCGAGGTCCTCCAGGGAAACGCCCTGGCTGTAAAGCATGCGGTAGACATAGTGATCGGGCTGCACAAAGAGCTTTGCGGGGTCGGGGAACGGCTCGTTTTTGGCGAACCAGGAAGCCTGCGTATGCCCGTGCGGGCTGACGATAGGCAGCGAGCGCACCTGCTCGTACAGCGTCCGGGCTATCTTCCGTGCATTGTCTTCGGCGGGGAACAAACGATCTTCATGGATCAACATGATGGAATTCTGCCTCCTCGGTTTGCAGCGCTGAGGTCTGACCGCTAGAGGTCAGACCACAGTATACACATCTAACGGGAAAAGGTCAGGACGCGCGCGATTTTTTCTGCGCCAGGAAACGGCTCGCGGTGCTAATCTCATTTTGCTCCGCATTTTAGAGTTTCAGGAAGGCGTTCCTCGTTTATGCCGCGGATGAAGGAAGAAGCACCCGACACCCATCGAACCATGCAGGTGGTCAACCACATCCGCGCCCTCATCGAGAACGGCACCTTACAGCCCGGCGACAAGATTCCTCCGGAGCGCGAGTTTGCGCGCACACTGAAGATCAGCCGCGCCAGCCTGCGTACGGGCTTGGGTTATCTGGCGGCAATGGGTGTGATGAAAGTGCGGCACGGGGTAGGAACCTTCGTCGCCGATGGACCCGCAGAATTCGGCAAGGCCTCGTTGAGCATGATGGGAGCGCTGCACGGCTTCCAGTCCTGGCAGATGTTCGAAGCGCGAATCATCCTTGAAAGTAATCTTGCCGCGCTGGCCGCCGAACGCGGCAAGGAAGAGCACCACACCGCGCTGGCCGAAGAAGTGGCCGAGATCTTCGCCTCAATAGATAATCCCGCCGATTTTCTCATCCACGACGTGCTTTTTCACCGCATCGTCTCTCAGGCCTCCGGCAATCCGATTCTGGCCGCGCTGATGGAGACCATCACCTCGTCGATGTACGACAAGCGGCGCAGAACGGTGGAGCGCGCAATCGACATGCGCGAATCCGCCGGAATGCATCGCGAAATCTTTCGCGCCATTCGCGCGCGAAAGCCCCTGGAGGCGCGGCGTCTGATGGAACAGCACTTGCGCATGGCCCAGGCCGCGCAGGGCATGGAGCGCCCCACGGCCCGGAAGGCCGCCAAAGCAGTAGCACCGGCGAAGGGTTTCGAAGCGGATCTGGAATCTACCCCGCCCTGACCGTGGATCGCGCTCCGGATGCCGCGCGGCAGCACTTGGGCCGCCCGGCGGCGCTGAGTGGATCAAACGACGCGCAGCAGATCGTCCTAAAGGGATGAAACCCCATCAGATGCCATACCATCAGCAAGTTCCGCAAGTCTCAAAGGTCTGACCAGTTCAATTGGAACATTTTTGCAATAATTAACGTAAATAGCTCATTATAATAATCTTGTATCAAGATTATGCTGTTCCTGCATTTCTCGCTTGACAGATGCAGAGTTTGTGCAAGACACTGTTTGCGCTTCGCAAGTGGTCTGACCACAATTGCCAAACTTGGCCGCGGGCCCAACAGACCGAACCATGAACCGAAGCACAGCAGTAACCTATGGAGGCTTGAATGAGAAGGTTGACCGTAAAAAAACGGTTGGATATGAGAGAGACAACAAGGAGCCCGAGGCACGAGCTTCTGCGCAGTTCCGGATGGGTCTGGCTGGTGTTTCTGGCCATTGCCGTCATGGCGCCCTTCGTTGCGAAGGGGCAGATCGGCGGAACGGGAGCGATCCAAGGAACGGTGACCGACTCTTCCGGAGCCTTGGTCGTTGGCGCCAAGGTGATCGCGCACAGCCTGGCGACGGGAGCCGAAATGACCCGCACCGCCGACAAGGACGGGTTCTATGTGCTCTCTCCGCTGGACGTGGGAGACTACACCGTCACCGCAACCGCCAAGGGCTTTGAAAAGCTACTACGCGAGAACATTCATGTGGATGGCATGGAGGTGCTCAGTCTGAATCTGACATTGCAGGTTGGATCGCAGACTCTCACCGTGACCGTCACCGATACGCCGCCGCCGCTGGAGACCGAGAATGCCACGCTCGGCTCGGTGATGGAAAACGAGGTTTATCAGTCCCTTCCGCTGGAGATGGGCGCCGCGGGCGCACAGGATCAGCGCCGCGCCACCGACTTTGCCGCGCTTATGCCCGGCGTCTCAAACAATGAAACCAAGAACAACGAAACCGACGAACCGATGGTGATCAACGGTAACCAGGCTTCCTCCGAGATGTACATGGAAGGCATTCCCGTCACCTCCGTTTCGGTTGCCGGCGACCCGCGCTACATCTGGTCGGCATTCTCCGTTGAGACCGTCGATCAGTTCCAGCTCAAGACTTCGGCCTACTCCGCGGAGTATCGCGGCCTGGGCATCGAGAACTTCACCATCAAGTCCGCCACCAGCAAGCTGCATGGCACGGTGTACGACGTGCTCCGCAATACGGCCTTCGACGCGGCAGGCTTCATCCCGTCGCACTACACGGATTTGTCTGGTACGACTCACTGGTATACGCCGCCAGAGCATATGAACGAGTACGGCCTCTCGGTCGGCGGCCCGGTGTGGCGCAACAAGGTCTTCCTGTTTGCCAATTACATGGGCTACCGCTTTTCCCAGATGACGACGCCGCAATATGAGGACATGCCCACTGCGAAGATGCAGACCGGTGACTTCAGCGAGTTACTCTCGCTGGCCACGCCTGTCAAGATCTACGATCCGATCACGCAAACATGCAAGTCGACTTCATCCTGCTCGCGTTCGCAGGCCTCCTACAATGGCCATCTGAATGTGCTCCCGCCCACTGAAATCTCGCCCATCGCCAAGCAGATGGAGTCGTTCCTGCCTGCGCTGAGCAATTCGAATCTCACCAACAACTACCTTGGTTCGTATGGCTGGGGCCTGAGCAACTGGACCCAGTCGGATCGTTTGGATTACGACGTCTCTCCCAACCAGAAGATTTCCGTCATCTTCGGTGCGGGCCGTCAAGGGCTTATAGGCGCCTCAGGCAGCCAGACGACCAACGTGGCTCCTTTGCCCTACCGCTATGCCAAGGTTTATGCCCCGATCACCAAGGATGTGATGGTCGAGCATACCTACCTGATCAACCAGAATCTGGTCAATCAGTTCAAGTACGCGGCCTTGCAATATCATTCGCCCAGCATCAATCCGACCTATAACGTGAGCCCTTGGGAAGCGTCTACCTTCGGCGTGACCGGGTTGCCCGTTGGACAAACCGCAAGCAGCTTCCCGGATATCTCGTTTGGATCGAGCGACGTGGCCAGTTGGGGACCGCAGGCCAGTTCGATGGCCAACACCGACAACTTCACGGCGCTGGACAACCTGCAATGGATTCACGGCAAGCACTCGATCTCCTTCGGCGGACAGTATCAGTGGCTCGGCTACAACTACAACGCCGACGCTACAGGTTCCAGCCCGCTTACCTTGAAGACGGCCGTCACTGAAACCGCCAATCTCTCAGGTGTAAAGGCGGTATCGGGCACCGGCTACGACTACGCCAGCTTCCTGCTAGGCGCATTCGATTCGGCCAGCTATACGGAATATGCGCAGATCGCCAAGGAAACCGGCACGCGCTTCCATCCTTTCGCCTTGTTCGTTCAGGACGACTACAAGGTGAGCAGCAAGCTGACGGTGAACGCCGGCCTGCGCTGGGATGTGCTTCCGCCCATGACCGAAGCCCACGACCGCTTCTCGTTCCTCAATCCGGACATTCCGAATCCTTACACCGGAACGCTGGGCGCGCTGCAGTTTGCCGGCAACGGAACCGATGGTTGCAATTGCAAGACCCCGATCAACACCTACTTCAAGAACTTCGGCCCGCGCTTGGGCTTCGCTTATGCGATCAACGACAAAACCGTTCTCCGCGCTTCCGGCGGCATCTATTATGCGCTGGGCGGCGGCGTGGGCGGCACGGCAAACTCTACCCAGCCTGGCTCCGCGTTGGAACTCGGCTACTCGGCGGCGCCTTCTCCGTCTTCGCCGGGCTATGCGCTTCCCGTCTTCTATTTGAACGGCAACCCCGGCGTGAGCAAGACCACGCTGCCAGGTTCCGTCGTCAACGACCCGACCAACGTGAACTTCGGTGGCGCGGGATACTCCGTTACCGCACCGCCGATCTTTGACGCAGGATATGCAACGGCCTATTCGACGGCTTCCACGGGAGTGGACAACATTGCCTCCACGCTCGGCTACCTCGATCCCTACTATGGTGGCCGCGCGCCGGAGTTCAACGGATGGTCCTTTGGCTTCCAGCGCAGTGTGACCAAGGACATGACAGCCACACTCAGCTACGTGGGCAACGAGGGACACTTCCTGGTAGCCAACAACGGTAGCAGCACCGAGCGCGGAATCTATAACAACCAGATGGACCCGAAGTACCTGGCCAGTGTTGGACCGAGCCTGGGTACTAAGGTTTCAGCTCTCAACCTCGCGAATCTGGGTTTGAGCCTGCCGTTTCCAACCTTCAATACCGGACAGAACCTCAGCCAGATGCTGCTGCCTTACCCGCAGTACAAGGGCGTCACCGACGAAGTGGCTGCGACCAGCAACTCCAACTACAACTCGCTGCAACTCTCCATCAACCAGCGGCTCAGCCACGGCCTCACCTTCATGCTGAACTACACCTTCAGCAAGAGCATCGACAACGCGGGAACCTTCCGTACCGGTTATGCCATCCCCGCGGGCGTCATGGCCAACGGTGGAAAGCCCTGGGGCCTGGGCATGGTAGACCGCTCGCTCAGCACCTTCGACCAGCGACATAATGTCACCGGCACTGGTACCTACGATCTGCCCTTTGGCAATGGAAAAATCGGCAGTGACAATGTCTTTGTGCGCAACGCGGCTGGCGGATGGCGGCTCTCCGGCATCTTCACCTACGTCGCGGGCAATCCGCTGGCGCTTACCTCCAGCACTTGCACCAACGTAGTCGGTCAGGGCCAATGCATGCCCGCCTACAACACTGCGTTCTCCGGCCCGGTACGTCAGAACGGCGGATGGGGCCACGGCGCCACCAGAAGCACACTGGGGACGATTCAATACATCAACCCCGCTGCGTTTGTGCAGACCGGATCCTTTACCAGTAATCCCTACGTGCTTGGCGATGTGGCCCGCACGGCTCCCTATGGACTGCGCGGACCCGGCAACTACAACATCGACGGAAGCGTCCGCCGGACCTTCGATCTCTGGAACAAAGAGAACGTGAAGTTCGTGTTGGAAGCTAATGTCTTCAACGCGTTGAACCACGTCTGGTTCGGGAGCACTTCGAGCAACGCCACCGGCTCCATCGGTCAGGTCGTCGGCAACACCAGCCTGGGCACGGTTGCCGGGCAGGCAAACAATCCCCGTCAGTGGCAATTCGCGGGGCATATCAACTTCTAAAACAATCTCACGCTGCATTCAACCGGAGGGGCTGGGATATCCAGCCCCTTCGCCTTTTTGGTAGAGTGGTCCCGTCGCTTTAAAGACTTGATCGCAGAACTCCTGGAGTTCAAATGGGCGGTTTCCGCACTCTGGTTTGCTTTGTCTTGTCCGCCGCCACAGCGGGAAGCACTCTTTCTGTTGTGCAAGCTGCGCAGCGGCCCTGGTCAGAGTGCGCGGCCGATGCGGCAATCGCGCGCTGGTCCGAGGGACGCTTTGCGCCCGCCGGCGCCCACTGGACCTGGAACTACGAGCTCGGCACACTGCTGGAAGGCGTGGATGCGGTATGGCTGAACACGGCCGATCCGCGCTACTACAACTACATCAAGAACTCGGTCGACTCGTTTGTCGATCCCGATGGCTCCATTTCCACATGGAAGGTGGGCGAGTATCAACTCGACAACATTCTGCTCGGGCGGCAGCTTCTTTTGCTCTACGGAGTGACGCAGGACAAACGCTACGCAAAAGCAGCCACTCTGCTGTACGAACAACTCCAGCGTCAGCCGCGTACCCCGTCCGGCGGATTCTGGCATAAGCAGAAATACCCCAACCAGATGTGGCTCGATGGGCTGTACATGGCCGAGCCTTTCTATGCCGAGTATGCCGCCACCTTCCATCATCCCGAGGCATTCAACGACATCACCCGCCAGTTTGTGTTGATGGACGAACACGCTCGCGACGCGAAGGCCGGCTTGCTCTACCACGGATGGGATGAGTCGAAGCAGGAGCGCTGGGCCAGTAGGCAGACCGGCCTTTCGTCGCAGTTCTGGGCCAGGGGCATGGGCTGGCACATGATGGCGCTGATAGACGCGCTTGCTTACTATCCCGAGGAAGATGCGGGCCGCAAGCAGTTGATCGCCGAGCTCCAGCGCGACGCCGCCGCGGTAGAGCGGTACCAGGATGCAGCAACCGGACTCTGGTATCAGGTGCTCGACAAGGCCGGGGCCAAGGGGAATTATCCGGAGGCTTCCGCCTCCTGCATGTTTGTCTATGCGCTGGCCAGGGCTGTGCGCGAGGGATATCTTCCCCAGCGCTATCTGGCACATGCCGAGCGCGGATATAAGGGCATTCTCGGCCGCTTCATCCAGGCTGGGCCTGGCGATGCGGTCTCCCTTGCCGGAACGGTAAAGAGCGCGGGGCTTGGCGGCGATCCTTACCGGGATGGGAGCTATGCCTATTACATCGGCGAGAAGACGGCCACGGACGACCCCAAGGGAGTGGGAGCTTTTCTGCTAGCCAGCGCGGAGATGGAGAACGCGGAGAATGCGAAGCTGGGGCGCGGCGATACGGTTCTGCTGGACGCCTGGTTCAACAGCCAGAAGCGTGCCGACGCATTCGGCCAGCAGGTCTACTTTCACTACAAATGGAACGACTTGAGCAACAGCGGCTACTCACTGTTCGGCCACATCTTCCGCAACTTTGGCGCGGAGACGAAGACTCTCTATTCGGCGCCCACGCTCGCGGAGTTACACGGTGCGCAGATCTATGTCATCGTCTCTCCGGATATTCCGGTGAAGAATCCGAACCCGCATTACATGCAGCCGGAGGATGCGGAGCAGATTGCGGAGTGGGTCAAGGCCGGCGGCGTGCTGGTGATCATGGAGAACGATCCGGGAAATGCCGACCTGGACCATCTGAATCTGCTGGCCGAGCGCTTCGGCATCCACTACAACAACGTGCTGCGCAATCAGGTGGAGGGGAACAAGTTTGAGATGGGCAAGGTCGCAATCGATGGCGGTGGCCCCATCTTCCACGATCCGCACACGGCGTATATGAAAGAGATCTGCACCATCTCGACGAAGCCGCCGGCGATCTCTCTGCTTCGAGATCGCGGCGACATTCTGATGGCAAGCGCGAAGTATGGCCAGGGAACCGTCTTCGCTACGGTCGATCCATGGCTTTACAACGAATACACCGATGGACGAAAGCTGCCCGCCGGGTACGACAACTTCGCGGCCGGCAAAGAACTGGTGCGCTGGATTCTGGGGCAGGTCCAGCGGCAGCTTTCCGTCGGGACGAAACATTAGAGAGTCCTATCGTCCCGCACCTTTATTTCGCTGCCGGCTCGGCTTTCACGTAGGGGCTCAGTTTTGGATAGACCCTGGCCAGATCGTCGGCTACCATGCGGCCAAATACAGCGGAACCGGTGGGGTTCAGGTGGGTGCGATCCGGCCCTTGATTCCCGGCGGCGTCTGGATGCGCGGCGGCATCGAACCGGTCGGCCTGCTCCTGGTTCATCGTCTCCAGCAGCTTCACGCTGTAGGCATTCAGATCGATGAGCGGAACGCCTTGCTCGATAGCCACTCGTTTTGCGGCGTTGGCATATGCCTTCAAATCCTGAACCAGATTGCCGTCTTTATAGTTGCGCCGGGAGAGGGAGGTCACGATCACCGGATGCGCACCACTTGCGCGCGCCTCTTCAATGTACCGGCGCATATTCGCCGCATAGGTCGTATCCAGATCGGTCTCTCGCGCGGGGCCTTTGCCGGTCATGTCGTTATGTCCAAATTGAATGAGGATGTAATCCGCATGACGCGCCAACGCATCTTGCCAGAGGCCCTCGTCGTAGAAGCTCTTCGAGCTGCGGCCGTTCCGGGCCAAGTTGAGGCACTCCACATTGGGCGTCATCAAGGCGCAGAAACCGGAGCCCCATCCTCCCTCGCAGTTCACCGTGGAGTCGCCCACCAGCACAATCCTGATCTTTGCCGCAGGATGCTCCCCGTTCTGAACCGCGAGTTGCGAGTAGGCGATGCCGCTGACGGTGAAAATACTGTAGATGGCAATAAGCGAAATCTGTTTCATGGCGTGATCCCTGTTCCTCTCGAATCTACTCCGTGCAACTGCATCATTGAAGAGTTTACCTGCTGAAAGGTCTGACCAGTAATTGGAGAGAGACAGAACGATAGCGATCTTCCACGGAGAGCCAGACGCACTCGTCAGACGCAGATTTTCCCTGCTTCTTTCAGCCAACTGCAAATACTTCGCAGTAAAGCGGTGCGAATGCCTTGACGATATCGAGTTGTTCTCCTGTAGAGTTGAAAGCGCGAGTGGTCAGTCCTCTCGAACGGTTCAACGTCTCGAACAGGCACGGCTCCCAGCCGCGCCGATCGGAGTTTCCAATGAGTTTTCCCCGTTTTTTTTCGATCTTTGCCGCGCTTCTCCTGCTCTCCGCTTCCGCCTTGTCCGCTCAGGACACGCGCAAGGTGACCGAGCCGCATATTCCATCTGCCTGCGTCACGCTGGAGGCGAATATTGCGGCCAACCAGGGAGTCATTCCCTTCCGGGACGAGCGAAACCTGAGCACGGAGCGCATCCAGAACGCCATCGACACCTGCGCCGCGGGCAAGGCGGTTGTGCTGCGCGCCAAGGGGAGGAAGAATGTGTTCCTGACCGGCCCCATCGCTCTGCGTTCCGGCATAACCCTGGTGGTGGATGCCGATACCGCTCTGGTGGCTTCACGCGATCCGCGCCTCTACGATCTCGCGCCCGGCAGTTGCGGCGTGGTCTCGGAAAAAGGCCACGGATGCAAGCCGCTGATCACGGGCGATGACGTCCAGAACAGCGGCATCATGGGCGATGGCTCTATCGATGGCCGCGGCGGAGCAAAGCTGCTGGGCCAGGATGTGACTTGGTGGGACCTGGCCCATGAGGCCAAGGTCACCGACCGGCAGCAGAGCGTTCCCTGGATGATGGTGCTGCGCCATGCCAACAGCTTCACGCTCTACAAGATCACGCTACGCAACTCGCCCGGCTTCCATGTGGGCGTAAATGAGACCGACGGCTTTACCGCGTGGGGCGTGAAGATCATGACGCCGAAGACAGCTCGCAACACCGACGGCATCGATCCGGGATCGTCGCGCAATGTGACCATCGCCTATTGCTCGATCCATACCGGCGACGACGATGTTGCGGTAAAGTCCAGCAAGGCAGGACCATCGTCGAATCTCTCCATCCTGCACAACCATTTCTATACCGGCCACGGCATGTCCATCGGCAGCGGAACCAGTGGCGGAGTAGATCACATGCTGGTGGACGATCTGACCATTGACGGCGCGGACAACGGCATTCGCATCAAGTCCGACCGCAGCCGCGGCGGCCTGGTGCACGACCTGCTCTATCGCAATGTCTGCATCCGCGACACGAAGAATCCGCTGGTCTTTACGCCGCTCTACACCACCTTCGCCGGAGATCAGCTTCCCACTTACCGCGACATCACGCTCCAGGACGTTCACATCCTAACAGCGGGAAGTTACACATTTCTCGGGCTGGACACCGGACATAAGTTGGGATTGAAACTCGACAATGTTTTCGCCGACGACCTGCAGCACTCCACGATGCTGGCCAAAGATGCAGAGATCGAAATCGGTAGCAAGCACGGCGATCTGGAACCGGGCGGAGACGATGTGACCGTGCGGCAGACGGAGGGATCGTCACAAGGAACGCCGCTGGCTTGCGATGCGCGCTTCGTGCCTTTCCCTGCTCTCGCCACAGCTCCTGAGATGGTGGGGAAGGTTCCGCCGGAGGACGAGACGCTCTATGTCGCCGCCGATGGCACGGGCGATTTCTACTCCATCCAGCGCGCGCTGGATGCGGCGCCGAAGGATGGAGTGCTGGTGTTGGTGGCTCCGGGAACCTATCGCGAAGTGCTGACCATCGATAAGCCGAAGATTCGGATTCGCAGCGCCAACAGCGACGCATCGAAGACGGTGGTGGTGAACGACCGCAGTGCGGGCGCGAACGGCGGCACACTCCACTCCGCCACCGTGAATGTGACGGCCGACGATTTCTTCGCGGAGAACATCACCTTCGAGAACGATTACAACCGGACCCATCCGCAGCTTTATGCCGGCTCGCAGGCGCTGGCGCTGCTGGTCTCCGGCGACCGCGCCATCTTCCACAACGTGCGCCTGCTGGGCAACCAGGACACGGTCTACGTCGGCAGCCGCAACTGCGCTCCGGACGGGCCGAATTGCATTCCCGCGCGGCAGTATTTTTCCGATTGCTATATCGCTGGGAATGTTGATTTCATCTTTGGCGACGGCAAAACGGTCTTTGATCGATGCGAGATTCATAGCACCGCCCACGACGGCGGCTATATTACCGCGCAGGCAAAACATTATCCCGAGGAAGACTCCGGCTTTGTGCTCAACCGCTGTACACTCACGGCGGGCCCGGATGTGACGCGGCCTGTGTATCTTGGCCGGCCATGGCGCCCCTATGCGAGCGTAGTTTTTCTTAACACCGAAATGGGCAGCCACATCGATCCGGCGGGCTGGCGCGAGTGGCATCCGGGCGAGACGCATTCCATCGATACTGTGTTTTATGCCGAGTACAATTCCACGGGACCCGGTGCGCAGCACGACCGGCGCGATCCGCACACGCACTTTCTTACTCCAGAGCAGGCCGGGCAGTATGATGCGCGGGTCTTTTTGCGCGGCAGCGACAATTGGGACCCAGTGCAGGATTCCAAACGGTAAAGTAGTTATGCAGAAAATTCGCAATGTCAAAGATGGGTTGAGGACGGCTCCCACGGCGATTGAGCTGAGATAGGAGGAACAATGAAGACGGTTTTGATGGCTGATCCGGTGCGCTATCCGCGCATGACGACCGAGGAGATCCGCGAGACGTTCTTGCTTCATGCGCTTTGTGAGCCCGGGAAGATCGACCTCAATTACGTGGATGCCGACCGCGCCGTAATCGGCATGGCCGCGCCCGTGGACGGCCCGATTGCGCTGCCCACCTATCCGGAGTTGCGCGCGGCGTACTTTACCGAGCGCCGCGAACTGGGTGTGCTGAACATCGGCGGCGCCGGCGTTGTGCGCATCGAGGGCAAGAGTTACGAGCTGAACAATCTCGACGTGCTCTATGTGGGCCGCGGCAATGCCAAAGTGAGTTTCGAGTCGAAGGACACGGCCGCGCCGGCCATTTTCTATCTGCTGAGTTATCCGGCTCATGCCAGTTACCCGGTTGCGCTGGTGCGCAAGGAAGAGGCAAATCCGACCGAGATGGGAAGCGCGGAAACCTGCAATCACCGGACGATTTGCAAATATATCCATCTGGCGGGAGCGAGAAGCTGCCAACTGGTGATGGGCGTAACACATCTTTATCCCGGTAGTTCGTGGAACACGCTGCCGGCACACACCCACAATCGCCGCTCTGAAGTGTATATGTATTTCAACCTCGTCGAGGACGCGCGCGTGATTCATTTGATGGGTCCGCCGGCGGAGACGCGCCATATCGTAATGGCCAACCGCGACGTGGTAGTTTCCCCCGGCTGGTCGATTCATGCCGGCGTCGGTACGCGCGCCTACAGCTTCTGCTGGGGCATGGGCGGCGAGAATCTGGACTACGGCGACATGGACCCGGCTCCGATCGAAAGCCTGCGCTGAGAGAGGATCATGCGATGAAACTGGCAATGACGATGCTGGCAGCCCTGTCGCTGGCCGTTCCCGCAGCCACGCTGAGCGGCGACAAGGCGGAAGTGATTTCAGCGCGCGAGGTGCGGGCGCAACTGGCGCAGTTGGCTTCCCAGGCCAAGGCCACGGGCAGCAGCGGATCGACATTGGCGAGTTATGGCAACCTAGCCCTGAAGATCTCCGTGCGCACCAGCAGCGGCGGCGCTGAGATTCATGCGCACTATGACGACCTGATGATCGTGCAGCAAGGCAGCGCAACGCTGGTCACCGGAGGAACGGTCATCGATCCGAAAACGGGAAGCGATGGAGAAACCAAAGGAAGCAGCGTCCAGGGCGGGACGTCGCAGAGCCTTGCGCCCGGAGATGTGGTCATCGTTCCGGCGGGCGTGCCGCACCAGTTGCTGATTCCGCCGGGTACGCTCTACAGCGCGCTGGTAGCCAAGGTGAAGGAGTAGCCGCCGGCTCTGCAGGTTCTTACCGCGCCATCCAGCCGCCGTCCACAACCAGCACTTCTCCGTTGACGTAATCGCTGGCCGGCGAAGCCAGGAACAGGGCCGCGCCCGCCAGATCGTCCGGTTCTCCCCAGCGGCCCGCCGGAATCCGTTCCAGAATCTGACGGTTGCGCGCCTCATCCTGAAGCAGCGCCGCGGTGTTTGTCGTGGCAAAGTAGCCCGGCGCGATGGCGTTCACCTGCACATTGCGGCCGGCCCACTCGTTGGCCAAAGCCTTGGTCAACTGCGCCACGCCGCCCTTCGACGCCGCATAGGCCGGGACGCGGATGCCTCCCTGAAACGAGAGCAACGACGCGATGTTGACGATCTTTCCCTGCTTGCGGCTGAGCATCTCGCGACCGGCCAACTGGCAGAGGAGGAAAACGCTGCTCAGGTTCACCTGAAGCACCTGCATCCAGGCCTCGACGCTGTAATCCTCGGCGGCGTCGCGATAGATCGTTCCCGCATTGTTGACCAGGATGTTCGGAGCTCCCAGGTCGGCGGCTACGGCGTCGAAGAGGCGGCTGGCGCCGTCGGGAGCGCCCAGGTCGGCGGAAAAACTCTTCGACGCGCGGCCCAAAGAGCGAATGCGCGCGCTGGTCTCCTCGGCAGGACGGCGATTTCCGTGGCAGGCGACCGTGGCGCCGGCCTCGGCCAGAGCCACGGCGATGGCCGCGCCCAACCCGCTGGCCGCGCCGGTGACCAGCGCGGTCTTTCCATCCAAGCGAAAACGATCGAGAATGCTCATTGGATGTCCACTCCTGGGACGCAAGAAGCTGCTAAGCCAAGTTACTCGGAGGCAGCGTTTCTGGATAACTTTCGCCTGCCGGCGCGTGGAACATGCCTTGCGCCGGCAAGCGGGAGCGAAGCTGCGACTTACCGTTAGTTATGCGTTAAACGTTATAGGTCGATGACGAAACCCGTCCGCCCTGGCCCGTCCAGTTAGTATGAAAAAACTCGCCGCGCGGCTGGTCGACGCGCTCATAGGTGTGCGCGCCGAAATAATCGCGCTGCGCCTGCAGCAGATTGGCGGGCAGCCGTTCCGTGCGGTAGCCGTCGAAGAACGCCAGCGCGGTGGAAAACGCCGGAGTGGGAATGCCCAGCTCGACCGCATGAACCAGCGCCTTGCGCCACGACGCCTGGTACTGGTTGAGCGCTCCGGAGAAGAAGCTGTCGAGCAGCAGATTCTCGATCGCCGGATTCTTGTCAAAGGCTTCCTTGATCTTGCCCAGGAAGCGGCTGCGAATGATGCATCCGCCGCGCCACATCAGCGCGATGCCGCCCATGTTCAGGTTCCAGCCGTTCTCCTTGGCCGCGGCTCTGAGCAGCATGTAACCCTGCGCGTAAGAAACGATCTTGGAGCAGTAGAGCGCGCGGCGCACCTCTTCGATGAATGCGGCGCGATCGCTGGCAACGGCCTTTGCTGCCGGCCCGGTGAGAATCCTTGCCGCGGCAACGCGCTCTTCCTTCAGCGCCGAGAGGCAACGCGCGAAAACCGACTCGCCGATCAGCGTAACCGGCTGGCCCAGGTCGAGCGAACTGAAGACGGTCCACTTGCCCGTTCCCTTCTGGCCAGCGCGGTCCAGAATCTTGTTCACCAGCGGCTGCCCGTCGCCGTCTTTCTTGGCGAAGATATGGCTGGAGATTTCGATCAGATAGCTATCGAGTTCGCCCTTGTTCCACTCGGCAAAAACTTCGTGCAGTTCGTCGGGCGTCAGGCCCAGGCCGCGCTGCAGCAGGTCGTAGGCCTCGCAGATCAACTGCATGTCGCCGTACTCAATGCCGTTGTGGACCATCTTGACGTAGTGACCGGCGCCGTCCTCGCCCACCCAGTCGCAGCAGGGCGTTCCATCCTCCACTTTGGCGGCGATGGCCTGGAAGATCGGCTTGACGTGCGGCCACGCGGCCGGATTGCCGCCGGGCATGATCGACGGACCGAAGCGCGCGCCTTCCTCGCCGCCGGAGACGCCGGTGCCGATGAAGAGAATGCCTTTGGCGGCCAGGTCCCTGGTGCGCCGGTTGGAATCGGTGAAGAGCGAGTTGCCGCCATCAATGACGATGTCGCCCGCTTCAAGGTGCGGCAGCACATGCTCGATCGTCTGGTCGACGGAAGCGCCGGCCTTGACCATCAGCATCACGCGCCGCGGCCGCTTGAGCAGGGCGGTCAACTCCTCGACGGAGTGCGCACCCACAACCTGCGTGCCCTTGGCCTCGTTGGCCAGGAAGTCGTCCACCTTGGAGACAGTGCGGTTGAAAACAGCCACTTTGAAGCCGTGGTCGTTCATGTTGAGGACAAGGTTCTGTCCCATGACGGCAAGGCCGATCAGGCCAATATCATACGATGCATCGGTCATACGATCTCCACAATCTCCTTGAAGGGTTTCTACCTTTGGATGCGCGCCGATCCGCCCTGGGCAAATGCGCGCACCTGGTCAGCGGTGGCCATGGTTGTGTCGCCAGGAAAGGTGGTCAGCAGCGCGCCGTGCGCCCATCCCAGCTTAACCGCCTCTTCAGGCCTCTCGCCGGTCAGCAGGCCATAGATGAATCCGGCCGCAAAGCCGTCTCCGCCACCCACGCGGTCCACCACTTCCAGCTCGGCGGTCGGCGCGGTGTAGGTCTTGCCGTCAATCCACGCCACCGCACTCCAGCTATGACGGTTGGTCGAGTGTACCTCGCGCAGCGTGGTGGCCACCACCTTCACATGCGGATGCTTCTTGGTCACCTTGTCGATCATGCCAAAGAAGACGCTCGGATCGAGCTTCGATTTGGCCGCAACCTCGGGCCCCGGAATGCCCAGCCCTTTCTGCAAATCCTCTTCGTTGCCTACCAGCACGTCTACATTCTCGACGATTTTGCCGATGGTCTCCACGGCCTTCTCGTCGCCGCCGGAGATCTTCCACAGCTTCTCGCGGAAGTTTAGATCGAACGAGGTGATGGCGCCCGCGGCCTTGGCTTCCTTCATCATCTCCGCGGCCAGCGGCGCCGTGGTCGGCGAGAGCGCGGCAAAGATGCCGCCGCAGTGGACCCAGCGGACGCCCTTGGCAAAGATGGCCTTCCAGTCGAAATCTCCGGGTTTCAGCAGCGCTGCCGCCTCGTTCGCCCGGTTGTAGAAGACCACCGGAGCGCGCAGGCCGTAACCGCGATCGCTATACACGGTGGCCATGTTGGGCCCGGTGACGCCATTGTGCTTGAAGTGCTTGTAGAAAGGCTTGACGCCCATGGCGCGGACACGCTCGGCGATCAGGTCGCCGATGGGATAGTCGGACATGGCCGAGACGATCGCCGTCTTCAGGCCAAAACAGTCCGAAAGGTTGGCTGCCACGTTAAACTCGCCGCCGCTGACGTGAATCTTGCACTCCGTCGCCTTGCGGAAAGGAATAATACCCGGATCGAGCCGGTGCACCAGCGCGCCCAGCGACAGAAAATCCAACTCAGCATTCTCAAGGATATTCAATCCATGACTCATCGGCTGTTGACTCCTCGTAACTCTGTTAAAAGCTGCAATTTGCAAAATAGACAAGACGAAACCTGTCCAATCATAGTGCGCTTCGTTGCCCGCCGCGGAGCCGTCCCCCAGGCGAAATCGTGCGTCGCGCCTCCTTGATAGCGCCGCGACAGCGGCAAGGAGGTCTGACCACTAGGATACACATACCCCGGAAGCGTTGCCAATGGGAAGAGAAGAAAATCCAGAGCAGCCTTTGATGTTAGTCTTATAATGTTAGCAATTCCCGCAGAATGATTGGGGTAAAGCCACTCATGGGCCAGCAGAGGCAGGAAGCGCCTGATACCGACCGCGCCATGCAAGTGGTCAACCACATCCGTACGCTCATCGAGAAGGGCGCACTGCAACCGGGCGACCGAATTCCTCCTGAGCGCGAGCTTGCGCACACGCTCAAGATCAGTCGAGCCAGCCTGCGTACCGGCATCGGCTACCTGGCGGCGATGGGTGTGATGAAGGTGCGGCACGGGGTGGGCACCTTCATTGCCGATGGTCCGGCGGAGTTCAGCAAGATCTCCCTGGGACTGATGAGCGCGCTCTATGGCTTTCAATTCTGGCAGATGTTTGAAGCGCGGCTGATCATTGAAGGCAGTCTTGCCGCTCTGGCCGCCGAACGGGGCAAAGAGAAGCACCACGCAGCACTGGCCGAGGAGGTCGCCGAGATGTTCGCCATCGCGGACAATCCCGCGGACTTCCTCAAGCATGACGTGCTGTTTCATCGCATCATCGCCCAAGCCTCCGGCAATCCGATTCTGGCTGCCCTCATCGAAACCGTCACCTCGGCGATGTATGAAAAGCGGCGCAAGACCGTGGACCGCGCCAATTATCTGCGCGAAATGGCAGAGATGCACCGCGAGATTTTCCGCGCCATCCGCGCACACGATCCGGCGGAGGCGCGCAGACAAATGGAAGAGCATCTGCGCAGGGCCGAAAACGCGCAGAATATGGAACTGCCCGCCGTTGCCGCAAGACTCCCCACGCGGACAGGCGCGAAAATACATCCTGTCCTTGGCGGCAGCATCTCAGCTGACTGAAGGCTGTCGCACGATATCTCTCCAGGGGATGGTTGCGGAATCGCCATCTGCCCCTTGTGCGGATGTTGCACAGTTCCGGGCGCTCGGCAGAGCCAGGAGAACGGCTTAGATCGCGATCTGTCGGAAGAGCCAGTAGAGCAGCCCGGAGAGCATCGCCGCGGCGGGCAGCGTAAAGACCCAACCAGCAGCGATATTGCGCACGGTGGTCAAACGCAGGCCACTGCCATTGGCGGTCATGGTGCCGGCCACGCCGGAGCTGAGGATGTGCGTGGTCGAGACGGGCAGGCCGAAGTTGTCGGCGGCGAAGATGGTGCCCATGGCTACGAGTCCAGCTGCGGCTCCCTGCGCATAGGTCAGATGATCCTTGCCGATCTTTTCGCCCACGGTGACCACAACGCGCTTCCAGCCCACCATGGTGCCCAATCCCAGCGCCAGGGCCACGGCGACTTTGACCCAGTCGGGAATAAACTTGGTGGCTTTGTCCACCTTGCTCTTGTAGTTCTTCAGGGCGGCATTCTCTTCCGGAGTGAAGGAAGGGTTGCCGCTCTTCTGCATCAGGCGAATGGCTTCGCTGGCCACGTACATGTCGTTGCGGACGTTGGTCTGATCCTTGGCCGGAACCTGCTTGAATTCCCTGTAGAGCGCCACTTCGTGGTTCACGTCCTCGACCAGCTCGCGCAGCGCCAAAATTGTGTCCGGCTGGAGCTCCTTGGTGCGGATATAGTCGGTGACTTCGGCGCGAGCGTCTGGGCCGAGTATGCCGTTCTTGTCCACGTGCCGGTCCAGAATGTGCCCGGCCTGCTCTGAGGCGGCGATGAAATCCTGAATATCGCTCGCGGTAACAGCGTGGTTGAGTGCGTATGCCGTGGGGACGGTGCCGATGAGGATGAGCATGATGAGGCCCATGCCCTTCTGCCCGTCGTTGGAGCCGTGGAAAAAGCTGACGCCCGTGCAAGTGAGCACCAGCAGGACCCGGATGGGCCACGGCGGCGGCTGGTGGTTCTTCGGCGCTTCGTAGAGAGAGGGGTATTTGATCGTCCGCTTTGAAATCAGGATCAACAGTGCGGCGGCGCCAAAGCCCAGCACCGGTGAAATGAGCAGCACCTTGAGAACCTTGATGGCCTGGTCCCAGTCCACGCCGGAGGTGCCGGTGTGGATGTTGAGCAACTGGTTGGCGACGCCCACGCCGATGATGGAGCCGACCATGGTGTGCGAGCTGGAGGCCGGCAGTCCGAACCACCAGGTGCTCAGGTTCCACAGGATGGCGGCGATGAGCAGCGCAAAGACCATGGAGAAGCCGGCGCCGGAGCTCACCTGCAGGATGAGTTCGACGGGCAGCAGTGTGATGACCGCGAAGGCTACTGTGCCGGTGGAGGCGAGCACACCGGCCAGGTTGCACACTCCCGACCAGACCACGGCGATGTTCGGCTCCAGCGAATGGGTGTAGATCACCGTTGCTACGGCATTGGCCGTATCGTGGAAGCCGTTGACAAATTCGAAGCCCAGCGCGATGAGCAGGGCGAGGGCAAGCAGCAGATACGGCCAGACACTGGTGACGGTCACAGTATCCAGGTCTCTGGCTACATGAAAGCAAATGTAGCTGAGGCCGGCGAGCAGGGCCAGCAGGAAGACGGCGGTTCCTCTTCGGTTTGTCTTCCTTATCAACTTGCGGTCGAGCAGCGACGCCTTCGCCGGAGGCTCTTCCACCATCGTTGCCAGGTCGGCCATCAGAGATCACCAATGCGGCCGGAATCATTCCGGTAGCGCCTGGGCCTCCAAAGTTCAACTTTATCGACGGAATTGCAATGCAAATAGAAAAGAGATGATTTGCGGTAGGAAAGAGAAGAGCCGGATAAATAGGCGTCCATAAAACCCCAACAACTGCTTTTTGCGCAGTTGCCCGTTTAGCAAGCCCAGAAATAGGGCATCTATGACTAATTTAACACGGCATTCATGGAGGAAACCATAAATGGGGGCAATGGGCCGGTGCAAATCGGGGCCGGCTGCGGGTCAGACGGTCAGGATTCGGCCAGCCGCTGCAAGGTCTCGCTGTATTTTTCCATCGCGTGTTTCGCGGCCTCCAACTGCTCGGCAAGTTCCGAGTCATCTTTGGCCTTTTTCTGGAGTGCCACCCAAAGGAGGCCGGGGCGATCATCGCGAAGTTTTGCCTTTTCTTCCATTCCAAGTGTTTCTCTCTGTCGCGTTGCAATGGCGTTCAGACAGCGAGCAATTGTCTCTGAAACCCAATCTCTTCCTCGATAGAGACCGACTCTCCACGAAGGATACTTGCATAGATATCCTTCATTCTGGCAACCGGCAGTCCTTTGGGAACAAACCGGAGTACAGATGCGGCCACGTACTCGCGGTTGAGTTCAAAGGCCAGCCAGTTGCGCCCTTCGGCCTCCGCCACCATGCCGGTGGTATTGGAGCCGGCGAAGATGTCCACCACCAAATCTCCGGGGTCGGTCAGCATGCGAATAAAAAACTCTGGCAATTTGGAAGGAAAACGTGCTGGATGCCCTTTGACCCCCACTTCCTTGCACGCCCCGAGGTAAACGCCGTTGCTTTCCGAGTTCGGAATCTGCAGAAGGTTGGAGGGGATCGCTCCGCCGTTGTCGGTTGCGAATGCGAGGCCGATCTCGTGTCCGGAAGGTCTCTGCTTGGGGGTGTAAAAAGCTGCTGGGTCTTCCAGCAGTTTTTTCATCCGCGGACTGTATTCGGTCAATACATTGGAGACATTCGCCTTGGGCCATTCAGAACGCGAAAACCACCAGAGCGTATTGACGGTGTCCTTGGCCCGCAGCTTTCGCTTGTTCACCCACTCGATGGGACTGGGAAGCTTGGACGGATTGTGCCAGAAGAACTCCTGTGCCAGATGAAACCCAAGTTCGTCGCAGAACCTCAACAAAACCCGAAACTGATACAGGCTCCGCACCGGAACTCCCTTCCGGTATGCTCCACCGAGATCGAGGACAAAGCTCCCGTCCTCGCGCAACTTCCGGTGCACCAATCGCCCAAACTTCAGCAACCAATCCACATATTCAGTCTGGTCCAGGTTGCCATATTCCTTTTGCCGTTGGAGCGCGAATGGAGGACTGGTGATCACCAGGTTGACGTCGCCGTCCGGCAAATCCGCGAGCAATTCCAAGGAATCGCCCACATAAGCGGCGCCCAGTTGCGTAGAATAAGCGGGATTCGCGGAATGGGGGGTAGCCGACATCGTCACCTCATACAGTCTATAGACTGTAGATTTCAGCTTAGCACGGGGCGAGCATGAAAGATAATGAAGCCCTTGAACTCTCAGATTACCGCCCGCGCAAGGTTTGCGCTCAACCTGAGATCGGCACGTCTGGCGCGCGGTTTTTCACAAGAGGAACTGGCGGCACGAGCTGGCCTACATCGGAACTATATAGGGAGCGTTGAGCGAAACGAGAAAAATATCTCCATCGACAATATGGAGCGGCTTGCGATTATCCTGGGGGTCGATGTAGTGGATCTGCTGGCGAAGGGGCAGGCATGAAGCCACATCCCGATCAGGCGAAGCTCCGCGCTCTGATGCCCAGCGTCCGGAAGCTCCAAAAGCTCGCATCGAAACACGGAATAGACGACATCTTTCAGGATAACGGCGGAAAGATTCTCCAGATTCTGCTTTGCACTGGCTTGACGATTCTGCCAGGACGAGAGGGAAATGACGCTCGGGACCAAAACGGCC
>Ga0181520_10000789_pt1 | contig 68406 bp, 42 predicted proteins | sample PEATcosm2014_Bin_29_FD_132451 | JGI IMG/M metagenome (GOLD analysis project Ga0181520, IMG submission 132451) | Peatland microbial communities from MTU Mesocosm Facility, Houghton, MI, USA - PEATcosm2014_Bin02_30_metaG | ecosystem: Environmental > Terrestrial > Soil > Wetlands > Peat | place...
ATAGTAATAATCCCCAAATAGATAATGTATTTCTTATGTTACCTGATGATCGGTATCTGTTCTTTGGACAATACACCAAGGAAGAACCGGTACGAAGTACAAAAAAGATTATCAAAGGCTACCAGGTAAAAATTGAATATAATGATCTTTCGGATGCTGAAAAAAAACAAAAACGTGAAGCCATCGGCGGAGTGATTGCTCAATCACTTCGGCGATTGAAAACTGATAGATGAGAAAAATAGTGTAAATTCTAAGATATTAAGAAAAATAAACAATATATTGAGTTTAACGAATTAAATTTGAATAAGTAGAATTGATTAATCTCCATTAATAACTAAATTAAGCCAAACATTTACTCGCACAAAATAAGATGCCCGAACTTTCCACAATATTGATAGTTCTATTTGCCATCACCATCGTTGCGGTGGTGTTGATAGTTGTGGCAATCTCTAAAAGGAAGGACGAAATCAATGAAAGGGGCAATTTACTCAACCAGACTGAACTTCCCTCAAGGCATTCAGAGGCCGTCGAACCAGTGGGCGCAATTGAGCTCCAGGTACAAACAACCAATGAGAAGGAACCACCTCAACCAATTGATTCAAGGACAACTCCATCGGTCGACGCGAATCGAAATACGGAAGATGATGACCAAAGAGATTTCGAAAGAACAATTGGTCTTGAGGAGCGTCATGAACTAACCCCAACTAATTCACTAGAACCGAATGAGAATCCGCCTGCCAATGGTTTAACCGATATCGAGGCACCCGAAGAAGCTTCAACTCAACTTAGAAATGAAGTGACAGATTCAGACCGTAACTCACAAACCAAACCCGGAAGAAAAATTTCACCAGAAAACCGCGGTGGAGCACGACGAGAAATACGAAAGCAGGAAGCCCAAGAATCAACAACATGCAAAAATCAACGCTTGAGAAAACCTGAGCTTGTTTGTTGGCAACAAGCACGGAAATGGTTTGTAGGAATCGAGACTCTTGGCGCGAACGGACAAGCATCCCAGACTACAGCAGAACACGATAATGTTCCCCTCACAAAGGTATCGGATACACGTTGGGCCATTTCAAGTTTATTTGGAAGCGTAGGCATCAACCCAACACTAACTCAGGACAGGTTTGATCTCTTGTTGGCAGAGGAACAAAATCCCTTCCTTTTATTTAAGCTCTCTGGTGAAAGCCTGAATAACGGAAGAAGTGTCCATTATGCAACAACAGGCTTTTACCTCGTGGTGACACCACAAGATTGGATCAGAGATGAACAACAATCGGGGGTTCCGCAAGTGCCGCCATCTCATTGCCATCTTAATGGTTTCCAAGCGCATTATTTCCATCTGGATTCTGCGAATGGGGAACGCATTGCTTTCTTGACTCCAGAGGGAAAAGCAATCCTTATTCCAAATCGTAATTCACACTTCCAAATAAAGGGTTACAAAATAGACGACGCAAACGATGAGATAGGTTCTCTCTTTGGGCAGAGTCTGCTTTCCTTAACTACAAACGATGCGGCGATTTGGAGGGACGTAGAGACAATCGTAATCGGCGAAGAAGGGAAAAGCGCAAACGGATGGAGAACGTGGTTTAAGCCGGAGATCGAAGATGGAACTGTTGATGTGCTCCCATACCTACGAGGCAAAGAAGCTGGCTGGTTTTTTCTGAGAATCTACGATTCAAATGACGAACTGATAGACAGTCTTGACTTTCGTTTCGCCAGAAGTCTGCACTCCATAAGAATTGATGAGCATAGTACTCTTCCCAGCGAAACAGGCCACAAATCCGCGAAAATTACCCTTGAATACAAAGACGCTTCCTCGTGCGAGCTTCTTCCCTCAGGACACAACCTAAAGCCAGAAGAAGCAGACGAAACCAAAATCGAGATAGATGTTCCGCCTCAGCCAGAATTTGACAGAACGAATTGGACACTTATATTCTCAACAAAAGCGAGTGTGAGCATCTCCTTACTTGTTAAACGGGTATGGTGGACTATTTGCAAGAGAGACGCTCCAATAGAACAGTTAGAATGGCAAGACAAGTCTTTGCCGTTAAAAGCCGATCATCTGAAAGCCACGTCAGACTACGTTCTGCGTATTCGACTTCCTAAGCCAAGGTGGACAAAGGAAGTTCACATCGGATTTGAAAGGAGACTCTCTCGAACGTATCCGGTCGAAGTAACGAAGCAATTGGTAGACATCCCTTTGAATCATTTCGAAGGAGTAAGTCAACTCGAAGATTCCTCAAAGGATCATCCGTTATTTCTATGGTTAGATGGTTTTTCACAACAGATTATTGCTTTGTTGTCAAGTAAAAGACGGAAACGAAAAAAGGTTCAAGAAAATAATAAGACACACCTCCGACTAAACATAGGTCGGTTGCTCAGATATCTTAATCGTCTTGATCAGTGTGCTAAAGACCCTTCACTTTCCCAATTGTTAAATGAATGCAGAAGAAAATGGTCTTCTGTGGGTATTGCTGAACACCGCTCAGCATACGAAATTGAGACGGCATGTGTGATTGCTCTATCTTGGAAACTATTGAAAGAGAAAAGAATGAAGGTAGTCGGAAGAAGAAAAGGATGGATTAGATATTTCATTAGAATTGCCGAGTCAAATCCTTCTTCCTTTTCCTCGACCATTGAAAAATACCAAAAACTAGCAGGCGGTGATACGGTTACGTTATAACGGAAGTTAAAAAAAATGAATCCAACTGAATTAGCTACAACTATAGAAGTTCGGTACCGTCGGTACCTTAGAACAACATTCTATTTCCGCGATCCAATTTTCAGAAAGTCTTTTGAAAACGCACTTGAACGCGAGGGAAATCTGAGCAAGTGTCCATACCTTGAGGCGACTCCTGTATTCAAAAAAGGGAAAAATTCTCCGGAGCTTTTCAAAGAATTACTTGGATTCCTGCCTGATGAGGGATTTCTGAAAGCGACAAACAGAGAACTTTACATCCATCAGGAAGAAGCGATTCGCAAGGTCTTACAAGGACGTAATGTTGTTGTTGCCACCGGCACTGGGAGCGGAAAGACCGAGGCGTTCTTGTACCCAATTTTGCTTTCCCTCTACAACCAGTTTAAGCAAGAATTACTCAATTCTAAAGTTGGCGTTCGCGCATTAGTTCTGTATCCAATGAACGCCCTCGTTAATGACCAACGCGACAGGCTCGGTTCAAACGATGAGAAGACACCTGGCATTTGCAGAGTGATGGAAGAACACCGCTCTCCATTCAGCTTTACCTATGGACAATATACAGGGGATACACCTGAAGATGAAAACGATTCATATCGAAACTCAAAGGACAAAATTGATGATAGATATGCCGGAGAACTCGTGTTGCGGAAAGAAATGCGAAATACTCCGCCGCATATTCTCCTAACAAACTACTCAATGCTCGAATACTTATTGCTCAGGCCTGACGACAGCCCTCTCTTTGATAATGGAAGAGCCGAACATTGGACTTACCTTGTTTTGGATGAAGCACACCAATACCGCGGCTCGAAAGGAATCGAAATGGGTATGCTCCTCAGGAGATTAAAACAAAGACTGAGAGAGGGCGGAAATACTGAACAATTCAGATGCATTGCCACAAGTGCAACAATTGCAGGCAGCAAAGATGATCGGGGAAAAGTTGCTGAGTTCGTCTCCGAGTTGTTCGGAGAACCTTTTGAACAAGATGATGTTATCCTCGGCGAAACCGAGACGCTACCAAATGAAGGAACGATAGATATATCCACAGAAATCTACCCTGTGCTGAAAGAATACCTTCAGGCAACTGGTTCAGTTGGAACAAGTCTCACCGGATTAGCAAAGCAATTTGGAATCCAAACACATCCTCAAGAAAAACCCCCTGAGGTTATTGGTAAACTGTTGCAACGGGACAAACGCACGGTAGCTCTGAGAAATAGAATTACTTTTTCTCCTGTACCAGTGACCACATTATCACGTGAACTCTTTGGCGAAATGCCATCTGAGAAACAAATAGGAGCACTGGGCGATTTGATTGACCTGTCGCTAAATAGCATTGACGAGGTAACAAAATCCCCTTTGATGTCTGCGCGCTACCATCTCTTCCTCCGTTCGCTAGAAGGAGCAATGATAACTTATCGCCCCGAAAAAAGAATCTTTCTAAACCGGCGGTCAGATTCTGACGGATATAAATCGTTCGAGGTCGCACTGTGTCGCGAGTGCGGCCAACATTACTTTGTCGGTAAGAACTCTGGAGGTAAACTTGTCGAAGCAATAAGAGATCCCGGACGGGAAGATTTTGGTGCTGAATATTATCTCCCTCTTGAGGGTGAGACTTCTGAAGTTGAAAATTCAGATGACGACGAAGATAAATCAAACCTTCTCATCTTTGACCTTTGCCTGAGATGCTCTTCAATCTCGGGGGTGAATAATGTCAAATCAACACTCCAATGTGGACACTCGGAAGCAATCCGAGTAGTCAGACTGGAAACGTCCCCGACAACGAAGGACGAAGACAAAGCCCAAAAGTGTATTGTTTGCGGATACGGTGGAGCCGATCCTGTAAGAGAAGTTTTGTACGGAACCGATGGACCTCACGCAGTAATTGCCACAACTCTACATCAAAATTTGCCTGCTGATAGAAAAAAGGTTCTTGCATTTGCAGATGGTAGACAAGAGGCGGCCTTTTTTGCTTGGTATCTTGATGATTCATATCAGAACATCCGAAACAAGAATCTTATTCTTAGAGCGGTGCAGAGGGGATCACGAAATGCAGAAGATGGATTGTCACTATACGATGTTTCAAGATTTCTTCGTGATTTATTAGTGGAGTTACAAGTTTATGGAAGTTCGAAAAGTGGGACACTAGTATTGCACAAATCCTGGATAGCAACCTACCGTGAATTTGTGACGGTCGAACCAAGACTTTCTTTAGAGGGAGTTGGGTTACTCCGTTGGTCGATCGCTTGGCCCCGGCAGTTCGCAACTCCCAAAATTCTCCAAGAAGCACCATGGTCTCTAAATCAAAAAGAAGCTTTAGATCTATTGTTTATCCTATTCAATTTTATGCGCCAAGAGAGATCTGTTGAGCTTTTTACAGATAACGCCGAGACTCTCAATTGGCAAGACCTCAATTTTAGGGAAGGATACAAGCAGCAATCAACTCAACTCGTAAAATCGCGTAACGCTTATGCGATCAATAGCTGGAAAGGCAAGAAGACAACACGTACTGGCTTCTTAAAGAAGATATTGCAAAGAACAAAATTGTCCGAGGAAAAATTAGACGAAATTTCGGATCGGGCACTAACAGAAATCTGGGAATTTGTTCGGCATTGGAGTGATGATTCATTTGAGAATGACCGATTCCTTGTAAGGATAAACGATGCTCACAGATTAAACCCCAATTGGTGGCGCGTTTCCCTCATCAAAGAATCAGAATCCGTTTTTCAATGCGATACGTGTGGACGCATAACAACAGTGTCTGTTCGAAATGTTTGTCCACGACACAATTGCCCTGGTACACTCCAACAAATTGCTTTACAAGCAACAGATTTATCAAACAATCATTATCGAGTATTATACCAAGAAAGCTTGCCTCCTCTATTAAATGTTGAAGAGCACACTGCTCAGATAGACAAAGAAAAAGCGCGAGAGTTCCAAAATGATTTCAAGAAAAATAAGATTGACGTTTTAAGCTGCTCTACAACCTTTGAGGTTGGCGTGGATTTAGGCGACCTCGATGTCGTATTTTTGCGAAACGTTCCACCCGAATCCTTCAATTATGCACAGCGTGTCGGAAGAGCCGGAAGGCGAAAAGGATATCCCGGAATCGCCATTACTTACTCGCGAAGGTCACCACACGATCTATATCATTTCACCGAACCATTACAAATGATAAGAGGCATCACGCGATCACCCTCGCTTAGCTTGCGTAATGAGAAAATTATTCTACGACACCTTACCGCTATCGCACTCTCCAAGTATTTCCGTGCGAAACAAAGTAGATTTGATTCTGCTCAGACATTTGTTGGAGATTTTCAGTCGCCAACTGGAGTTTCCGACATCGTTCAATTCTTCAAAGCCAATAAAGCAGAGTTAGAAAAGTCTATGTTGCCCATTGTACCAACCGAAGTATTAGCGAAAGTTGGATTGCAAGATGGTTCGTGGATTGATAAAATTGCTGGTAACAAATCTCGACTCTTCCTTGCCGAGACAGAAGTTAGCAGCGACTATTGCGAACTGATCAAATTAGAAAAGTCGTCATCTGATTCGCGCAATTATGATATGGCTAAATGGTCTCAGGCACGCGCGAATACCATCGCTGAGGAAGACATCATTTCCTTTCTATCCCGCAAGACCATAATTCCCAAATATGGTTTCCCCGTTGATGTCGTAGAACTTGAAACTCATTCCATTAGAAACCAGAATCAGAAATCAACTGCAACTTCACTGCAACGAGACCTCTCGATTGCCATTGCAGAGTTTGCACCCACGAGCAAGTTGATAGCGAACAAAAAAGAGTGGACATCCGCTGGATTAAAGCGAGTTGCAGGGAAAGAATGGGAACGGCGAAATTATGCAAGATGCACTGCTCACAATCTTTATAGGCAATGGTCAATAAATGAGACGCCACCAATTATAGCCTGTTGCGATAAGATGATTCGGAGTGAATACATCGATCCTATCTTCGGATTCGTCACAAGTAAAGGAAGACCGGAAGAACCAAAAGGACGACCACAAAAGAGTTTTACTACACGTCCCTATTTCGTTGGATTCAATGTTGCTGAACCAAGTGTTATAGGATTCAATGGTGTAGAAATATCAAAAGCAGTTCCTGCAAAGATGGTCGTCCTTTGCGAGGGTCGCCGAGGGCAAGGTTTCCGTATTTGTACTTCCTGTGGGCTAGGTGTCAAGTACACTAACAGGATCCCAAAGAAACATAAATCACCGATAGGTTTAGATTGTTCCGGTCAATGGACAGATGCAATTTCACTTGGTCACGAGTTTGAAACCGATGTCGTTCGTGTAAAATTTCTGCTTCAACCCGAAGAATCCGACTTGATTTGGTTTAGCTATTCATTGGCATACGCCTTTGTTGAAGGCATCGCCGACATTTTAGAAGTCCCTTCGTCCGACCTAAACGCAACTGTTGAGCACGGAAACGAAGTTGTCGCTGTTCCTCCGATCATTTTGTATGACAATGTCCCAGGAGGCGCAGGTCTTGTAGCTCGATTGGAAGAAAAGACTGCCTTGAAAGAAGCTCTCAAAACCGCTTACGAAAGAGTTAATCAGTGTACTTGTGGTGAAAACGAGAGCTGTTATGCTTGCTTACGGAATTATCGAAATCAATTTGCACACGAACATCTTCGAAGAGGGCCAGTAGTAAAATATTTAAATAGGATAATTAATCAACTATAAAGAAGCTTGTGCTCTATTGTATGTAAATTCGACTACGCTTAACTTTCGTTAAAAGGGCGAAATGATTTTTTATTTTGAAGAAAAACTCTGAATTCTATTACGACCTAATTTTTATTTTTAAACGGATTCTATTCAAGCTGTAAACATCTGGCAAATTTTGATGACATATCATTTGTTACTAATTTCATTTCAAAATCAATAGTTTTTTCTAAATCAAAATCTTAAGTATTATTTCTGATGATTTTTTATTTGGCTTATGTTTATTTCTCTCCCAATCTCTGATTGTCGTCTGATCGACAGACAGTAACTTCGCAAGTTTCCGTTGGCTCAATCCGTGTTTCTTTCGATAAACTATAATTTTGTCTCCAATGGATTCCTTCAGCAACTCAAATGGTATATATCCCAAATATTCAATAATTTTGGGCAATAAATAAATCTTGGGGTTTGATCGGTTGTTTTCCCAGTTGTATATAGATTCTTCTTTAACACCGATGAGTTTTGCAACATCTTTTTGAAATAGGTTTAAGTCAAGCCGCCTCTTTTTGATATGATCTCCAATGGTCGCTAAAGATATAGGATATGCCTTTATTAGCGGTTTTTGATCCTTTAAGACGAAATGGTACATTGGCAACGCAACCATGAGGATTCATTGATATCATAAATATTAAATCAGTATGTAATATTAGTTTGAAAATTATCTTCAGACATGCCAAGCGGCGTCACTTAAAATATCAGATACTAAAATTATCTCTCATTCTATTACTTTCAAATATTTTCTATCCAACATATAATTCTTTTTGACCGACAGGGAAATAATTGCACTCATTACAAATGTTCATACATAAATGATAAGGCTAATTGCTTGCGTAACAACCGGCAGGGAGTGAAGCAAATACTTAGCTTTTTTTCGATAGAATGATAATGTGCTTTCCTTATACGTGAAGCGCAGGGCGTAGCGTCAGCCGTCCCGTGCCCGCAGCTGGACAAGACTTGCTGACAATATCAGAGCCCGCCAGTAATCATAAAAATGTCAAAGCGGGCGACATTTAAATGTTTTTTAACTGAATAAAAACAACTTAATAGGAATAAATTATAAATTAATTTATTTGTTCAATAGAAGCTTAAAATAATATGGTCTTCTGCAAATATGGCTATCGGTTATCTGGAAAATATTTCTTTAGAGAAATTTTTGAATAATTATTTAATCCAAAATGCAGTAATCCGAAGGATTGAGATAATTGGAGAAGCTTCCGCGAGAGTCAGTTTGGAATCAAGGAAAAAGTATTCTTACCTTCCCTGGAAAGGAAATGTCATCCCGCCTTCACAACAACAATAGTCATATCGTCATGCTGTTCTGCTCTGCCGGTAAAAGCTTGTACTTCCTTAAGTACATTGTCAATAATCTGCCTTGACGGAGATCCGGAATTTATTTTTACTGCATGATTTAAGATTATTTCTAATCTGCTGCAATAATTTTTTCAGCTTTTGCTTTTTTCTTTATCTTCTTCAGGAATATTACCGGAACAATACAAATGATGGTAATTATTGCAGCAAGAAAGAAATCATCATCGATGGCAGATACAAAGGCTTGCTGACTTACATGGTAAACAAGTAATGCTTGTGCCCGCATTGAAGTTAAAGACGCATCTCCGCCTGCGGATTGCAAGGAGAAAAATTTTAAATCATGCAGCACATTTTTAACAACCGGCGATGATTGATCAACCGACGATCCGTAATTACTCAAGTGAAATGTTGTGCGGATTGTAAGCAATGTCCCCATAATTGCTACTCCAAAGCTTCCGCCGACTTGTCGAAGGACGTTAAAAAGCCCGGAAGCCTGCGCCATCTTTTCCCTGGGAATTTCCGATAGAGAGAGTGCGCTTAAAGGTGTAAATATAAATCCCATTCCAAGTCCGCGCAAATAAAGCGTAAACATTACCGACGGAGTTTCCGAAAAGAGAGAGAGAAAATGATTAATAAAAAGGCTTACTGCCAATAGTACTATCCCTAACATTGCCGGAAACTTTGGGTTAATTCTGTCGGATAAAAATCCGGCAAGTGGAGCCATTATTCCCTGTAGAAAACCTATCGGCAAAAATAAAGAGCCTGACTGAAATGCAGTAAATCCAAGCCCGTTTTGTAAATATAAAGGCAGCAAAAATGTACTGCCGAACATTCCCATTCCAAAAATAAACAAAACTAAGTTAGCCATCCCAAAATTGAAATTTTTCAGCAATCGCAGCTCAACAAGAGGCTCGCGAATATTTAATTCAACTGTTATAAAAACAACAAAACTCACAAATGCAAGCGCAAAGCATGTAAGAATAAAATTAGACGTCCATCCGCCGGTGTTCCATTCTGCATTTCCATCAGATAGAGCTAACAGAAGTGAAGTTAAAAAGACTGCCAGAGATAAAAAACCGATAAAATCGAAATGACGGACTTTTTGAGATTGATATTCGCGTTGTATAACTAAAGTTGCAAATATAGCAACTATGCCAATAGGTACATTAATATCATATATCGAATGCCAGGCAAAATTATCTATAAGATAACCGCCGAAAGTAGGACCTAGAGAAACTGAAGCAGCCGCTGCAATTGACCAAAAGCCTAATGCAAGTCCGCGCTTTTCAGGGGGAAATTCCCGCGTCACTATCGCCATTCCAACAGGCATCAATAATCCGGCTCCCATTCCCTGTATCACCCGGAATAATATAAGTGCAGTTTCATTCCATGATAAAGAGCATAGAAGTGAGCCGATGGTAAACAGTGTAAGCGCTGTTGTATATGTTTTCTTGTATCCAAATCGATCTGCAATCCATCCCGATGTTGGAAGCATAACTGCCAGTACTAATAAATATGCCGTTGCAACCCATTTTGCAGTATCAATAGTAATTCCGAAGGTTGACATTATTTTTGGAAGAGCTACATCAACAATAGTCGCATCCAGAACAGCCATAAAAGTGCCAATCATTACATTAGCAAGTACCCACCATTTGTATGTTGGATGCTCGTGATGTGGAACTCCGATTTTCAAAACTCTCGATGTAATTTTTCCATTTGAATTATTGTTATTCATAAATTAATAAACTTCTATTTGTAATATGTTTTTAACTTTAATTTATTCCCTGCCTCAGTTTTTTCTGCGTTTTACTTTTTGTAATAGCAAAAAATACCACGTGCCCGGGGCGCCGGAAAAAATTGTCGATTATGCCTTATAAATATTGTCGTTTACCCGGGATTATTTCTTGAAATGCTTTTGCAATTCCTTAATTCGGAATTTCTCTCCTAATACCTTGTGACTGACAATTTATCTTCTTTTGAATATAAGCAGTCTCCTTTGAAAATCCATCTTGTATTTATATTTCGAAATCAACAATAAAAAAATAAATCCTCCCCGTAAATTCTAAAACTAACTTAAATAACTCCTTTTGAAGTTACAAAAATAAATAAAAAAAGATAAAAGGCATGTAGTTTATTGCACACGTAAAAATGAAATTAAGCAATATCAGGCTTTGATATCTCAAAGATTGCGGCAGTATAATAAAATTTTTTGCAGCGCCGGAAGGATAAATTAAAATATTAATAGTAAAGCTGCCGGAATCGGAAAAGGCAAAATCTCCCTCCATAAGAGGTTCGTATATTGGCAGTTGCCGGATAGAGCATACCCTGAAATATTGTCCTGTTTTATATGCAAAGCAATCCCCTGATTTTCCCAATGAACTATGTCTTATTATTGTTATGATCCGGCTTAAATCAGTTTCTTAAGTTCATACTCGTTCTTCATATCGCAATATTCTGATTCAGAGATTATTTTTCTTTCCTTTAGCCATAGAAGCCGTGCAAAAAACAAGTCATGTGGAATGTCAGGGTCCACTTTGGCATATTTTGCCCTCATATAATCCTTTGAAGCTGCTATTATTTCATTAATATAATCTAACACTTCTTTTTCACTGGGTATCTCTCTGTAAAATACTAAAAATTTTTGACCTCCAACCAAAAAAACATCGTCTTGAGATTGTTTAAGGAGGTTGGCAATCGCTAAGCCGAACCATATAACATAGTTCAATATAAGCGTACCGCTATCAATTTTTGAACCTGCCACGAGAGCCGCCGTCAACGCTATAGGAATCGCTAAACAAATATAAAAAAACACTTTGCCCACAATTGTTGAGTCAGCCTTATAAGATATATCCGATCCGAGGCTGTCAAGCATGATTTCAAACTTTTCATTTTTACGAAGGGATTTGGTTTCTACAAGTATCCTGTCTGTTTGGAGAGTATACTTTCTTAAATTTAACCCCCGCTTTTGTTCAATAATTTTATTCATTGGTTCAAATATGAATAATTCAAATTAGACAATTTTGTTTCGCATGTTCTAACGGTTTTGCATATTACTGCGTCCGGCAAAAGTAATGCTAAACCAAAATTAATTAAATCATTTAATTAATACTACTTTTAAAAAAATAATTTTTTTAATAACCAAACTTAAAAACACTGCGAATGCCGGGCACAGTAAAGTGTACGGCTGATTTGCCGGTGATATTATAAGTCATTATCATTCAATTTTATCAGGTTTCTGCAAAGTAAGTCCTGCTCAAAGAATTATGAATACCGGGTATCACTAAGGCTTGACGATTATCAAAGTTTCTTTATTACTGCCCGAAAGATGTAGTCCCTTTTTCATCCCTTTGAACGATTTACTTACTATTTCGTTCTTTGTAATATGTTAGTGTTTAATTACCGGAAAAGGTTTTATTTGAACCGGATAATGGAAGTTGAAACGGTTGACTAATATGAGCTTTATCTTTAGCAGCCCATAACTTTAGTCATAGGTTGCTTAAATGAAAATGTGAAATTATAACCGTTTTAACAGTTTACAGTTACTGACGGTCAACTTGAGTTAATCATATACTGCCAAAGTCTTTACTAAATATTCAATTAAAGGGTATTTATGAAAAAAAAAATCATCATCATTTCTTCTGCTGCAGTTGTAATAATAATTACGGTATATCTCCTGTTCTTTAATAAAAGCGCTAATACTTATACTTTTCGGTATAATGAAATAACCAAAGGCGATATTACTGTCTATGTTACTGCAACCGGTACCGTTACTGCGGTTACTTCTGTTGATGTAGGCTCTCAAGTTTCGGGAATCATTTCAAGACTTTTTGCTGATTATAATTCTGTCATCAAGGCAGGACAGATTATAGCTAAAATAGATACTACTTTTTTTAGCCAGGCTGTTAAGGATTCGCAGGCAAATCTCGATAAAATGAAAGCTCAATATATCCAGGCTGAGAAAAATTTTGTTCGCGAAAAAGCTTTATATGACATGAAGCTTGAATCAGGAACAAATTATGATTTGGCGCTTGCTAGCCTTAATTCAGATAAAGCTTCAGTGCAGCAGGCTCAGGTTGAGCTTAAAGAAGCCCAATTGACGCTTCAATATGCAACTATTAAAGCCCCGATTAGCGGGGTGGTTACAAACAGGCAGGTATCGGTAGGTCAAACTGTTGCTTCAAGTTTTTCATCCCCCACGCTGTTTACTATAGCTAATGACTTGACAAAAATGCAGGTGTATGCAAGCGTTGATGAGTCTGATATCGGCAGTGTAAGTGTTGGGCAGCCGGCTAATTTTACGGTTGAAGCTTACACAGATGATAATTTTTCAGGGACGGTTTCGCAGATTAGACTGACTCCGCAAATCGTTCAGAATGTTGTAAACTATACCGTGATTATCGACGTTAAAAATGATAGTCTGAAACTTATGCCGGGTATGACAGCTAATGTTAACATTCTTGTCGGGCAAAAAAAGAATGTTCTAAAAGTATCTAATCTTGCAATAAGATTTCAACCTCCGGCAGGCTTAATTGACTCAATCAAACTGAAAGCAATGCGGGATTCGCTAAAAATATATTCCAAGAAATTAAGCGGATTGTCTTCTCAGGAAAATGCAGTCCAAAAAAACACTGGTAAATCAAACGATACCGCGCAAATATCATCAGTGCAAAACGGGCAGCCTATGCTTGCAGTAATAGAAAAAAATAAATTCCAAATAAAAAAAGATTCAATTCTTAAAGCTCACGACGGAAAGTTGTCCAAAGATCAGATGGCGGCTGAGTTTAAAAAAGCATATGACAAAATAAAAGTATCCGAACAGCAAAAAGCGCCTTCTAAGGTTCAGCAGCAGGGTCCTGTAAATAATTTTACTGTTGTAAGCAGCTATCCGCAGTATCAGAAAAGTCCAGATGATATTACTAATAAAATCAACTTGGGCAGAATTTGGATATTAAATCCGAAAGGAAAGTTAGTGCCTGTATTTGTTAAAACGGGCTTGAACGATGGAATAGAATCCGAAGTTATTTCGGGAAGTGTTACGGCAGGAGAACAAATAGTAATTAGCGCTGATTCAAATAACGATCAAAATAATACGCAGCAAAAAAATCCGCTTGCAGGTCAGCAGCAAAGTGCGGGACAGAATAGAGGAAGATAATTATTTATGGACGCTAATATTTCTTCCGTAGCTGATGGAATAAATACGGATACGGCTAAGGTTTCCGCTGGTGAAAATTTTTCCCCGGGGCAGGTTCCTGTTAATAATGATCTGATTAAAATTGATCAGCTTGAAAAAACTTATGCGATGGGTGATGTGCAAGTTCATGCGCTGCGGGGTGTTTCGTTAAACGTGTTTCGTGAAGAATTTGTTGCAATCATGGGCGCTTCGGGATCAGGCAAATCTACTTTTATGAATATCCTCGGCTGCCTTGATAAACCGACTAACGGTACTTATATATTAGATAATATAAACGTTGGTAGTCTTTCAAGAGACGAATTAGCATTTATAAGAAACAAAAAAATAGGATTTGTATTTCAGGGGTTCAATTTACTCAGCCGTACTACTGCATTGGAAAATGTGGAGCTTCCCTTATTCTATAATTCAACTTCCACCAAATTGAGGAAAGAAAAATCAATCGATGCATTAAAGAAAGTCGGGCTTGAAGAAAGAATTTATCATTATCCCAATCAACTTTCTGGAGGGCAGCAGCAGCGGGTTGCTATTGCAAGAGCCCTTGTAAATGATCCTTCTATTGTTCTTGCCGATGAACCGACAGGAAACCTTGACAGTAAAACTAGTATTGAGGTAATGGAAATATTTCAGAAACTGAACGAACAAGGGATCACAATTATTCTTGTTACTCATGAACCTGATATTGCATTGTTTGCAAAACGGCATATAGTTTTCCGCGATGGGAAAATAAAATCCGATTTGTTGAATGCAGTGCCTAATAAAGCATCCGAAGCGCTTAAAACCATATCATCAATTGATGATGAGGTGAAATTATGAAAGGTTTGAATATATTACTTGCAGCTTTTCGTGCTTTGCAGCGGAATAAATTACGTTCTTTTCTTACAATGCTTGGTATTATAATTGGCGTGGGTGCAGTTATTACTATGCTTGCAATAGGTCAGGGGGCAGAATACTCCGTAAAAGAGCAAATTGCTTCTCTTGGTACGAATGTGCTTATCATATTTCCGGGTTCACAGCAGCAGGGCGGTTTAAAGGTGGGCGCAGGCTCTATGACTACTTTAACTCAAGAGGATGCCCTGGCTATTCAGGCTGAATGTCCCCAAGTTGCATTTGTCTCGCCCGATACTAGAGCTAACGGTCAGGTGATTGCCGGAAATTTAAATTGGGCTACAGGGATTGAGGGAGTTGGTACTGATTATTTGCAAATAAGAGTGTGGGATATTCAATCTGGAAATTTTTTTACCGACCAGGATGTTAAAGCGGCGGCTAAAGTCTGCGTTCTGGGTACAACTGTTTCCAATAATTTATTTCCTGATTCCGATCCCGTTGGTCAAACTATCAGGATTACAAATGTTCCGGTTAAAGTAACCGGTGTCTTGGCAGCCAAAGGTCAAAATGCTATGGGGCAGGATCAGGATGATATTATTCTTGCTCCATATACAACTGTGTTGGATAGGCTTTCCCGCTTTCCTTATTTAAGAGAAATAATTGTGTCTGCAACCAGCGCAAATGATATTGAGTTGGCGCAAAAACAAATAACGGATTTATTAAGGATGAGGCATAAAATTGTCGGTTTAAATGATGATGATTTTACTATTCGAAATCAATCTGATTTAGCCAGCGCCGCTACTTCCACCTCTCAAATACTTACTATTTTATTAGCAAGTATTGCTTCTGTTTCATTACTCGTCGGCGGAATTGGAATTATGAATATTATGCTTGTCTCCGTCACTGAACGGACAAGAGAAATAGGGATTAGAATGTCTGTTGGCGCAAGAGGAAAAGATATCTTAACTCAATTTTTAATTGAAGCGCTGGTCTTAAGTCTGATTGGAGGCATAACGGGAATTATATTCGGCGTCGCAGGATCAAAAATAATTTCCGGTCTTGCCGGGTGGCCTACATTTATTACGGCGTTTTCTATCATTTTGTCATTTGGCTTTTCAATTCTTGTAGGGCTGTTCTTTGGATTTTATCCTGCGAGAAAAGCTTCTATGCTTAACCCGATCGATGCGCTTAGATATGAATAAACACTTAAGTTTACTCATTTATATAACTATAAATTATTAAAACCATAAAAACATTATGCTGAATGATTATCGGGTGCGGCACAAGTCTTTATGGATTGCCGTTTGATTTTGGAGCCCTGTTCTTATCAATGATAATTTTAACAGTTATTGCAGCAATTCTTTATCCCTCCGTTGAAGAACAAATAATTTTGTAGCTCCAAAGGATTAATCCCTTTTTCATCCGTAAGAACCATTTATTGTTGAACGCCGTTTTTGTACTTTACAAATGTAAAAATGATACGGAATTATCGGATTTTATTAGAATAAGTCCTGTTATAATTCGCAGATTTCTTTGGAATATTAGATAAAGAATATCTGTTAACAAAACCGCTGCAAAATGCAGATATAATATTTACCGGTGCATTTTACTTGGCTGCAAAAACGGTTGCGCTTTAAGTTCTCTCTCTCTCGGTTGTGCAGCGTGTATATTGCCGGTGGGCGCATACACGCTGCCATCCGAAGAAAGCAGTACATTATTAAAATTATATTGTTGGATGGCACAATCCAAACTTTGGGATTAGATTAATTAGGTCGGGTTAGAATTAGAAGATTATTGGAATGCTGTTGACTGGATAGTGCCATCCGACCGAATAGACTTAGTTGCCTAAAATAGTTTATCATTATTATTGAAACCGCATATAGAGTTTTTAACCGGAATGGATAATTTTAAATAAATTACATGACGGGTTGGTTTATAAAAAATATTTTCAAAAACTTAACAGAGATGGCAAATGAATATTCTTTTAGTGTATCCGATGTATCCCGATACATTCTGGAGTTTTAAGCACGCACTTAAATTTGTTTCAAAAAAAGCAAGTTTTCCACCGTTAGGTCTTTTAACAGTCGCCGCAATGCTGCCCAAAGATTGGGATATAAAACTAATTGATATGAATGTAAACCGGTTGATTGACAATGATATCCTTTGGGCTGATTTTGTCTTTATAAGTGCGATGTCAATACAAAGCCAATCGGCAAATCAGGTAATCGCTCAATGCAGGAATTTAAATGCAAAAATTGTAGCCGGAGGTCCTTTATTTACCAGCAATCCCGAAAATTACCAGGATATCGCTCATCTGGTGCTTGATGAAGCCGAAATTACTCTTCCGCAGTTTTTAAATGATCTAAACGAAGGTAAACTTAAACAAAAATATTCTTCGGAAGAATGGGCTGAAATTACAACTACTCCTTTGCCTCGGTGGGACCTTATTTCGATAAATAATTATACTTCTATGAATGTTCAATATTCACGCGGCTGCCCTTTCGATTGCGACTTCTGCGATATTACGGTTCTGTATGGAAGAAAACCCAGAACTAAAACAAAAGAACAGGTAATTGCCGAATTAGATGTATTGTATTTTACCGGTTGGCGCGGACCCGTTTTTTTCGTCGATGATAATTTCATCGGGAATAAAGTAAAATTGAAAAAAGAAATCCTTCCGGCAATTGCTCAATGGAATGAAAAACGAAAAAATCCTTTTTACTTTAATACTGAAGTGTCTATCAATCTTGCCGATGATGATAACTTGATGCAGCTTATGGTTAAAGCTGGTTTTGAAGCGGTATTTATAGGTATCGAGTCTCCTAATGAAGAAAGTCTTATTGAGTGTAATAAAAATCAGAATAGAAACCGTGATTTGATTTCTAGCATTAGAGAAATTCAAGAATCAGGATTGGAAGTTCAGGGAGGTTTTATTGTAGGATTTGATAACGATCCGCCCTCAATATTCGAAAAGCTTACAAACTTTATACAGGAAAGCGGTATCGTAACAGCTATGGTCGGGCTGTTAAACGCGCCTAAAGGAACTAAACTTCAGAAAAGACTGCTTAAAGAAGGAAGATTGTTAAACGATTTTACCGGGAATAATACCGATTTTTCCATTAATTTTATTCCCCGTATGAATCACAAAGTGCTCATAGACGGCTACAAGAAAATGTTAAACACTATTTATTCACCTAAATATTATTATGAACGTGTTATGCGCTTTATGAAAGATTTTGAACCGAAGAAGAAGAAAGTTTTTCATCTTAATCCGAATTACATTCTTGCGCTGTTTAAATCTATGTTCAAATTGGGTGTATTTGGTGAAGAAAGAATTTATTATTGGAAATTATTTTTCTGGTCATTGTTCAATAAACCCCAGCTTTTTTCCTTAGCTATATTGTTTACGGTTTATGGATTTCATTTTAGAAAAATATCCAATAGCTATTATTAAAAGTTTTTGCATACTAAATATTTAATAATTAAATGAAGAGAATAAAATGAAACCTAATATTGAAATCTCAGATAAGAACTTGAAAGAAGTTGCAACGCTTCTCAACACATTATTGGCTAATGAATATGTACTATACACAAAAACTCGTAATGCACACTGGAATATTCAAGGGGATAATTTCATTGAATTGCATAAGTTTTTTGAGAGTCAGTATGATTCTTTGAATATAATTATTGATGATACGGCTGAAAGAGTCAGGGCGCTTGGGCATTTCGCTCTGGGTTCGCTAAAGGACTTTTTACAGGTTGCTCAATTGAGTGAACAAAATGATAACTTCAGCGATCAGATTCATATCATTCAAACGTTGCTCGAAGATCACGAATCTATTATCCATTCGCTTCGTAACCATATTACTGTCATTGCCGGTGAGTTTAAAGACTTTGGCACTGCTGACTTTATGACGGGACTTATGGAACAGCATGAAAAAATGGCTTGGATGCTTAGAAGCTATCTGTAAGAATTTACAATTAATTACTCCTCTTACGCTGTTATTAAAATTTCATTATGTCGCCATTGGTTTTGGCATAGCCATTCCTATGGAATAACCCGGGGTATAGTAAAGCGCCCGCAAATATTGAACTTTAGTCCATTATGAGGCTCATTCTTTAGCTAAAAGGCGGATATATTTGTAATTATTTATCCCCGGCATTAACCTGCCGGCAAGCACGTATCGGCGTCATAAATTCATTTATTTTGCGTAATATGAGTCATTAGTTCTCGTTACACAGAATTTTATTCTAAATAATTGCGTGAGGTGGGACCGTCTTTTCACTAAAAGATGTAATCCTTTTTTCATCCCTTTGGGTGATTTACTTACCGGGACAACTTTTGTAGCTTCTTATTGAGTTTTAATATTATTCTATAACTATGCTATATAATATTGTTTATATTCAGATTGAAACTATGTACATTGGAATTCTCTTCTACATTTGCCGGGGAAAATTATGAAGCTAATCAAACCGAAAATAAATGAATCCTTGTTCCGGCTAAAGCTTCAATTTAGCAGCAACTTTCTTGTTAATAAATTCGCTCATGGTGAACCGCCGTTGCGCTCGGAGTTATTCAGCGCCGATCAGATGGAGCAGCACGGCAAGGCGCTCGCAAGTTCGCATATCCTGGACTCAAAGCACACTCCGGATCAGCGGTTACTTACAAGGTTGGCTGAGAATGAAGCCTTTTTGTTTGAAGTCCATAATTTGTTAACTGAAGCAGTTAAAGCAAACCATCAGATTACGCCTGCCGGTGAATGGTTGCTTGATAATTTTTATCTGATCGAAGAGCAGATTCGCACAGGCAAAAAACATTTACCAAAAGGCTATATCCGGGAATTGCCGAGCTTGCTGAATGGTAATTCCAAAGGTCTGCCCCGTGTTTATGACATCGCACTGGAAACTATTTCCCATGGCGATGGACGGGTGGACCCGGAAAATCTTAGCCGTTTCGTAGCCGCGTACCAAACTGTGACTACCTTAAATTTAGGGGAGTTATGGGCAATCCCTACCATGTTGCGGTTGGCGCTGATTGAAAATCTACGCCGCGTTGCCGCAAAGGTCGCTGCCGGTAGAATAGAACGGGAATTGGCGGATTCATGGGCTGACCGGATGATTGATGTCGCTGAGAAAGATCCGAAGAGCCTGATTCTTATAATCGCAGATATGGCGCGGACAGATCCGCCAATGACAACCCCATTCGTTTCGGAGTTTGCACGCAGACTGCAGGGTTTAAGCAATGTTATGATATCGCCGTTAACATGGATTGAGCAGCGCCTTTCTGAATCGGATACGACAATCAGTAAATTAGTGCAGTCGGGTAACCAGCAGCAAGCTGCCGATCAGGTTTCTATCAGCAACAGTATTGGCAGTCTTCGATTCCTGGAATCAACGAACTGGCGCCGCTTCGTTGAGACGATGAGCGCTGTTGAGCAAATCTTGCGTAAAGATGTGCGCGGAATATACGGTAAAATGGATTTTACCACCCGCGACCGGTATCGTCATGTTGTAGAAAAAATTGCAAAGAACAGCCCTCTATCGGAAGAAGATGTGGCACAAACAGTTATCCGCCTGGCGCAGGAAAGCGCAGCTAAGAATGGCGGCGATGACAGAACTTCACATATTGGATATTACCTGATCGATAAGGGTTTGAAACAGCTCGAATATATAACTAAGGTACGATTTTCTGCCTCAGCGGCTCTAAGAAAAGTGTCCGGACATATCCCTTTGCTGATTTACACCGGCTCCATTTTACTTATGACAATGATCTTCTCCGCTGGATTACTGGAAAAAGCCTATATGGGGGGATTACGTGGCTGGTTGTTAGTACTTTTCGGCATTCTCTTTTTTTTATGTGCCAGTCAACTGGCGGTTCCTCTTGTAAATTGGCTGTCAACATTGTTGGTACAGCCCCAGCCATTACCGAAAATGGATCTCTCCAAAGGAATACCGCCGGAATTACGCACTCTTGTGGTCATCCCATCTATATTAATAAACGCTCAAAATGTCAAAGAATTGATCGAGTCCCTGGAAGTAAGGTTTCTTGCAAATCGTGATGATAACCTGCACTTTAGCCTTCTGACTGATCTTCAAGACTCACATGAGGAAACCCTGCCGGAGGATGAATCACTTGTGCTGCTTGCGAGTAAGAAAATCGAAGAGCTTAATGAAAAATACAAAGGGTTGCATAACGATACTTTCTTCCTTTTTCACCGCCCGCGGCAGTGGAACCCCAGTGAGCAATTGTGGATGGGTTACGAACGCAAGAGAGGAAAGCTTGAAGAATTAAATTCTATGTTGCGCGGCGGATTGAAAAATCGTTTCTCGCTTATTGTTGGTAAAACTGAAGTTTTACCTTTTGTTAAGTATGTGATTACTCTTGACATAGATACGCAGCTGCCTCGCGATACAGCATCTCAGTTAATCGGAGCCATGGCTCATCCATTGAACCGTGCAGTCTTCGATAAAGACAAATATCGTGTATGCGATGGCTACACCATTTTGCAGCCGCGTGTTGCGGTGAGCCTTCCGGGTACAAACCGTTCGCATTATGCGCGGTTATACGGTAGTCAGCCTGGTATCGACCCGTACACCCGCACAGTCTCTGATGTTTATCAGGACGTGTTTGGTGAAGGATCTTTCATTGGTAAAGGTATTTATGACGTCGACGTGTTCGAGCGGGCTCTTAATAGCCGGTTCCCGGAGAACCTGATTCTTAGCCACGATCTTCTGGAAGGTTGTCATGCGCGGGCAGGTCTTTTGAGTGATGTTCTGTTATATGAAGAATATCCATCAGGTTACAATGCTGACGTAACCCGCCGGCGCCGTTGGATTCGCGGTGATTGGCAGTTGGTGCAATGGCTGCTCCCGATTGTTCCCAGTTTTAACGGTAGTTTGCAAAAGAACCCGCTGTCATGGCTGTCACGATGGAAGCTCTTCGATAACCTCCGGCGAAGTATCATCCCTTTTGCACTTACGCTTCTTTTCCTCTCCAGCTGGTCAGTCTTGCCGCAAGCCTGGTTTTGGTCATTGGCCGCAGTCGGCATCATTCTGATTCCTTTTATAATTATCTCAGTCCTCGATGTGCTCAAGAAACCATCGGATATGCTTCTACATCAGCACCTTGCATCTGCAATGCGTTCCGCCGGTATGAATTTAGCGCAGGCAGTTTTTACTCTCATTACACTTCCCTATGAGGCGTTTTACAATCAGGATGCTATTATCCGAACTATCTGGCGGATGCTGATTTCCCGCAAAAAACTTCTCGAATGGAATCCGTCCAATCTCAAAGACCGTAAAAACCGGATTAATCTCCCCAGCTCTTATAGAACAATGTGGATATCCCCTGTCATTGCTGTTATTACTATCATCTATTTTGAGTTTTCAAAACAAGCTGTCCCTCTTGTTGTTTTTCCTATTCTATTTCTCTGGGCTGCATCTCCCACAATAACATGGTGGATAAGTTTGCCGATTGCTCGCCGAAAAGCAAATTTGACTGTCGCTCAGAAAATATTTTTACGCAATCTTTCCCGGAAAATATGGTCATTCTTCGAGACTTTTGTTGGCCCTGAAGATCATTGGCTGCCCCCGGATAACTATCAGGAAAATCCTGTCGGCGTAGTTGCACATCGTACTTCACCGACTAATATGGGATTGGCGCTCCTCGCGAATTTGTCTGCCTATGACTTTGGATATATTTCTGTCGGGCAGCTCATTGAGCGTACTTCGAATGCATTCCGGACTATGGAAACCCTTGGACGGTATCAGGGGCATTTCTGCAATTGGTATGATACACGATCTTTAATGCCGTTACGACCTTTTTATGTTTCATCGGTTGACAGCGGGAATCTTGCAGCTCATCTGCTTATTCTCCGCCAGGGTATTCTAAATATTCCCGATCATAAAATAGTGGAACCACAATTGTTCGAAGGAATAAGCGACACTCTGAGAATTCTTATAGATTGCTCTGAAGGAATAAATCATGATCAATTCATTCAATTTCAGAAAGATTTGGACCTGACTGTCAATTTCCCGGCTATTACACTTACGGCAGCATGGGAAAATCTTAACCGGTTGACGGCATCCGCCGGTAAATTAGAAAGTAATTTTGTTAAAAGCCCTGAAAATCAAGCTGCATGGTGGGCGCATGCCCTCGCTAAGCAGTGCCGAAATGCCCTCGATGAATTAACATTTCTCGCCCCGTGGGTCATCCTGCTGGTTTCTCAAGACAGAAATAGCTACTTACCAGGTTACAATAAGATACCGGCGCTGAGCGAACTGGCAAAACTTGACCTGGAATTGCTGCCCGTTATTGGACTTTTTCCAGCCGTCAAATCTGAAAAAAATTATCCGCTTGATGAGTTTCGACGACTCATTATTGAAGCTGGCAAACGAGCGAATGAAAGAATAGCCGCTATAAAACGCCTTGCAAAACAATCAATCGAGCTCTCTAATATGGAGTATAATTTTCTATACGACAAGACACGTCACTTGCTGTCTGTTGGGTATAATGTTGAAGAAAAACGGTTAGACTCAAGTTATTATGATCTGCTGGCTTCGGAAGCAAGATTAAGCAGTTTCGTGGCTATTGCTCAAACACAATTGCCGCAGGAAAGCTGGTTTGCCTTAGGGAGATTGCTGACTACCTTTAGCGGCGCTCCTATTCTCTTATCATGGAGCGGTTCAATGTTCGAGTACCTTATGCCGCTCCTTGTGATGCCGACTTATGAAAATACTCTGCTTGACCAGACTTATAAGGAGGCTGTAAAAAGACAAATTGAATATGGTAAACTGCGCGGCGTTCCATGGGGGATTTCCGAATCATGCTATAATGCTGTAGATGTTAATCTCAATTACCAATACCGTGCATTTGGTGTTCCGGGACTGGGGCTCAAACGCGGACTGGCGGAAGACCTTGTTATTGCTCCTTACGCATCGGCGCTTGCATTAATGGTAGAACCTGAAAAGGCGTGCATTAATCTTCAGCAGCTTGCTGTCGAAGGTTTAGATGGAAAATTTGGTTTATATGAAGCTGTCGATTATACTCCGTCACGCCTTCCCCGCCATCAATCAAGCGTAGTGGTTAAATCTTTCATGGCGCACCATCAAGGTATGAGCCTCCTTTCTCTGGCTTATCTCCTTCTGGATCGTCCGATGCAGAAACGGTTTGAGTCCGACCCCCTGTTTGAAGCAACCGTGTTGCTGCTTCAGGAAAAGATTCCCAAAACTACGTTAATCTATTCACATACTTCCGGGCTCTCCGATACTCATACAGATACTAACATTACTGAGATTCCCGTACGCATAATCAACAACCCCGATATAGCGGTTCCGGAAGTGCAGTTGTTGTCAAACGGCAGATACAACGTTGTAATTACAAGCGCAGGCGGCGGCTATAGTCAATGGAAAGATATTGCACTCACACGCTGGCATGAAGATACTACATGTGATAACTGGGGTACTTTTTGTTATATCCGTGATATAGAAAGCGGAGAGTTTTGGTCAACCGCTTTTCAACCGGCGCTCAAACGATCAAAGAATTATGAAGCTATCTTTTCTGAAGGGCGTGCTGAATTTCGACGTAGGGATCAGAATTTCGATTTGCATACCGAGGTTGTTGTCTCTCCTGAAGATGACATCGAGCTGCGTCGTATTCATTTGACAAACCGCTCAAAATCACAGCGTTCGATCGATGTTACGAGTTATGCAGAGGTAGTGCTTGCTTCTTCTGCCTCGGATGCGTTACAACCCGCATTCAGTAATCTGTTTGTACAAACTGAGATTGTCCGCGAACGGCAGGCAATTCTATGTACCCGCAGACCGCGCTCTACCGGTGATCAGACTCTGTGGATGTTTCATATGATGGCGTTGCGGGGGTCAAATACAGGCGAGGTGTCATTCGAGAGCGACCGGATGCAATTCATAGGTCGAGGAAATACAATTGCCGCTCCGCAAGCTATGAAAAATTTCGGGACGCTTTCTAATAGTCAGGGTTCAGTACTGGACCCAATTGTTGCAATCCGGTATCATATAATGCTCGAACCGGAAGAAACGGCAAATATAGATATGATTTTCGGAATCGGCGAGACCAGGGATGCAGCTTTAAGTTCAATTGATAAATATCAGGATCGTCGGCTCGCGAATCGTGCCTTTGAACTTGCATGGACACATAGTCAGGTGGTGCTGCGGCAGATAAATGCTGAAGAAGCCGATGCGCAGCTATATGGACGCCTTGCAAATTCCATCATTTTTGCTAACTCCTTCTTGCGCGCTGATCCTAACATAATTTTCAAAAATCTTAGAGGACAATCCGGTCTTTGGGGATATTCTATTTCAGGTGATTTACCTATTGTTCTGCTTCAAATTGAGGATCCGGCTAATATCAACCTTGTGTTTCAGTTGGTACAGGCTCATGCTTATTGGAGATTAAAAGGACTGATTGTTGACCTGGTTATCTGGAATGAAGATCACGCTGGTTACCGGCAGCAGCTGCAGGAACAAATAATGAGGCTGATTGCCTCGGGTATTAATGCCAACAATGTCGACCGCAATGGTGGAATCTTCGTAAGACAGGCAGACCAGATTTCGAATGAGGACCGCATTCTTATACAAACAGTTGCTCGCGTTATCATCTCTGATAAACGGGGAACTCTTGAGTCACAGATCAATCAACGCAGAATATTACGTGTACCGGTTCCGCATCTCAAGCCGGTCAGAACCTATCATAACCACCAGCTGAATTCCCCTGAGTTGACACACAAAGACTTGATCTTCTTTAACGGATTTGGAGGTTTCACTCCTGATGGGCTTGAATACGTAATTACGACATCAGACAAACAGGTAACGCCGGCACCATGGGTAAATGTACTGGCAAACCCGAATTTTGGGTCCATTGTTTCGGAAAACGGTCCAACCTATACATGGAGCGAAAATGCCCATGAGTTTCGTCTTACACCATGGAATAATGACGCCGTAAGCGATTCAAGCGGAGAAGCCTTTTATATTCGTGATGAAGAAACATGCCGGTTCTGGTCACCCACTCCTTTGCCCTGCCCTGGGGTTGGGTCTTATGTCTGCCGCCATGGATTCGGCTATAGCGTTTTCGAGCACACAGAGGATGGCATCCGCTCGGAGCTGTGGGTTTTTGTGGCATTGGATACGGCAGTTAAGTTTTCGGTTCTGAAAGTGCGGAACGATTCAGGCAGACTTCGTAAACTATCTGCTACTAGTTATGCGGAACTGGTGCTGGGTGATTTACGCCCGAAGTCTAACATGCACGTGATTACCGAAATTGATTCCGGCAGCGGGTCAATCTTTGCTCGAAATTCATATAATTCGGAGTTCTCTAACCGGATTGTTTTCTTGCAAACGGATGATGCAGCTCATACTTTAAGCTGCGACCGCACAGAATTTCTTGGTCGTAACGGCACGCTTCAATATCCGGCGGCAATGACCCGCAAGTATCTTTCCGGTAAGACAGGAGCCGCCATTGACCCATGTGCCGCCATCCAGGTGCCTTTCGTACTTGATGACGGACAGGAACGTGAAATCATTTTTAAACTCGGCGTTGGCTTTAATTATGATGAGGCTGGGAAATTAGTTCGGCGCTTCCGTGGATCAATTGCCACGCAAAATGTATTAGAATCAGTACGGCAGTACTGGAAACATACACTCGGTGCGGTGCAGGTAGATACGCCTGATCCTTCGCTAAATGTACTTACAAACGGATGGCTCTTGTACCAAACTTTAGCATGCCGCATTTGGGCGCGGAGCGGATACTACCAATCCGGCGGCGCATTTGGTTTTCGCGATCAGTTGCAGGATGTAATGGCGTTGATTCATTCCGAACCCAGCCTGATACGAAATCATCTGCTCTTGACTGCAAGCCGGCAATTCCAGGAAGGAGATGTGCAGCATTGGTGGCACCCGCCGCTTGGCAGGGGTGTGCGAACTCATTGTTCCGATGATTTCCTCTGGCTGCCTTTTGTAACTTGCCGCTATGTTTTGAGTACCGGGGATACCGGAGTTCTGAACGAACCGGTTTATTTTCTGGAGGGTCGCGCGGTAAAAGCAGATGACGATTCGTATTATGACCTTCCAAACAAGTCAAAGGAAACCGCCAGCTTGTATCAGCATTGTGTTCGAGCCATACTCAGAGGACTTTCGTTTGGTGAACACGGTCTGCCATTAATTGGCAGCGGTGACTGGAACGACGGCATGAATATGGTCGGCAAAAAGGGCAAAGGCGAAAGTGTCTGGCTGGGATTTTTCCTTTATGAAGTTCTTATGAAGTTCACAAAAGTCGCAGGTATCCAAGGCGACATTCAATTTGTCGAACGCTGCCAAAGGGAAGCCGCCATATTACGGCAAAATATTGAACAGAATGGCTGGGATGGAGAGTGGTACCGCAGGGCTTACTTTGACGATGGCTCGCCGCTCGGATCAGTGAGTAATCCGGAGTGCAAGATTGATTCTATCGTCCAAAGCTGGTCGGTTCTTTCCGGCGCAGGTGATGTAATTCGTTCGCAAATGGCAATGAATGCGCTTGATAAACGCCTTGTTCGCCGGAAAGATGCATTGATCCAAATTTTAGATCCGCCGTTCGACAAATCGGATTTAAATCCCGGCTATATTAAGGGCTACGTTCCCGGTGTAAGAGAGAATGGCGGGCAGTACACACATGCGGCAATCTGGGCAGCTATGGCTTTCGCCGCTTTAGGCGATAGTCGGCATGCATGGGAATTGCTGACAATTATCAATCCGGTTAATCATGCAAAATCCCGGGAAGGAATTGACATCTATAAAGTTGAGCCTTATGTAGTCGCGGCTGATGTTTATGCGCTTTCTCCACATATCGGTCGCGGTGGTTGGACCTGGTATACAGGTTCTGCCGGCTGGATGTACCGCCTTATCGTCGAATCATTACTTGGTTTGAGGCTTGAAGTAAACAAGCTGTATATTAAGCCGTGCCTCCCTGCTGATTGGAATATGTATAAAGTGCTCTACCGTTACCGGAAAACTGTCTATAACATCACTATTATTCAGATACATGATAGCAGCGCTGATTTAGGCATAACCGTGGATGAAGTTAAGAATTATGATAATGTTATTCCTCTTGTCGACGATCGGAAAGTACATTCGGTAGAGGTAAGAATACTACAACCTGATATGACCGGAGTATAGAATATTAATTTGTTTTTGATGATAACTAATTTTTTTTTATCCATTTAAATATGATGTTTTCCAATTCAACGGTTCCCGGATATAAAAATATATTAAAATATAAAATACCTCTTGCTGTAATAGGACTTATTGGAACTTTAACTGTACTCTATCTTATAAGTATACACGGCGCAGGGATTTCCCCGGACTCCGTTTATTACATATCGGTAGCAAGACATATCGCCGATGGTACCGGTTTTGTCGGTTATGATGGTTACTATTTATTGCTTCAGCCGCCGCTTTACCCTATTCTGCTGGCTTCAATAAAAATACTTTTATTTATTGATCCGTTATTATCTTCAGGATATGTTAATTCCATTCTCTTTGGTTTAATAATTTATTTCTCCGGATTATTTTTGTTAAAGCATCTGGATTCCTATATATTAATAATATTAGGTACAATTTCCGTTTTGATTTCATTTGTTCTTATTCAATTATCTTTAATGGCGTTGTCGGAATCTCTTTTCATTTTGCTGATACTATTATATCTCTATTATTTTGATAATTATAAAGTCAGGGGAAATATCACTGCTCTTATTCTTTTATCTTTTGCGGCTGCATTAGCGTGTTTAACCAGATATATAGGGGTTATAATAATTTTAAGCGGCATAATAAGTATTTCTCTTCAGAAAACTAATCTCATTAAAGACAAATTCAGATACATAATAATCTTTATGTTTATTGCTTGTGTGCCTATCGGATTGTGGGTAATCAGAAATATTTTTCTTTCAGGCACTTTCGTTGGGCAACGTGCTGATTCATCATATACTTTATATGATAATATAAGATTTCTTGCTAATACCATCATTCAATGGTATTTACCAATGCAGAATACAATACAGAAATTGATTTTTACTTGCCTGATAGTCGTGATATCTTTTGGAGTGATTCTATTAAAACGAAAAGAAAAAACGTGGGTAGTTTTAAAAGAAATTTACCCTTGTTTTATCTTCATTTTATTGTATACAGGAATTATCCTTATTTCTTCTACGACTACCGCATATGATCATATTGGGGACAGATTATTGTCGCCGATTTATATCCCTGTATTTTTTATATTATTTATTATTTGCGATAAAATACTTAAATGGTTGTCAAAATATTTTAACCGGAAGTTGATAACTATCTTTTTCGCTGCAGGTATATTTTCCTGGATGATTTATCCTTTGGGGAAAACCGTTTATATAATCAATGACTACATGAAGTTATCCGGTTTTGGATATAACAGCCGCTACTGGGGCAATAGTGAAACAATCAAATTTCTTATTGATCATAAAGAACTGAAAAATGATTATACATTTTACAGCAATATTCCGGAAGGTTTATATTTTCTTGCTGACATCGAAGCAAGGTGGAGCCCTGCCAAAACACTTTACAATTCACCTGAACTGGTAAATGCCGGTTCAAATTTCCGGGAGATCCTGAAAGGAAAAGACAAAGTTTGCCTGGTTTGGTTTGATAAGAATGACCGGCAGTTTCTGTACCCGATTGATGAACTGCAAAAAAGCACAAATATGATAAAAGTTGCTCGGTTTAAGGACGGTACGATTTATATAATCACAAAATAAGTTTTTGAAAAATTGCATCCGCACAATTTCATTATCTTAATATAAGGTCAAAGAGAATCCGCGGCAAATCTAAAAGATGAATTCAATCCCCCTGATAATTAATAATTCATTAACTCATTTTATGCAATCATGTAGATTGCATAACGCTTGCAATGATAAATGAACCGGCTCATCCAAAAGATGTAGTTCCTTTTTCATCCTTTAGATTGATTGCTTCATTTATTATTCTTATGTACTTTTTTAATGAATTATTGGGAGTAATATTTTTCGTTAAAGGCATAAAAAAACTAGTGGAGAATCCCTTTAATATTTTTAAATCAAAATAATTTCTTTGAACATTACCCTTTGGCGTTGCCGGGGAATAAATCATTCAATTAAAAAAGGAGGAAATATGCAGCGCAGCATAAACAACTTAGTCGGCTACGGTATTAATGCAAAGGATGGTAAGCTTGGAAAAGTGAATGAGTTTTACTTCGATGATATTACCTGGTCAATCCGTTACTTAGTTGTAGAAACGGGTAACAGGTCTTCTGAAAGGAAAGTACTTATTCCTCGTGCGGCTCTGGGCATTACAGATTGGAAGTCAAGGAATTTCCATGTAAACCTCACTATAAAACAAGTAAACAACAGCCCCAATATTGATGCTGATAAAATCATATCCCGTCAAAAAGAGAGAGAGTTATTTAATCATTATGGACTGCAATATTATTGGGAGAATGGATTTTACTATAGACCCATCCAAATAGATTCATTTACAAACATTGCTAATAAAAAAACAGTAAAAAAAGAAGATGATTTTACTCAGGAATTTTATAAAGATCAGCATATGCGCAGTACAAATAAAGTCAAAGGCTACTATATTCATGCTAACGACGGTGAAATCGGACATGTGGAAGATTATATTGTTGACGACGAAAAGTGGAATCTTTGTTTCCTTATTGTGGATACACATAACTGGCAGCCCGGGAAAAAAGTTCTTATTTTGCCGCGTTGGATTAATCGTATCGATAGTAACGAATCAAAAGTCTACTTGAATCTATCGCAGGAATCCATAAAGAATATTCCTGAGTTTGACCCTTCTCAACCGATAGGCACGAATTATGAGACTGAGCTGTTCAATGATTACAGAGATATGCAAATACGCGTTGACAAAACCGGTCTTTTTTTGATCGAAAAATAAAGAAAGCATTAACTATTGAGCCAGCAGGAAGAAGATTGCACAATTACAAACGCTAAGCCTAAAAAGAAAAAGTAAAATGCCTTTTGAAATTATCAAGATTTTATGCTGATAAAGTATAATAGCGCTATAAAGTCTGTTCTACTTTGATGAAGGAAATGTAAAATGAAAAACGCTGAAATATTCAGCCGCTAAATACATGGTTGTATTGAACTAATTCCATGGAAAGAATAATTATGATAAAAACATTAAATAACCGGTTCATTCTTTTTAATTTCATAATCATTTCATGTGCAATTATTGGTCTGATGAAACCAATATATCCTCAATTTTCAGGAAGTGATTCTTCATTTCACCCTTACATTATTAATTACTGGGCCGACGGGAGTATCGTGGGCGTTGGGGCTGCAGCAAATTTACTGGGAATACCATTGTCACAAAACAAACAAGAGTTGTCTCTTTTAGACGTACAATCATTGAATCCCGGCAGTATAAGCGGCATCGATAAATGGGCTTTAGAGCAAAACCCAAATAAAATGACTGAATTCGAAAACTATTCAGATTATGCGCTTATAGCATCTGTTCTTCTTCCGGGTCTCCTTATGTCAGATAAGCAAATCAGAAAGGATTGGTTTGACGTGCTAATAATGTATGCGGAAACAATGTCAATCACAGCTAATATATATGAATGGAGTTTTCTCGGGCCTACATTTCAGAATAAATTCCGGCCTGTTACATATTATGATCAACTGACGTATGATCAGAAAAAATCAGGCGACAACCGGAATTCATTTTACAGCGGTCATACCGCTAATGCTGCGGCAGCCACTTTCTTTATAGCAAAAGTTTACAGTGATTACAATCCTGGAATTGGCAACAACAAATACCTTTTATATGGCGCTGCGACAATTCCCCCACTTATCGTAGGATATTTTAGAGTTAAAGCGGTCAAGCATTTCCCATCCGATATAATGGTTGGCTTAGGAGTAGGTGCATTAACCGGTATCATTATTCCCGAACTTCATCGCCGGCGAGACCCTGATATGTCATTAGGATTATTCTCTTCTCCAGAGGCAACAGGATTAGCCATAACATGGAGCACAAATTTTTTAAATTGAAATGACCGGTGCACGGATTTAATAAATTGGAATGGGAAATTATTTGAATAATCAAGTTGATTTCATAACAATATGAAAAATGATTTTGTTGTGCTTTTAAAAAAGTGGTGATATGATTATTGAGACTGTATTAATTTGATAAATAATTTTATGGAAGAAACGGTAAAATGGACAACATGATGCGGAGTACAGCAATATGATAAGTTCAAAGGTCACTGTCGCTGAATACCTTTTAATCCGGCTAAAAGAGATTGGGGTGGATCACCTCTTTGGCGTACCGGGAGATTTTGTTATGGGTTTCTTCAACCAGGTATTGAAGAGTGACGTAAAGTATATCGGCACATGCAATGAACTAAACGCAGCCTATGCCGCCGACGGCTACTCCCGCATCAGGGGCATAGGGGCATTTTCTTCGACCTATGGCGTAGGAGAACTGAGCGCAATAAATGGCGTGGCGGGGGCATTTGCCGAAAGGGTCCCGGTGGTGGTGATTACCGGTTCGCCTGCGATGATTAATTTTCGTACACAGCGCCTATTGCATCATACTTTAGGTGATTACCAAATTCCTATAAAGATGTTCGAGAAAATTACCGTCGCTTCAACCCAGCTTGTTTCGGCTGAAATTGCCCCGACTGAGATCGATAGAGTATTGTCGGCATGTCTTTCTCACCAGCAACCTGTTTACATCAGTCTCCCCGCTGATGTGGTGATGATGAAATGCAATCTGCCTAACACTTCTCTCTTCCCCCTGCCCACTGCCAGCGATCAGGATGCGCTCGATGAGGCAATCAAGGAAGCACTTGGATTGCTGAATAAGTCTCAGAAACCGATTGTAATCGGCGACGTGGAGTTGATACGCTTCAAGCTGCAAAAGGAATTTGCGTATTTTCTTGACAAAACGGGCTTTCCATATGTCACCATGATGTTGGGTAAGACCGTTCTTTCTGAGCATCATCCGCAATTCATAGGACTTTTTGAGGGAGATCGGAGCCGGGAATATGTACGGAACCGGGTCGAATCCGCTGACTGCATTCTACAACTTGGGGCTTTTATGACCGATCTTAACACCGGCGGCTTCACAACAAACCTAGACGACTCAAAGACGATCAGCGCAAACATGGGTTCTGTTAAGATCAAACACCATTATTACGAAAATGTACATCTCCATGATTTTATACTCGGACTTGCGGAAAAACTTTCACTACGAGATACTGCAACACTGGATATCCGATGTGCAGCCGATGGCTGTGTACACCGGCATACCGAGCCTTACCAGGCTGATGCTCTTAAACCGCTTACTATCAAGCGTTTTTTCGACCGCATGAGTCATTTTATAGAAAACAATTCAATAGTTATTGCTGAAACAGGGGTATCCCTCTTCAGTGCATCGGAAATGCTCATGCCGGAAGGAGCAAGCTTTATAGGACAGACCTTTTACGGATCCATCGGATATACGGTGGGTGCAACCCTGGGCGCCGGCATAGCGGCACAGGACCGTCATGTTGTGTTGTTTGTGGGGGATGGTTCTTTTCAAGTTACCTGCCAGGACCTCTCAACGATGATCCGAAACCATCTCAAACCCATCATCTTTCTCATTAATAATGAAGGGTATACTATCGAGAGGGTTATAATTGATCGCTCGTACAACGATATCCAACCATGGCACTATCACAAGCTTGTGGATGTATTCGGAGGGGGGCTGGGCATTGATGTCCGTACGGAAGGCGAACTTGAAGATGCACTTGTTAAAGCTTCCGCAACGGACAGCCTTGTATTCATCGAAATTCACACTGAGCGGTTGGACTGTCCCGAATCTCTTCGAAGCGCAGGTCAATCGATGGCAAAGGCAAATAGGCTCGATTAATACAAAGCCGGATTAAATTATAATTATAGTAATCGCTCTGTTGAGTCTGTAGTTATTTGATAAATAATTTGAAAGAATATTATGAAAAATACTCAACTTTTAAACCACTATAAACCGGGCGGTAATGAACTAAAAACAGGATCGTTATTATTTATATGACATGTACTAATTCAATTGATAAGGAAGGATGTAATAACAATGCAACAACAAATTAATAGACAAATACTTTTAGTCAAAAGACCTGCGGCGATCCCGGATGAGAATTGTTTCAAATTAGTGACATCTGAAATACCTCATCCTATGAACGGACAAGTATTGCTGCAAACACGGTTTCTTTCCGTTGATCCCTACATGAGAGGCAGGATGAATGATCGAAAGTCCTATATCGCCCCTTTTCAACTTAACGAAGTTTTAAACGGAGGGATTGTGGGGGAGGTCATTGAATCAAAATCAAAAAGCCTTGTGAAAGGTAATTTTGTCGTTGGCAATCTCGGGTGGCAGGATTATTCAATAGCGGGTGAAAAAGAAGTGCGGAAAATAAATCCTGAAATTGCTCCGGTAAGCACTGCGCTGGGAGTGCTGGGAATGCCCGGGCTTACCGCGTATTTCGGGTTATTGGATATTGGACAGCCAAACCAGGATGATACAATCGTGATATCCGGAGCAGCCGGAGCTGTTGGAACGATTGTAGGACAGCTTGCAAAGATACACGGTTGTCATGTTGTAGGTATTGCCGGTTCCGACAGGAAGACCCGGTACCTGGTTGATGAACTCGGGTTTGATGATGCAATTAATTATAGAACTGCTTCTAACCTAAGAAATGCTTTGAAGAAAGCTTGTCCGGATGGCGTAGACATTTACTTTGATAATGTCGGCGGCGAAATTTCGGATGCAGTCCTTTCTTTGATAAACAATAACGCACGTATCCCCTTGTGCGGACAAATTTCCTTGTACAACGAGACACAACTTCCGACAGGCCCGCGAATCCAGCCTCAATTGCTTACACATAGCGCCCTCATGAAAGGCTTCATTGTACAGAATTACGCTGATCATTTCGAGGAAGGGATAAGTCAACTTGCGTTCTGGCTAAGGGAAAAAAAGCTGAAGTACGCAGAAGATATAACCGATGGACTGGAGAATACCCCGAAGTCATTTATCGGATTGTTTGCAGGAAAGAATCTCGGCAAACAACTTGTGAAAGTTAGTTGACCAACAATAAACTAGGTGTACAAAAAACGGATATTTAAATATCAAAATATTAAAGATAGAATTATATAATTGAGGTAATTATGAAAACGAAATGTGTTCTTTTATTAACAATTATGGTAATTATTTTTGCATCAACCATATTCGGACATAGCGCTAAAAATTTGGAAGCAAAGGCAGCTATGAAGGATAATGATGTTTCAAGCTCTATGGGCAAGCCGGTATATGAATCGACAGTTGATAGTCTAAGTACAAAAGTTTGGGTAATGACGCAGGCACAGCATAAGAAAATGATGAAAGAAGGAATGGGTAAAGCAATGAGCCGTGAAACTGAAATCCTGCACAAAATGCCAATGACGGGCGAAAGGAATGACAGTACAATGGGGATGGATAAGGAGTCAAAGAAAGAGAAGATGAAAGGTACGCATTTCATAATGCTTGATGTAATAAACACTATAAGCGGAAAGGAAATTACTAACGGCAGCGCAAAGGTTCAGATTGTTTACCCATCAAAGAAGAACATAGCCGTTGAACTTAACGTTATAATGAGCCATTTTGGAAGCGCCCTAACACTCAACGAAAAAGGAAAATATTTGTTTACTATTAATGTTGATTTCGGCGGGGGCTTTAGAACTACACAGTTTAAATACACTGTAAGATAAAAAACTGCTGCCGGCAGACAAGGCGGATTTACTTGAACGGTTACGGCTGGTATTAAAAAAGATAATGAAAGAAAGCGCTTTTTGTGGAATCCAGAATAAAGAACACAAATGAATATAAAAATATCTCCTTAGAAGAAACGTATAAATTTCTTGAAACAACTGCAGACGGACTTTCGGATTCTGAAGTTAAGCGTCGCATTGAGAAATACGGTAAAAATGAAATAGTAGAAAAGCAACAAAACTCTCTCCTTGAATTCATTTTGCGTTACTGGGGAATCATGCCGTGGCTACTGGAAGTTGCGATGGGGCTTGCATTCGCATTAAATCATTACTTTGAAGGAATAATAATTTTTTCACTGCTCAGTGCAAACGCCGTCATAGGGCAAATACACTCCAGAGGGTCACAAAAAGTAATGGATCTTTTAAAGAAAAGACTGGCAGTCAAATCAAAAATTTTGCGGAATAAAAAATGGTCGGAAAAAGATGTAAAAGGAATTGTAGCAGGAGATATTATCTCTGTAAAACTTGGTGATATTGTCCCTGCAGATGCCAAAATTATATCCGGGGAACTTTCGGTTGATCAATCAGCCCTGACGGGAGAATCCCTGCCCATAGAAACACATTCCCCCGGCATTATTTACTCCGGCTCTGTAATAAAGCGTAGTGAAGCTACCTGTATAGTAGTTAACACCGGTGCAAATACTTTTTTTGGTAAAACAGCCGAGCTGGTAAAAGCTGCTAAGCCGAGATCACATCAGGAAGCTATTATGATGGCTGTAGTAAAATATATGATTTATCTTGGTATTGCTGCATCCATTTTAGTTTCATTATCTGCTTTATTGATGCATTTAAACATTTTTATAATGTTGACCTTTATAATTGTTGTACTATTAGGAGCTATTCCTGCGGCACTTCCGGCAGTTCTCACAATTGTACAGTCTGTGGGCGCTACCGAGCTGGCAAAAAAAGGTGCGCTGGTAACCAGGCTTGATTCAGTAGAAGATGCTGCCTCAATAGATATTATTTGTTTTGACAAGACAGGTACAATAACTCAAAACAAGTTGTCTGTTGTCGACAGCATACCATTTCACGGCTATAAAGCAGAAGATGTTCTGAGAATAGCTGCATTAACATCACAATCGGAAGGAATGGACTTAATTGATCTTGCAGTTATTGAACACACTAATACATCGGGAGTAAATTTAAACGGGTACAAACAAGTATCCTATACACCATTTGATCCATCTTCAAAAAGGACAGAGGCAATTATTGAAACCGGCGGAAAGCGCTTCAGAGCTGTTAAGGGCGCTGCACAGATAATCATGTCTTTATGCCATGATACAGATAAAGGGACTTTAAATGAAGTAAACAAAATTATAGATGGTTTTTCAAGTAAAGGTTATAGAACGATAGCTGTTGCCAGATCTGAAGGCGACGATTTGGATAATCTTAAACTTACAGGATTGCTGCCATTGACTGATCCGCCAAGACCGGATTCAAAAGATATGATAGATCAAGCAAGGGAACTGGGTATAAAGCCGATGATGCTTACAGGAGACAGCGTTGAAATAGCAAAAGAGATTTCCAATCAGATTGGTATTGGTAATAACATCATACGTATGGAGGACATTAAAGGTTTAAATGCAGATAAACAGTTAAAGATAGTTAGTGAATGCGACGGGTTTGCCGGAATATATCCTGAAGATAAATATAAGATTGTAAATTTATTGCAATCCGGAGGGCACATCGTAGGAATGACCGGAGACGGAGTTAACGATGCGCCTGCCCTGAAACAAGCAGAGATGGGCATAGCCGTCAGCAATTCAACAGATGTAGCAAAAGCTGCAGCCAGTGTAGTCTTAACCGAATCCGGTGTAGGCGTTATAATTGATGCATTAACAATAAGCAGACAGACATATCAGCGAATGCTGACATGGGTACTGAATAAAGTAGTTAAGGTTATAGAATTTATCGTTTTCCTCACCATAGGTTTCTTCTGGCTGCATAATATTTTGCTTTCTCTACTTGGAATGTCTTTATTAGTATTTGCAAATGATTTTGTAAGCATGACTCTGGCAACCGACAATGTAAAAAGTACAAGCAGTCCGAATCAATGGAATGTAAAGAATATTATTTTAGCATCTCTTCTTCCTGCTATATTATATGTACTGGGAGACATCATTGTAATCCTGATAGGCATTTATCATTTCCATTTACAATGGAATGAACTTACTTCTCTTGTAATGCTGAGTTTTATCTTCAACAGTCAATTCCGGGTTATGATAGTTAGGGAAAGAAAACATTTCTGGTCATCTCTCCCTGGTAAAGGATTGCTTATATCAAGCATATCGGCAATAATCGGAATTGCATTTATAACATTATTCGGAATCCTTGTCCCTTCGTTAAACCTTTTAATAATTCTCAGTGTTTTGGGATTATCGGCGTCTTTTACAGCCTGCATAGATTTCCCAAAATATTATTTATTTAAGAAATTCGGGTTATAAAAATAAATTAACATAGTTGTTACACAATAGATAGTCGATAATAGTTTTCGTCTTTGGACAGTTAATCAAAAGGAAAAAGAAAAATTTATGAAAATAGGAACCGGTTTATGGATAGATCACAGCAATGCTGTCATTGTAATTCTCGATGATAAAGGAGAACAAACAAAACGAATAGAATCCGAAATGGAGAAGCATGTGCGTTTTTCCGGCGAAGCGCAAAAAGAATCTGAAGAGGATATTCGCGACAGACGATTTACAAATCATCTTAATAAGTACTACGATGAGGTAATCGCCTGTATTCATAGTGCAAATTCTATTTTTGTATTTGGCCCCGGTGAAGCTAAAATTGAACTTAAAAAACGTTTTGAAAGTAAAAAAATAAAGAATTGCTTAATTGATATTGAAACGGTCGATAAAATGACCGACGCCCAGATTGCTGCAAAAGTCCGGCATTATTTTATTAATTAACGGTAATATACGTACCCGCAAAACTTTCAATAAAAATTAAAAAATACCGGGAAATACTAGACCCGGGCTTATTACAGACACCGGCAATGATAAACCTTCAGGGATTGAGACCCGTTCACAGGCAAGCACCGGTTTTGATTTTGCAAGTCTTTGGGCTGCAATTATCACTTTCCCTCTAATGGCTGCTGTTATGGAGATATGCGCCCGAATGGGAAAATATACACACAAAGTTCGATCCGTCACCCTGATTCCGATCACTATTGCCTTTGATTTATTATATTTATAAATTAAATGTAATAAGAATTAATTTATGCATGAGTAGAGTTTACCCTAATAAATTATTTCAACTTCTTCAAGGTTAATTCATTCTTTTTTAAAAAAAATAATTTTTAGGATTACGCGAATCTTTTATTAGAGGAGATATGAGGAAGAAAACAATTCATAGACAACTCCCGATCAAAAAAAAGACGAATAACACTGAAATATCTCCCTTAAATAATTCATTTTACGTAGTAGGAATAGGGGCATCTGCGGGCGGCTTAGATGCACTTGAAAGATTTTTCGGAAATATGTCCGAAAGTGCAGGTATTGCTTTTATAGTAGTGTCGCATTTAGATCCAAATCATATAAGTATTATGCCTGAACTAATACAGAAATTTACTAAAATGAAATTATTTCAAGCTGAAGACGGAATGATAGTTGAGCCTAATCATGTATATATTGCGCCACCTAATCGAGATTTGGCAATCCTTCATAGAACAATCCAACTGATAGAACCTCTTGAAACACATGGATTCCGGCTTCCGATTGATTTTTTCTTTAAATCCCTATCTGCGGATTTAGGCGAGAAAGCTATTTGCATTATTCTTTCCGGTATGGCTTCCGACGGTACAGCGGGGTTAAGAGCAGTGAAGAATGAATTAGGAATGGTAATGGTTCAAGATCCTGAAACGGCAAAATTCGACGGTATGCCAAGAAGCGCTATTAAAACCGGATTAGCCGATTACATTCTTCCGCCGGAGGAAATGCCGTCTCAATTGATTAAATATACCCTACAAAAAGTTAAAGGAATTTTATTTGATCGAACAATTACCGAGGGTAAAATTCCCGATACGTTTCAAAAAATTTTTATACTTCTCAGAACTCAAACCGGGCACGACTTTTCACTTTACAAACAAAATACGATATACCGGCGCGTTGAAAGAAGAATGAGTATTTATCAACTGGATAATATTTCTAGTTATATCCGGCTGCTTCAGGAAAACCCGGCAGAAATTGAAAATTTATTTAAGGAACTGTTAATCGGGGTAACAAATTTTTTCAGAGATCCCGAATCTTTCGATAAGTTGAAGAAGGTATTATTTGAGATAGTAAAAAGTAAACAGGATAACGATCAAATAAGGATTTGGGTGCCCGGATGTTCTACAGGCGAAGAGGCATACTCCATTGCAATTATATTGCGGGAATGCATGAATGAAGCGAAGAAATATTTCAATGTGCAAATATTTGCCACAGACATTGACAGCAGTGCAATTGAAAAAGCCCGAATCGGATCATTTTCCGGAATTGAATCCGATGTCAGCAAAGAACGTCTGAACCGTTTCTTCACATCAGAAGGAAATTTTTTCCAAATTCGAAAAGAAATTAGAGAAATGTTGATTTTTGCACCGCAAAGCATTGTTAAAGATCCTCCGTTCACCAAACTCGATCTAATCTCCTGCCGCAACCTGTTAATTTATTTAAATTCCGAATTACAGAAAAAAATAATTCCCCTATTCCATTATAGCCTTTTACCCAACGGGATACTCTATCTCGGTTCATCGGAAACTATCAGCGGGTTTGTTGATCTGTTTTCAATGGTAGATAAAAAATGGAAGATTTACAAAAGAAGAGATTCCATATACTCGGCTCAACCTTTTATAGAATTCCCGGTATCGCGGTCAACAGAAAAAATTTATGAGACTATTATGAAAAAGGACGAAGTAAAAAATATATCACAGCTTGCTGAAAAAATCATCCTGCAAAGTTACTCTCCAGCTTGTGTGATAGTGACCGGTAATGGCGATATAGTGTATATTCATGGAAAAACAGGCAAATACCTTGAACTTACTAACGGCGAAGCGAAGATGAACGTTTATGAAATGGCACGCGAAGAATTAAAACAAGAACTACCTGCATTGATTAGAAAAGTATTATCAAGCAAGAAATCAATAACCGCCGAAGCTATAAAAGTTAAATACAACGGCAGCGCCCAGTTAATAAATCTTACAGTTAAACCTATCAAAGAACCGGCAGTAATGCTGGGTTCATTGTTGATAATTTTTGAGGACGTTAAACCGCAAAAGAAACAACCTGCTTTTAAAAAAATCCATACGGAAAAGAAATCGGAAAAAATTATCAAAGAACTTGAGCGCGAATTAAAATCTACTAAAGAAAATTTGCGTTCAACTATTGAAGAATTGGAAACTTCCAATGAGGAACTTAAATCGACCAACGAAGAGATGCAATCTACCAATGAGGAAATGCAAAGTTCAAATGAAGAATTGGAAACTTCCAAGGAAGAATTACAGTCGCTAAACGAGGAATTAATTACTGTAAACACCGAACTTCAAAATAAGAATGATGAATTATCCGCTATTAATAACGATATGAAAAATCTGCTGGATAGTATTAATATTCCGACCATTTTTCTTGATAATAATTTATTTATTAAAAGATTTACGTTCCACGCATCCAAGGTTGTGAACCTGATACCTTCCGACATTGGAAGACCAATAAACCATATAGCTACAAATCTTAAATATGAAAAGTTTATTGAGGATGCAAAGGAAGTTTTAAGAACCCTCGTTTATAAAGAAATTGAATTGCAAACCAATGATGGAACATGGTACCAAATGAGAATTTTACCTTACAGGACAACAAACAATATAATTGACGGCGTTGTTATTACTTTTTCAGATATTAATAAATTAAAAACTGCTTATGAGAAGATCAATAAATTAAGCCAGGATATCCAGCTTGCACGCGAGTACGCAGATAATATTATTGATACTATCAGGGAGTCACTCCTTATTCTTGATAAAGATTTGAAAGTTCTTTCAGCTAACCGGTCTTTTTATAAAATGTTCAAGACTGTAAGTGAAAAAACAGTCGGCAAGTTTATATACGAACTTGACGATAAAAAATGGGAGCTGCCAGAACTTCGGGAACTCCTTGAGCAAATAATTCCCCAACGCAATTTTTTTGAGAATTATGAGGTCGAATTCAATTTTGTAGATGCGGGGAAGGAAAAATTACTTTTGAATGCCCGTCAAATATTTCACGAAGAAAAAGAGACTAGGCTCATTCTTCTAGCAATCCAAAAACAAAGTATAAAATAAAGAGATGTAAATAAATGAAACGCATTAAAAAAGAATCAGAAAAAACAATTGCCAAAAAAGTAAAGGGGAAGAACAAACCAAAGCATAAAAAGCCGGCTGACGAAAAAGTTGACGACATTCAAAGACTTGTGCATTTGCTCCAGGTTCATCAAATTGAATTGGAACATCAAAACCAGGAACTTAGAATTACGCAGGAAGAACTGGAAGTATCCAGAAATAAATACGTAAACCTGTTTGATTTTTCACCTATCTCCTACTTTACACTGGACCCTGACGGTATAATTAGGCAAGTAAATTTAAGCGCCGGTAAAATACTTGGAATTGATCGAAGCAAATTAATCGGCAAGCGTTTTATTACTTATATTGCTCCCGATGAAAAAGATATTTTTAATTCTTTTCTTAAAACTGTTTTTAACTCTCCCGGGAAACACTCTTGCGAATTAAGAGTAATTGACAAAAATAAATGTATATTGAATGTTTTACTGGAAGGTTTAGTGTTAGACGACACATTAGAGCGGGTTCAAGAATGCGAAGTCGCATTAATCGATTTAACGAAATATAAGAATATAGAGAATTCTTTAAAAGAAACCTCTGAAGAACTAAAATTAATCAACTCTACTAAAGATAAATTCTTCTCAATCATAGCGCATGATTTAAGAAGCCCTTTCCAGTCTCTGCTGAGTTCTTCAGAACTTCTTGCTACTGAAATTGAAAGTTTATCTCATGAAGAGATAGTACTATTCAGCAGAGGAATAAATTATAATTTGATAAATCTATTCGGTCTTCTGGATAATTTGCTTCATTGGTCGTTAATTCAAAGGAATGTGCTGGAGTATAAACCGGTAAATCTTGATCTCTCCGATATGATAACTAAAATAATATTAATATCAAATCAGAGCGCTTTGCAGAAAAATATTTTCATATCCAACAATTTGGATAAAGGAACCTTCGTTTATGCAGATGCTGATATGCTTCGCATAATCATTCAGAACCTTTTGATAAATGCAATTAAATTTACTCCCAAAGAAGGAAGGATAATTGTTTCATCAGTTGAGAAGGACGGTTTTGTTGAAGTATCTGTCAAGGATACCGGGATAGGCATCGAACCGGGAAAGTCTACAGAACTGTTCAACTTCAACACCCTATTTACAACCGAAGGAACGGACGGAGAGAAAGGAACCGGGCTTGGATTACCCCTTTGCAAAGAATTTGTTGAAAGAAACGGCGGTAAAATTTGGGTCGAAAGTGAATCAGGGAAAGGATCTAAGTTTATATTTATTATTCCGAAATAATTTCTTAATTTAAATGGGTTAAAAAATAATTATTAAATTAAAGTTCAATACAAATTGTGATTCTGTTATCACACCAGGAGGCATAGTGAAAAAAATCAGGATCCTGCTTATAGAAGATAACCGGCTTTTACGTGACGGCATCGCAGCAATGCTCAAAAAGCAAAATGATATGCATATTGTCGCTTCCGTTGGGAATGGCGAGAACATATTGCTGATGTTGGGAGAGCTAAAAGCGGATATAATTCTTCTCGACCTCGGATTACGAAATCAAAACAGTTTGCAAGTTGTAAAATCAGTTAAGAAAAATTTTCCTGAAACAAAAATAATAGTGATGGATCTTATACCGCTTCAGGCAGATGTTTTTGAATTTGTCCGTGCGGGAGTATCAGGTTTTATTCTAAAAGATGCTAATATTGCCGATTTTTTTAAAACTATACGGTCTGTTTATAATGGCGATCAGGTTTTGCCGCCGCATTTAACCGGTTCGCTTTTTTCTCAGATCATTGAAAATGCAATTAACGAATCAAAACCTTCTGCAATCGTCGAATCGGTCCGTATGACAAAACGCGAGCGGCAGGTAATTGGATTAATTACGGGGGGATTCAGTAATAAAGAGATCGCACAAAAGCTTCATATATCCACCTATACGGCGAAGAGCCACGTTCATAACATACTTGAAAAATTAGCGCTTAATACACGCTTGCAAATTTCCAAATACGCTCATCTCTCCGGCTCTTACGAGTCTGAAACAGAGAATACTTCAATAATCAGCGAATAATTATCTACTGTAAACCTATCCTTAAGATGTAGTTCCTTTTTCATCCTTTTGGATGATTGTTGTGCAATACAGTTTTTTATATTTTTTGTACAATTAAAAGGAAAGTGAAAACTTTTACATAAAAAAACATTACACAAATGCACGTCGAACAGCCTGTCTGCCGATAGGCAAGGTTTTGCTCGACCCTACATGAGTATTTGACAAATTAACGGTACGATTTCAGGCAGAACAGCAGCCAGGCAAAACTGCCCGATCTTTAAAATGCCCCGTACAAGATAATGTGAATGGTGTTGTGTAACTCTGCAGGCAGGCAGGTCCGTGACATAATAGTTAACAAAATAAAAAAACATTATTAACATTTCCGGAAAGTTATTTTATGAAAAAAAACATATTAAAATTTCAACGAAGGACGCTTCCAAAATCTCCCACAAGTATTCAAGGCTTGGATGAAATCACGGGCGGCGGGCTGCCAAAAGGAAGAACGACGCTTGTATGCGGAGGTCCCGGCTGCGGGAAAACTCTCTTTGCGATGGAGTTTCTTGTTCGAGGTGCAATGGTTTACAATGAACCAGGCGTATTTATTTCTTTCGAGGAACCTGAAAATGAACTCACTGCAAACGTTGCTTCGTTAGGATTCGATTTGCACAGCCTGATAATAAATAAAAAGATTTGGCTTGAGCATATTCACGTTGAACGCGGTGAAATTGAACAGAGCGGCGGTGAATATGATTTGAAAGGCTTGTTTGTAAGGATCCATCATGCAATAGAAAGCATCGGGGCTAAGCGTGTTGTTCTGGATACAATTGAATCACTCCTATCAGCGCTGCCAAATCCTACTATCGTACGCACGGAACTGCGGCGGTTATTCGGCTGGCTGAAAAAGAAAGAGGTTACAACCATTGTTACCGGAGAGCGAGGCAACGGTATGTTGACACGACAGGGTTTAGAAGAGTATGTTGCCGATTGTGTTATTCTGCTGGATCATCGCGTTAACGATCAATCATCCATTCGAAGATTGCGAATTGTAAAATATCGCGGCTCAACGCACGGCACTAATGAATATCCTTTCTTAATTGATGAAGATGGTTTTTCTATTCTTCCTGTAACTTCGCTGGGATTGAATAATATTTCATCCAAAGAAAGAATTTCTTCCGGTATTCCGCGTCTTGATACGATGCTGTCCGGTAAAGGTTATTTCCGCGGCAGTACTGTGCTTGTTTCGGGAACCGCCGGTACAGGCAAAACGAGCCTTGCAGCGCAATTTGTTGAAGCAGCATGCAAGCGCGGGGAACGTGTTCTTTATTTTGCTTTCGAAGAATCCCCGAGCCAGTTTATGCGCAATATGTCTTCAGTTGGAATTCACTTAGAACCCTGGGTCAAAAAAGGACTGCTAAACTTTCATGCAACCCGCCCGACACTCCATGGATTGGAGCATCATCTGACAACGACTATCAAATTAATTAATAAAATTGAACCGCGAATAGTTATTCTGGATCCCATAGATGCATTCGTTATGGGCGGAAACCAAACTGATGTAAAAATAATGTTACTGCGACTTGTAGATTATTTGAAAATGAAAAATATCACTGCATTTTTCGCTAGTCTCACAAACGCAGGAGAAAATCAGGAGCTTACGGACATGTCAATATCATCCCTGATAGATACATGGCTGCTTTTACGTGATATAGAAATCGGGGGCGAGCGTAACAGGGGTTTGTATATTCTTAAATCGCGTGGTATGGTTCATTCCAACCAGATCCGAGAATTTAAACTGACTAATCACGGAATTGAATTACTTGATGTTTATGTCGGTCCGGAAGGTGTATTAACAGGCTCTGCCCGGTTATCACAGGAAGCAAAAAACGAGGCTGAGCAATTATTGCGTAAGCAAGAAATTGAACGTAAACAATTTGATTTAAAACTTAAACGTGCGGCAATGGAAGCTCAAATAGTGGTTTTACAATCTGAATATAAATCGAATGAATCGGAAACCGTTAAAATTATCGAGATGGAAAAAGCAAAAGCCGATATGTTCATACAAAATCGGAAAAAAATGGCAGAGAGTAGAAAGGCAGATAAATCATAAAAAACCAAGCATAACCATGAAGGAATGATTAATAATATTTTGTACTGGAGCCAAAAAGCATTGTTGAAAACCAACCACGAACATGACTGCACCTGTGAACATAATAATACATCCGCTACGGCAGATTAGGAACAAAATCAAAAAAAATAACAAAGGGAAAAAATAATGAACAAAGATCGAAACAATAAAGGCAGTTCAAAGAAAGAACCTGCAAAAACCATGAAAGAAAAAAAGGCAGCGAAAAGAGACAAGAAAAATGAAAAGATGAACCATGGAATCATCACTGAAATACACAGTTAAGGTGCGGATAAAAGCGGCTTGTTGAAAATATGGAACAGCCGATGGATAGTATTAGATATTTTAAAATACAGCTAAAATGGATAAAATAATTTTGCAGCAGTCCCAAAATGAAAACCGGGAAGCAGAAGTCCCGGAAATTTTTTCAGAAACAACTTCTGATTCGGCATTTAAGAAATTTTTTTTAGAAGTATATTCTCTAACAATTTTTACACTGCGCTTTTTCAAAGAAGTATTTAAACCGCCGTATGAGTTTAATGAGCTGATGAAACAATCTTTTCTGACAGGTTACAGGTCACTTTCCCTGATAGGTATTACGGGTTTTATTATAGGGCTTGTGCTTACGATTCAGTCAAGACCCGCTATGGCAAGGTTCGGAGCGCAATCGTGGCTGCCTGCAATGGTGGCAGTTACAATTATACGGGAAATAGGCCCGGTTATAACCGCATTAATCTTTGCGGGAAAAGTCGGATCGGGGATAGGGGCAGAACTTGCATCAATGAATGTAACAGAACAAATTGATGCGATGCAGGTATCCTCTACTAATCCATTTAAATATTTAGTTGTTACAAGGGTTCTTTCTGCAACCTTGATGCTTCCGCTATTAGTAGTTTTTGCCGATGCTATCGGTTTATTTGGATCATTTGCCGGCGTTAACTTAAAAGGGAATGTAAGTTTTCATTTATTTTTTTCTCAGATATTTCAAAGCCTCGTATTTAAGGATGTGTTTCCTGCTTTTGTCAAAACTTTTTTCTTTGGCTTTGCCATAGGATTAATAGGAAGTTATAAAGGATATAATTCATATAAGGGAACTGAAGGAGTGGGGAAAGCGGCTAACTCAGCAGTCGTATTTTCTTCCTTAATGGTTTTTATAATAGATATGATAGCGGTGCAAATTACAAGTTTGTTCCAAAACTAGACCAAGCAATGAGAAGAATGACGACTAATGCAACATATATGATAACTGGACATGATGACAGTCAAAACGGACTTGTTGTGGTTAAGATGGAACATCTTAAAAAATCCTTTGGGAATAATCATGTGCTAAGGGACATTAATTTATCGATTAATAAAGGAGAAAATCTCGCAATACTTGGGAAGTCCGGTACAGGTAAATCAGTACTTATAAAATGTATTGTGGGGTTGGTTGAGCTTGATGACGGGAAGCTTATTATATTCGGGCAGGATATTTCCGGTCTCAAGAATAAGGAGCTGATTGAAATACGAAAGAAAATAGGATATCTTTTTCAAAGCGGAGCGCTGTATGATTCCATGACAGTCAGAGAAAATCTTGAATTCCCGCTTAGGAGACAATTACATTCAATGCCGAAAGAAAAAATGAATTCGCTGGTAAAAGAATCGTTGGAAAATGTAGGACTTGCTGAAGCAATTGATATAACGCCTTCAGAGCTTTCCGGCGGTATGCGCAAAAGGTTAGGTTTAGCACGAACATTGATTTTAAAACCCGAAATCATGCTTTATGATGAACCAACAACCGGGCTGGATCCAGTAACATCAAAAGAAATAAGTAACCTTATATTGGAAGTACAAAAAAAATATAATACTACTTCCATCATTATTACGCACGATATTGAATGCGCAAAGCTCACGGCAAACCGGATTATAGTAATCAGAGATGGAATATGCGCTGCCGAAGGTTCATATACCGATCTTGAACATTCGGCAGATGGATGGATAAGAGCATTTTTTGAATAATACACCGGATAAATTTCAAGAGAAGATCAAATGAAAAAAGACTCACATAATAAAATCAAACTGGGAATATTTATTTCACTCGGAATAGCGATATTTATTTTAGGGATATATTTCATTGGCGAGAGACAGCAATTATTCAGAAAAACCTTTCATATAGCCGGAGTTTTTAAAAATGTCTCCGGACTTCAGGCAGGATGCAATGTTTTGTTCGCAGGAATAAATGTCGGGACTGTAGAAAATATTAGCATAGTCAGCGACACCTCCGTTATTGTAGAAATAATGATTGATGAAAATATCAGGAGGTTTATAAAAAAGGATGCGGTAGCAAGCATTGGCTCGGATGGACTTATGGGCAATAAAAATTTAATTTTAAATCCCGGGGCGGGCAGAGAAAGGGAAATTGAAAACAACGATACCGTCGAAACAATTCAGCCAATTAATATGGATGATATTTTAATATCTTTAAAAACAACTATTGATAACACATCCCATATAACAAATGATTTATCCAGAATTACAAACAGCATACAATCCGGAAAAGGAACAGTAGGCAGTCTATTAATGGATCAATCGTTAGCGCAAAGTATCGATTCTACTTTTGTTAATTTGAAAGAAAGTTCAGCCGGGTTTAAAATACTAATGCAGAAGGCAAAAACAAGCTGGCTGATGTGGGGTTTTTAATATTATTTTTTTACTAAATCCGGCAGCATTAGGATTGACTCCCCCCAAAGATGTAGTTCCTTTTTCATCCTTTCGGTCTATTGAAATATCTTTCAACTATTCAGAAATTCTACTATAAAATAATACGTTTATTTCCAATGGAAGAATTTACCTTTTAAAAGGTGAATTTACGAGTTATAATAAAAATAAACGTCTGTTACGCAACTTGATTATTGCCGCATCCGGAAACAATGTGAATTCAGTTGTCAAAAAGCAGCAATTATAAATGAATGATTTTATAAATTAAAAACAATCTTCATTACATAAGGAAGCAACATAAGCTGCATACGTTTTAGGAAGTTGATTACTATAAAAAAGACAGCAAGACTTTTAAAACGACCAATATCAGTATTCCGGCGGCAAACAAATAATTTGAATAGGAAAATGCATGAAAAACATATTTATCGGTATTCTTAGCTTAGTGTTCTTTGTTTTCATTGACGGTTGTTCCCATAATACAGCCCCTCAGTTTCGTATCCGGAACGCACAGTTGAACAAAATCAATATGCATATAGAGACATCAGCAGGCAATAAATTCAGCATCAACGATGTTGATCCCGGGCAAACAACGGACTATCAAACGACCTCTGAAGGAAATATAACTGCGACGGCTGTTATACAGAATGAGTCGATATCGTTCCTAGCTGAAAAGAATACTCACTATACAATTACCATTAGTACAGACAAACCGCCATCACTGCAAGTCGATCAATAATTGTGTAAATGTAATAAAGATAAGTCGGCGCCGTAACATATTTGAAAGCAGCCAATTATTCTTTCTCTAAAGGAACCCGAAAGAAGATTGTTTTGGTAATCTAATGAATAGATTAAATTTAGTTATTTCTCTCTTTATAGCCGAAAGGGCATCAGCGCCTTCAAGGAAGATGGATTTATGAATTACATTAAAATTAATTTATTACGGAAATCCCGATGTCATCCAAAGGTTTTCTCAATCATAAGATGTAATTCCTTTTTCATCCCTTTGTACGATTTACATATTCACCATTTTTACATAATTTTTTAAACAAGTAGATGACGAAAACTAATTATTAATAGGAGTTAATATAAAATGAACAAAATGATAAACATTTCTAAAATGTGGTTAATACCAATGCTGCTGGTTATGATTATAGCTGGCTGCGAAGATAGAGTTGGAATTACTTCTCCCCCGGTAATCACTCCACCAACAGTGAGTTCGACAAGCCCTATTAATTTATCTACCGGCGTGGCTTTTAATAATAAAATCACCGCGACTTTTAGTGAAGCGATGGACTCTTCAACAATTACAACCGCAACATTTACCTTAATGCAAGGTACATCGTTTGCATCAGGTACAGTATCTTATACGGGCACGACGGCTACTTTTGCACCGTCAAGCAATCTTACGGCAAATACCACATATATTGCCACGATTACAACAATGGCTAAGAGCATTGCAGGCAGCGCATTGGCAAATAACTATGTATGGAGCTTTACGACAGGATTAGCAGTTGTTACTCTACCCACAGTAAGTTCCACAAACCCGGTTAATGCCGCCACAGGAGTGCCTTTCAATCAGCAGATTGCTGCGACTTTTAGTGATTCAATGAATGCTTCGACTATTACCGCATCGACATTTACCTTAGTGCAAGGTACAACACCGGTTTCAGGTTTTGTATCCTACTCCGGTACAACCGCAATTTTTACACCGGCAAGCAACCTGGCACCAAATACCGCATATACAGCCACGATTACAACCGGGGCTAAGGACTTAGCAAGGAATGGTCTAGCAAATAATTATATATGGAGTTTCACAACAGGCATAGCAGCGGTTATTACATCACCCACTGTAAGTTCGACTAACCCGGTTAATGCTGCCACAGGAGTGCCATTCAACCAGCAGATTGCCGTAACTTTTAGTGATTCAATGAATGCTTCGACTATTACCACATCAACATTTACATTAGTACAAGGTACAACACCGGTTTCAGGTTTTGTGTCCTATTCCGGTACAACCGCAATTTTTGCACCGTCAAGCAATATGGCGCCAAATACTGCGTATACAGCCATGATTACAACCGGAGCTAAGGATTTGGCAAAGAATGCTCTGGCAAATAATTATGTATGGAGCTTTACAACAGGCACAGCAGCGGTTGTCACTCCACCCACTGTAAGTTCTACAGACCCGATTAATGCCGCAACCGGTGTGCCTCTCAACCAGAAAATTGCTGTAACTTTTAGTGAGGCACTGAATGCATCAACTGTTACAACATCAACATTTACTTTAATGCAAGGTACAACGCCAGTTTCGGGCTTTGTGTCCTACTCAGGCACAACTGCCACTTTTGCACCATCAAGCAACCTCGCATCCAGTACAGTCTATAATGTTACAATCACAACCGGCGTTAAAGATCTTTTAGGCAATGCCCTTGCAAATAACTATGTATGGAACTTTACAACAGGCTCAGCAACGGTTGTCACTCCACCCACTGTAAGTTCTACAGACCCGTTTAATGCCGCAACAGGCGTTCCTTTCAACCAGAAAATTGCTGCTACTTTTAGCGAAGTAATGGATGCTTCAACTATAACCACAGCAACGATTACCTTAATGCAGGGTACTACGTCAGTTTCCGGCTTCGTGTCTTACTCGGGTACAACTGCTACTTTTGCACCGGCAAGCAGCCTGGCACCCAGTACAACTTATAGCGTTACAATTACAACAGGCGCTAAAGATCTTGCAGGCAATGCTCTGGCAAATAACTTTGTATGGAACTTTACAACAGGCACAGCACCGATTGTTACTTTACCCACTGTAAGTTTTACAGATCCGGTTAATGCAGCAACAGGCGTTCCTTTCAACCAGAAAATTGCTGCAACTTTTAGTGAAGTAATGGATGCTTCAACTATTACCACAGCAACGATTACTTTAATGCAAGGCGCTACATCAGTTTCCGGCTTCGTGTCGTATTCGGGTACAACTGCTACTTTTGCACCGGCAAGCAGCCTGGCACCCAGTACAACTTACAGCGTTACAATTACAACCGGCGCTAAAGATCTTGCAGGCAATGCCCTGGCAAATAACTTTGTATGGAACTTTACAACAGGCACAGCGCCGATTGTTACTTTACCCACTGTAAGTTCTACAGACCCGGTTAATGCCGCGACAGGCGTGCCTTATAATCAAAAAATTGCTGCAACTTTTAGTGAAGTAATGGATGCTTCAACTATTCAAACATCAACATTTTCTTTAATGCAAGGTACAACACAAATATCAGGCTTTGTGACCTATTCAGGCACAACAGCCACCTTTGCACCGGCAAGTAATTTAGCCTCAAGTACTAAATATACAGTTACCATAACGACCGGCGCTAAGGATCTTGCGGGCAATGCCCTGGCAAATAACTATGTATGGAGTTTTACAACAGGTGCAACACAATTGACCACTCCACCCACTGTAATTTCTACAAACCCGGTTAATACCGCAATAAATGTGGCTTTGAACATACAAGTTGCCGCAAACTTTAGTGAGATATTGGATGCCTCAACAATTACTACGGCAACATTCACTTTAATGCAAGGTACAACATTTGTATCCGGTACTGTAAGTTATGCCGGCACGACTGCGACTTATGTACCTACAAGTAATCTCGTACCGAATACAACTTATACTGCCACGATTACAACAGGGGCTAAGGATCTTGCGGGTAATTCACTGACAAGCAACTATGTATGGAGCTTCACTACCGAAATCCCGTATACAGTAAATCTTTCATCAAATCCGGCGGCAGGAGGAACAACAAGCGGCAGCGGTACATTTAATTCAGGCTCTTTAGTAACAGTAACCGCAACAGCAAATTCCGGATATTCATTTACCAACTGGACAGAAAACGGTAATGCAGTATCGACAAATGCAAGTTACCAGTTTACTATAAGCGGAAACAGAACATTAGTAGCAAACTTTACAGCCGTACCAATAACGTATACAGTAGCCCTAACGTCAAATCCGGCGGCAGGTGGAACGGTAAGCGGAGGCGGAACATTTAATTCAAGTACTTTAGTAACAGTAACTGCAACAGCAAATATCGGCTATACTTTTACTAACTGGACAGAGAACGGAAATATAGTGTCTTCAAGTGCAAGCTATCAGTTTACTATCAGCGGAAACAGGACATTAGTAGCAAACTTTACTGCTATACAGTATAAAGTAGTGCTTTCATCAAATCCTGCAGCAGGCGGCACAACAAGCGGAGCCGGTACATATAAATCAGGCTCGACAGTAACTGTAAATGCCACGGCTAATAGCGGATATGCATTTATTAACTGGACAAATGGCGGAATTGCATTGTCAACAAGTACAAGTTATCCGTTTATTATAACCGGAAATGATACATTAGTAGCAAACTTTGGTTTAACGGGCCCTGCCGGTATAAACCTTGGATCTGCAGCTAACTTTGCTATCTTGTCCGGCTCCGGAGTCACCAACACCGGTAGCACTACTCTAATTTATGGTGACGTTGGATCTTATCCTACAGGCACAATTAGTGGTCTTCTTGCGGCAAATGTGGTTGGAATACTTTATACGACAGCTGATCCTATAGTAGGTACAGCAATAAACGATTTGACTACTGCATATAACGAAGCTCAAGGAAGATCATTAAATGCCATCTCATTGCCCGGACAACTGGGTGGTTTGACCCTTGCCCCTGGTCTCTATGTAAACTCGTCATCGAGCGGCATATCAGGAACGGGATCAAACGCGATTTTAACTCTTGACGCCGGAGGCAACCCTAATGCCGTATGGATATTCAAGATGGGCTCAACACTTGTTACGAGTCCCGGCACCAGTATTGTTTTGGCCGGTGGAGCGTCATGGAAAAATGTCTATTGGTCGGTCGGCACTTCAGCAACACTTGGAACGAACTCTATCTTTTATGGAAATATCTTAGCTAATCAAGCAATCTCAATAAATACCGGTGCAACATTGTACGGCAGAGCGTTGACAGAGATTGCTGCGATAACATTGCAAGCAAATACTGTTGATTCGCGATAAGTAATAAAACAATTGATATAAAAGAAAAACATGATTATATCAAAAGATATGAAATTGAAGACAAGAGAATTGGATAGAAAGAAATAGTTGAAAAGCAAGGTGAGGAATTTAGAACTCCTCACCTTAGGTTTTCAAAATGAATAAAATAATAGGCTGAACAATTTGGGAAATAGACCCGGAATAAATTTAATAGTATTGAGTTAGACAGTATTCAAATATTTCATAAAAACATATAAGGAAACACGAAATGAAAAAATTTTTTGTAATGCTTGCATTGATGTTAACCATCGGTATTTGCGTTTCTCAAGCGCAAACAGTAACCGATAGCTGGGCATTCGGTTTTGGTTTAGATTTCCCCAGATTTTACTCGGTAAACATAACCTCTATCAATTCTGATTACGGCGCATATCTTTCACTACAGCGAAATTTTTCCGAGCATGTAGGCGTAAGATTGAAAGCCGGTTATTCCAACCTCGAAGGACAATATAACGATCAAAATCTTAACCTGATTAAGGAAACAACTGGGCTTATAACAGGCGATCTTGATTTACTATATTATTTCTCTCCATGCGAAGCGGTTTCACCTTATCTGTTTGCCGGAGTCGGTATTAATGATAAAAGTATAACTCACCCACAAACAAGCTCTCCGGATAATAACAACTTTGGGTCTCAATTAAATGTCGGCGTTGGCGCCGAATTTAAGCTTGAACCGGATTGGAGTTTAGTAACGGAGTTTGGTTATCATCAAACAAACAATTCAGAGCTTGACGGCGCTATTGCCCCGACAGAGTTGAATGGCCGCGATTCTTATATAGTTCTTAGCGCAGGCTTAAATTACTTTTTTGATAAAGGCGGACCATCAAAGCTATGTGAACCTTGCCAGGGAATAACCCAGGTAATGAAAGATATGACCGACTATAACAAAATTGAAGATATGATTGTGAAGCATATACCAAAAGAAGTAACAAAAGACGTTGTTGTTGATAGATATATTAAGGAAATTTCAAACGACAGATTGGTTCTAGTTGGTGTAAACTTTGCATTCGATAAATCAGACCTTTTACCTGAGTCATATCCTGTACTTGATAAAGCAGTTAAATTATTGAACGATAGAGCCGATGCGAATGTTGAGATCCAGGGATATACAGATTATATAGGCACTGCGGATTACAACCAGGAACTTTCAGTTGAAAGAGCTGAAACAGTTAAAGCTTATCTTGTTTCCAAAGGTATAGCTGAAAAAAGACTTACAACTGTCGGTTATGGAAAAGGCAACCCGGTTGCAGATAACGAAACTGAAGAAGGCAGAGCAATGAATAGAAGAATTGTATTTAAAATTGTTAAATAATCAAGCTTTTTTAAGCAATGTACGAATGTCCCTGTAACTATAAGTACGGGGACATAAAGGGGAATTTTAATTCAACCGGGACGAACCGGATAAAGCAAGTTAAGTTTAATATAATTTATTATGACATAATAATTATTGTCTAATTCATACTGAAAGGAATATCTCAAAATGCGAAGAATATATTTTGCAATTTTAATTACGGGAATTTTAATTTTTCTAACTGCGCCTGTAAAAGCTCAAGTGAGTGTGGGTATTGGTATAAATATAAGCAGTCAGCCAATATGGGGTCCTGTAGGTTATGACAATGTCCAATATTATTATTTACCTGATATAGATGCTTACTACTACGTACCAGAACATTTATTTTTCTTTCTATCAGGTGGACGCTGGATATCTTCATCAAATTTGCCTCCCGAATATAGTAATTATGATTTATACGGCGGTTATAAAGTAGTAATTAATGAAAATAGACCGTACTTACATGATCAGGATTATAGAGTAAAATACAGCTCATACAAAAATCGTCACGATCAGCAAGCCATACGCGATAGCCATGATTCAAAATATTCTGCGGTCAAGCGGCAGCAAGGGTACGTTAAAAGTGCGGTTAACAAACAAAATATCAGCAACAAAAAAGCCCAGGGAAACAGGCAAGTTCAGGGCAACAGGCAAGTTCAGGGCAACAAAAAAGCCCAAGGCAACAAACAAGTTCAGGGCAACAGACAAGTTCAGGGTAACAGGCAAGCCCAAGGTAACAAACAAGCTCAGGGTAACAAACAAGCTCAAGGTAAAGGACAAGATAAGCGCAAATAAAACAAGCAAAGCTCATGGGTTTAAATAAACTGAAAAGATATTGCGATATTATTAAAAGGAATTACAAATGAACAAGCTAAATATTCAAGGAAACTGGAATGAGATTAGGGGTAAGCTTAAACAAAAATTTGCTAATCTGACGGACGATGATTTACTTTTCAAAGAGGGTAAAGAGGAAGAACTGCTGGGGAGACTTAAGCAAAAGCTTGGGAAAACTAAAGAACAAATACGCGAACTGATTGAGAAACTTTAACGAAAATCTTTTCTTAACGGTTAACGTTTAGCGCATCACACTAAACGTTAACCTTTTTTTATCCGGTATCGTATAATCAGGTAATAAAAATAATCCGTAAAAAATAACAGACACACTGTTAATCTAAGATTATCGGCTAAAATAAATTTGTTCTCAACCATTAGGATTAACTCCTTTTTCATCCTCTTGCCCGATTGTTTAACCTTGCATATTCTTGTAGCTTCCATTGTGTTAAAAAAAGTAATTGCTTTTACATCACCATTACAAAAGTGACTATTATAGTTTAAAAATAATTTTAAGTAATGAGGTAATTTAACCTGTTAAAGAAAAGACATTATTATTTGACTATTTATAATAAGGATGATTTTAAAATGAAAAAAATCTATTTTACAATATTGACAGCGGATTGGGAATAAGATATTTCTTCCGATAAGAGAAGATAATTGCACATAATTTATTAACAAAAAAAGGATTCTTAAATGAAAATAGTTACATTCATATCGCTTATGCTTTTGGGCTTTGCGCAGTTTGGTATAGCGCAAGATTCGGTTATAACTCCAAAGCTAAACTCCATGTCAAACGTAGTCGGTGTTTCCATTGAAGGGGGAGTAACATTTGGAATGACCGATTATAGAGTTTCCAAGATTGATTACACTGTTAAAGGCTCCCTGGAGTACTTTCTTCCTTCTACGGGTGTTGGTAATCTCGGAGCAAGATTTTTCGCACAGACAGGATATATTGCAGGACGAGGCGCTCCGAAAGGTGCCAATAATCCAACAGATGAATTTGCGACAAGAGTTGATATAATCGGCGGTGCATTAGTGTATATGCTTTCTTTAGATAATAAAGTATATCCCTGGGTGTCAGCCGGCGCTTCCAACGTGTGGTTTTATCCCTATGATGGTAACGGAAATAAATTGCCGGGTTATGCGGCGGGAAGTTATTCTACCTTTATGCTAGCACTTAACGGCGATGCCGGCGTAAAAGTTATGGTATCCAGACATATAAGTATTGATGTATCGGCCGGAGTAGTATTCGGGAAAAAAGATTATCTGGATGATATAAAAACAGGCTCCAATAATGATTCTTTTTTCAGCGGTACCGTTGGCGCTTCTTATTACTTCAATAAAGGTGAAAAACGACACTGGGAAACTCCCCAGGGTGTTACCAGAGTATATCCTGTTAAGCACGATACTGTAGTAGTTATTCAGCACGATACTGTTTCTGTTATTCAGCACGATACCGTAGTTATTACACCGCCTGCTGAAGTAGAAGTTAAAAATTTAGTTCTTAGCGCCGATGAAAATTTTGAGTTTAATAAAGCAACACTACTGCCTAATGCATATGTAGTTCTTGACCGTATTGTAAAAACCATGAACAGACATCCTGATTACAAATGGGAAGTTGCCGGATATACCGATAAAATCGGTTCAGATAAATATAATATAAAGCTTTCAAAACAAAGAGCTCAGGCAGTTGTAGATTACCTTGTAAGCAAAGGCGTTGATAGAAACAGTCTTAAAATAGTTGGATATGGTAAAAAACATCCAATCGCTACAAACGAAACACTTGAAGGAAGATCTATGAACAGAAGAGTTGAAATAAAATTACTCTCACACGATAACCAATAGATTTTATAAATTATAAATAACATTGATAGAAGCGGCGTAATTAAAGCCGCTTCTGTCAATTCCTGCAATCCGAATTTTATTTACTGCTTACTTAACCTTTTGCATTTGAAATTGACCTTCCCCCCTCACCCAAAAGGTGTAGTTCCTTTTTCATCCCTTTGTACGATTGCGCTACTCTATATTTAGTTATAGTTTAACATTAAATTTTTATAGAAAGGAAACTTACTATGTTATACACAATCGCGGTTGTTCTGATAGTTTTGTGGCTTCTTGGAATATTTACTGCTTACACTATGGGCGGTTTCATTCACATTCTTCTCGTAATTGCAATTATAATGGTCTTAGTAAGAGTTATAAGCGGACGGCGTGTACTTTGAACTTATGTAAAGAGCCAAAATATTTTTTAAATAAGCACTCATAACTGAAGACAAGATAACATTCTGAATGTTCTTTTAAGGAAATAATGTAATGCTATTTAATCAACTCCGGATCCTTCTGCTGCCGGATGTACTTACTCTAATTGTTCTTCTGTGTGTTTCCTTTTTAGTTTATTTTTCTTTCAAAGGATTCTTAGGGCTTGTTTGCGTCATTATACTTCTGCAGTTCTACATAGATTATTTTGACGGAAAGTCAGTAAGTAATTTATCAAGGCACATCTCGCGTGATTTGTGCTTTTTTATTTTCTACCGGCAGCTGCAATGATTTCTGATTTAAAACTAAAAAAATATAATCACATAATTTTATGACTGAAAAAAGTAATTCTTTTCACGGAATGCACATCATTGTTATCGCAGCGGCATTAGTAATAATCATTGCAGGGATTAATCTTGCCCAGTCGGTAATTGTTTTGTTCCTTATTTCGATTTTCCTTGCCTTGATCGGCACACCGCCGGTACTCTGGCTCGAGCGGAAACATATTCCTTCTTTTATCTCGGTAGCAATAGTTGTGACTGTTATGGTTATTATTCTGCTAATGATTGGCGCATTAGTCGGGATATCCTTTAAAAGTTTTACCGACGCCCTCCCTTTTTATCAGATGCGTATACAAGAGCAAATAACCGAATTAGAAACGCTTCTGACAAGCAAAGGTATTACGGGCACCGACAAGATTCTACTAAAATATGTTAATCCTGAAACGATAATTAGCCTTACAGCAGGATTGCTTTCAGGGTTAAGTTCGGGGCTTTCCAATATTATCCTAATTCTTCTCACAGTAATCTTTATATTACTTGAAGTTTCAAGCTTTCCCGTTAAACTCCGCTCAGTTCTCGGTAACCCGGCAGCAGTATTTCCCCGTTTTTCCAAGTTTATAATTGATATCAGACATTATGTAGTGATTACGACTTTAATTAATCTTACCGCAGGTATCTTAATATGGGCATGGCTCTCAATCCTCGGCGTTAAGTTTCCAATTCTGTGGGGTTTCCTAGTCTTTCTGCTTCATTATATACCCAATATTGGGTCTATAATAGCTGCAATTCCCGCAGTTCTTCTCGCTTTAATTCAATTGGGGATAGGCAGCGCCATATTTGTAGCTGCCGGTTATCTTTTAGTCGGTCTAATAGTTGGTAACGTTATCCAGCCGAAACTTATGGGGAGGAGGCTGGGTTTATCCACGTTAGTTGTTTTTATTTCGTTAATATTTTGGGGAAACCTACTTGGCTTAGTCGGCGCTGTTTTATGCATACCTCTTACTATGACTCTGAATTTTGCATTTGAAAGCAATGAAGGAACAAAGTGGATTGCGGTTTTGTTAGGACCCGAAAAATCTGCTGCAGGCATACATCCTGTGTCCGGGGATCCGTCCCATCGAGAAAAGAAAAAGAAGAAAGCTTATGAAAAAACTGAAGATTAGACATTTACAACCTATTAATTGGAAAAAATCTTCATCCGGTAAAATAGCCTTATACGCAAGTTTTTCAGTTGGAATCATCTTACTCCTATTTGCATTAATATTCTTTCTTTTCCCGGAAACTTACTTTAACGGGTTTCTGAAAAACAGAGTAATTGATGTTTTTACAAAGGCATATCCGGAATATTCTTTAAAGATTGCCGGTGTCAATTTCAATATCTTAAAAAACCGTATAGAATGCGACTCAATTTCATTGACAAAGATAGACTCAACATTTTCGTGCAGAATCAGTTCATTCTATTTAGACGGGATTGGTTGGATAAAACTTCTCCGTGAAAAGGATTTTTCCCCTAATAGTATTGCAAACGCTGACTTAGATGCTGAAGGAATTGTCATAAATTTTAAGCAGTCACAAAATCAAATTAATTGCGGGCATCTTCATTTATCGGTACCGGATTCAGTGATAAAAGCTGAGTCGCTGGAACTTCATCCTTCAATAACGGACGAACAATTCTTTGCAGAAAGCAAATTCAGAAACACCAGATACCGGTTTGTGGTACCAAAAATCAGTGTAAATGGTTTAGCATACTCCGGATTATTTTATGGAGATACTTACCGCGCCCGTTCAATTAATATCAGGGATGCTTTTATAAATATCCTGGTAAACATGGATAAGCCGTGGGATACAAAAGCCCCTAGCCCTGTGATGCCGAACGAAGGCTTATCTTCAATAAAGGATACTATACGTGTTGATAGTCTTCAAGTTATAAATAGCAAGCTGAATTATTATGAAAGGTTTCTAGCAGGCGCAAAAGCAGCTTCAGTAACTTTCGATAAGATCCAAGCTTTTGCGGAAGGGATTAACAATCATACCGACCGACGTGATACTATTGTTTTCCATGCACAAGGGAACTTTATGAATACCAGCGCCATGAAACTGTTTATGCTGATTCCTCTCGGATCGCCGCAATTTTCGTTCAGTTACAGCGGATCGCTTAAAAAAATGGAAGCAAACAGTCTGAATAAATTTCTTGAGATAGCCGAAAATCATCGTATTACATCCGGAACTCTTCAGTCTGCAACATTTAATATCAACGTTAAATCGGGGCATGCGGCAGGTTATGTGCGCGCGGAGTATGATGACCTATCCGTTGCCGTTCTCAATAAAAATACCGGAAGTGCAAATGGAATTTTCAATAGAATATCTTCTTTTCTTGCTAAAATATTCATAATAAGGAGAAACAATATGCCGGATAAATCCGGATCACTGAAATTAGGCGTTGTAAAATTTACACGAACACCGGATGAGACGTTTACCCAGTTTGTGTGGTTTGCTCTCCGAAGCGGGGTTGGTAATATTGTCGGATTTTGAATGAAGATAAGTTTTAAGTCTAAAAAAAATATTTAATTAGGAAACACAACAGACATGAAAAGCAATTTAATTTATATCATTTCACTACTTTTTTTATTTTTTACTTTAAATGACGCCTCATCATCTAGAGAAAAACTCATTATAAACTCAAATTCATACTTCCCCGCTAATAATAAAATAACATTAGTTTATGAATCATCATTTGGCGATAGCTTTACAAAATATTCAAAGAAGGGTGAATTTACCATCAGCTCTAACGAAGCTGATAAATTCAAATATAGACAGACTTTGATAATAAATGAAGAAGGCGTATATGTAATAGAAACATATCAGTTTTTAAAAATATTTTTATTTATTAATAAAGAAGCAACGTTCACGTATGGAAAACCATTGCTGCTATTTCCTATCCCTTTGCTGCCCGGTATGAAGTGGGAATGGGAGGGTAATGAATATTCAGATGGTAATACAAATAAAGTAAAAGTTACCGGTAAAGCAATAGATAATGAATTTGTTATAACGAAAGCCGGAACATTTGAAACAATAAAATTAGAATCTGTTGTTGAAAGTTCTACCAATACTAAAAATATAGTAACCGAATGGTATGCGAAGGGTATCGGGCTAATAAAAGCAAAAATTATAATCGAAGGCGGCGGATTGGAGGGCACTCTGAGAGATATTCTGGGATATGGAAATATCGATTTTGAATTAAAAGAAATTAGAAATCAGTAATTGAATAATTATCATTTTTACAATATCCATGAAAACATGCTAAAGATCAAAGTACTAAGTCTTATGATTTTCTGCATTTTAAGTGCATTCAATACGCAAGCTCAACAGAGATATCCTACACTCATTCGATCATCACTCGCAGATGAAATCATAATTCTCTCAGTTGATAAGCCTGTGTACTTCCCGGGCGACACCGTCCGTTTAACAGTTCAACGCAATGACAGCACGGCAACAATTGTTGTAACTCCAATCTTAATTATTGAAGGTTCAACACTAAAATCCATCGACCGGAACGTATACAGTTTTAATATACCTCAAGCTTGCACACCAGGCCTTTACCGAGTCCGCCTTGGAGTGCTGGATATACAAGGACGGCGTTTTATTTATGAGACAGACTGCTCAGTAGATGTGGAAGAGCACCAAATAATAGAACAGATAAGTAATTATGTACACATCGAGCCGGAAGCCGGCAGTAATAATATACAATCGCCTGTTACGCTGGACCGTACTCAGATACGAAATCTCCGGGTGATATTTCAGCGCGATAGTATCCGGTTAGGAATTGGGCCGCAGTTTGTAACAATAAGGACGACGGTACTATTGCGGGACGGAACTTCGGCACAAACTTTTGAACGGCGCGTTTTAACATTTCGAAGCGACAACGATCCCGACAGGGATCGTGCAATGTTAGTTCAATACCGGACAGCTTACGGCACCTACGCCGCAATTCAGCCGGAGGAATTCTCGCAAGTACGTATACATGTGGACTCACTGCCTGATTGGGCTATTATCAAAATAAACATTGAACCTGATTATACTATTAAAATCGGAGGTTATGACCGTACCAACTCATACACGCGTTATTTCCGCATAAAAGGTCCTACAATTGAAATAGGTTTGGCTCTTGGTATACCTAAAGTTTTATTCGACACTCAGAAAAAAGATACCATAAACTACGGTAATTCAAGCGCAATGATACGATTCTACTATGTGGATGAAATATCGGGAGATCGATTCCCGGTTAATTTTGGGGTAGGAACATTCGGTGTAAATTCCCCCATCGATGTCAATGCCGGAGGCGGCGGATTTGCTTTGTCAATATTCTTTGATGTGGCTGAGATGACGAAGATAATTGGTATTGATTTAATCAAGAAATTCACAGCAGGTCTGGAAGTGGTTCCGTTCTTCCCTATTGAAAAGAGGGCACGGTTATTACTTGATGCTCAGGTGAGTATTTTACTATAATTTCTTTTCGAACATAATAATTTACTATTACATCAGCAGGCAAATGCAAGTTTAAGAACTTCTACAGCCCGAAATTTTTTTTCTATAAAACTGTTTTTTAGATAAAAAAAACAATTTTCGCCTTGAATAATCGTTTAATAAACTCATCCGAAAGATGTAGTCCTTTTTTCATCCTTTTGTACGATTGCCGTACTTAGCTGTTCTGCTTATTTTAGAGTTAAAGCAGTAAACAATATTTAGATTATTTTAAAACTTATTTAAGGAAGGAATTATGAAAAACAAAATTTTAGTTTTAGCAGTCATAGGATTTATGGCATGCACAGTATTAATCTGCGCTAAAAGCACCGGAGAAAAAGATAATAAATATGCCAAAGAAAACATAGGGAAAACCGTACCGGACTCGCAAGCCGTAAAGGAAAGCTATTCTGATGATTGGCAAAGATTCAAGAGTGAATCTGAACAAAAAATTCAGGATAATGAAAACAGCATTGCTGCCTTCAAAGCAAAAATGGAAAAATCAGGCAAAGCTAATTACAACAAAGAAATAGCAAAATTAGAAAAAACAAATCACCGCTTGCAGAAGAAATTAGGAGAATTTAAAAATAATGGGAAAAGCGCTTGGGAAAGATTCAAGAAAGGGTTTAATAAAGAGATGGATAAGCTTGGAAAAGCAGTAAAAGATTTGACTTCCGACAATGATTGACAGAAATTGCAGCTTTTATCAATTTACATGAGAACTATCTGCAGAAATCCTCCGAAGGAGTTTATTCGGTAGATGCTCCGGGGAAAGATGCTCATTTTAACTTAAATACGTAAGGAAGACAACTATATAAGCGAGAATAGAATGAAAAAATTATACATTATTTTTTTACTTTTGATTTCAGTGTCTATCCAGGCACAAAATAATTTTGCTCTTGAAAATAAAATTCCGTTAATTCAAGATACATGGTTAAGCCGGCAGTTGTCAGAGGGTGACGTAAATCATTCTTCCCTTTCAGATACTAATCAGTATAATACTTCATTTCTCGAAACTAATAATACTTCGCTGCCGGATACCATTAAGTATAACATGTACGGCTTTTTGCTTAATGATAATCCTGCATATAACCCGGTGCAGCCATTATGGGTACCTGTGGTAGGAGTTATTGTGGCTAATGCTTTTACAAATCTACTTGATACATATATATTAAAGTATGACTGGTCGCGTGTAGGCTTTGTTTCCTGGTGGCGTAATTTACATGCCGGCTTTCCATGGACACAAAGCTGGATATGGGCGCCGGACAGGTTCGGAGAAAATATGCTGCTACATCCATACGGCGGAGGTGAATTTTTTAACGCTGCCCGTGCGAATGGCTATACTTTCTGGGAATCAACTTCATTTACACTATTCGGCAGTTATATGTGGAAAATTTTTGGAGAAACGGGTACACCCGAGCGTAATTCTTTGATTGCTACTACTTTGGGCGGTATATCCGCAGGTGAAATTTTATACAGAATAAGCTCAAATGTTTTGAATGATCAGGCAACAGGATCAGAAAGAGTTTTCAGGGAAATTGCAGCAGGAATTATAGACCCTGTCAGATTAGTAAGCAGACTTTTCCAGGGAAAACTGACTAACGTAACGGATGAGCAAGAGAATCAGAAAGAGCCTCTAAACATCACAATAGCCGCAGGAGCTCACTGGATAAATGACGGATCCAACTTCGGGACGGGAGGGATTACAGAATTGCTTGACCTTAACCTTGACTATGGGAATCCTTTTGAAAACATTTCACGAAATCCCTATGATTATTTCACGGTTAGGGGAGATCTAAACATGGGAGTTGGAAGAAAAGTTGTAGATGCAGTCGACGGGTTTGGAATTTTAACGGGTAAAAATTCACAAGAAGGAGATCTGGAAATGCTGACTGGATTATATCAATATTATGATTACTTCGATAACAGAGCTTTTGAATTGGGAACTTTTGGGTTTGGCGGCGCAATAATTACAAAGCTAAAGTTAAACAATAGCGATAATCTTTATACCAATTTCCACCTTGTATTTGATCCCTTCGGAGGAAACAGCCGGGAATCAGGACCGGATACTTCTCAATTTAGAGATTATGATTTCGGCGGCGGAGCACACACAATGCTGGAAACAACTCTTAACCTGGGCGGATGGATAAATTTTTCAATTACCGGTTACTATTATTGGTTCCATACATATTCAGGAACTCCGGGAGATAACTACATTGCTTTATTTAATCCCAGCATTTCATTAACCCTTTACAAAGGTTTAAGCGCCGGAATTGAACAAGTGGCATACTATTCCGATAGGTTCTCAAAATATTATCCCGACAGTCATATTGTAAGAACCGAACAGAAATTATTTGTGCAGATTTATATAGAAGATTTTAAGTTTAGAAAGTGAAAATAGTTATAGTCTGCTCTTACACCATTCAAAAGAAAAGGCAATGATATGTGCAAGACATTATATTTATCGCTCTCCTTATTTCTCATTTGCGAATCTTCTGTTTCCGCACAATTAAAATATACTTTTTCTCAATTCGGCAGTGAAACCGTTGACTTTGTTGAGCAGCCTGTTAAATGGGATGGCGACGATTGGCTGACATTAGGATTAGTAGGCGCAGGGACATATTTAGTTTCACAAGCTGATCAGCCTATTCGCACGGCAGTTTTGAAAGATCAAAGATATTACTACAGCATTCCAATCGTTTCCGGCAGAGTGTGGGGGGAAATATATACGCCCGTAATATTGTTTGGCGGGTATGCAGCATATTCACTTATAACTAATGATATCGGGACAAGAAAAATTGCTTATGAAATAGGGCAGGCTTCTCTTTATGCAGGGGCTCTTTCTTTTGTTCTAAAACTTGCAATCGGCAGATCAAGACCTTATAAAAACGAAGGTAACAGTTTTTTCAGGCCTTTCAATTCAATATTTGACCAGGATAGCAAATCGATGCCAAGCGGTCATTCTACAGTAGCATTTGTTCTTTCAACTGTTCTTTCAAGAAACGCCGATTCACCCGTTCTGAAAGTGCTGGCTTATGTACCCGCAGTGGTTACTATGATTTCCCGCGTTTATCAGGATCAGCATTGGACATCAGATACTTTTGCAGGGGCTGCGCTTGGTTACTTTGTCGGAACATGGGTGGTGGATCATCATGAGCAAAGTGATTCACCCGTAAAAATTACTTCTGCATTTCCACTTTCTATTAGTATTGCTTTTTAAACCCGGATAATCATGAAAGACAATAACTATATGTTAACATTGAATCCCGAAGGGTTTAAACAATAAACCTGCATTGAGGCAAAAACTTTTCAGTAAAGTAAATTAATATAATGATGAAAACATGGTATTGACTCTTTTTCTTAAAGGAATTGTTATTGGATTTGTGATGGCAGTTCCAATTGGTCCCATTGGAATAATGTGTATCCGCAAAACACTTACTGAGGGGCGATTACGCGGACTAATTATAGGTTTTGGAGCTGCAACTGCAGATTTGCTTTATAGCTGCATTGCCGCATTTGGATTTACCGCTATTTCAGGTGTAATTACAACCGAGCGAATATGGATACGGCTGATTGGAGGTACACTCCTTTTATTTCTTGGTTTAAGAACCTTTCATGCCAAGCCTACCGATCCTAAGTTTCATATTCACAGCAGTGGAATAGCCGGATCATACTTCTATACTGTTTTCCTCACGCTCACAAATCCTTTAACCATATTTGTTTTTATTGCTGTGTTTGCTGCACTTGGGCTAGAAAATGAAGTTAAAATTTTTTCAGGATCAGTTCTTGTAACAGGAGTCTTTATTGGTTCATGTTTATGGTTTTTGTCTCTTAGTTCCGGTGTCACACTTTTTAGGAAGAAGCTGGATTTGGATGGGCTTCGGTGGGTAAACAGGATTGCAGGTATTTTAATAATTATCTCCGGTGTTATTGCAGTAGCGAGTTTGTTATAAATTTTTTATTTTATTTTGAGAATGTTTAATAGCCTCCTTCTAACTTTGAATGCTGGTGATGAGATTTTACAAGGTTTGTTTTTAAAACACTTTAAGAAATATTATCGAAAGAAATTAGCGGATTTTTCTACCGGGTTAATGTAACAATCAAAACACTTCTTCCAATCATTAACCCGGAGAGTACAGACATATTTTAATATTAATGTAAGAACAGCTGAAGCAATTGAATAAAAAAGAATAAGTTAACAAATATATTAATTACAATACAATGAAAGGACAATATAATGAGAATAGCACAAATCTTTGCCATACTGGCAGCTTTAATCACGGGTGCGTGGATGATGCCGAAAGAGACGATTGCGCAATCATCTGCAAATTACCAAGTTTTTTATGATGGATTGAGTCCATACGGCAATTGGGTAGATTATCCAAACTACGGATACGTCTGGATACCTGATGCTGGCTCCGGATTTACTCCATATGCAACTGCCGGTCATTGGGTATATACCGATGATGGCTGGACATGGGTTTCCGATTATCCCTGGGGCTGGGCTCCATTCCACTATGGCAGATGGAAATACGATGATAATGTTGGATGGCTTTGGGTTCCGGGTAATGAATGGGCTCCTGCATGGGTATCCTGGAGAAGATCTCGCGGCTATTACGGCTGGGCGCCTTTAGACCCTGGTATCAGTATAACTGTTGCTTTCGGCAACGGGTACAGAGAGCCAAACGATCATTGGACATTTGTCGGTGAAGGTGATATTAGCAGACCCGATATAAGCAATCATTATATTGATCGAAGTCGAAATATAACAATTATTAACCAATCAACATTGATTGTAAATGTTCACAACGACGCAGGACGAAATGGTTCCTATATTGCAGGACCAGATCGGAATGAAGTACAAAAGTTCACTCACTCACCGGTTAAAACCGTAGCTATCCAGGATAACAGTAATCCCGGGCAACATCTCAATAGCGGCGCTTTGCAAATATACAGACCTCAAGTACAAAAAGTTAGCAAAAATGGAAAAAGCCCCGCTCCTTCTAAAGTGATGAAATTGAGCGATGTAAAACCGGTTTTACAAAAAAACGCAGGAAACCAAAATAAGAGTGTAACCCCGACTAACAATAAGAATAAGCAGCCGCAAAATACTGCGCCAACTCAAAATAAGAGTAAACAAACACAGAATGTTGCGCCAACACAAAATAGGAGTAAGCAGACACAGAATACAGCGCCAACACAAAATAGGAGTAAGCAGACACAGAATACAGCGCCAACACAAAATAAGAGTAAGCAGACAAAGAATACAGCGCCAACACAAAATAGGAGTAAGCAGACACAGAATA